>Ga0160421_1000326_pt1 | contig 9931 bp, 3 predicted proteins | sample TAMARWmetagpilot_FD_108195 | JGI IMG/M metagenome (GOLD analysis project Ga0160421, IMG submission 108195) | Phycosphere-associated microbial communities from TAMU algal ponds, Corpus Christi, Texas, USA - TAMU ARW-7 10/27 metagenome pilot | ecosystem: Engineered > Artificial ecosystem >... | reverse complement strand
CCTCACCAACAGTCACACTACCAACCACAACAACAACGACACTGCCCTGCTTTGGCACGCCGGGTCATCCCACTGCAATTTGCGTCCTCGTCCCAACGTCCGTCGCGTCTATCCCAGCATACGGGACCTTCCCAGCAGTCGCACCGTGGGTAGTCTCAGTCACACTCACAGCACCCACACTCTATTGACCTCCACATCTCCGGAACAGCCCCCCAGAATCCCCTACGGCATCCAGTCGTCCGACAGTTTGGAAGACGAGGCCAGCCATGGCCAAGAACATTTGCCGACACACGCCACTCTCGCCGTGGCCTCACTCGACTCTATACACTCCCGTACATCCTCTGCACCGCCCACCACCGAACACGATCACGGGCAACCACCATTGTTTGGACGACGACCCGCCGCGCAATCTCTGGAAGACGATGACGACGACGACGACGACGACGACAAACAAACACACGTAGGCCCACTCCCCGATCAATGCTTTGCCCTCGAAGCACGCAAACCCCCACCGTCGTCGTCGATAGTATCGTCGGGACCGCTGAACTCCCGGACGTCCACGACACCATCCATACCCTTGTCACGGATCGCCCGCAACGTATCTTTGGGCGTAGACAACCAACCCTTCCGACCAGTTCGCCACACACCCAGCTTGGATACCATCCTCAGCAATGGTACGAATCGCGACGAGCATACCACAGACGTACCTGCCTCGGTCGGGGAGGGATCCGTACCCAAACCATCCGCCTCCGTGTCGACACCCGGCGCGGAGGCCATGGCCTACGATGCATCCCTCGTGAATCCCAAAGACATGTCGGAAGACGACATGATACGAGCCGCTCTGGAAGCCTCACAGCAGACCCCGGAACCGTCGCGTCTGCCACTCGATGTTGCCCCATTCGCAGTGGACAACGACCAAATAGAGGCCTGGAAAGATAACGCTCGTACCGTACGCGTCATCTGCGCGTCGGACGATGTCGATTTGAGCGTCCTGGATTTTGCCTTGCAAGAATGTCAGAACGATTTGAAAGACATTGAAACCCTGATTAGTCAAAATTTCGACGAAGCACAAGTCGATCTCGACACCCTGTTGGAACTAAACGGTATTGTCTTGAACGCAATCGAGACGGGAAAAGACACAGCCAATAGTTTCAAAAAGCGGGCCCCAGTCTCTACCAAGATCGTCGATTTGGACGTGCACGAGTTGGTCGCCAACAAGGACGTCTTCAGTTTGATATGTATGCTGCGCTCGCCACAAAAGGATTTTCGTATGGAAGCGGCCCTCGCCCTACTGGATTTTGCACGGGCACAGAAAACGTGCGAAGGCGAAGAGCAGGACAACCGCATTCGTAGTGAGATCTGTAGTTTGGGGGGTATGCATTCGTTGTTGGCGTTGTTCCGAACGCAGGGCACCATTTACGAGTTGCGAGTGGTAGCGGCCCTGGCAGTGGCATACGTTGTCCCTACCTTTGCCGTTGCGTCATCCCAAGTCACACCCAGTTTGGGACTGAAAATTTTGGAGTGTTTGCGCTTTCTCATCACGGCACGGTCCGTCACACCCAACGATAAGAGTATTACCAGGGAAGAGAGTTTTGCCTCTTCGGCTTTCGGTTTGACGACTTTTTGGGTCAACCAACTAGAGCCCATGTTCACTGCAGAATACGGCTCGTCCAAACTCACCACTCAAGAGATGACAATCTTGGGCTCGCCGTCCACCTTCTTTGGCCACAACGTTTCAGATTCGGTTCGCATGGGGTGTTTGGGAGCAGCTGGTGTATTCGATCAACCCAAGGAATTGATTGAGTTGCAAGTGCTTTTGGACGAAACCGTCTCCTTGATCTTGAGCACTGCAAAAAAAGCAGACGCGAACTGTGAGTTTCGGGGAGGTGATCTAGTTCTTTTGGTTGAACAGATCTGTGCGATTGAAAGCGCCATACCGATTGCGGTTCGAGAAGGAATTTTGAGTGTCCTGCTTAGCTGGATACGTTGTCGAGATAGAGAAAAAATACGACCCGCTACTTCTTCGTTGAGATCTCTGACGTCGATCAAAGACAAGTATATGGCTGGGTGGATCCATTCGCAGATTGTCAATCAAGGAGCACTTCCCGACATTGTTGCCTTGACTCAAGATTTTTCTCTCGGTCCGGACGTGAGGCTCGCTATAGCTCAGATCCTCGCATCTCTTTGCGTCGCGCCTCACACCAGGGCAGTAGTTGTTGAGTCCGATTGCGTCCACTTTTTAATTGACATCTTGTTTGACCACTCAAACCCTGTTTCTCTGGATGTTGTACTTTTTGCGGCTGGTGCTCTTTTGCAGCTAGCAGCCGGTGCTGTTACCCGAGCAAGCGTCTTTAACGGCAAAGATACCGAATTTTCTTGCGGAGTTTCGTCTGACAAGCACGATAAGCTTGTCGAGTAAGTTTACATGTAATGACAGTTATGCATATCTCGCAGTCCAGTGAAACAGTGGTCTAAATTATTTTCTTTTTCCGATGCAGTGATATTGTTCAACGGGGAGCAGTCGCTTCTCTTGTCGCCATCGTACTTGAGCGACAAGGGAGATTAAAAAGGATTGCAATAGGGGTGCTCAGAGTTCTTAGCGAAGACACAAGCCCTGTCAGGCAGACAAGGCTCCGAATTTGTGAAGACGGCGCAGCCGCGGCCTTGGGAAAGACTTTAAAAGTGGACGTGGATAGGCTTTTTGATGCTCTTCGGGAGGGTGGCCAAGTTGATAGAAATTTGACAAGTGACCTTGATGGCATTCATGAAACCCTGTGCACGTTGGCGAATGTTCTTAGGCCCATTAAGGGAGGGCTGCTGCAGAGCTCGGCTTGTCATCGGAGTGCGTCGAACGAGGAGCATGTCAGTACCAAATTGCTGATCGAAGGATGTTTCCAGACAGTACAGAGCGGGGGTTTGGAGTCGCTCCTCAGGATCGTTACGCTGCCTTTGGATGGCTCTTTAGCAAACTCTGCACAGAGTTCACGTTCATTGTTGTTAAAGGAGGCTTGTCGATCCCTTGTCTCGTTGGCTCCTCTTCTTCTTTCAAAGTCGGCGGCTTCGAGAGGCTTGTCGATTTGGGCAAGTGAAGTGTTGACTTCGCTCCACCGACTACTGAAAGAACTGGTTTTATTGAAGAGTGACTGCGATGACTACTCCCTCGACATGCATGTTACTGTCCTTCAGGGTATTGGTGCCCTGGCACAGTGTGCTCCCTTGCGTATTCGTATCGTTGACAAAATCCTTTTGTTCCTCGTCCAGGCCAAAACTATGAGCAAAAGCTCGGAGATCACTAAAGCTGCCAGTCGTGCGTTTGAGTCGTTAGGTTTTGACGAAGATACGGTGACTGTGCAAGTCGCTGGTACCAACTACAGCTTACTCGCTGATTGGTTTTGCTTGAAACGATCGCTTCTCTTGCAAGCGATGGCGCGTGTCGAAATTGCCCAAACTGTGCCAGCGCTATGGAACCTTCCGCTGAAAATGTCGGAGCTTATTCGCGATGTATCGGATACATCCAGAAGCGTGTCAAGCTCATCAGGAACCAACTTGTTTGGGAGCTTGGTAGATGACGAGGACACGGCCTTGTCTCGAGAAGCCCTTCTTCGCGAATATGGTGATGTGTACAATAGACCCGGAGACTCTCTGCATCTCCCACTCGAAGGCGATGACGAAAATAGCGAGCTGTCACGACAGATTTTCCCCATGAGCTCAACCTTGGCAGAAGCGGAGTGGATCTTTGAGCACCGGGCGAGGTTGAAAATGGGGACTAAATGTGTTGGGCTCTCAAGCCACGTTGCAGACTTTTTGCGTCATTGCATTCCTCCACGACTACTGCGAGACTTCATAGTCCCAATTAATACGTTCAGCCCAAGTGCTTCCTTTGATTTCCGCTCTTTAATGATGCCTCGGCGCCGCTACTTTTCGTTTCGTCGTGAAGGCCAGCTCCTGTCTCGCATTTGTGCCAACGAAGCTGGCAGTACGCAATCCAGCAGCGACCATTGGAATTTGGTGTTCACGAATAGTTCATTCGCTGGAGAGTTCTCGGAATCGCTTGTCGAAGTATTGTACCTGTGCCCGATGATTCGAGCACTTTCTTTTACGAAAGATTCCGAACGGAGGGCTACTGAGTCGAGTGACGACGAAGACGGTGCTGCGTTGCTGGCAAATCTTACAGCGTCTCTCCCTCCTTGGATATCTTGTCTCTCGTTCGATGGACTCCTGCATGATTCTGACGTTCAAGCTCTTGTAGCGGTACTTGAAACCATGGGAAAGCTCTCTTCTGGACAGGCGCTCGGTACCAAGCAACGAACAGATATTGGGCCCCTTTCTGGTTTGGACTCGTCACCCGAAATGCAAGCACAAGGAATGTTTTGGCTCTTCGCTGTATCGCATTCTCCCGGAGTGACGGAGGAAGTCTGGCTTTCTCTCTTTGGCCTTATTGGGCGGAGCCAGACAATCCCCGTGGCACCACCCAAATCCCCTCTGGCTGCGCTTCGAGCCCTGGATCTGAGTTTCAACAATCTAGGAGATTCGCTGTGCGCAATGGTTCTCGAATTAGCCCATGACAAGGACTCAGGCTGTGTTTTGGAGCGCCTGGACCTCTCCGGAAATGAGATTGGAGTTGGTACCAGCGTCGTCAAAGCACTAAAAGGATACGTGCTATACCATCGACGGGAACAAATGTCCGGGCGCAAGACAGCTAAACACAGATGGCATAGATGGAAATCAACCTTGCATACACTCCACCTGGCTTCAAACGGGCTCCAGATAGGGAAAGCCTGGCTTGAGATTATTTCATTGTTGAAAAACAACGCCCTAGACCTGAAGGTACTAGACTTGTCGTCGAACAGACTATCTTTGGACGAGAACGATTATGACTGCGACGTTGTTGTTTCTTCGCTATTGAAAAACACGTCTCTCAGCCATCTGAACCTTTCGCAAAATTCCTTCACTGCGGAGAGTCTGGATCAAGTACTGAAACAACTTAAGCAAGCTGCCGGCGACTCCGGCCTACCTTCTTTGGACTTTGCCGAAAACACCCCAGAACTTTCAGAGGAACAAGCCAAGTTGATTCGAGAATTCTCTGAGCATTCCCGGACTGCCTTGCTGCAAAGATGTCTCAATGAACAAGCGAGCCCCGAAATGGTCCACGGGGAGCATGGAGAAGACTTGAGTAGTCGAGACTTAGTTGGTAGGGAGGCACGTGAAGAGGACGATGATACAGGTCAGCAAAGAGAGCATCCGCACTCTGTGTCTCCCTCGAATGTTGCTGTTGAAGATGTTGGAGCCGGGAATAGAATGATAGCAATGCTTTTTTCGGCCCCTTTAGCGTGGCGAGACGGCAATGGTACGATCCATCCATTCCCAAAGCTCGACTTCAATATGGAACGCGAGCTCATGTGGCAGTGCTTGAAGGAAGCCTCCCGTGACATTCAGCTCTCTTTCGACACTGCAACATGCAAACGACTGATAGCAGCAATGACAAAGCAGTGCACATGCTTGCATTATTCTGGGCACGGCCACGAGCAATATCTTCCGTTCGAAGATGAAAGTGGTGGACCGCACTGGCTCCAGGTCCAACAGATCAAGGAGTTGATAGCCTCGAGAGAAGGTGGTGCCCCGTTTCGCTTTGTATTTGTCTCGGCATGTTTTTCCGGCCTGGCCGGCGAAACTTTTGCTTCGGCGGGGGTTCCACATGTAGTTTGTTGTCACCAAGAGTTCGAGCTCAAAGATGCTGCTGCTCGTGCGTTCACTCGACAGTTCTATTTAGCACTGGCCGTTGGTCATACCGTCAAATACTCGTTCGAGCAGGGACGCAAAGCTGTCATGGCAACGCCCAATCTCAAGAATGCTGACGCCGAGATGAAGAAATTTGTTTTGCTTCCGGCAGACGGGAATCATCACGTCCCAGTTTTCGACGCAAAGCCTGTACTGGAATGGCCGAGAAGAGGAAATAAAATATCTACGTCTAGAGATAGAAGAGGCAGCCGTAGTAAGACAAAGGCCATCGGTGGAACAAAGACGAGCGAGCTTAGCGTCCGCAACATGATTCAGGAAGATCCTTCTCCCTCTCCTCCGCATTTCTTCATGGGACGAGAGGTTGACATGTATCTTATTTTACGAGAAATACTGGGCAAGCGCTTGGTCAGTGTCGTAGGTGAGATTGGGGTCGGAAGATCATCTTTGGTTCTGGCGCTTGCTCACTACATCAACGAACGAGCATCCACGATGACGTTCATTGATCGAATCTACTACATAAAGGCGAAACAAGGAGAGAAACGGAACCGCGTAAGAGCTTTGGTCCAAGAACTTGGACAGAAAGTGGCGGGCTGGAGAAAGATGGATATTCCGTCTACAGGAGATGATACTGAAACTCAATTCGACGCGGTTTGCAGGATTTTGAAAAGCGAAAAGGCTTTGATCATTTTTGATCATGTGGAACTTCTCGAGAAGGCAGACGAAGCCAATGAGTTTCCGGTGTTGCTGAGCAATCTATTTCGGGAAACGAGAAACGTTCGCGTGCTATTGACTGCAAATGCGCCACTGGGAATCCCGTCGCTTGGTGGTCAGGTAGAACACCACTACCGATTGGGGCCCTTGAATTTTGGAAACTCGGTACGGCTCTTCTCTAAGCTAACTCCCCACCTATATACTCCTTCGGACCGACGCACTTTTATTGAAAGGTTGCTAACGAACGAATCGGAAGTGGAACTCTTGCCAATCGACTCGGCCTTGGGGGAAGCCACAAGACATATCTTTGCCGCTACGGGCAACGGAATCCCTTCACAAATTGAAAAGGCTGCATATACGATCAGCGCCGATAATTTTCGGGATCTGTCGAGCGGTAGGGTTGGGCAGATCCGTGGCACCAGCGATGACATTGACGTAAAAACCACAAAAGCGAAATTCACTGAAAGCCGCAAAGATAATGTGCCTTAACGTCCCCTTTTTTAGATTGTATATTTCCGCTGGAGGAGTTGTAGTTCTAGACAGGCAATACAGACTGTATTTAATATTCACAAATGTTCTTGACAAATACTTTACATTGCTTGTCACAATGCTTCCTGCACTATACAATGAGAAAGGCTCCCACCTTTAAACGGCGCGGCAGACTCGAAGCACTGTCTCTTTCCCCAGACGCACAGATTGGTTCGCAAAAACCCATCCACTTTTTCCCTTCGAAATACGATGTTCCAATATTGTGACTCCACTCGATGTTTTGAGATCATCCACTTGAACTTTAAAGGACACTCCGGCACGCTTACTACGCTGGACTTGCAGAGTAAACCGTGCATGGTTGGCTTCCACATCTGGGCCGAGCCGGAAAGATTCTCCCTTGGTGTTCGGTTTGGATCCGATCGTGATTACCTCAGAACTTCCTTCCGTCAAGCATATCTTTCGTCCACGGCTAGGCCCAGCGGTGACCTTGAGCCAAACTGTCAACAGACCCGGTTTCTGGTTCTCGTCCGATGCCAGTTCCATCGTTTCCTCTTGAACCGAGGCGACGGACATCATGGCAGGGGATCCCAATGACGAGTTCAGGGGATCATGAGTTGTGTAGAATGTCTCATCGTCGGACTCGTAGTCTTTCGCGTCGTCCATACTTACGTCACCGTCGACATCTACGGCTGGCTCGGCCGGTGAAAGTCTTCCGGGCGATCCTTCATCACTGTTACTGTCCAAAAAGTAGCGCGAGCTCGGTGGTCTATGCTTGGGAGACGCCCGCGATTCCAATGAGCTGCGTTTGGCAGCCCGCTGAGCTCGTTCCGAAGTACGCGATACAACCTTTGATGCTTGACTTTGGATCTCCGGAGCTCCCATATACTCCCGTGCCCTGCGACGAGCGTCTTCAAGCTGATCCCGATGCGATACTTTCAAGCTATTCTTAGATTTAGATACGGGTGGCGCTTTCGCTGTTCCCGCGGCCTGCGATTTCGGCACGGTTTTAGGAAAGACCAATTTGTGTAAAACATGTTCCAGCGCGCTCCAATCCGGATGTTCGTTAAATTCACATTCCCATACAATATGCAAGGCATCACGAATGGATTTAGCAATCGACGGAGGCATCCTTTGGTAAAATTCAGACTTTGGGTCCGTCACTAGGCGCTTTTTGAGTTCACCAATCTGCTCGGTGGAAGCGCCGTGGCTCCACGGTAAGAATGTTAGAACGTCCGTCCCGCGAGTCGCCTCGTATCGCCGTAAGGTGCCCTCCTGTGTGGCTTGGGTACGAATCACTAGCTCCGCAAGAACGTAGAGAACCGACTCAACGTCATCCCGAAATGAGTGCGTTTGCAATGCGTGCACATGGAGACTTGCGTACAAAGGAGTCCCCGCCATTTCCGGCTTGGTCACGTTCTGGAGCTTTCCGCCGACCATCTTGGAGGGCTCGGCCATGGCGAGATCAATTACGCGAATCCGGGCTTCTAGTGTAGAAGATACTTTAGAGGCTCTGGCCAGCATGAAGTTTTCGAGCTTGACATCCGTGAGGAAATGACATTGAGCGTGAACCGCTTGCAAAATGTTCAAGAGCTGGAGGGCAACCGGTCCCAAGTCAATTTTGGGCCGCTTTACTAACAGAGGAACAATATTTTCGAGCGGCAAGTCCATGCGCTCCAGAAACAAGCAATTAAACCCTGCGTAAATCGACATGAATCAGCGATTGAGAATATTGCGGGAACGTACATCCCGGTAGGAATTTCTAGAAATCGAAAAATACGGTGCAAAATTTGGACACTTACCGCTGACTTCCTTAAATGCTTGGGGGGAAGCGACCTTGGGGATAAAGGTCCCTTTTAGAGATCCCAAAGCATTTTGATATACCACGGACTCGCGGTAGATCGCGTTCGCGTTTTGTTGTGCGGGCGACAGCTGTCGTCCTTTGGTCTTGACCGTCGGCACGGGGGCGAGCTTGACGGCGAACTCGCTGACGGCTCCGTTCGCCAAGACTTCGTGGACGGTTCCTTGGACACCGGATCCAATCTTCTTCCCTACTACCCAATTCTTCTTGTCATCTAGGACTACTCCCTCCGCGGAACGAGTGACAGAAGGCGCCATGGTGATCAATCAAATAGTGATCGTGGAGTGCACGACCCGAATGGTATCCCCGACCGCCACGGCACGACCGTTTGTAAAAAACCGTTTGAACGTTATTTTACTATATTAGAAAGACAAAGTAGATGTCAGGTTCATTAAACAGATTGCCCCGTAGAATTCCATGCGACACTACCTCTGATTGTGATGTACTGACTGTGAAGTGTAAAAGGAAATTCATGGGTAGTCGTGTCTGTCTGTCGATCATTCACTCCAGCGCAACTCGTACAGAGCAACATCCGAGAAAGAGCCAATCCAAGAGATCATCCTCGGAAATTGAAGGTGAATGAAGATAGAGACGGCATTTGTTCGAGGATGAAGATAGACCAGCAATTTAATTGAACTACATTTGCGGAGCGCGAATCGGTGTTGCTTCTCTATAGACTCTTTAGAGGAGATTAAAAAAGTACAAAGTAGTAGGTAGATCCTAAAGCAGTGCGTTGACTGTGAAAGAGAGCTGCCACGAGATTAATTGTCGCAAAGGCGCAGATCGGACTGTTCTTACAGTGAATGTGTTTCGCAACAGTGCAGCTTCCGGGGCAAAGACTCCGGCCATACTTAGCCCATCAAATTTTCCAACGATTCCTTCAGACGCAAACCTTTGCCCGGAATAAAGGTACCTTTCGTGTTTTTACGGGCCTTGAACGTCTCCAAGGCGGGATTGACGGCCATCAAACTGTCAAAGGATTCGTGCTCTCGAAGGCCCTTGCCTGGAATGAAGGTACCTTTCGTGTTTTTACGGGCCTTGAACGTCTCCAAGGCGGGATTGACGGCCATCAAACTGTCAAAGGATTCGTGCTCTCGAAGACCCTTGCCCGGAATAAAGGTACCTTTCGTGTTT
>Ga0160421_1000325_pt1 | contig 9934 bp, 3 predicted proteins | sample TAMARWmetagpilot_FD_108195 | JGI IMG/M metagenome (GOLD analysis project Ga0160421, IMG submission 108195) | Phycosphere-associated microbial communities from TAMU algal ponds, Corpus Christi, Texas, USA - TAMU ARW-7 10/27 metagenome pilot | ecosystem: Engineered > Artificial ecosystem >... | reverse complement strand
GGACGCTTTCGACGACGACGACAATTTGGATTCTCTCTTGAGCGGCATAGACATTGATCGTGATTTCAATTTGTGGAATTCCTTTCGTTCCAGCGATACAGTCCGTCGAGTTTCGTCGGGTGGAGAAGATTCGCCAGAAAAGAGAAACAACAATCATTCCGACAAAACCGAGCATTCTACGAATACTACCGCGCAGCAACAAAGTTGGAATGCTGTGGAAACCCAGGATATGCAGTTCTGGGCCTCGCGCATAGAGCGGGAAGAAGTCTACAGTCGTCGATATCGACCAACGGCTCTTGAGAATCAGGAACTGCTCGAGTTGGAAGCATTCCTAGGCAACAAAGGTTCCAGCAAACGAATTTTACGAGGTCGCCTGTTTCGTACTACTTCATCAACAGAAGAACCTAACTCTCAGGGCAATCGTAAAGCTTGGAATGCTTTGATCCATCCGGAAGCTCCCGAACCCATCAGTGTCATTCTTAAACGTGGACCAGTCCTCGTGGTTCCACCTTTGCAATCATCATCATCAACAACGATGGCAACCACGCTACCCCAAGAAGCCGAACTTATCCTGTTGACGCACGGTTTCATTGTGGCTGTTGCGGTGACCAACACAAGCCGTAGATTAAGGCGAGATCGTAAAAAGAACTTGCAACAAGTCGTGGAGCGGCGATTTGATCGAGCGGTGCTCTGGTCGCAAGTTGAATACGTCGCCCACGGACCCGACACAACTGTGGAACTATGCCTGCAGCGGTCCGAGGGCTTGATTGAAAGTGCGGAAGGTGAAACGCTCAGATTCATGTGTGCTCATGAAGTTTCTCACCAGGCGTGGTTGGATGCAATAGAAAAGATCATGATCGAGTACAACATACATCATCATACACCTCGCAGTCAGCAGCACGAATTGGGTTGGCAGTATTGCATAGTGCACAAACCTGGCTTTACGTTGGCCGTCACCAACCGAAATCCTTACGATTCTTTTGCTCCCTCGAACGATGCCAAATCTTTGGATACTCTAGACGTCTACAACGGTATGGCACCTATTCACTACGCGACTAGGACCGGGAATCTCACTGCACTCGAAGTCCTGCTTCAGAACGGGGCTGACCCTAACCTTCCTGACCGCGAAGAACGAACGCCAATGTACTATGCCAAAAGAGATCAGGCCCCACCAGAAATTGTTCGTGCACTGGAGTTGCACGGCGCAGAGCCTTGTTCGAAAGTGTCACTCGAACAGGAAGGCGCCTTGTTTGGGCAGGTGGCGGCCGCCGAAGCCAAGGCAACGGAGCGTCGTCGTCAAGAGCAACTTGCATTGGAACAAAAACAGAAGGCTGAACAGGCGCAGGCCGAAATGAACGAGAATATGCGCCTCTTGCAGCAGAGAGGGATACAGATCGATGAAATGGATGACAAAGCGCACCAACTGAGTGAAGGGGGCAAAAACTTTGCTGATATGGCGGCACAGCTGAAGCAAAAGACTAAAGCACAAAGGTCATGGCTTCCCTTCAGCTAGAAAGAAGTCTCTAACCGTAAGTTCATCATGGTGCAGTTTGTACCCATTTGAATAGTACAACCCTACAATTGGCCTTACAGCTCCTTGGCTCTGATATCATTTCACTGTCAGCTCCTTGGCACTAATTTCATTTCGTCCGAGTAGGGCTCAACATTCTTTCGTTACAGTTAGGATTTGTCTGCTGGAAGTCTTATCTTTCAATATAACTCTAAATCTACCTTTCATTCACAGTCAAGACCAGGAACGGCCTAATTGTAAGGTCACACACTTTTTACGCTTGTGACCCATCTCACAGAATGACCGTGAACATAAAACGGTTCACACGTTTCCTCTTCACTTTCAATATCCGTCTATACTAATCAATCGCACGAGTCTGAACAGGCAAAATCGTCATGTTCGTCGATGAAGTCCATGAAATCAACTCCGCTTTGGAGCAGGTGGAAAAAGAGATTTTCATTTTTGAACGCAACCTAGCCGAAGCCAGGGGACGCAAGCAAAACCTACATCGAGAACGGCAAGATGCGGAAGATAGATTGGCACAAGAGCGGCGTCACCGTGAGGAAGAGGCACGACAAGAGGCTATTCGTCGACAAAAGCGAGCAATTGAAGAGGAGGAAACGCGTGCTCAAGAGACGGCCAAGCAACGCGAGATTCGAGAGTACGAAGAAAAAATTTTGGCTTTAAAAAGACAAATAGCGCTGGCTGAAATAGCCAAACAACACCAGGGAAATGCACAGCAGCAGCTAAATCTCCAAAATGCATCTTGTGTTCATGAAACGGAGGAAGATGAAGAAGTTGTGGAAGAGATTGTTGAGTATATCACCGATGACGAGGAGAATATTTTTGACGATTTGAATGAAGATGCTCACGATTCTGATACTCAACCTCCCGAGGCCTATACTCGTCATGCCATACCAGTAAAACGCACCGGTTCAGGGGCTGATAAATCATTAGATGTATCGCCTACTGAACCGATTGTCGCTTCTGTGGGAAGCGGTTACGCCCCGGCTTGTATTTTAACACCGGCCAATCAACCTCCATCAGCATCCCTCCTCGGTCCACGAGAGATTCATTCTAAAGAACAATATTACCAGCTTCATCAGACTAATCCAGACGAGGTACGCCACCAACAGATGGAAAAAATGAAGGAAAAGGATAAGAAGAGACTTGGATGGGCTAAACCGTCCTGGGCGAATCGCGACAGCCTGCACGAAACAAAAATAAATGGTTGTCTATCAGTACCAGCTCAGGTGGAACCTTGTGATGTAGCACATGGTTCACTGCCACTTTCGTGCGGTGGCTCCGTATCAAAAGTTTCCCAAATCAAGGATGAGGCTCCCTTGAAGGCACAATTTTTAAATGAGCCAGCTTCCGCAAGCTCACTTTCGACGAAGGAAAAGAATCCGACTCACGAACGGGGTGCGAACTTCCTCTCTACCAAGAGCCCTCGAACGCCAAAGAAGAAGATTGTGACAAAGAGCAATCCGCTAACTGAACCAGTTCGGGTAGAAACCTCTGATGTAACACAGAGCGCAATGTCACCATTGTGCGGTGATTCCGTACCCGGAGCTTCCCAAATCAAGGACAAGGCTCCTAAAAAGGCGCAACTTCTGAAAGAACCAGCTTCCGCAAGCTCACTTTCGACGAACGAAAAAAGTCGAAATCGCGAAAAGGCTGCGATCTTCCTCTCTACTAAGAGCCCTCTAACGCCAAAGAAGAAAATGGTGACAAAAAGGAATCCTCAAGCGCCATCTGAAAATCCACTTCCTCCTCCATTGGTACATACTATTGCTGAAGAATCTTCTGATCCGGTGTCTCCGAAATCCCTTCCGATTGTCTCTTCGCCAACTAAGGATTTCGTACCTCGAAAGTCAAGCACTGCTACAATTACCAATCCCTCCCTTGTAAAACCAGACCCAATTTCACCGCCTTCGCCAACGAAAAAGAATTGCTGGGAAAAACCAGCATGGGCATTGCCAGATGAGGCAATTCCAGACTCGAGTATCATCAGCGACAGCATCCAAAATCCGCTTCTGAAGCAAGCTAACCATGGTGGATACGAACGCAAAGTTTTTGCGAAGGATATCAAACGCGTCAATGGCACTTTCGTCGCTCCACGCCCAAACGTGCCACCGCGGCTTGCGTGGATAGTTCCTTTCTGCCAAGAAAAGAAGGTGGGTAAGATTGTGTTGCATCTATATGGAAAGGATATAGACAGGCTTGTAGATCGATTTTTGGATTTACAGGGATGCTGTATCGAAAAGACAGGCGAAGAACTCATTGTGGAGGAAATTGCGCCAAAGTTTTATGTCACTTCGAACCCAACAAAGATTGACTCTAGGGATGGGGTCTACGGCTTGGTCCAGGAAGGACATGAGGTGTTTGAGGACATTCTTACAGCAGATTCCGACTTCAAATTCCATATCAAGCAGGCTCATATTTATCCGGTGAAAAAGGCAAAGGGATAGCAAAATTCTTGAAGCGCAGAGTTGTAGAGAATATTAATTTACAGCCAATAATTAAACAAGCAGCGGCATTTCCGCTGTCGGTCAATTGGATAGAAGGCGTTAATATGCTCATTGTCCTGCTCTAGCTGTTTCCAAGTCTGCATCACAGCCGACACAAATAGCGGCAACACTAGACACGCGTTACGATGAAGTCTAATTTACAAAAAGGGCAAGTTCATTTGGAGGGCTCGGTAGTTGCTTCCTGTTAATGGATGGTCGCATCATGCCAAGTTTACAAATATATATTTCACGCTTAATGACGCAAGCTCCTCTTTTGCGACCGCAAAGAACTCAGAGTCAGTTCGAGTGATAGGGGAAATACATGTAGATTATTATGGCTTGTAAATGCATATTGGAGAAACGAGACCTTGATTTGAAACGTCAAGCTGAAATCGTGGACTATGACCTACTAGACAAAGGCAAAATGATTAGGGCGACGAAACCTTCAAAAGTCGCAATTTGACGATGACTGACTGTGAGCGAGATCTTAAAATAGGAGATTCACCAATGTTATGTATTCAGGCCTCGAGCAGACCGGCCGCTTACTCACAAATCTGGCCAAAACCAAGAGTTTGATGTAAGAAACAGAAATAGGGCGCGAATGTCTCGAACGTTCTCGTTTAATTGACACGAAATTTCTGTGATTGTAATTAGCTCGATGCCAACTAAAAAATCATGAATTATAGCGCAACTGACCACCGCTTGACATCGAAGACATAAACGATGTCGCCAAGAACCTTGTATACGTTCTCCTCACGAGCATCTGAATCCAGTTACATCTTGTGCCTTCAATCAAAAGTGAAAATTTTGCTCTAGAAAAGAGAGTCGCAATCTGGAAAAGCCGAGAGAAAAGTCACAGAAAAGATATTATTACGATGAGTATCATTTCCTGCGAACAAGTTTTGGGGTATAAGAATTGAATCATGTAAGGAAAAATATTCAATTGCCAAATATCAGCTTTTGCAGATTTAAAAGAGCTCTTTGCTGCCGATGTTTTGATCGGCGAGCTTTACTTGACTTGTGTAAAGAAAAATAGTATTTTAAATGTATTTTAGAGGATTAGATCCGCAGATTGAAATTCTTCGAATAATCCAAAAATAGAAAAGGACAGCTTTCTTCTATTCATCCTTACTTCACTCATCAATAATCTGGCAAATATTCCTAAGTCAATCGTTTTTAACATTTCGATGACTTTTTAGAGTTAATATTAAAAAGAATTATACTCTCTAGATATAATTCCCAACTTTGCAATGACTTTTTAGAGTATTCGAAAAAAAAATGTACACTCTATAGATATAAATTCCGAGCTATGCAGTACGTCGTCTTAAATTCTTGAGTTTTCTTCTAGCTCATTTGTCAAAACCAGGTTTCTAAATTTTGTTAACGGCGGATGAGTGTAGGTTGATAGACATTGGTTCGTTAATTGACCCATTAACTTACTCTTCTGATTCGGTGGATTTAAAGTGTTGGATACGAACCCTGCAATCAACATAATTTTCGCCATAACAATTGTTGCACTTGTTGTATGTACGTCGTTTATGCCATTTGCCTTAGCCGAAGCAGAAAAAAAGCGGTACCAGATCAAATGCAAACATTTCAAATTGAGGTAAGGTACTGCTCAAACACTAGCAGCCCTGCTTAGCCATAACGGATAGATTCTAGCGCTTGATGATTCCATTATAAAGCTTTTTAAAAACAGAGAAAAATACCTTTCTCTCTCAATATTTCTTTCAATTCCGTTCGGTAAGAAATGTAAATTTTCGTGAAGATGTTTGAAAAAAGTTGCCTGGGCAACTATTGGTGATTCATTACATTCCTTCAAGGAGCTTCAACTTCGTTTGTATCCACTGCTATACGCCTTGTAAGCCTTTAAAACTGTCAGTCCAGAACAGACGAAGGATCATATTTGTGATTCGGAGCTTGACTATCAAAATATTACAAGTTTTTTCAATGCGTTATTTAATAAAATAAATAATTTATGTTGGTCAGGTGAAACGTCGATACAATTGATCCTCAACTTATTGATCACCCCGGTATAGTTACAAGGTTTTGCACTGCATTGTTTTTAAAAATAGTCATATATAGATCGGTAAATGATATACTGATACAATCGATCGTCTACTTTTCGCTCGGTGTGTTAAAGACTTTTGCAGATGTACCAAAAAATGAGTTTCGAATTTTCCAAGAGTACACCAAGCACGGTAAATCATTTCATTTTGTTGTCAAACCTGACAAAGCTGAACGCTCACAATAATTCGGACTGTCCGAAAAACAGTCTGAATTTGGAAGAGAAGGTTCTTGACAGTGAACAAATAGGGTAGTCACTAAATTTTTAGACAGGTAAATACAAAAGTGAAATTCATTCTTTAGATTGCTTAAAACTGATTCACGGTCAGCCTATGTAAGGGATGGAGTCCTATGGGATGAAGAAGATAAAGTTATTTCTGTTTTCTCTTTCAGTATTTGCAAGGGAGGGAGTCTTATCAGATGAAGAACTTTCTGTTTTTCGTAGAAGATAAGATCCTTTCTACTTCGACAAGAAGTTTGGCCAGTGAGCAGCGCAGCGCAGCGCAGCCCAGAGATGTGAAATGACACAATTTTCTATTTCATAGACTCACAACAAGGAAGTCTTTTTTTGCAAAAAGAAATGTTGTGAGACACATATTGCGTCCTGTCTACTTTTAGGAATGCTACCGTGAACTTAACATGTGCCGGCAAGCCTGACTTTTTGTTTGCTGCAATAGCAGTCTAATACACTACAAAGAGTAGAAATGAAACTAACCGAAATGCAAATAACCCTGCGCGGTAGGTAATTCATGTTGATAACGAAACGTTGCTGCCTTGTAGTTGTCTCATGTTACTTCTACCTTCTGTAAGTATGCCACTACTAACTGTAATAGATATTACCCTAATTACCACGAAACATATTGCGTCCTGGTGTTGGCTGTCGTCTGCCTTGTCACCAACAAATAACTGGTCAAATCGTGACTTTTGATTGATCTATTGCTTAGACTTTCCAACAACAAAGCCTGGTCAGTGCGGCGCAGCGTATTCTACTGGCTGTGTGCCTTGTCACGGACACTGTCAATTGTCAAAATTCCGACTTTTGCTTTAAGCGCTTGGAGACACCGTTGAAATGAAGACTGTTTTCCGATTTTCTGGTGGCTTTTCCCAAGAATGACTCGCGATACTTTGGAGCTTCAGCTCTGTTCAGTTGTTCCTTCCACTTTGCGACTCAACGCCGACTCTATTGCATCTGTCCAGCCGGCTTTGCGTTCACGATATTTGATCAAGATGTCGAAAACGTGGTTGACGGTCAATATTCGAGTGCCTTGTATTGACTTGCAGTGATCGTCTAAGGGTAGTTTGGCTGTTCTCATTTTTTTTTTCGGCACGATGCAGCGTTGCATATTTCAACCGATTGCGGTCCACGATTCCACCGATTACGTAGATGCTGTCGTCATCCAAGTCTTCGAGAGAATTGTCTGAGTCGCTTGTGAGATAGACTAGCCTCTCTAATTTGCCTTCGAAGTGCTCTGCCAGCGGCTTCCCAATTGTATAGAACCCTCTACTTTTCCATTCGCTGAAACCAGTCACATTGGAAAGGTTGCTTAATGTCACACCACCCAAACTTGTGACAGTAACGTACGATGGATGCTGTGTTCGTTTGTTTATCGAGTAGCAGTAGCGGATTTGGGTTGCCAAGCTGTTGATTTCTTTGGAACACATGTCTGCTTCAAAATCACAATCGATGCAAACTTCAAACGACGACCTCGCCTGGGACTCTTTTGCTAACCATTCTTGTTCCCGTCTTCTCTTCCCGTCACCACTCAACGTTCGCAATGCTTGCTGACATCGTTCTTCCTCTAAGTTCCTTCCCTCAGCTATTGCTTTGGCGTGTCTCGCCAGCTTCTTTTTGAGTTTATTCACTTTCCGCAGTTCTTTCTTGCGATTGCGCGAAGCAATCCGTTTCATCTGCTTGTCGGAAAGTGGAATTGCTGAAGAATTGTCGGCTTGTTCATCATCGACGCTTTGCTTCATGGACTACTATTACGGCTTTTCTATTTCAATTTCAATTTCAGCAACGTTCCGATGATCGGGAGGAGAGCTGGGCATCAAGAGACGTATATCATCGGCAATCAGATAATTTGGGGGACTCGTGGAGTAGGCTTCGTTTACTGTGAAGCTGTACGCTAACTGAAAATAAAAGAGAAACCAATCACTCTCACAGTCAGTCGAGGCTAACAGTTCCTTCGCTGCTTTTTGCGGCGACGACCAACAAAAACGCTGGCCGGCCTATAAATTGCTGTGATTCTTTTGAATTTAAAATACCAGCTGTAAGTCGATCGTGGTCGTCTGCCATCGTACGAGTACACTATTACCCTGACTGGCAGTGACAGAAAATGGAACCCATCGGAATGAGACAGATGAAAAGACGCACTGCAAAAAGACAACGCATCGGACGCTACCAGTTGCGAGCGAGGACTTGACCTTTGACTACGACCACTTATGAATCAGTGATTGTCGGAGATAAAGCAAGCTGAACGCACTTTTTCTCTCCGCGAGTAACACCTCACGCATTCCTATTACAAACCCGTTCCAGCACTATGTCGTCGTCGGATTCCGCGATTCAAGAGCGTTTACAAACGGCCGCTTCTGACCTTGCCTCGCTAGTTCGAGTTTCTCATCGACTAGCACTGGTAGATACAAGTGACCGGCTCCAGCAAGTCCTCGAAAAATTGCTCCCCCGCCTTTTGAAACGAATAGGTGACAATCATTTGGAGGCATCTAACAGCGAATCGGCACTAAAATCCGCACTTGACAAGATACATGTGAAACTAGTTGAAACCCTGTCCCACACGATGAAAAGAGTGCGAGAAGACAACGCGTGCAAATTGCCTTGCTTAGACATCTTGAAGCTGCTGCTAAATGAGAGCGAGCCCGGGAAAGATCAGGCCAGCTTGCCTGTCGCAAAGACCGCTGTCGATCCCTTTACTTTGAATTTGTCGCTCACTTTCTTAACGATCGGTTTGCCACGATCGGACAGATTAGAGTTGGATTCTCTATGGCCCGGTCTTCTTGTCCTCGTCGGGCACACAGCAACACTGGAGGCTCTAGGCAACGCGACTAGACGATCGCAAGCCAACCAGTTGGCCCATTTGTTGCTACAATGCGTTGAAGGCTCGGTTCATCAAATTTCTTCCTCCGGAAAAGACAAACCTTCCACGGGCCCAACTATTTTCTCGGAAAACCTGAAGAGCTCCTTGCCTCTTTCGCGTCAGGCTTGTGGGGATCCAACTATCGCCCCAGTGTTTTATGATCTTCTCCTAGACGTGATTCTTTACCAGCCGACGGCGGGGAATGTCCCACCAAATGGCCTTTCGCAGGCTGGCTCGGAGCGGCTTCAAGAGGGTAACTCACCAAGTGCACGCGACTGGGCAGCCGAGATGGCATCACGTACACGTCTCGTGCAACTCAAATTGTCAGTACTTGACATTATATCTCCCAGTCGACACTGGGCCTTGTTCTTGGGCACTCCGAGTCAAGAGAATTCCAATTCCCTTGGAGTGGCGCGGACAGTGGCATTGTTAGTGGCAGCAAGTGGAGATCCCATGCCAGATGTAGCCAGTAGAGCTGCATCTTATCTTAAGGCATACAGAGATTCTTTTCGGGGTCACATCTCTACCACAACACAGCTCTATGGTAATCCAATAGCTCTTTTTGTTGAGCTCCTCTCTCTCTGCTTGGGACAGGCCCAAGCGGAAGCGTCGCTTACTGGAATCGCAGGCTGGAAATCTACTCCTTTGGGGAAAACTGAGCCTATGACAGCTACTGGGAACGTTCAGCTAGTTCTTTCAACTAGACGAAGGTCGTTGACTGACTCGCCAATGGCTTCCCTGGTATCTTTTGTTTC
>Ga0160421_1000324_pt1 | contig 9974 bp, 8 predicted proteins | sample TAMARWmetagpilot_FD_108195 | JGI IMG/M metagenome (GOLD analysis project Ga0160421, IMG submission 108195) | Phycosphere-associated microbial communities from TAMU algal ponds, Corpus Christi, Texas, USA - TAMU ARW-7 10/27 metagenome pilot | ecosystem: Engineered > Artificial ecosystem >... | reverse complement strand
TTGGATGGTCGAAACCGGGTTGCATTACGCTATAGTTTTAAACGCGATGAATTTCCGACTTTTCGAACAGAACTGAAAACCATCATTATAGAACTCGAGATGCACGTGAACGCTCATTTCTGGGCATCACTGATAAGAGGCTTGATCATGTCTTTTGATTGACTCCGGTTGGTTGATTCGAAATCCACAGCCAACTTCGACATCAGATGCAGATTAGGCCAAAAGGTAACCGAAATTACTGCTGCTGAATTGGTTCTTGCCAGCCAAGGCCGAGCGACTTCTGCAGCGCAATCCATGCGATGGTAAGAGCGCCTTTAGCCCGGACGAGATCTGCAGAAGCCTGCTGCTGATCGCGCAGCGCACGATTGAGATCAGACTTTGAGATCGCGCCGGCCGTAAAGCGCTGGCGATTGAGATCTGCAGCGCTATCGGCCTGCAGCTTGATCTGTGCGCGCGCTGCCAGTGTAACCCGTTGTTGCCCAAAACGAGCAAGTGCTCGCTCGGCATCCTGCACAGCCGAGAGAACGGTTTGCCGATAGTTGGCGAGAGCCTCATTGCGGACTGCGCTGGCTCGATCAATAGAAGCCTCAACCCTTCCAAAGTCGAGAAAGTTCCATTCCAAGCGGGGGATCGCCAATGACGAAGGCTCGCCCACATCGAAAATGTCGTCGGGTGAGGATCCGCCGAGGCCCAAGATTCCCATGAAGGACAGTTTGGGGAACTTTGCCGCTTCGGCCGCCCCGATCCGTGCGGTTGCAGCGGCGAGATTGCGTTCAGCCGCCCTGATGTCGGGGCGACGCGCCAAGAGACTGGCCGGATCGCCGACATTAACCTGCTCCGGTGGCAAGGGGATATTAAGCGGCATCATGAGTTCTTCGGCCATCGATCCCGGAACCCGGCCGGATAGGATCATAAGCGCGTCGAGCAGGACGGCTTGATCAGCCTCCGCCTCGGCGAACTGTGATTTGAGAACCTCGAGCTCGGCATTGGCGTTGCCCACCGGGAAAAGCGGCAGCGTTCCCTGCTGATGCCGCTGATAAGTCAGCGCAAGGATTTCTTCCTGTAAATTGATCTGTGCCTGGTATTGTTCGGCGCGGAACTGGGCCTCCCGCAAGTTGACATAATTGTTGGCAACCTCGGCGGTTAATTGAACCTTCGCGTCCTCCGCAGTGGCCACCGCAGCTGCAGCCTGCGCATTGCTGGCTTCGATGCGCCGTCGGGAGCCGCCCGTGAATTCGAGTTCCCAATTTGCATTGAGACCGACATTGTAAAAGCTGAGGGCGTCGTCACCTTCGGCGTCCGGATCCGGTTGCCCCGAGGGGGAAGCTGGGCGGCCTTGGATGTCGAGACCGGGAAGACGGCCTTGGATGGTGGTAGCCTGGGTCCCGAGTGTGGGCATTCTCCCGGCCCGATCCTGCCTGACCGATGCCCGGGCCTGCGCTATGCGCGCCTGCGCTGCCTGAAGAGAGGGATTCTCGGCCAATGCAACCTTGATCAACCGTGTCAGTTCTGGATCATCGAGCAGCACCCACCATTCGGCAAGAACCGGCTCCGACACACCGACATTGTCGCCGGCGCGGGCGAAACGATGGCCAGTATCCGCCGACAGTATTGCCGGTGGACCTGAATAGTCGGGTCCGACCGTGCAACCTGCCAGCAGAGCAATGGCAAGAAGCGATGGGATCGAATGGCGCATCATGTTGGGCTCAGTGCATCGAAAGGGAGAAATTTCTTGGAAGCGGCCTCAGGAAGAGAACCAACGGAACCGTTGCGAGGGTCAGAACCCCCATGACCAGGAACACATCATTGTAGGTCATAATGAACGCCTCGCGCTGGAGGGTGCGGCTCAGGGCCGCCAAAGCCGCCTCCATGCCGCCGAAGTTTTGTGCCATCTCCTCGAGATAGTCCTGCAGCGAAACGCTGTTCGCATTAAGGTTCTCTTCCATCCGTCGGCTGTGATGCCAGATCCGCTGGTCCTGAAACGATGCCAGAGCGGAAAGAGCGAAAGAGCCGCCGAGATTGCGGGCCGCGTTGAAAATACCCGATGCGTCGCCCGCATCCTCCTTGGCAACCGAAGCCACCGTGGCCTGGTTCAGGAACATCATCGACAAAATCATGCCGACGCCGCGTAGGAGTTGGCTCTCTGTGAAAACGGCTCCACCAGATTCGGCTGTAAGGCTGGTGCTGACAAAGCAGCTGACCGCCATCAGCAACATGCCGGCGCCGACGGCGATGCGGATGTCGATCTTTCGGATCATCAAGGGGAGCACCGGCATCAATAAAAATGCCGGGACGCCCATCCAGAAAATGACCAGGCCAGTCTGAAGCGCATTGTAGTCAGAAATGATCGCGAGGAACTGCGGGATGACGTAAGTCGAACCATACATGACCATGCCCAGCGCGAGCGCCATGATTGCGACGCTCGCGAATTGTCGATTGAATAGGAGTTGCAGTTTCAAGACCGGTTTTTGCGCCTTCAACTGTCCGTAAATGAGCGAGGCGAATCCAACGACGGTGATTAGCGTAAGCCAGCGAATGATCGAGGATTCAAACCATTCCTCACGGTGGCCCTCCTCAAGGACAACTGTCAGACCACCCAGTCCCAAGATGAGCCCGAGAATGCCTGCCCAATCCGCGTCGGTAAGATATTCCCACTTCGGCTTTTCGTGGGGAAGACCAACGAGCAGCAGGAGCAGCAGCAGGCCGCAGACGGGCACGTTGACGAAGAAGGCATAGTGCCAGCTCAGATTCTCGGTCAGCCACCCACCTATCAGAGGGCCCATCACGGGCCCGAGGATCACAGTCATGCCAAACAGGGCCATTCCGATCGGCTGCTGATGGGGCGGCAGTCTTTTGGCCACGATCGTCATAGCTGTCGGAATGAGCACTCCGCCCATAAAACCTTGGCCCGTGCGGCCGATGATCATCGTCGTAAGGTCGGTGGCAATCCCGCACAGAACAGAGAAGGCGGTGAACGCGCTCACGGCTATGATGAGGAGGGTTCGCAGACCGAAAAGCCGCTCGAGCCATGCGCTCAACGGGATGACGATGATTTCGGCAACCAGAAATGAAGTGGCAATCCAAGTCCCTTCGGCGCCTGTGGCACCGATCTCTCCTTGGATGACAGGCAGAGCTGAGTTGACGATCGAGATGTCCAGCGTCGCCAGCATAGCCCCGAGAGCCCCTGCGGCCACAGCAACCCAGGCGGTGGCGTCCGCGTTCTGACGGCCCGAGGCCGAACCTCGAGGAATACCAGGGGCTACCAGTGCTTCGGTCATTTCGTCCGGCTCGAGATCTCTTCCAGCTCACCTGCCGCATTCCGGGTGTCGACTGTCGCAACTACCGACATGCCTGCAACGAGCAGGCGCCGCACCTCAAGGGGAGCCTCGATAGCAATACGGACCGGAATACGTTGAACGATCTTGGTGAAGTTGCCGGTCGCATTTTCGGGCGGGAGGATGGAGAATTCAGCCCCCGTTCCCGGCGATATGCTGTCCACCCGTCCGGCAACTTCAAGGTCGGGTAAGGCATCAACCTCAAGCCGGACGTTCTGGCCCGGTCGAATCAGACCGATCTGCGTCTCCTTGAAGTTGGCAATGACATATATCGCGGTCACTGGCACCACCGTCATCAATCGCTGGCCCGGTTGAACAAACTGGCCCACCCTCACCGAGAGATCGCCGACGCGGCCGGGCTTGCTGGCGCGCAGTAACGTTGAATCGACTGTAAGGTCGGCCGTCTTCAGCTGGGCACGGGCAGCGTCCGCCTGTGCCTCTGTCTGGCCAATCTGTTCGAACAGAGTCGCCCGGCGAGCCGTCGCTGCGGAAACCGCTGCCTGCGCTGCGGCGAGTTGGGCGCGCGCCTGCCGCGCCTGCGCCTCATACTGGTCTAGCTTCTCCTGCGGTTCGGCTCCGGTGATCGCCAAAGGCCTATAGCGGGCCACTTGGTCGCTCGCGAGGTCCACCGCCACACGGGCCACCGCAAGCTGAGCTCGCGCCTGGCGGATTGCCGCATCCTGTTCACTTACCTGAGACCGGATTGTGTCGGCGCCGGCGAGTGTCGCCGCGATCTGTGCGCTCGCTTGCTGCGCCTGCGCCTGATAATCGCGCAAATCCAATTGTACGAGGGCTGCGCCGCGAGCGACGTGTTCGTTTTCTCTTACGAAGACCTCTTCCACGTATCCTGCGATTTTGGAAGAGACAACGACGCTGTCGGCAGCGACATAGGCGTTGTCGGTCGATTGCATGTACTGCCCATAGATAACATGCCGGTAATACCACCCCACCCCGCTAAGCAGTAGTGAAAGACCAACGATGAATAGCACCACGCGTAGCCGTTGGCGCCCTCGCGGTGCTGGCGATTGCGCATTTTCCTGCTCCGGTTCGATGGAGGTATCGGTCATCTGACTCTTTCAGCAATCGAAGGGAATCGGGCAGCGCAGCTCGCCGTAAAGCGCGGGAGCAATTTAGTAAAGTGTCTTATCAATTATCGTTTGGGCATCTGCGCCGGCCGAGCTAGACACGCATATGGACGAAGTTTCAGACCTAATATCGCGGGCCCAAATGAGGCGGGAGGTCATCACTGATGACGACGAGCTCATTTATCTTATGGACGAAATCAGCCGGGGCGCCCGACGGATGTACGATGCGCGGGTCGCCCGGATCGGCCTCAATCAAACACAGTGGAGGATCATCGGACAGCTCCTACGTGATCCAAGCTTGACCCAGACTGAGATAGCAAAAAAACTCGAGCTCGAGGCGGCGACAATCGGTCATGCGGTGGCGGGTCTTTGCGCAAAAGGATTGATGGAGAGAGTCAGAACTGAAAAGGATCGGCGCGCTTGGGATCTGATTCTCACGGAGGAAATCGACGATCTGCTTCCCGCCCTCCGAGGTTCGGCAGATCGACTTCACGATCTTCTTTGGCGCGGCCTAACAGCTGACGAAAAACGCGCCTTGCAGCAGATTCTTGCCCGAATATCGGTTAATCTCGAACAGCACCGGACGAACACGGAATAAAGTGCATGTCCGTGCTGCCGGAAAAACCTATCGGGACGATCGCCCGCGCTGCGGAAATCGGCCAAATTCTTGTAAAGCACGGGGCGAAGAACCTCGCTGCCGCTCTCGGATTTATGCCATCTTCGAACGGCATCATTGATCCGCGCGAATTTCGTCCGGCCGCTGTGGTCGCCTTTCTTCGAGATATCGGGCCGGTTGGTATCAAACTTGGTCAGCTTCTCGCTACTCGCAGTGATTTGTTTGCAAAGCATTGGATTGCAGCATTCTCGACCATGCACGATCAAGTGTCGCCATTACCTTTTGCAAATATCGAGCCTGTGCTCGTAGCAACCTGGGGTGAGGACTGGCGAAGCGATTTTGCACGATTTGACGAACAGCCTTTGGCTTCAGCCTCCATAGCGCAGACTTACACCGCCAAACTGCGAACCGGTAGCGAGGTTATCGTGAAAGTTCGACGGCCGGGCACCGCAACGCGGCTGGAAGCAGATGTGCGTATCCTTGTCCGACTTGCCCGGATTGCGGAAACACGGTCGCCGGAGATCGCCCGCTACCGGCCGGCAGAGTTCTTACAAACCTTCGGCCGCAATCTCGCCTGGGAGATGGATCTGGCCGCAGAATCACGCGCATGCGAACGGATCGGCGCATTTCTTGAGACGATCGGCGTCAAGACCCCGACGATTCACTGGGAACTGACCGGGTTGCGGGTCAACGTCCAGGAACGCCTTTACGGCAGACCGGCTTCTTCGCTCGGCGCCGTCTCAGACGATCCGCAGGTAGCGGCCTTTGCCAAAAGCTATGCCAACGCTGTCTTGCGCATGATCATCCTGAACGGTGAATTCCACGGCGATCCGCATCCCGGCAATGTATTCATGATTGGCGAACGCGATGTCGGATTCATCGATTTCGGATCGATCGGAACTCTCACCAAGGATCGGCGCGATCAAATCGTCCGCCTCGTGCTTGCAATCGCGGCAGAAGAAACGGGCGATGTTGCCGACGTCCTGCTGTCATGGGCGGGGGAGCCGAATGTAAATCGCGATGCCCTTACGACGGACCTGGATCAGTTAATCGGAGAGTTCAAGGGGAATGTGCTTTCAGGTATCGAGTTCTCGCAGATTTTCTCGCGAGTGTTCGACTTATTACGGGATTATAAACTGGTTCTACCACCCGACCTGGCAATTCTTTTACGGACTTTGCTGACGGCTGAGGGTTTTGTCCGATCCATGGCACCCGATTACAACATCGCCGAGGAAACCCGCCCCATCATGGTGGAGCTCCTCACAGAGCGGTTCTCGCTTGTCGGCGCACGGTCGGGTTTGAAGAAAATCCGTAGCCAGCTGTTGGGAATGACGGGGTTTCTGCCTGATATACTTGCCAGTGCAAGCTCGATCGCAAAGTCAGGCTACCTTCCGGTTCAGCTTGACCCCGTCACTGTCGAGCGGCTTGCGTCCGGTTATAACGATAGTCCCTCTCCCAAGGGTCCGGTGGCCGCCGCATTGATTGTGGCCGCCGCGCTGCTCGTCGATCAATCGTGGTGGCTTGCTGGTGTCACGCTCGCAAGTGCCGCTATGGTGCTCCTCCGCAAATGACAATCTCCGGTTTGGAAGACCAGTCAACCTAAGGGGATATCTTCGGCATCAACCGCGCAGATGGCAGTGACTTCTGCGAAACATTTAAATCGCAACATAATGGATGATCCGACTCAATGCCGCGACTATCCGAGACTCACTAATCCATAGCGGACCTACCGGTTTGACAACAGTGATCCGTAGCTGCTCAAGATCGCTACAGCTTGAAGCGATATCCATAGCCAATCCCTATCGATGCTTGAAATCGTTCGCCGCGCTCGCGGATCAATGGAGAGCGACCCGCCTCCACACCCAGGTAATCCGCTCCAGCAAATACCGTGATCAAGCTTCGCGAGCCGATTGACCGGATCAGAGTGCCGCCAAGCCCAGCAGATACCAAACCACCGTTGGCTCTGTAGGGAGCCAACCGAGAGGTAAGCGACTGATCGGCGGTGATACCAAAAAATGGCTGCATGAAATTGTCATCTGCAAACGTCGCGCGAGGACCGATCGAATAGATAATGCTGTCGGTTCTTCCCTGAAAGGCGGCTTCCAAGTCTAGAATCAGTCCGTCGTGACCCCCACCCAGCCCTTTGCGGATTTCTGCTCGGATTTTGAACTGCTTTTGGGCGCCAAGCCGGGTCTCGACGAAGCCACCGAGTTCAGCAGTTGGATCAACATCGCCAAGGCCGATCAACGCATCACTACCGCCTGCGATCAGAAATGGGGAACCGCCATTATCTTCGTCGCGTCCAAATCCAATTTTCACCAATGGCCCAGCCCGCCAATTACCCTCTCTCACTGCGTTCCATCCAACGCCGTCAGGAATTGATGCGAAGAATAGTCGTCATAATTGACTCGCAAGTCAGGAAAGATCGAGACTGCGTTTTCGTCGGCCCCAAGCCATGCAGGAGCCACAACGGCTGCCAACCCAATACTGACATTCCAACCATCGGGTTCCGGACCCTGCGAGCGGCCGTCAGCTTGAGGAGGAGATGCATCGATTGTTTGGGCGGCGAGCTGAGCGGGGAGCATCGATATGATTGCGAGGGATATGGCCGTATAACGCATGTTCTATCTCCGTTCACGAGAAGTAAAAAAGGCAAAATGCGACCGTAATAACGTGGTTCCCAGCATTCCTGCAGCTGGAATTAGAGACGGGAGGCATTTGTACTGGTACGCAAAGTTTGATCGCTCTGGTCTAGATTTTTCCACTTGCTCATGACTGGCGGGACTTGTCTCACTGACTGAGTTTTACGACGTGATCGGGCGTGAATACGATCAGCTGTGGTTCCTCTCTTGTTTGTGATGTTTACGCTAGGCCTCTAGCTTTCCATAAGTACTTTCTCTTGATTCCTCGGCGGACGCATTTTCTGAAGGTTTAACAGGGCGCAAGGCCCAATGGCCAGCGAAGCAAACTCCAAGATCGCACCGAGATAGAAAGCCCACAGATCCATTACGAACGAACACTGACACTCATGAACAGTCGGGCTCCGTTGTTGACTAGCCTCCGCCCAGTGAAACGAAAAGCGTGGCGCGGTTTTGTAGCCAGGCACGCCGCGTTGCGAGCAACTGCTGTTCCGCGCTGAAAAGATTTCGTTCGGCATCAAGGACCTCGAGGTAGTCGGCCACACCTTCGCGATAGCGAGCTCGCGCGATTCGTGCGATTTCGACCTGCGCATTGCGCGCCCGTTCCAGCGTCGCAATCTGTCCGGCGAGATATTCACGTCCGGCCAGCGCATCGGAGACTTCACGGAAGGCCTGCTGGACGGTGCGATCATAGGTCGCGACCTGTTCGACCTCCAGCGCCTTGGCCAGATCGAGATTGGCTTCGCGCGCGCCGAAATCGAAGATTGGCAGCGAAATTGACGGGCCGAAACTCCAGCCCAGCCCATCCCCATCAAACAGATTGCCGAGGCTGGCGGACGTAAGGCCCGCATTGCCGGTGAGCGAAATGGAAGGGAAGAATGCGGCGCGTGCGGCCCCGATATTGGCCCGCGCCGCCCGGAGTTGTTCCTCCGCCGCGATGATATCGGGCCGTGCGAGCAACAACTCTGATGGCAACCCGGCCGCAAGCCGCCGTTCGTCTGCCTGCGCGGCCAGTGAGAGCCCCTGCGGCAGGTCGTCGGGCGCGACACCGCCAACCAGAACAGCAAGCTGATTGCGCAACTGCGCCAGCGCCAACTGCTCGCTTGATATCTGCTGTTCGGCCTGCGTCAGCAGGGTTTCGGCCTGGCGATAAGGCAGCGCAGACGTAACGCCGGCATCAAGCCGCAGCTTGGCGATCTTCAGCCCTTCCCGTCGGCTAGCCGCGGTCGCTTCGGCCAGAACGATCTGTTCCTCGGTTTCGATGATCTCGAAATAGGTCGTGGCCGTGTCAGCGATCAGCGAAAGGTAGAACGCGCGCTGGTTGGCCACCGTTGCAAGATAGTTCGCGCGCGCCGCATCGCTCAAATTTCTGACGCGACCCCAGAAGTCGAGCTCGAACGCGCTGACACCCACGCCGATGTCGTAGCGGTTGAAGGTGAAGGACGTGGGCAGATTACCGCCACCAGCACCGAAGGCCGGGTTCCCCGCCGTGGCCTGCCGCGTCCGCGTACCGCTCGCCGTGGCGACAAGATTGGGGAGGCGACGGCTGTCTTCGATACGGAACTGCGCACGCGCCTGCTCGATGCGCGCTGTGGCGACCATCAGATCCCGGTTGTTCGCCAGCGCCGCGGCGATCAGGCTCTGGAGGCGCGGATCCCGATACCATTCGCGATAGGAAAGCTGCGCGGCAACCACCGTGCCATCGGGACGATAGGCAGGATCGAAGGCGGGCGCGCTTGCCGGGGCCGGCCGGGTGTGGTCCGGCGCCAGATTGACGCATCCGGCCAGAGAGGTCGAGGCGAGCACGAGGAGGATCAGACGGTTCATCGGGCGGTCTCCCCGTCGGCTTGCAGATCGGGGGGCGGCAGAGGAACCCTTGGTCCCTCGTCGCCCTTGCGGCCGATCCGGCGGACCATCAGGTACAACAGCGGGATCAGGAAGATGCCGAGCACGGTGGCCGCGATCATGCCGCCCAGCACCCCCGTTCCGACCGCGATGCGGCTCGCAGCACCCGCGCCGCTGGCCAGCACCAGCGGCACCATGCCCATTGCAAAGGCAAGCGAGGTCATGATGATTGGCCGAAGCCGAAGACGGGCAGCCGCCTTGACCGCTTCCAGCGGGGAAACGCCGCGTTCTTCCTCCTCGATCGCGAACTCGACAATCAGGATGGCGTTCTTCGCGGCAAGGCCAATGATTGTGACCAAGCCAACGTTGAAATAGACATCCGCCGAAAGCCCGCGAAGCATCGAAAACAAGACCGCGCCCAGCACGCCCATCGGCACGATCAGCAGTACGGCCA
>Ga0160421_1000323_pt1 | contig 9999 bp, 7 predicted proteins | sample TAMARWmetagpilot_FD_108195 | JGI IMG/M metagenome (GOLD analysis project Ga0160421, IMG submission 108195) | Phycosphere-associated microbial communities from TAMU algal ponds, Corpus Christi, Texas, USA - TAMU ARW-7 10/27 metagenome pilot | ecosystem: Engineered > Artificial ecosystem >... | reverse complement strand
TTCACAATAGTACGCACACTACACGGCAACACTCCAAATCAGGGAGCAGTCGTCCAAAATACACAACGAGTACTTCCAGAGAAAGACCAAGATGCCGGAAGAGGAAAGCAAGAAGCGACCGCGAGACAACATCGCCGAAAGCGAAAGTCTCAAGACGCCCAAACGCTTTTGGAATCGCGAAATCCCCTCCAGCAGTCACTATCACGTCTCGTGGTACGTTCGGTCGAGCCTTTTGGCTTCCGTGACATTTATTTCTTCCACACCGTCTTGATGTCAACTCACAATCCGCTCTTTCTCTTTCCTCGTGGCAGGATGCACGCACAGACGCTGACGGCGGTCGTTACTTCCACCAAATACGGCTACGTCGTCTCGGCTTCACAGGATGGTACGGTCAAGTTTTGGAAGCGTCTCGAAGTCGACGGTGAGCCGGTGGAAGGCCAACATCCCTGTCTGGAGTTTGCCAAGTCATTTACAGCCCACGCAGGTCCCGTGCTCGCACTCGCCATGGATCCCGACGAAGGAGTTTGTGCCTCCGTGGGGGCCGATAACGTTATCAAGTTTTACGACGTCAGCACATTCGACGCGACCGCCATGATACGTACGGAACGACCGCTCGGTACGGCGTGCTGTTGGTTACGCTCGGCGAATCGGAGTGAAACCTTGTTGGCGGTCGGTGCCGCCGACACGGGGGATATTTATCTCCACGCACCCGACAGATCGCGTGTCGTTCAAACATTAACGATGCACGGGTCCAATATTGTCACGTGCCTGGCCTACAATGCGACACATCATTGCGTAGTTTCAACCGATCAAAAAGGAATTATAGAAATATGGGATTCTTGGGGGACTCCGGATGTATCGGAAAGAACCAGCGACGCAGATGAAGGCACTGAGGACGAGAAATTTGCCTTGCTTGTGGGAGGACCTCTGGTACCGAGCCGACACGGCATCGTCTACGGATCGAAAGTGGATACTCAGTTGTACGAACTTGTTCGCAAAAAGACCTTTGCCACTGCTATTGCCATTGAACCGACGGGTGAGCATTTCGCAATTTACGGATCCGATCGGAAAATTCGTATTTTCGAACACCGTACCGGGAAAGTTCGCGTCACGTACGATGAACGCCTCAAGGCATACGACCGCATTTTTGGAAACTCGCCGTTCCATCTCGATACCATTGAATACGGACAACGAGCGGCTCTGGAACGGGAAATGGATGCCGAATCGACCGTGTATTCGGCTGGCATGGCACTGTCGAAGAGCGCACCGGTTGGATGTGCGCCACAACGCATTGCTTTCCAATTTGATGGCAGCGGCAAATACCTGCTAATTCCGGCACTCGTGGGTATTAAAGTGATTGAGTGGAGAAAGAACAAGCTCGTCAAAATAATTGGGCAGGCTGATGCGAGCCAGATGCGCTTCCTCTCAATTTGCCTGTGTCCGGGTGATGCCAAAGTAAATCGTCAGCTGCTGCTGTCCCGCAATGCTAGCAAAAAGACCAGCGCGGCGACCGAAGCGGATGAAATTGAACGCGCCAGTGATGTGCTGTTAGTAGCACTAGCTTACAACCAGCGGCGCCTATATGTGTTTAGTCAGCTGGATCCGGTGGACGATCGGGATGCGCCAGACAATGTGCTGGTACGGAGAGACGTTTGGAACGAAGCGCCATCCGGTCAGGATCAAATCCATACCGAAAGTCGGCATACGAACACCACATCCCAAGCTTCTCGAGCTGTCATACGGACGACTCTGGGAGACATACATCTGCAGCTATTTTCGCAAGTACCCAAGACGATTGAGAACTTTGTTGGGCATGCCAAGTCAGGCTATTACGACAATGTCATCTTTCATCGAATTATCAAAGGTAAGTTGTCGACCAACAACTAGTTCTTGGACTCTTCCAGAGCCTGTCTGCCACGCTAAACGTAACTCAATTTTCTGCTTAGGTTTTATGCTTCAGACTGGAGATCCACTGGGAGACGGTACCGGAGGGGAAAGTATTTGGGGTGGGGAATTCGAAGATGAGTTTGTGCCCGGTTTACGGCATGATCGTCCTTTCACTTTGTCGATGGCCAACGGTGCGTTTTGCAGCACTCTCTCCTTGACAATTACGATGTTTAGACTGACGCGTTTTTTGAACAGCTGGCCCAAACACCAATGGATCTCAATTTTTCATTACGACAGTCCCTTGTCCGTGGCTAGATAACAAGCATACAGTATTTGGACGGGTCACTCGCGGCATGGACGTGTGCACGGTTATTGAGAATACAAAGACGGATGAGTCAGACAAGCCTCTTGCGGACGTTCAGATCCAAAGTATTGACATAGAGTGACCAAAATACCCGTTCGTTTTATTCTTATTATACCGAGTCGTCTAAATTCGAGCTGCAAAATATTATGAGACTTCCCACGTTCATGAATTGCTCTACCAGATGTAAACCTGATTGAAATTACACATCGATTCCTTGATTTCGAACATCCACGGATCAGCATTTTTCTGGGATGTCGAGAACAGTACCCCGACTTACAGTAATCGAATTTTCTTCACCTCACAGTAAAATGAAACAGTTGTCTATGTGTCTAAACCTTCACCAAGATACTATGTAGCGTTTGTTTTCAACGGTTAAACTCAGATTTATTCATTCGTTACTCGAAGTCCGTATTTTGTGTCACTTTCCGGCATGCTACACACGGCGATTTGGGCTTATGGCAATTCTGCATCAGAGTCACGCCATACATATCAACCCCAAAAACACGAGCAGCAGTGTTGACGATGGATAGCGGCACATCAAGATCAAGCATAGAGCGCCTCACATCACAGTCAACATGATCACTGCTGATAATATTTTCAGTTAATGTAAGTGCTGCGGAATTAACTCTGCTTTCTGGCTTTAACTGTTCCATTTTATCGAAGGACGTTTCTTGCGCTGGGCGGAGCTCTCGCTTCGGAACCCGTTTGTCTTTTCTGAAAACAGAAACGTCTTTTCAAATATACTCGTGCTTGCAATCCAACGCAAAAACAACCCCCGTGACCAGCTGAAGAAGCAAAAGCGAGAATGGCCGAAACAGCAACGACGGAAGCAGACACTCAAGATGGCTTTGAAGGCTATGGCATAGAAACTACTGCTATGCCCACAGGGTTCCTTGTCTTTGTTGTAACATACGTCGGTATAGGACTAGCCCTCGTAGCCTTCTGGACACTCCGCAAACCAAAGCTTCATCTACTTTCGGCACAAGAAGAACCTCCCGGAGAACGCATGTCAGAAAATCCTGAAACATCGCCTTCGCCGCCACCCAACGCTGGAGTGGAAATGGTACGCATTGCGCCACGAGACGCACTTGTAGCCGGTCCGAATCTTGTTGAACCATCCGAGTTGGAAGCCAAAGACTATCCATTGAATCACGCCGACACGGCACAAACGTCTTTACGGCATGAGACCGGTAGAAGAAGTATCGATGCGGCGAATATACGCATGACCTTTCCTGAGCGTACCCACATCAGTCATAGTCCTGACAATACCGTTGAGTTTCTCGAGTCCCCCGAGTTTCGGTCAAGATACGGAGCCGCTGTGAACGCTGTACCAAGTCGCGCTAGTGCAGCCACTACTTCAAGACTGCAGGATCCACCGGGAACGGAGAACAGTGCTAACGAAGTTCGCAAGTCGGCGGTACGGAGATCTCATTGGGACCCCAGCGCCATGCGTTGGAAGCACAGGCATCCGCTCGGCCGGGTGGAAACCTTTCAGCGACACGTACAGAACGAGCGACATGTCCAAACCTCAGGTGAAGAAAGCTCATTGGCGTCTCGCTCTAGAACTAGCTGGAATTCGCGGCCGGGCAGTCGAGCTCCTTCGAACAAGGGAATGAGTGATCTAGCAAACAATATATTACAAGAAGGCCGTGTCGAAGGAGAAGCCGAGTTTTATCGACAAAAATATCTACAAAGATCACGCAGTCGAAGATCATTCGCAAATAGTGATGCATCTCTCATGCCGCCAATGCAACCGGATCAAGTTTCGCCGGAAGATGCCGCCGATGCGCATGACCCCGGAAGATCCTTGCCCTCTGCACCCGATATCGACGGAGAGCAACTTCTGACTGAAAGTGCTAGAAGAGTCTTTACTTCCCTGGGAGGGCTTTTGGACTTAGCAAATCCGGATGTCGAGACAAAGAGAATATTTCGGCGCGCAATACCGCCAACGATTGCAGCCGTTCTGGATCCTCTATACCGACTAATTTTGGCTGGGCTCATCTGCCATACCATGACAACTGATTCCATGGTCGCGTTTGTCTTAGTATCACTATTACTGCGACTGACAACAGAAGAACTTTCCGGAGCTATGGCGGATGCCGAATGGACAATGATTAATACAGCGCTGTCACAAGGAGGACAAGCGGGGTTTTCCATCGCTGGTTTGTATGTGCAATTGTCCATGATTATGCAGTTACTAGTCGGTGTACCCGTCATGCTGATGTGGGTGTTTGTAATGGAAGACATTGTGTATTGGCTACTTTCGTCACGAAGCATTGCATCTCTAGCGCTTGACTACACACAAGTAGTTGTAGTTGACTACTTGGTTCAAGGGGTGTCGCGTGCATTCATGCTGGTCTTTCACTTGACCGATCAGACGGGTTTGGAATCGACTGTGGATATTTTGACGTCTATGCTCAAGCTTGCTACCATTGCAGTAGTAATCACAACGACCGCGGAACCAAGTCTGGTGACGGTGGGATGGATTCAAGTTATCTTTGGAATCGCCCAAATCCTAGCTAAGGTTTTATACGTTGTCGTAAAAGGATGGGTGCAGCCGTTCCGGGGCGGGCTACTCGGTTCGCTTTCGCTAACGGTCAGTCTCGTCACCTGGCAACGTGGCCATGCGGTTTCTGAGCTAGCGAAATAGCCTAACATTATCTTCTATTATTTTGCAGGACAAGGAATCTGTTGTTTGCTTCGTCTCTTTTACAATCCCTCTCTTGATTGGTTCTTTAGTGGAGCTCCGCGAGGTAAGAACAGGATGATATCTTGCAACGTACATGTCCATTAAGACACCGTGCTAAGAACATTTCGTATCTTTCAGTGGGAGCTCCTAACGTTCTTTGTTCGCCGACTCGGTGGTGCTGAAGTTGCGACGTGGGCGCTAATGGGAATAGTATGGGAAATTTTCGAAGCAACGTCCGAAGGAATAGGGGAAGCAGCAGCTGTTCGAGTATCGTATTATTTGGCCGAAAATATCCCCTTCCAAGCTCAGACTCTAGCCAGCAAGGTTATTTTTTGGACACTTGTTGAAGCAGTTGTTTGCACTTCTGTTTTTCTCATGGTAGGGCCAAACATTACGGTTGCCCTCACAACAGACCCAACCTTACAGCATCTTTTCAGTAGTCTTGTTGGTATGACAGGGTTTGCAAATCTTACCATGGCATTTGCCCAAGTATACTGGAGCCTTGTCGGCTCTCAAGGTCGTTTCATTCTAGCCTCGTCGACCGTTCTTGCGTGTCGATGGCTATGTGCAATGCCTCTGGCTTTTCTTTGCATATTTGCTTTTGAATTCGACTTGCAGGCAGTCGCAGCTTCAATTTCCGTTGGATACATTTCTGCAGCTGTAGTTCTGGCCAGTTGTATTGTTCGAAGCGACTGGAAACAGCTTGCCCACTTGACCCGGCAAGAATCGGTCCCTTTTGACATGGATTCTCCGTTTGACTTGAGTTTCGATGGCGAGGAGAACGACGATTCAAGCAGCGAATACGCCGACTGATATGTTGTTCCATGTAGGGGCTGTTTGATATCAAGGTTGTTACGATCCATACGGTAAGCTTTTACTATCGTCCCAACGTTTGGGTAGACTCTGTAGACGAATTCGGAACGTCGCGTGATTCTCAAGCACGATTTTATTCTTCAAAGATTTTGTTAATCTCAAATATTGCCTTTATTCTGCAACTCCTGAGAAGCGCAGAAAAGCATCTCACCTCAGGCGCTCTGAACTATCGTAGAAGACAGTTGGAACTCACGTCGCAATTCCTGAGGAGACAGCAGTAATACTTCGTGAAATAACGGACCAATCAAATTCCACATTTCATCAAGGCCCAGCGAAAGGACTAGTGCACCGATCGTGCATTTGAAGGAGAACGCCAAGTCCTCCGTTAAATAAGATGGTACCTTTTTCCGATGGCCCGCAAGTCGCCCACCAGCAATTCCAGGATACTGCGGTTCTATTTTGTCTTTGTGAGCAAAACCCTCCCAGGCAAATGCTCGATGGCGTGACCGAAAACCACGCAGTCCACACTCTAACAGCCATCCCTTACTCTGCTGCCAGAGTCGCCTTCCTCGTTCATCTGATTCCCTCATCATGGACTCAAAAACATGTGAGAACGGGGGCGGTTGCTCATACAAGGCTCCGTCTAAACCAGCTTTCAACATAATGTAGACGACAACATCGTCTGCGATGGCCTAGAACACAAATGAGCGTATTCAGACATACGACGACACGCTTGTAAAGTAGACCACCTCATTTACTTACGCAAGCCCGTACAAGATGCAAATCTCGAGGTTCCGCTTCGGGAAATCTGCGGAAGGCGTCTTCCGAAATTGCGAGTTGTAGGCTGTATCCACCGAGCTGGCCTAGCGTGTCACGTACGAGGGCTATTTCAACGGCGCCGGAATGGACGTTCTCCGCTTCATCCGCTAGAGAGTCGTCGAAAAGAGCACATTGGAGAAGGATCTTTGGTATTTCGCTCTCCAAATCCTTCGCAGATGAAGACGGCGCAAGGCAGTCAAGGTAGTTTTGGTACCCCACCTGGAGCCGCGTTGCTCGTGGAGCATCCGTATCTATCAATTGACCGATTTTCTCGATTATTCTGCTCCACTCAAGATTGTCTGAAAAAACGTAGCGCGCCTTGATACAGGGTTCAGCAAGAGTAAACCACTGATTATCTTGCCTTGTAAAGCAAGTGTTGCCTTTGTAATTCATTGGTGGTTGCAGCAAATTCATGAGCGTTACAAGACGACTTCCCTTTATTGCAGAGAGTTCTGCCATATCCGACAAATATACTGAAGCGATTACACTTTCCACGATCTCATGGAGCGCGAAACGAGATGTGTCACTTGTCTTCTGGCTCTCGAGTGAGACATTCGCCTTTATAGACTGTCCAGGGCGATAAGCACTCTTCCAACGATAGTTTGGGTACGTAACGAGGGCCTCTAGATCAGCTCGATGGCAAATGGCTGCGAGAGCCTTGTTTTTGCCCGCGTTCGAGATAACAAGGCCAAGCTCTTCCCAATCATATTCTAGAGAGGCATTTCGAGTCATCGCATTCAGTGCCAGACAAAAGCCTAAGACGGCATCACCAAGGAACTCTAACCTCTCATAAAAAGGTTGGGGATGAACGGTCGTAGCTTCGAGTAGGAGTCTAGCCAGATTGCTTTGTCTGTGCTTCCAGTTCGGTCGTACAGAAGGAGGGTGTCCATCGAGCGTCGTATTTGATTTTAAAGCTTGTGCTTCACACGCTTGTTCCAGATGTGATGCACATTGAAAGATGTACATCTTTCTCTCTAAATCCGCCATAAAATCTTCCATTAACGACGCCACATGGAGAAAGCCCAGGGGGGTTGGCAAAAGGAAGGTAGATTCAGGTTCTAACATAACCGAAACCTCACTGTCATTGATTTTGTCACAAAACGGACTGCATCTGGCCAATCGATCCACTCTAACAGTAGGGATCGGTACTTTGTAAGGAGACTGGAAACTTGTATCTAACATAAATAAACACGGCACAAAATATTGGCTTGTTGTGAGGCTGGCATTCGCAATAAGTGGCAAGGTAATTGAAACGATATGAGGAGCGTACCGCATTCCTCCCAATAGTTGTCCTCAAACATTTTCTTCCCCAGGTCAGCTCTGCATCCCTGTAGTTCATTCTGAAGATTGCAAGAACCAGGATTATTCCTTTTGCTGTTAAAATCTGATTGTAAAGAAACTCTTTTGTTTGTAGACACGCGATATAAGTATCTCGTCCGACCTTGCATCAAAATGCGATTGCGCAAGATGTCGGTCGACACCACTTCAATTGGATGATCTGATCCTTTTAGAAGGCAACATTGAACATTGTTCTCCAGTTCATCTTTGACCATAATCCAGTCAATCGCTGGATCACCAACAGGACTCAAGGGTACTAGCATACTTGTTGCATGTCCGGCGAAATCTTGGCATCGCAAGTACCGCTCAGGAAGGAGCCACCGCACGGCGTCCCGTCCTAAACCATAATTTTTCCAATCTGTAACAATCCGATTGAAGATTTGTAGCCACGCGACTTCTTTTGCGTCCACTAGAGTACAAGGCGTTGCCCGAATGAGTCGAGCTTTGTATAATTGCTTTTCTCGTGGTGTCCCGAAATGAGTCTCAAAGACTTCATTTACGGAAATGAAAGACAAACACTCTGGGTACAAAAGACCAACTCGTTGAGTCAGCAGGGAGAGTGGCTGGGCGTCATTTGTCATAATGATGAGTTCAAACAGTGAACACCGCCGTTGTGAAACGAGCCGAGCTGTTTTCCAGTGGTCTTTCGGGAAGCTGAAATGTGCTGATGGTCCATAAGGAATAGAAACGTCTAAAACTCCCTTCGACGTTTTTAACGTCTTTGCTCTGCGACCATCAAATTGACCGTATTGCAATTTATCGCCATGAAAGCTGGTGTTAAGAACATTTACAGCGCAAGCCTTCTGTGCTGCCTTTTTGGTCGACCAACCTACATTGTCATCGTTGAAAACGTCGCAGGCCGAGTGAACTCGACCCGAAATTGGGCACTGAAACTTACACGTCCAGCGTATTTGCCCCTTGTGAAGCTGCGACATAAACGACATACAGCTGTTTAGGCTGGAAATACCAAGCTCCTGGTACAGCTGTAGCATGGCTTGAACTGGATTCGTCGATGCTATATCCTGGGTTGTTGTTTTACGGGAGGGTAACTTTTCGAGTTCCTCGAATTCATGCCAGTCTTTTCGCCGGGGGGCATTTTGCGAAGACGTCCAGCTATCAAAAGCGCAAAGGGTCTCGAATTGTCCCAACCAAAAAAAAGAACTTGCTCCATCTATATGACAGTCTGTGCTTGACGCAAAAGCGGAGTATTGTCGCGTTCTTCCAAGCATGCTCGCTTTACTTCAGACCGTAAAAGTGGAGTGGTTCAAGCCTGAATATATGCTGTTGATGGAATGAACGGCAAATCGGCATACAAAACATTGCAAGACAGGTTCTGACAAAATCAGAGTCTGGAGTGCCGAAAGGAGATTCCGAAGTAAGCTTGAAGGTTGTCGGGGATAGTTCGATTTCCCCAAATCATGAAAAGCGGGTCGAGTGTGCTGATAGAAGGAAAACGAGCTAATTTGTCCTCACCCAAAGCGTCGTCATGAAGTTGTGGTAGGTTGAATAGACAGACACGTGCGTGCACCTACTTTAAATAGAGATTTTTTTTTCTACGATACCAGGGACCGCTTTCTAGCTGGACTACGTATTGCTTACTGTCAGTTTGTCAAATAATTAATAATGAAAGTAGATGGGTTCAGTTGTCCTTTGGCCGAAAAATGGTATAGCCGACCCTCTTCAACTGTATTGAGAGCCCCAAGCTGGGAAGACTGCTATGTCTTACAGTCATCACGACGAGTAGACAAGCCAGCTCTATATCCGTGGTGGCACATCAAACGTCTCAATGACGTTGCACACTGCAAAGTAGAATGAAAGACGCATACAATCTACTTGCTTTCTTGCCTCTGAAACGTAAACAGCAGCCATAGACTTTTCACAGTCAATCAGAGGATCGCATTACATACTATGTAGTAGTAAAATTCATGTTGCATACTTTGAATGGATTCTCTGTCAAAAGAAAGCAGCCTGAAATAATCTCATTTGAAATTGATCCCTACATGTAAAGTGCGTTTCTTGATGCCTCTGTATAGACTTAAGTGTCCTGGCCTAAGCTCCCTCGATTCCTGGAGATAGATTTCCTTGCTCA
>Ga0160421_1000322_pt1 | contig 10027 bp, 4 predicted proteins | sample TAMARWmetagpilot_FD_108195 | JGI IMG/M metagenome (GOLD analysis project Ga0160421, IMG submission 108195) | Phycosphere-associated microbial communities from TAMU algal ponds, Corpus Christi, Texas, USA - TAMU ARW-7 10/27 metagenome pilot | ecosystem: Engineered > Artificial ecosystem >... | reverse complement strand
TGTATTGAGAATCTTTTTATTTGCAAGAGAGAGTTACTATTTTCCAATTGTCAGAAATACATGTTTTCAGAAGACAGCTGAGCAGTGGCACTAGAGGGTAGTACATCTTGCATATTCAGCATGTATATGGTGGGTGGCTTCAAAATTGCAAGCATAATAACGGGAAAACTCTGAAACTTTGGTCGTTATCTGAGAGACAACACAAGGCAAGGTTTCACCACACTCTTTTTCCAAAATACAAAGTGACAACACAACAATCCGAAAGATCTTTTGGGAATAGCGGTACAGTCAAACATTGGAAACATCGATAACCCTAGCGTAATTTGAGTTAAGATTAGGGTTATGTAAATATTCGCATGTATGATCTCAGTATTAGAAAACTGCAGCGATAGCCGACTAAAATAGCACTAGTAGAATAGCACAAGATCGCTAGTATAGTTACGAAGTAGAGCAAAACACAAATCATTTCATGATCTGCCTGAGCAGACCTGTCTTAGTTCAACGTACACATGACAGACACTTGGCGTCGGTTTCGAATTCACCACAACCAAGCTACCTACTTATTTGCGGTTATTTGCGGAATACCGCAACACTGTAAGGCGGAATGCTATTTTTTATTCCGCTGCCTCAGAACCCGATAGCCATCGAGATAGCCCAGTGTCATCTCCATCCGTAAAATAAATAACAAGCGCCCTCCAAAATCTGCAAGCTCCTCTCTCTTTGGCAACACACTAACGAACAAACGAGAACGGGCAGGTGGGATCCGGTCGCTTTTCGTTCCGTAGATCTTCTTCTCCACTGTTCACAGTACCGCTGAAAGCGACCAATCGGATAACTCGTCGATTGACAGATACCGCAACAACCGCAACAGTATCGAAACCAGAATACCTACTTTTTTAGAATGGTATTGGCTGCGGGTCCCAACAATCCCAAAAGCGCTATTGTGCGTCGTCAGATTGAAAAGGTTCAGTTTGGGTGAGTCACCGGTTGTTTGGCAATGCAGTCTCGGATGCACTTTTGTTTGCGTCGTGACTCGTTGACCGTCTGGTCGGACTTGCGAATACACATTCATTCGTAGACTCATCGAATTTGCTCATCACACACACACGTACCCACACACGTCTACCTCTTGCCGTTTAGGTTTTACAACGACGACGACGTCCGCGCACGCTCCGTCGTCGAGATCACTTCCTCCCAGGCTTTTGATCCTACCAACAGTCCCTTACCGAATGGTCTCTACGATGTCCGACTCGGGCCACTCAAAGACAGTGAACCGCCTTGTCCGACCTGTGCCTTGCGCGCCTCGCACTGTCCCGGACATTTCGGCCACATCGAACTGGCCGTCCCCGTGTATCATCCCCTACTCTTTCCCGATCTCCTTCAGTTGCTCCGCATCAAATGTTTCGCCTGTCACAAACTCAAGGCCCCGTCACGGACCCTCGCCACCTTGCGAGCCAAATTTCATTTACTCTACCGACACGATCTCACTCGTCTCACGGCCTTGGACCGGGAATTGCTAGTCGCGATTCGCCTGGGCCGGACCAGTGGCGAAGACCGTGCCGAAAACTCCACCGCGAAGATACGATCCGCAAAAGACGTTGCCGACGCACTCGACAAGGTCCTCCGATCCCACCAACCACCGACCGACTCGACATCCCCCTCGACGACGAAACTGAATTCGTTCGAACGCAATCTGCGTAAGGAACTCGCCAAAGCTGTCCTGACGGCCTGCAAAGGCGTCAAACGCTGTGCCCACTGCGGTGCCTACAATCCCAAAATTCGGCAAGATTCGTTCAATAAATTGTTTCAAGGTGCCCTTTCGGCTACGTCCCTACGAGCTAACTCCGTTGAGAATGTACAATTCACCTCGGCCCTGATACAAGCATCCAACGCGACCTCGGACAGGGCCACCAATTACGATTCGGACGATACCGACCGGGGGGAGAACACCATGAGTGGGAACGAGGATAGCGACAGTGAAGATGACGAAGACGACGATGAGGTTGCCAACGGCACCAAGCCCAAAAAATCGGACATGTTTATGCACGCCGGCGAAGTGCAAGCTCAGATTAAGCGCACGTGGCAGACGGATCCGTTTCTGTTGCACTGCGTATTTGGAGGATCGAGTCAGTCTCTCCAGGACGGCTATCAGCTATTCTTCTTGCAGGCAGTTCCTGTCCCACCGAGCCGCTTCCGTCCAGCCATGTATTTGAACGGCATGGCCGTGGAACATTCCCAGACCTCCTATCTGAGCCAAATGATTCGTTTCAACGAAAGCATACGAGAGTCCTTCGCCGCCAGCGACGAGCCGCGCGCCTACAGCGGTTGGATTGATCTCCAGACGGCTGTCAACTGCTTCATGGACAGCGCCAAGGATCCGTCGGCCACACCTACCAACTTGGTCGCGCCCGGTATCAAACAGATTCTAGAACGCAAAGAAGGACTGTTTCGCAAAAACATGATGGGCAAGCGTGTAGATTACGCATGTCGTTCCGTGATTTCCCCCGACCCTTACATTGGAACGAACGAAATTGGTCTCCCACGATATTTTGCCACAGTCTTGACATACCCGACACCCGTGACTGACTTGAATGTGAAAGAAATGCGTGCCTTGGTTGAAAGGGGACCACACAACTATCCTGGTGCCCGGTGGGTCGAACTGCAGGGGAAGCGGGTAGATTTGGGCAAAATGAACACGCAGAAGCGCGAAGCAATCGCAGCCCAGCTTCTGACTTATTTGAAAAGGGGAGGCATGCCGGCAATTGTGGGACGGCAATTAAGAGATGGAGATTATGTACTTATGAATCGACAGGTAGGTCGCGAGGCAGCAGCTATAGTACCGCTTTCCCATAGCGGGGCTGGAAAACAACTATCGTTCCCAGGAAGAGACATCCCATGTCATGCACCACTCCGACACAGAAATGACGGATTATGACCATTATACATCGGGGGGAGTGTTCTTCCGCAAGGATGACTTCTCACTCGTACAGAGGAATGCTTCGCTTATCAAAAGGACGTCTGTCTATCGAAATTTGGTATTCTCACTTTCATTTCTCCTCAATTTGTTTCGGTCAGCCCACCTTGCACAAACCCGGCATCATGGCGCACCGTGTCCGTATCTTACACAACCCTACCCAAAAGACTATTCGAATGCACTACGCCAATTGCAATACCTACAATGCCGACTTTGACGGAGATGAAATGAACTGTCATTTTCCACAGAGTGATTTGGCTCGAGCCGAAGCGCAATATATCGCTCGAACCGATCTACAGTACATAGTGCCGACGGACGGCACCCCTTTACGTGGTTTGATCCAGGATCACGTAGTTGGGGGCGTCAAACTGACGAAGCGCGATACATTTTTCTTCAAGTGGGAAGTTCAGCAGCTTTTGTTTGCTGCCTTGGCCAGTCTTAAAGGTTTAGAGATCATTCGCTCAGGTACAAATATTGAACTTGTACCGCCAGCGCTGGTCAGACCGCGAGAGCTTTGGACAGGGAAGCAAGTCATCACAATTATTTTAAATCACTTGCGAAAAGGCAGTGATCGCGACAGTGAAAAGATGTCTAACCTTCCGGGTCTGTCCACGAGTCGAAAATCCAAGACTCCCGACACTGCGTTTGGAGCGGAGCAGGAAGAACACTTAGTTTTGATTCTTGATGGTGAATTGTTGCGAGGAGTATTGGACAAGGCTGCATTTGGCGCGACAGATTTTTCGCTTGTACATGCGGTGTACGAAGCATATGGACCAGAAAAAGCTGGTCTGCTGCTCAATATGTTTGGCCGTCTGTTCACGGCATATATACAGTATTTCGCAGGGCACTCTTGCCGCATGGAGGACTTGATCTTAACGAGTGCGTCTGACATATCCCGGCGGATGCTGGTACAAACATCCTACAATATCGGAGCACGAGCCGCCAAAGCTTGGGCCGATTCCGAGGGCGGCAAGGTGTCAATACCACCTGTTGATGAACAAGCAGGTGCAGACCTCCCGCTGAAGCCTTTTGAGGCAGCTTCTACAGCTGCAAAAATTGGCCAGCTACTTTCCGGTACTGAAGGAAGCACAAATTTTGCTGCTTTGGATGGGTTCATGCAAAGTCAATTAAACCCTCTGTCGTCCGCAATCGTGAAAAAGTGTTTACCTGACGGTCTTGCTGTTCCGTTTCCATACAATACCTTTGGACTCATGACAACCACCGGAGCGAAGGGTTCAATCGTGAACCAATCCCAGGTCACGTGTGCTTTAGGTCAGCAGGCTCTCGAGGGCCGCCGTGTCCCACGCTTGAGCAGTGGGCGTACCCTACCTTCGTTTGCTCCTTACGACCCGAACCCACGAGCCGACGGGTTTGTGATGGATCGCTTCTTGACTGGTATCCGCCCACAAGAGTATTATTTTCATTGCATGGCCGGTCGAGAAGGTTTGGTGGACACTGCGGTAAAGACATCTCGCTCAGGGTATCTGCAACGTTGTTTGATGAAGCATTTGGAAGAGCTGAAAATTTGCTACGACTATACAGTCCGAAACGCGGAAGGATCTGTTGTTCAATTCTTGTACGGTGAAGATGGTTTAGATCCTACCAAAGCTTCCTATTTGGACTGCTCCGAAAAGTCATTCGAATACATTGCGCGCAATAAGGAGTCTCTTGAACGCCAGAATACAGCGCTACCATTCTCCTCTATTGCACTTGCGGCTGCGGATGCTACACGGCACGTCGAATTGGAAAACAACCAGAATCTGATAGCTGTTGGTACACACGTGCAAGCTCGCAAGCTTCGCACGGGACACGAGTGGCGACGAGGCATGCTGTGCCGAGGATGGTTTGAAGCCACCGTTGCGAAAATTCGCAAGGACGGGACGGTTGACATCAAATACGACGACGGAATTAAGGCCAAGCGAGTGCCACTGGAAGTGCACTTGGGACATTGCGGTGGGAATCTGGAAGCGGCTACGTCATGTATGGCTACTTTAATTCGACCAGCAGCAGCAGATCCGATTTTGTCGACACCTGCTCGAGGACATTTGCTTGGTAGTAGTGGAGCCTGCGTATCTGAACGCGTGGCGGGCGCTACGCATAACGCCTTGAACGACCCCGAAATGATGCGTGTTTTGAAACAAATAAATGTTTCTGATGCTGATTTGGGGGTATTGATTGGCGCCAAGTACAGCTCAAGTGTATGCGCGCCAGGGGAAGCGGTTGGCAGCATTGCAGCTCAGTCAGTTGGTGAACCTTCAACGCAAATGACGCTCAATACGTTTCACCTTGCTGGTGCCGGTGCTAACGTAACACTCGGTATTCCACGCTTGCGCGAAATTATCATGACAGCCTCTCGTGATCTAAAGACGCCAACAATGTCGGTGCCCTTGGATGACTCCGTAACGGAAAAGCAAGCGTTGAGATTGACGCGCGACTTTACCAAGTTGACTTTGATGGAGCTTGTTGCGAGTGACCGTGGTGTGACCGTGACGGAAAAGTTGGAAAAGGCTGACAACGGCATGTGGAGTCGAGCTTACTATGTGACAATTAAGTTTCATCCGGCGGAACGCATTAAGGAAGCCTTTGGTTTGGATATTCACGATATAGCCAAGGTAGCGGCGAAAAACTTTGTACCGCTCTTGTCGCAAAACATGAAAAAAGAGTTAAAACGTGCTGCGGTTGAAGGAGATAACGCGGTGATTGAAGTTCAGGGTGGAGACTCACGCGTATATATCAAGAGCCGAGATCAGGACGAGAGAGACGCTGACGAAATCGAAATTAAGGAGGCTCCGCAGGCTCGAAATGGTCGGGACGAACTCAACGACAATGATCAAGATGATGAGGAAGACGACGAAAATGCTGAAGAAGACGGTGCGGACGCTGTCCGCTATTCCGACCGTCGCAAGGAGAGCATTTCTTACGAAGATGATGATGACCAAGACGACGCAGAGACTGAAAGCATGACAGGCGAACACAGCCCACGGAGTGACTCCGGGATTGTGAATGACCTCAGTAGCAATACCGTTGTCCGAGAAAAAGAAGCAAGTGACTGGACTTTACTGGCAAAGGAGGACGAGTTGATCGTGCACGAACGCAGGAACGTCATTGTTCTGCAGCCGCTACGCATTGATCCTGCCGCTCGTCCGCTGCTAATGGTGGGGTTGGTGGAAGGAGCTGCCGCTACGACGTTAGTCCGTTCTAAGAGGATGATTGGTCAGGGCTTTGTCAATAATGAAGAGGGGCGTGGACGCTGCTTACAAACGGCTGGTGTGAACTTTGAGGAAATGTACAAGCTAGAATGTGTCGATCACAATAAGCTGCTATCCAATGACATATGGGCTATTCGCTGTGCGTATGGTGTCGAAGCGGCTCGAAGCTCTATAGTCCAGCAAATTCGTGGTGTGTTTGGAGCTTACGGTATCGAAGTCGATCCCCGTCATCTTTCGCTCATTGCCGACTACATGACCTTTGACGGAGGCTACAAGGCCATGAATAGAATAGGTATGGAGGAGACCTCCTCGACGTTGTTGCAGATGAGCTTCGAAACGACGCTTCACTTTTTGCGTCAGGCGGCCTTAGTTGAGGATGTGGACGAGATGCAATCTCCCAGCGCAAATATTGTAGTCGGGCGGCCTATTCGGCACGGGACTGGCGCGTTTACGGTACTAGCAAAATAGATGCCACCACTTTGACAAGACCACTAGAGTGCCAAAGAAAATTTAAGATAGAATTATGCATGGTAAACACCCAGAATGTACAGACATGATTTTCTGACTTCTGACAATTGCAGGATATACGGCTCTTCGCTATTCTTCTTACAGGCACTTTCCGTCCCACCGAGCCCTCCCAGACCTCCTATCTGAGCCAAATGATCCGTTTCAACGAAAGCATACGAGAGTCCTTCGCCGCCAGCGACGAGCCGCGCGCCTACAGCGGTTGGATTGATCTCCAGACGGCTGCAACTGCTTCATGGACAGCGCCAAGGATCCGTCGGCCACACCTACCAACTTAGTCGCGCCCGGTATCAAACAGATTCTGGAACGCAAAGAAGGACTGTTTCGCAAAAACATGATGGGCAAGCGTGTAGAATACGCATGTCGTTCCGTTATTTCCCCCGACCCCTACATTGGAACGAACGAAATTGGTCCCCCACGATATTTTGCCACAGTCTTGACACACCCGACAGCCGTGACTGGTACCAAAGACGATATCATACATTGTTGCTATGTCGGCTTCGTTTTAAATTTGGCATCGTCTCTGTTAAGAAAAGAGATTTTTAAGTAGTCGGGTTGGAGTACTGCTAGGAGCACCATAAGCCAAAGACTATGTGCTGCTGGTGAACTCTAAAAGCGGACGGCAATTAACGGTTTGTGTTTCTTAACCATTGTCATGATGGTGGTCGTCGAGGTTGTTTCTCGTCGTTGTTAGCAAGATTCAACCCTGCATCTCGGTATAAAGTGCGCAATGCGTCTACAGCAACTTACCATCAATCTGCGATCTTGTTCGTTCGCAAGACCACGAAATTTGCTTGGCCTTCAGGAAAGGAAAATACTGTTGGTCTATATCCGAGTCTTGGAGTAGGGCAACACGACAATGCTGTGCTGTATATGAAGTCAGACAACACACCACAAACCCATACTCCCAAATAAATGTATAGCGATTTATCGAAAGAGCTCGGTTCAAAGAATTTGTCCAAACATGGTCGGAAATATTCCAAAAGCGACGAAGGCTAAGTAAGCTAAGTCCTCTTGGTGCTTGAAAGGAAAGCTGCAGAGGGGATGATTTAAAATTACGCGAAAGGAAGGAGCTTCTAAGATGGAGAGAGAGAGAGAGAGACCGCAGTCATGTTTACAAAGTGAAGCTACAAAATGGAGCTACAAAATGGCCAGAACAAATGATGTACTATTTTGGCTACGTGTAGGTGGACCGGTCCTATTGGCCAAATGAGCCCAAACAGAACCCTAGCCACAATTTTTTTACTAATTAAGCTGTGGTCTTTCTTATGCGTCAGGTGGGTTTCATTTCTCGAAGAACGTTTTCGCTCCCCGAGGCGGTCTTGCTCCATTAGTCAATGATGTCACGCATACCATATTCCTGCGACTACCGTCTCAAATAAAGCCGGTAACGCAACAATATGTAGGCTGATGTTATGGTGTGATTTAACAAGGCCCAAACAGTTTTTTAAGAGGTTACTATTGGCGATTCAAGACATCACAATAATGACCATCTTAAACGATTCAGAGTGTGACTCATCCGGGAAAGTAGGGTCGCATGTTTCCTGAGAGAATCGCTTCATGAGATCTCATCGGTTGCAACTGGTCTCACAAGTGAACGTTAGATAAGCAATAACAGCAAACCTTTGTGATTTCAGCTAACTGTGACCAGATCGCTTCTAGACTGGAAACAGCTCTCATCCATTCCACGACTATGAACATGCAGTGTGAAGTTCGACCTCGTTACAACAACTTTGAGCATGAAGCTGATCCGTTTGTTCCTTTGAATCGGCCTAGTCCAGTCCTCCAGAAGGTACAGGAACGCTGGGGAAACGGAAAGTCGTCGAGTCCAGACGACTTGAAGAATACAGTTTTGGATGAATCCCAGCATGGTCGAAACAGAGGGAAGGGAGGCAAAACGGAAATGGGAGTCAACGAGAAAAAGTTTAGAACAAGTTGTAAGCCTCGAGCGCCTCAAAAATGGGACTTTGGAAAGCGGAGGACATTCGCTCTCCCCCAAATCAATCGAAAGAACAACGATGCCGCCACTCAAATCCAGAGGATTTCTCGCGGAGGCTGGCAGCGTATTCAATACAAAGTCTTACTTCTACAGCATCGTCTTAATACACGGACGTCGCGGACAGAAGCATCTATGCACCGCGTGAGAGAAAAGACTGAGAAGCGCAAGCTAGCCTTGCGACAAAAGCTTGAAGCACAGGCACAAAGAGAGCTTGAGAAAGTGACCACCGAAGAGGCTACAGCTCAAGAAGGACAGCAGATTATCCACTATTTGCGAAAGGAGAACAAGAAGCTACGTAGCAAGAACCAAAAAATATTCGCAGCAAGTCATGCTCTCAAAAACAACAATGACCGTTTGGAAAACGCAAACCAAACCACAGCAAGGGGATTTGGAACCTTGAACGACCACGCTAAACAGATTAAAGAAACTCACGATAAGCTCAACAATGTCGTGCCGAAATACAAGGAAAGTGTTGACAAACTGAAGGAAGCTGTGGAAGAGCGCCGGCAATATTGCTTAAGTGAGCACACAATAAAGCTCCTTTACATCAAGCTCATCGGTCGGGTTGTTGAGATAGTCGAAGACTCTTGCAAAGATGCGAAGCTTGTTGACGAAATTGTTGGGTACTGCCTGGAAATGGAAGGGGAGGAAAACCGTCTCGAACTTCCGAAACCCTTGGCGGAAGTCTCGAAAGTAAAAGACGACGGAAGTGTTGCGTCGTCAGAGAGTGACAATTACGACGAGTATACTGTTGCCACCATGGACTAGGTAGATGGTACAAACAATATGTATAGTAGCTCTTTTCTGTGAAAGTTGTACTCCTCTCTTCCTTTCTCACAGAAGGACGACTTGATCTTCCATGCGAGAAAATGGGCTATGCACTGGTTGTTCGATGGCATCTCCATCCCGTGAGCCTCTCCACTTTTCGTTAGACAATAAACTCATCACACAAATTAGTATGACAAGCTGCTCTTTAAAATCAATCTCATTGATCAGTCCGTATTGGATTTGGGAATTATCTTGGCATACCGGTAGTTCTAGACAAAGAAAGGCAAGGACTATACTTACTTAAAGTCACGTAAAGATCCAGTCAGAACGGGGATCGAGCCTTGATAGAGAGACAACCTTCGACAGCTATAAAATATGTACTATCCGATGTGTGTCCCCTTGTCCTTTCTGAAATGACTCTTTTGTCCGAATGTGCCTCTGACTATTAGCAAGAAGCTCCCAAGGGGTAATCTACCATTTTCAAGCTCGAAAAAATTGGAAATTCACTAGTACAAAAATCCTGCCACCATGATGCAATCAACCGTTCGATCG
>Ga0160421_1000319_pt1 | contig 10058 bp, 7 predicted proteins | sample TAMARWmetagpilot_FD_108195 | JGI IMG/M metagenome (GOLD analysis project Ga0160421, IMG submission 108195) | Phycosphere-associated microbial communities from TAMU algal ponds, Corpus Christi, Texas, USA - TAMU ARW-7 10/27 metagenome pilot | ecosystem: Engineered > Artificial ecosystem >... | reverse complement strand
GCCGTCAGCAAATCTGCCGTCAAGACGTTTGCTGCCCGTGCCGTGTTAGGCTCGGGTCGCTTAAGCTCGCCTTCGTCGTTGGTACGTGCCTCAGCGCTCTTCTTCTGCTCTCCATTAGCGATGACTTGGTCACCGCTTGAGGATGCATTCGTTTTTTTTTCTCATGGATAATGATGACCATCTTTTGTTGCCTCACTGTTTACAGTACCACGGATGCTCAGTCCAGACTTTTACTAGTCTCCCCAACGACGCTTCCACCAGTTGCAAGGAAGGACGGGAAGCTTACAACGTTTCGCAGACACACAAGGGCACGGACGCCTGTCTCAAAGTCGGTATTGACAAACTCGGGATCACAGGCCCTTCCACAATCTACCGCAACTTGAACTACGACGAAATCTTTGAGCACGAAGTCAAGAACGGCGAAGGCGTTGTGGCCAAGGCCGAATACGGTGACACATTTTGCGTCGATACCGGAAAATTCACCGGTCGTTCCCCCAAGGACAAGTGGATTGTATTGAATAAGGGATCCGAGACCGAAGCCAACATTGACTGGAATAGTATCAATCAGGCAACCAAGCCGGAAGTATTCGATGAGCTCTACGACAAAGCCGTCGACTATTTTAATCAACGCGAGTCGTGCTACGTCGCGGATGTCTATTGTGGAGCCAATCCATCCACACGCAAGAAGATCCGCTTCTTGTTCGACAAGGCCTGGCAGCAGCACTTTGTAACGAATATGTTTATTCGTCCGTCAGACGAGGCGGAGCTAGATGGGTTCGATCCTGACTTTACCGTTATTAATTGCTGCGCACAGGTAGATGACGACTGGGAACGCCATGGTCTCCACAGCGACACTGCTGTAGTCTTCAACATAGAAAAGAAGACGGCCGTTGTTTTCGGAACCTGGTACGGTGGAGAAAATAAGAAGGGCATCTTTTCACTCATGAACTACTGGTTGCCTATGCAAGGACATTTGCCCATGCACTGTTCCGCCAATGTTGGCAAGGAAGGTGACGTGGCCTTGTTTTTCGGGCTCAGCGGAACTGGAAAGACCACTCTGTCAGCCGACCCGCACCGCGCTTTAATTGGTGACGATGAGCATGGATGGTACGTAGGAGGACTGCTGTTTTTGAAAGCAATGCAATCGTAGAAATGCATTCTGACGAATCTTACGTTTTCTCTATGGACAGGGATCACGATGGCATCTTCAACTTTGAAGGTGGCTGCTACGCTAAGACAATAAACTTGTCTGAAGCGACCGAGCCAGATATTTACCGAGCCATCCACAAGGACGCTCTTCTGGAGAACGTGGCTATTCGGGACGATGGAACCCCTGACTACTCGAATGTCTCCAAGACGGAGAACGGACGTGTCTCGTATCCAATTTTCAACATTCCTGGGTATCACAAGGAGCAAATGGCTGGGCATCCTAGTAACATCATCTTTTTGTCCTGTGATGCATTTGGCGTAATGCCTCCTGTGGCTCGTCTGTCTTCCGGGCAGGCCATGTACCACTTTTTATCTGGATACACAGCCAAAGTGGCCGGAACGGAACGTGGAATCACGGAACCCTCAGCCACATTCTCGACTTGCTTTGGTGCTGCGTTTATGACTATGCACCCGACCGTGTATGCTGATTTGTTGCAAGAAAAACTTGATAAACATGGATCCCATGCCTATCTGGTTAATTCTGGATGGTCTGGAGGTGCCTATGGTACCGGGAAGCGTATGAGTATCAAAACGACGCGCACATGCATTGATGCAATTCTCGATGGATCCATTCACGATGCAGAATTTCAAGTGGATCCTATCTTTGGCTACGAAGTACCCAAAAGCCTTCCCGGACTGGACGATCTTCTCTTGGATCCCAAGTCGACTTGGGATAACCAGGACGCCTACGACGAAACAGCAGCGAAACTTGCCAAGATGTACTCCGACAACTTCAAGCAGTATGAAGGAAAGGGGTCCATTGACTACACCAAATTCGGACCCAAGATATAATTACGGAACAATAAACCGGTCTATAAATGGGAGCCTAATCTATGAACTATGCATAGGTATCTTTCTTGTTCTAGGTCCATGAAATTGTTCGAAATTTGACCTCGAAACCGCGGGACACCGCAGGGCCGTGAGGTGATTTTTGGTTGATTGTCCGGTGTCACGAAGACACAGTGGACATCCGGTACCGGTTCGGTACCGGTTCGGTACCGGTACTGCCTCCGTTATTTTCCTGCCGTACAAATCAAATTGTTTCCAAACACTCTGCACGATGTCTTATTGCTCATTGTTCTATAGAGGAGAGAGACTTCGAACCCATTCATGATTTCTCGGCCTAAACCAGTCTTAGCTCAAAAATCATAATGACAAGTGCAGCTATTGCATCATTTCCACCAAAAAGCGTGGCCAAAAACTCTGCCGAGATAGTAAACGAATGCGAATATCTCGAGGTGATCGGGAAGGGCGACCATTCAGTTCTCGTCGTTGAAATGGCCGCGCTTATGGTGGAAGGCGATCTCGTGGCTGCTCGTCATCTTTGGCGACGGTATCGCGACGATCCCATCAGGGCCACCGCTTTAGAGCCATGGTGGAGCGTTGCGCAATGCATGATGGAATGGGACGTTGCGAGTTCCTGGGTTGCACTTCAGGTTATTTCGGATGGTAGCGATTCTCTTTTCTCCACTTACGCCAACGAAATCGTGCAAGCATACCGTACTCGCTTGGCTCCACTCTCTCTACTCAAATCGATTGACGTGACATCGAAAGTGTCATCTTTCGCGGTCTTGTTGAACATGACCGAGGAAGATTGCGTTCAGTTTCTCAATTCACGAAAGGATACTCATCTAAGCAGTGATGTTTTCCAAGATATGGAGATATACACACGTATTGTGGCCTTTCTTGAAGCCAGTGCTAATGAAGTACACACTGACTAATACAACACTAACCTCGTTCCTTATTTGAGCCGCAGCTACAGTCCGTTTGAATTATAAAAGCATGAACATATTTGCGATAGGTTTGGGGGGATATCCCGACAAAAGGGCGAAAGCCTCTTAAAGCCATCGGCTTGCCACGTTCATCCGTATCCAACGCCACCCATAAAACTTCTGGGGTCTGGAACACTGCCATTAAACTCTGCGTCCCGAAAATCCATTTCTGGATGCTCTTCTTGCCATCGTTCCAACATGATCTTCTTCCTTACCTGTTCCAGTTGAGCGACGTTCAATTCGACATCAAAACGCCCGGTTAGAGCTGACGCCCACACCAGCCCCTTATTGGCCTTTTGTAAATAAAGCACTATACTTCCATCTTCCAAACACCATGTACTTTCTGCCGTCTCAATAGTGTTACATGTCTTCTCATCAATAAACAGACTCTTGCTGCCTTTTAAACCCAGCTTTAGGTGATTTGCCTGTATATCACAAGACAATTGCGAAGCCGATTCCAAAAACTTCGGAGCTGGAATGTAAATTACGACCTCGTTTAAGGACTGTTCCCACTCATACACGGCGTTTCCTTGATAGATAAATTTAAAACGGTTCGTTACGGAATCGTGCTCGAAAGTCGCTCGCAATGACTGTTTTAGTAGCACCGGGTCTTCAGCACTACGTTTCGACGTCGACGACAAACCGGGCTCATTCGCACTACCATCGGTGCTGTCGTCGCTATCAATGTGATCAAATTTTGAATAATCTGACAACGCGCTCATCAGCTGCAAGAAGGGGCATACACCGTTCTTTCGGTCGCCAATGCACGGGTACGCCTCCTTTTACAATGTGATTTACTTTGGCTGCAGCGATTGCTGCGACTCACAAACACTGTCAGTTACAATAGTGGATTTCCTGAAAAGCAAGCCACAGAATCATTTCCAAAAGAAAAGTAGGGTAGGGTATGGGTGTTATTTCACAGTCACATCCGCAACTCACCGTCAGGCCATATGTCGGAGTATGGTAGTTGCCGCCAAGCTTCTATCACAAAGTGTTAGACATGCTTTTATCTAAATAAAAATTGAGACATCGATACGGTTAGTGGCTCGCGTTTGAGTACTTAATTATACTGTGTCCAATGATCAGCCTACGTTACCAGGGCAATTATTTTATTGTACTTCGTATAAAGTCCATAGAAAGGTACCGATTTTTTTATCCTCACTCGATTCCCAAAGAGCGAGCCTCTCACTTTTTGGTCTCGTGCTTGGCGAGCCGCGACACTGAATACTGGATACGAGAAACTTTGGGGTATCACAACAATGAACGACGATGTCGCGTTCAACTTGAAATGAGTATAAATTCATCATTACTTTAATGCCGTGCAGTCCTTGCAAGTTTGTTCTCGAGCGAGATCCACTTTTTTCGATGAATATGTCTACGATACCGTCAAGTCGATCTCGTCTACTCTCGAACGACTCTGTGGACTCTTCTTCAGGGTCCACATTGGCTGGGTACAACACCGAAAATCGTCCCCGGTCAAACACAGGAGACTCGTCAATGAGTATCTCCGAAAACAAATCTTTAACAATCACTGGACCAGATGGGAAACCGCTCCAAGGGGCTCGTCGACGAAGTCATCGGCCACGTGGATGTCGTGGTGGACGTAAGAATAGAAAGAATAAAGAACGATCGGAAATCAGTACGCCGATCGACAAATCGAGCTGTACCGTTCTCTCAACAATGGAGAATCTCCAAACCACATGCATTGAGCCACCCAGCAGCGCGGTGACGCTTTTCAAAGAAACCCTACGGTTAAGCAAGTTTGGCTCTGAAATTGGTGGCGCTCACCCTCCCGCGCGTTCCGTGCCCCAGCCATATATTGACCAGAATAGGTCTCTCCGCCTGGAGCTTGCTAATGAAGTCGGTATCGTGAAATTACAGTCGATACTGCCTCCGCCTCCGACTATTTGTCAGAATGACTCTACTGATTCTGTTACCGGACCCAATCCGTCCGCCCTAAGTGCAATCAAACGCGCAGCAGTTAGTCGATCAGAGGAATTCTTACCACTCCTCGCTGCACGCAACAGTTTTGCGGAAGAGAAAGAGTCTTCCGTAAGCGACCAATACACCCAATGTTTCGAAAAGCAGCGCATTCCTTTCGCCGATGGAGGAAGCCTCTTTATGACATCCCCAAGATCGTTTCTCCTGGGAGAAAAGAGACCGTTCCATTGGAATTCTCGCTAGAACGTAACAAGAGCTCAAATTGGACCCCACACGCCACTCGGAACAATGCTAATCCCCACTTTACATAAGCATGACATGAAACCACTAATTAACATGTTAAAATCTGTATTGATAGCTGGGAACGATTTCACAGCGCTTGTCTTAAGAAGCCATCACATGTTGGAGTAGTGCTGCTTAAGAACCAACAGACGACCTCCGACTGGATCGCTTTTCATAATACACAATTCTTTGACAACCTCGCGGAACTTGTTTTGCCGATCTGCAGCCGACTTCTTCTTGACGTCAAAAATCTTCATAAGCCGTTTGATTGGGATTTGTCCATGATTTAGCCAAATTTCCCGACGGACGGCCTCCAAAGTGATCAGTCGAAGCCCATTTTCGTCCGTCTCAATTGCCGAAGCGGTCTCCATAGGTTTGACAGCCACGGTCGCGGCTGCGGCTGTCTGCGCTTTCGCTTTTTCAGTAGCCGCAATACGAGACTTCTCTGCTGCAGCCTTAATTGCGACAATGTAATCGTCTTCATCTGGCTTGTCCGCTTCACTTTTGGACACTGGGGAGCCTCTGGCGTTGTCGTCTTTTTTGGGCCTATCACTGATGGCACTGGTCGTATCGGAATCATCGGCCGCAGCTGGTTGCGCTGAAAGCTCGCCACGGGCCTTGGCTAGTAGCATTTTAAAACCAGCAGCAGTGGCCAAACCTTCAGCCCCTCCGACTACTTCTTCCTCAAGTTCCAAATCACTTAAATCCTGGTCTTCGTCCTCCTCTCCGTATCCTCCACCGTCCACATGCATTTCACCTTCTCCAAGATCCACGTCGTCGTCGTCAAACTGTTCGCTGGCATCGTAATCCAGTTCTTCGTATTCTGCTTGGACGTCGCGCTGGTAAAAGTCGTCCGCCATGGCCAGTCCATCGGCTCCCTTTTCTTCGTTACCATCGCCTCCTTCCGTGGATGCCGCTTTCTTGGCTTCGGCATGAAATTGTCCAAATCGTTGCCGACCGCCGAATACGCCATCATTTGTCCCACCCAAAACACCATCGTCGCTCACTTTGACCCCATCACCGAGATGATTGAAAAGTTCCTTGCGTGCTTTGCTACCTCCACCTGAGCCTTTGCGATGTTTATACGTAACGTCGCCCATGACATCGTCCGCTTCATCATCAGCGTCTACTTTTGCCCGGGCTGTAAGCTTGTTCAGCAAACGTGACTTGCTACTATCTTTGCTCTTGGGTACAAAACGCAATGTTCCACCTCCGTTGGATTCTTCATTGTGTCCATGCATAGTTTTCACTTTGACACCGGCACGTTGATCCTCAATCACTTGTTCAGCTTCGGCGAGGCTGTATGTCTTTCGGGAAGCTGGTTGCGCGAAAGCGATCGTACCGTTTGGTGCTGGTACATTTTGTACTTGGATGATCTCATCGTCGTATAAGGACTGTGATAGTAAGACGTAGTGCGATGGATTATGTTCCGGTAACCCCTCGTAACGACTGGACAGTTTTTTTGAATCCATTGCTCGCTTTTCTCGTCGAGCTACCATGGTTTCGAGAAAATCTACCTGCTCCTGCAGAATCCATTGTCGCCTGGGTGCATCCTGACGTCGCCGATTGTACTTCCATCGCTTTTTCGGTTGCTCTACCTCTTCCTCATCGGAATCCGCTGCTGGTTTCGGTACATCCTGTTGGTAGAGCCGACCGTCTTTCCAAGGTATTTTTTGAAAGTTTGGTTTGACCACGGACTCGGAAAATTTCGCTACCAGTGGAAAAGACTCGAGCGGAGCCCTCGGATCTACAGGGTCGGCATGGATCGTGCCGTTGGGACCTTTCACTAATCGAATTCGGAAGGCACCTCCTGTAGTCAAGCCGCCTCCCTTTTGAGAAAAAAGCTGATCGATGCCTCGTTTTCTTGACCCCATCCTCGCGATTGCGATTAATTGACCGAATAAAATGTCCAGAGCAGACTGAATGTGAGCACCGTATTTTTCGAACGGTTCGGAAGGAATCTATTTGCTTGTCTCCGAGCAGAGTGGTGGAGCCTTAGAACGTTCGGCAGGTTTAGCTGATAAACTAGGATGCTCCTCACCTTCGACTGACGAATGCCTCTCTTAACCCTTAGTATACTCTTTTCAATCTTGATCAAATTCAGCGTGTTTTGTGGTTTATGCTAATAGGTCGAAAACGCTTTGCGGACTCGCAAGACAAATTTGCTGTTAATCGAACGCGTACTTGATATGTGACAGAGAGAGCATAGGTTGGGCTACCGAGTACCAAGCCGGTAGGTAGGTAAGACTGTAAAATACACGTTTGGTCGACCGATCGGAAGCCACGCTACCCCTACTAGGCTCTTGAAACCTAGGTGTAAAATGCGCTTGCAGTAATACCTACTTTCCATTTGCTGGCCATTGTCTCTAGATTTTCACATACAAACTACCTGTATTGAGCTGTTTATGGCAACAATTCCGAGATTCTTTGGACCGGCAATACAGATTGCATGCACTTCTCTGCAGAAACGCACAGAGTTCGGATTGGAGTCTTTACCTATGGTGTCCGCTATAGGTATATACTGTTGGCTTTCCTTAATTTGGACTTATTCTGTCCTATGGGTTGGCGTAAGAGAAAGCAACCTTACGCAGCCGGTTCTGGATGGGCGGCGTGAAAGGTTAAGTAGGCACCGTCCAAATTGTCCACGTTGGCATACCCGTTTTGCTTCAAAATACGGCATGCATAATACGACCGTTGCCCTGAAGCACACGACACAACAATACGCTTGTCCTTCGGTACCTCGGAGAGTCGGGCACGCAAATCATCGACGGGGATATTGACGGCCTTTTCTGCAAGCTTACCAGTCTTTTCGATTTCGGCTCCTCCACGAACATCCAAAACAAATGCGTCAGGATTTTTGACGAGATCATCCATTTCGTACCATTCCACATTGGAAATGAGCCCGTCCATAATGTTTTGAGCCGCCATGCCGGCAAAGTTGACTGGATCTTTTGCCGAACCAACCGGAGGGGCATAGCAGAGCTCCAACTCGGCCAAGTCCGACACCGTCATGTTACCCTGCATGGCAGTCCCAATCACGTCAATCCGTTTTTCAACGCCGTCCTTGCCTACGGCCTGAGCGCCGTAAATTTTTCCAGACTCCTTGTCAAAGACCAGTTTGAGATGGATCTTTTCGGCGCCAGGATAATATCCGGCATGGCTGTTGGGATGTACATGCACGACATTATAGGGAACATTCTTGGCTTTGAGAAACTTTTCATTAAGACCGACGCAGGCTGCGTATAGATCAAAGGACCGTACTACACTGACCGCGTACGTTCCCCGAAAAGAGCGTTTTTTGCCGTATATGTTGTCGGCAATCATGCGACCTTGGCGATTCGCTGGACCTGCTAAGGGGACGGCCCACTTTTCATCCGGCAAAATTGGGTTAATGATTTCAACGGCGTCACCAGCAGCCCAAACATTTGCTGCGGATGTGTGCAAGTGTTCATCAACGAGAATGTGGCCTCTAGGCGAAAGCTCGATGCCCGCTGCCTTGACTACGCCCGTGTCGGGGCGGACACCAAGGCCAAGAATCGTCAACTGGGCAGGAGGAAGGACACGTCCGGATTGTAAAGTCAGCACCGAGCTATCTGCATCCTTCTCGTAGGCGGCAAATTCTTTGATGGCGTCTCCAACAATCACGTTAACATCGTGGTCTTCGAGATCTTTGTGTAGCATAGCTGCCATTTCCTGATCCATAGGGGCCAGGATCTGTGGCATCATTTCGACCAGAGTCACGTTCATGCCGCGATGATGTAGCTGTTCTACCATTTCGAGTCCGATAAATCCCGCCCCAGCAACCACACAGTGCATGTCAGCGGGCTTCTTGGTTTCAGTTTTGACATTGAGCCACTGAACGATGGCATCCATTTCCTGAAGATTGCGGAGCGTGAACAATCCAGGACGGTCAATACCAGGGATCGGAGGCTTGAAGGGAGCCGCACCCACTGCCAGAACAAGTTCATCGTAGGGTTCGGTGTAGATATCCCCGGTGGTTTCATTCCGAGCGACAACAGTCTGGTCGGTTGTATTGATTTCATTGACCTTGGTATTGACTCGAACAATGATATTGAGACGAGCGTTCAAGGATTGCGGTGTTTGAACGGCCATAGAGGCGCGGTCGGTTATTTCGTTTCCGATCAAGTAAGGCATGCCGCATGATGCGAAGGATACGTCCGGTCCAGACTGCAAGAGAAGAATCTCGGCGTGTTCGTCCAAACGGCGAGCACGGGCAGCGGCACTAGCCCCGGCAGCGACTCCTCCGACAATCACTATCTTCATGATTTGTTCGGAAGGTAATGTAGATGTTTTTAGTCTTTCGTTGATGATTCAACTCAAATATTGTATTTGGTTTTTTATGATGTCTGACTGAAAGACGGGAAGATCGGTTCTTTCGGTTCTCATTACCGTCGCAACTGCATCGCCGACCGAAAAGAGAACAGGCTCTTGCATATAGGCCTTTGCGGATTTCCGCCTTGTATCCCCGCGGTAATGGAATCTCCCGAATAGTCGAAATTGTGATTGGTTGTTTTTCCGAAGGCGTTAGAGATTAGGTTCAGTTTGGGATTCAAAATTATATATGTTTGATTTCAAAAGCGGACTCGACCACATCTCGCTCCAATTTGTCAACCTGGGGTTTTCCAGTCAAGCTATCTAACATGTAAATGGACAGGTGCCAATCGTCCAGCAGTAGGGCGCACGCAACAGTATCTTCTGTTACAGAGCGAAAAGTTCGGCACCGCAATAACTACATTATGGAGGTTCAATCCTCGAAAGGGCAGCTGCAGACCGTCGCGAGTCTACGAAAGCTGTTAGAAGACACATTGCCTTTAGACAACGTGGTGTACGCTT
>Ga0160421_1000318_pt1 | contig 10082 bp, 10 predicted proteins | sample TAMARWmetagpilot_FD_108195 | JGI IMG/M metagenome (GOLD analysis project Ga0160421, IMG submission 108195) | Phycosphere-associated microbial communities from TAMU algal ponds, Corpus Christi, Texas, USA - TAMU ARW-7 10/27 metagenome pilot | ecosystem: Engineered > Artificial ecosystem >... | reverse complement strand
TTCACTTAATGATATTACCGGGTGTTATTGCATCTTTGATTCATGCCAAGCAAGAAGTGAACGTCACAACTATTGTTGAGCGTTGCAGTGCAGTATACCCGATGCTGCAGGCTGAGTTATTCCTGTCTCATGACGATGCCGATTTGGATACATGGGTACGTGCTATTGTAGAGGAGTTCGATCGTCAACAGCTCGTCAGCCTTGATGGTGAAACGGTGCGTGCCGCTAACCGCGAGACCGCCGCTTGGTTGCAGCTTAAGCTGTTAGCGGGCAGTGCGAGTGAGACCTTGCAACGGTATGCAATCGTCTTAGAACTGTTGCAGCAAGCCCAGCCGATAAAACGCGCTGAACTTGAGCGTCAGTCGATAACACTTGCTGAGCGGCTTAGCTCGATTCATGGAATTGATGCGCCGGAATTTTATGACAAAAAAGTAATGACCAGCTTCATTGCAAGTTTAAAGGCGCAGTCACTATTGCAAGTGAATGATGATGGTGATCAGGTTGCTGCACCAGAAATTGGCGCGTTAAGTGATGATATTGATGAGCTGCTCGATCCGACAATTCTGCAAACCATTCGACAGTCGGTCCAGCAATTGATGGTCAGCGCAGATTAGCTGCGTTGACCATCAATCTGGTTAACTAATACCAATAGTGAAGCGCGAGACTCACGCCGATAACCATACCTACATAATGATTATGCAGAAAAGCCTGGAAACAGGCTTTAGGTGCGCGTTCTCGTATCATCCAATGTTGATAACCAAATAAGCAAGCCGCCGCAATAAGACCAACCCATGCGTACCACTGCACATTAAGTTGATGCCAGAGCAAAGCGAGGATGATTAACGTAACAAGCTGTAAAGCAGCGATAATAAGTCTGTCGTATCGACCAAATAGGATAGCCGTACTTTTGATTCCAATTTTGAGGTCATCCGCCCGGTCAGCCATCGCATACTCAGTATCGTAGGCAATCGTCCAAACGATATTGGCAATGAATAAACCGACTGCGAGCCACCATTGATCATTGTTGAGCGCACTAAACGCCATCAAAATGCCGAAGCTAAAGGCAATACCGAGTACCACCTGAGGGAGCTGCGTCCAACGTTTGCAGAACGGGTAGAGTGATGCAACGCCTGCGGCTGCGAAAGCTAGCATAATGGTTTGCGTATTGAACTGAAGTACCAATAGAAATGCGAGTATTAGCAGGCCGAAAAACAACAGGATGGCCTCGGTACTATTTACCTCTCCGGCGGCAAGAGGGCGTAATTTGGTACGCTCGACATGACCATCAAGGTTACGATCAGCGAAGTCATTAATTACACAGCCCGCGGAGCGCATGAGGAATGTGCCTAACATGAAAATGACGACGACTTTGAGGGGCGGGTTACCAGCTCCTGCAATAAGTAATGCCCACAGCGTTGGCCATGCAAGTAAATAAGTGCCTATCGGTCGATCAGCGCGCATCAGACGCCAATAGCTATTCAATTTATTCATCGATTACCTCAGTATATCGGCACGGGACTTAAGAAAAATTCACTGACTAAAACGTGTTGCCCTTGGGTGTTAAATAAACTCCGGCGACCCCAAATAGCTTCGTTTTGTTGATAATAATGCCGATTAATTTGGCTGACACCATGATCTAATGGTAGTTGAGTGACTTCAAATGTCGAACGCTTCAAGTCGGATTGATTAAATAATGATTGGCCCAGTGACTGAGTGCCAAGTTCACCTAGATTAAGGTTTTCATGGTCGGCCGCCGATATAGGGAAAACACTGCGAGCAAAGACAAAGGGCTGTTCGTCTAGCTTAAGTAATACTTCTCGAATGATGAAGTGCGTTTGTTGTGGAAACTCTGACCGTTCATTGGCAAAAGGGGTTGCCACAGCTTGGCCGATGAGTTCGACCGAAAAAGTGCCGGGTAATGCACTGAGTTTGGCAGTGAGCGATTTTTCGTCCAGTAACCAGTCACCGACGAGTGGCTTTAAGTGGATATCAGAGGCATGCTGCCAATGACAGGGCTCAGTACTGAGAAATTGTACAGACATAGTTATTGGTACTTGAGATATTCTTTGGCTATCATACCAAAGCCATTGCCGTTAAACATTATAAAGGCTATAGAATTATGATCCCGCAACGTTGGCTTACCAACATCATATTGATTTTAAGTTTAACGACATTATCAGCTGGCGTCGCGCGAGCGCAAGATGTCGCCTACTACGGATTCGAGCCGGATATCATTACCAACTTTGTGAAAGATAAAGACGAGTATCGGCTAGGCTTTATCCGAGTCGCTGTCGAGGTGATGGTTGATAACCCAAAGAATGTGAGTGTGGTGGAGCATCATGCACCGCTGATACGCGATGCGTTCATTCAAATATTGAGTACCGCCAGTGAGCATCAAATCAAAACGATGACTGGGCGTGATCAACTGCGTTTGAAATGCTTTGAACGGGCTCAAGAACTAATGACGCAAGAAACGGGTAACCCGGTGATTAAACAAGTCATTTTCACCAAGTACCTATATCAATAACGTGGTTTTGGTCTCAGCTGACGTACCGTGATACCCGCGATGCAGCCAGCTATTAAGCCAGCTAAGTGAGCTTCATTAGCTACATTGACCCAAAGTACATCGGTATATCCGAGTATCAACCAACCCAGCATAAATAAGATGAGTGCAGGCGGCAGCTTTAGCGGTATGTTACGCTGCCCACTGTATAACCAACAAAATCCAAGCAGACCGTAAACAACACCCGACATGCCGCCAAAATTAGGACCGCTTACATAAAACTGAACAACGTTAGCACTGACCGCGGTAAGCACGAATAGCGCTAACAACCAGCGCGTACCTAGGTATACCTCGATACGTCCGCCAAGATACCACCACCAAAATAAGTTAAACACGATGTGAGTAGCGGAGAAGTGAAGAAAGGCGGGAGTTAATAGGCGCCAAGGTGCATCGAGCGGAAGCTGAGAGAAGCTATCGCTGATGATAAAGTAACGGACAAAAGCATCGCCGCCCGCCATAACGCCCATAAACATAAGCACGCAAATCACGGCAACGATACGGGTTAACCAACCGGTGTTTTTCATCAGATCAGTCACTAACTGCCGGTTCTTTGTGCCTTGTCGAACAGCGATAATATCGGGGTCAGCCTTAAACTCGTCAATGAGTTGGCGCGCTCGTGCTTCATAACTACTTTGATGCAGCAACAGATCGAGTTTGCCATTGCGCTCACTGACACTGACGGGAATACCTTGGCTACGGAGCCATGCATATAACTGTTGTAGATAGGGTCCGTCCTGTGTCGTCAGTAAGCGTTTCATCGAATTATCCTTGCTCCACCGCATCAGGGTAGGCTGTTTGCCAAGCCGTAAACCCACCGTCCATGCTACTTACGTGCGTTAAGCCCTGTGCCTCTAACACCAACGCGGCTTGTTGACTGCTAATTCCGTGATAGCACACGACAATAACCTGAGCATCTTTATCGGTGTTGGCAAGAAACTCACTGATATTATCATTATTAAGCGGTTGGGCCGTTGGGATATGTCCTGCGTGAAAAGACTGCGGGTCTCTAATATCTACAAACAGGGGTGGCTTGTCTGAAGCCCATGCTTGATGGGCTTCAGAGAGTGCTATATGACGTACAGACTGTGTCATGATTAATCCCAGTTTAAGATGACTTTACCCGATTGACCTGAAACCATGGTTTCAAAGCCTTCCTCATAATCATCAACTGACATTTGATGCGTCAGAATAGGCGAAATATCTAAGCCTGATTGCAGTAAACTCGCCATCTTGTACCAGGTTTCAAACATCTCACGACCGTAGATGCCCTTGATAATAAGTCCTTTGAAAATAACTTCGTTCCAATCAATCGCAACGTTTTCAGGCGGAATGCCCAACATCGCGATCTTGCCACCGTGATTCATGGTTGCCAGCATTTGAGAGAATGCAGATGGAACGCCAGACATTTCCAAGCCGACGTCAAAGCCTTCTTTCATGCCCAACTCTGACATGACGTCTTTGAGGCTCTCATCGGCTACGTTAACTGCGCGCGTCACACCCATTTTCTTGGCGAGTTCAAGTCGGTATTCGTTAACGTCAGTAATCACAACGTGGCGCGCACCCACGTGACGAGCAACGGCAGCCGCCATAATACCGATTGGACCTGCGCCAGTAATCAGAACATCCTCGCCAACGAGATCAAAGGCAAGGGCGGTATGAACCGCGTTACCCAGCGGATCCATGATGGCCGCCATATCGTCAGTAACATCATCTGGCAGTTTAAACGCGTTATCGGCCGGGATAACCAAATATTCGGCAAACGCGCCTGGGCGGTTGACCCCAACACCATAGGTATTGCGGCATAAATGACGGCGTCCAGCACGACAGTTGCGGCAGTGACCACAGGTAATATGCCCTTCACCGGATACACGGTCACCGATTTCAAAGCCGCGCACGCCTTCGCCCATAGCGGCAACTTCACCCACGTATTCGTGACCTACAACCATGGGCACAGGAATTGTTTTTTGTGACCAATCATCCCATTTGTAAATGTGAACATCGGTACCGCAAATTGCGGTTTTTTTAATTTTGATGAGAACGTCGTTATAACCATACTCGGGCTTTTCGACGTCCGTCATCCAAATACCCGGTTTTGAATGCAATTTCGCTAATGCTTTCATAATCAGTCCTTAGACTCGGTATTAAATAACACCGAGATCTTTACCAATACGTGTGAATGCTTCAATGGTGCGGTCAAGTTGCTCGCGTGTGTGCGCCGCAGACATTTGTGTACGAATACGTGCTTTGCCCTTAGGTACGACAGGGAACGAGAATCCGATGACATAGATACCTTCTTCGAGCAAACGATCAGCCATTTCAGAAGCAAGGCGTGCGTCGCCAATCATGACTGGAATAATCGCATGGTCAGCACCGCTCAAAGTAAAGCCTGCTGATTCCATTTCGGTTCTGAAATAGGTTGCGTTATCCCAGAGTTGCTCACGTAATTCGTTACCGTGCTCAAGCATTTCAAGCACTTTAATAGATGCTTGAACGATAGCCGGTGCTACTGAGTTAGAGAATAAATAAGGACGCGAACGCTGACGTAACCAATCGATTACTTCCTTTTTGCCCGATGTGTAACCACCGGAAGCACCGCCTAAAGCTTTACCCAACGTTCCGGTGATGATATCAACGCGACCTAAAACGTCACAGTATTCATGGGTACCTTTACCATTGGCGCCTAAGAACCCGGTTGCATGACAATCGTCCATCATCACCAAGGCATCATATTTGTCAGCTAAGTCACAGATACCTTTAAGATCGGCGATAACACCGTCCATCGAGAATACACCGTCGGTTGCAATCAACTTAAAACGTGCGCCATCGGCATCTGCTTGTTTAAGTTGTTGTTCAAGGTCATCAAGATTATTGTTTTTATAGCGGTAGCGTTTCGCCTTACTAAGACGGATGCCATCAATAATACTGGCGTGGTTTAATTCATCGCTGATAATCGCGTCTTCTGGACCCATCAAGGTCTCAAACAGACCCCCATTGGCGTCAAAACACGAAGAATAAAGAATCGTGTCTTCGGTACCCAGAAAGTCACTGAGTTTCGTTTCCAGTGTTTTGTGGATATCCTGCGTGCCGCAAATAAAGCGCACCGATGCAGTACCAAAACCGTGCTCATCAAGGCCTTGCTTAGCCGCTTTAATCAGATCAGGGTGATTGGCAAGACCTAAGTAATTGTTGGCACAAAAGTTCAACACTTGTTGACCATTAACGGTAATTTCAGAACTTTGATCAGAAGTGATAACACGTTCTTTTTTGTACAGGCCGTCTGATTTGGTCTGCTCGAGTTGCTCATTAAGGTGCTGATAAAAATTTGTGTTCATTACGAAATCCTGTTCAGTCATTTGGCTTTCTTAACATTACCCTGTATTTTACGCATGTTCACTGAAAGCCGCATCCCTAATTTGCAAAAGCTACAAAGATGAGCCAGTTTTGGGGATGTACTGTAAAGTTTGCACAACGTTAAAACGAGGAACCTATGCACCGTAGAGCTATTTATCCTGGCACTTTTGATCCCATCACTAATGGCCACGCCGACCTCATCGAGCGCGCTGCAAGCCTGTTCAGTGAGATCATCGTCGGTGTAGCAGAAAGTCCGAGTAAGAAGCCGTTATTTAGCTTGCAAGAACGGGTGCTATTAGCTCAACAAGTGACTGAGAAACTCGATAATGTCCGTGTGGTGGGCTTTTCAGGACTTTTGGTTAACTTCGCTAAAGACCACGAAGCTTCGGTGCTTATCCGTGGGTTGCGAGCTGTCTCAGACTTTGAGTATGAATTCCAGCTAGCCAATATGAATCGTCGTCTGTTTCCAGAGTTAGAGAGTGTTTTTCTCACGCCGGCTGAAGAAAATTCGTTTATTTCTTCCACGTTAGTTAAGGAAGTCGCACTTCATGGCGGAGATGTCGGTGAGTTCGTGGATGCGCGAGTGGCTGAGGCGCTGCAGCAGAAGTTTGCTGGTCAGCGCCCTTAAGCAACTAAGCAATAGCGCTTTGGTAAAAAACCAGCCCCATCAGTACCGGGCAGATATAACGTAAATGCCAACGCAGTAAACGGTAGCGCAATCCCTGCGCTGCCAACGCTGTAACATGATTACTGCGCTTCCAGAACCAGCCGATAACGAGTAAGTAAAATAGTCCTGACAGCGGTAATTGGAATTGTGTTACGGCGGTAACCACCCAGCCAAACAGCGGCTCAAAACAGAGCACCAGGGATAGCGCGAGCAGCGCGATAACGAGCATGGCAATGGCGACGGCGACAGGACGTGGTAAGTCGTGCTCTTCTAGTAAATAGGAGACCGGCACCTCCGCCTGCGCCATGGTTGATGTGAGTGCGGCTATGCTGAGTAAAATAAAGAAGCCAAAGCCAACCCATGAACCGGCAAAGCCCATACTGCCGAAAAGTTCCGGTAAAACAGCGAATATCAACTGTCCCTCACCAATAAACTGGTTGCCTTGTTCAACGGAAACGCCCAATTTAATAGCGACAAATAATGCAGGAATAATCAGCAAGCCCGCTAAAAATGCGACCAACGTATCTAACGCGGCTACAGATAAACTTAAACGACCCAATTGCGCACCCGGGCGCAGATATGAGCCGTAAATCATCATGCCGCCCAAACCAATCGATAACGAGAAAAAAGCCTGACCCATGGCGGCGATATAAATATCGGGATCGGTAAACTGTTGAATCTCAGGGATTAGATAAGTTTTAAAACCTTCGCCTGCACCAGGCAAACTGGCGATATAAACGATGAGACCGACTAATAAAATAACCAGCAGCGGCATTAAGCGCTTTGACCAGAGCTCGATACCTTGTTCGACACCTTTAAGGACAACCGAAGCAGTAAGAATTAAGAATACGGAAGTAAAGACCAGGTCGCGCACCATACTGCCGGTAAGTAAAAAGTCAGCAATGCCTGACAAGCCCATGGCCGTAGCAAGATAGCCCAGTGCATGAACTAACATCCAACCAGCCACGATGTGATAGAAACTTAACATTAAACACGAGCCAATGACGTTAAGTAGACCCATCGTCGCGCCTACCGGGCGCAGGCGTCCCTCGCTAAGTTGTTTGAGCGAGCGAACTGGATTGGCTTGCGCGTGATGGCCAATAAGCATCTCACTGTAAAGCGCAGGAATAGCAAGCACAAAAATTACACACAAATACACAAGCAAAAACGCGCCGCCACCATGGTTAGCCACCTGGGTCGGAAACCCCCAAATGTTACCTAAACCAACGGCTGAACCTGCCGCCGCCAGGACGAATCCAATTCTTGACTTAAATGAGTCACGCATAAGGACAAAACAACTTTAGTTAAATATTGAGTAAAAGAGGTGGCATTCTAACGGACTGAGAAAATTTTGCCCTATCTTTTTTTACCAATAAAAGGTAACATTCGCGACCAAATTTTATGCTTGTGGCGAGTGCATAAAGGGATTTACGCGAGTGCCGCAAGAAATAACGTTCGTTTAATGCAAGACCGTATCTCAGGAGCCCTTGTCATGCCAAATTTGGATCTGAGCCGCTACGGCATCAATGATGTCCAAGAAGTTGTTCATAACCCCTCTTATGATGTTTTATTTGAGGAAGAAACTCGCAACGACCTGCATGGTTTTGAAAAAGGAACCGTGACCAAGCTCGGTGCCGTTGCAGTAGATACTGGTATCTTTACCGGTCGTTCACCAAAAGATAAATACATTGTTAAAGATGACACAACGCGTGACACGGTTTGGTGGGCGGATCAGGGTAAGAATGACAACAAAGCGATGTCACAAGAAACCTGGACTCACTTAAAAGGATTGGTCACCAACCAGTTATCGAACAAACGCTTGTTTGTCGTTGATACGTATTGTGGTGCAAACGAAGATACCCGTTTAGCCGTGCGCTTCATTACCGAGGTAGCGTGGCAAGCGCATTTCGTGAAAAACATGTTTATCCGTCCTTCAGGCGAAGAGTTAGAAAACTTCGAGCCTGACTTTGTGGTAATGAACGGAGCAAAATGCATTAACCCCGATTGGCAAGAGCAAGGCCTTAACTCAGAAAACTTCGTGGCGTTTAACCTGACCGAAAAAATCCAGTTAATCGGCGGTACATGGTACGGCGGTGAGATGAAAAAAGGTATGTTCTCGATGATGAACTACTTCTTGCCGCTACAAGGCATGGCATCGATGCACTGCTCGGCTAATGTGGGTAAAGACGGTGATGTCGCAGTGTTCTTCGGTTTATCGGGAACGGGCAAAACAACATTGTCGACGGATCCAAAGCGAGCACTTATCGGTGATGATGAGCACGGCTGGGACGACGATGGCGTATTTAACTTTGAAGGCGGTTGTTATGCGAAAACTATCAACCTGTCTAAAGAGGCGGAGCCTGATATTTATAATGCTATTCGTCGTGATGCGCTATTAGAAAACGTCACTGTGCGCGAAGATGGCAGTGTGGATTTTGATGACAATAGCAAAACTGAGAATACGCGCGTTTCGTATCCGATTTATCACATTGATAATATCGTTAAGCCAGTGTCAAAAGCCGGCCATGCGAAGAAGGTAATTTTCCTAACCGCAGATGCGTTTGGTGTATTACCTCCTGTATCAAAGTTAACTAAAGAGCAGGCGCAGTATCACTTCTTGTCTGGCTTTACAGCTAAATTAGCGGGTACTGAACGTGGCGTCACTGAACCCACCCCAACCTTCTCAAGCTGTTTTGGCGCGGCTTTCTTGACGTTGCACCCGACTCAGTATGCTGAAGTACTAGTGAAGCGTATGGAAGCTGCCGGGGCTGAAGCGTATTTAGTGAACACTGGCTGGAACGGAACCGGTAAGCGAATTTCCATTAAGGCAACGCGCGCAATCATCGATGCCATTCTTGATGGTTCGATTGAGGATGCTGAATTCCATCAGTTACCATACTTCAACTTGGCAATGCCGACTGCATTGGCGGGCGTTGAAGATAGCGCCATTCTTGATCCGCGTAACACTTACGAGGACGTAGAGGATTGGAACTTGAAAGCGAAAGACCTCGCGCAGCGTTTTGTAGCGAACTTTGAGAAGTTCACTGATACTGAAAACGGTAAAGCATTAGTAGCTGCGGGACCCAGCGTTTAAATAAATCCGTAGCTTACAAATTGAAACAAAATAAAAACCCGCAACGGCTGTTGCGGGTTTTTTTTGCTCTGTAAGATATACTCAATTCCAAATTACGTATTTTTTACATTTATCTAAACGCTGCGAGAATCATGAATATACAAATAACAAACTTAACTAAGCGTTATAAAACCGTCACCGCGGTTGATAATATATCGCTCACGGTCAACTCAGGTGAAATATATGCACTGCTCGGACCCAACGGTGCCGGCAAATCATCTTTAGTGCGTATGCTGGTGGGTCTAACGCAAGCAGATGAGGGCCGTATTGAAATTTCTGATGCCAGCGGTCCTCGTCCTCAACTCAGTCCTGAGGACTTCGCCTATTTACCTGAGGATCGTGGCTTATATCAAGATCGGACGATACTG
>Ga0160421_1000317_pt1 | contig 10105 bp, 5 predicted proteins | sample TAMARWmetagpilot_FD_108195 | JGI IMG/M metagenome (GOLD analysis project Ga0160421, IMG submission 108195) | Phycosphere-associated microbial communities from TAMU algal ponds, Corpus Christi, Texas, USA - TAMU ARW-7 10/27 metagenome pilot | ecosystem: Engineered > Artificial ecosystem >... | reverse complement strand
GCCCCGCAACATTCTCTTGACCAACCCCTCAGACTGCACATCTCTACATGAGCGTAAGAATGGATTCGCTGTCAGCAAGAAACCTGCTAGTTCCTACTCTACCCTGGTTTTCTTCACTTTTCACCAGAGAGTGAGGGTTTTTCACAATTGAGAGTCACGGACACCACGAAGGGAGAAACAAGTAGCCACCGCTTTATGTGACGGAACTACTGTCACCATTGAAAGGAGCTGACCCAGAATTGAACTCTATAGGTTGTAGGTTTTTGGCAGGTTATTCCAATCCTGATCTATAAAGGATGGATTAGCTTACAAGACATGCTTTTGTAGACTATGTATTTTTTACAATGCGCGGCGGGTTCAGTGGTATACCCGCAACCTCCCGTCTGTCAAGCGTACGGCTTCCACGATGTCATATCTTGCACGGATAGAACAAGCACAACTGATTGTGTGAGACGTCCATTCTATCCTGTCGGAACGATGGTGGACAACACGAAATCCCTCACTTCCTGAAACTACAGGCGAAACCTCGGACGAATTCACATACGATGTCCAAAAAAAGTTTCGCAGTTTGTGCTCTTCTCGCGCTCATCGTCGCTTGCCAGCATTCCTTTCGGGTCACTGGATTTACTATTCCTCGTCAAGTTCCAGTCGGGTTTCGTACAGCTTCGGCTCCATTCAGATCTAGAGCAGATGCATTCGATCGTTCCATTCCTCAATCGGCATCCCTTGCGACGGAAGGTATAACGAGCTCGTCCCTCGGCCAAGTTGTCCTGCAAAAGATGGAGTCGTCTCGGGACAAGGCTCTTGAATTCGCCGACATGTTTGCATTGACTCCGGCAGAAGCTGCCTTTTATAGCCTCTTTGCCGCTATTCGCGAAGCTGTTCCACTCGGTCTTAAAGGACAACCGTTTGTTTTGCGACACGCAGAAATTGAAAAGGCCATGCATCAAGAATCCCAATGGCCTGGATTCTTTACCATGAAGGATTTGGAAAAGGCCCTCAGCGATGACTTTCTAGATGCAGCGCGAGGCTCAACCGATAATCGCAAAGGATGGCAGGTAGGCACAGTTTCCCCAAACACCAGCCGCTTCTGATTGTTTCAAGTATTGGCTCACAATTAGCTGCCTTTCTAGATCACGGATGTTTCGGTTCCACGGGGGCAATCGTTCGAAGAAGCTCGCATGACTTTTCAGGACGTGCAAGCGGCATTGGAAAAAGGGACCGTCATCTTCAACGCTGCCGGGGCGCACATCCCCAAATTAGCGGGTCCATCGTTGGCCTGTACAGAATCCACTCTCCTGCCATGCGCTCTGAACTTGTACGTGACGGATGCGGGCAAGCGCACAAGTGCTCCGCCGCATACGGACAAACAGGATGTAGCGGTGGTTCAAACCTCAGGGCGCAAGCACTGGAAAGTATATTCTCCGCCTAATCCGGCCATGAAACCAACCGTTGATATCTTTGCCCGTGGGAAGGGCGATGACAGTTTGCCTCTATACATACTGGAATCCGATTTGGGCTGTCAATTGCTGTTGGAGACAACGCTAAACCCGGGCGATGTAATGTTTGTCCCAGCGGCCTTCCCGCATACAACGAGCACCGTGACTGAGGACGATAGCACACACGCCGATGAGACAAGTATTCATTTGACACTGGGCATTGACCATCACATTTGGGAGTTAGATTATTTGTGTTGCCGTCGCTTGGCTCTCCGGCGGGCCAATGTGAAAGATACTGCGCTCGGCCAAACAGGTGAAGAAGATAGTCCGTATATAGGGGCCGCCAACGAAGTTACAGCGCCGTTAATCAACGATCTGTTTGCAGAGTTGCCGCTAGGTTTGCTTGGTGGTGTCGACTACGCGGCTCCTGTTATAGAACACGTTGCCGCCGAATTGGAACGTATCAGCCGCGAAGTGGACGAAACAACTGCGTCCGCTGTTGGTGCCTCCGTATGGCGCGAAGCAGTGGAAAGGCTTCGAACTCAAGGGATGGAATTGTTGGACATTCATCGCGACATGTATCTAGCTGCCCTAGAGGAGGGTCAAATTCGAGACGAGGAAGCCGCTATGACAGCACACTTGGGCCAAGCGGTCCGTCGCGCGATGACTCCGGAACGCATGCAGCGGCTTAGTCTTTTCCGCGTGAAACGATATTTTGATCAAATTGACGCGAGCAAGAAAGCTCTTCAGCAGTGGTCTTATGCTCGCGTCGAGCCAGAGGGCGAGGGGGATTTGGCCGATAACTGGGCTTTGACCATGCCTGTAAAAGTTGGGGACCAGGTAGAAGCCGATCTTGGAGGGGCTTTTTTCCCAGCTACAGTCAGTCGAGCTTCGGGAGGCACCTTTGACGTAAATTTTTTTGACGGTGATCGAGAAACAGGCTTGGAACGAAACCAAATCAAGCTACTGGCTCCTCCAGCACCACAAGGTGATATAAACACCTCCAACATGACACCGAAACAATTGAAACGATGGAAAAAGCAACAAGAGAAAACGAAGTAAAGCACCAGCTAAAGACTTAAAAATAGGAAGAATGTAACATGTCTCAGGCTCTTGGGTTTGCACCCAATTGCAAGACGCTCAAAATTGATCAATGGAAAACACGTCACTGCTAGCAATCCTTTGCACTCTCGGTTTTGCGCTTACTTTTCTTTTCCCTTTTCTTTTTACGGTCTGGATCCTTGGATTCCTTTTTGCTTTTCTTTAATTTTTTGCTGCGCTTGTCGATTGCTACCTCTGGCTGCTGCTGCAGCATGAGCTGTGCTTGCTCTTTTGCTGTAGCAATGGCAGCTATTGCAGCGGCGCTCAATCCTCCCGCGGTAGAAGTGGCATCTTCAATTTGAGAAACGCGGGCATTTTCGGCTGGTGCTTTGGTCGTTTTAATCATTGTGTTCTCTACTATGCAGTCATCATCGTTTTCTTCCGAAACTTCGTTTTTCGGAATGCGAGACAGTGTCGCATCTTGTTTTACATTGACGGCCTTGGTTGACTCAACGCCTGCTCTAGGAATGCAATCCTGTTCAGTTGAACGCTCAATATTACTAACAGCACCTCGTGCGTTAGAACCAGCTACAAGTGCGTTGGTCTTCTCAGTGTGAACAGGGATAGCATGTACCAATTTCTTTTTACTGTCGACGTCAGTGCTTTCAGAGGATCTTGCGTTCTGCTCGTATTTACTCTCTTCGCTTCCAAGACTGCTATCAGCCATTGTCAGTTTCCGTGCCAGGTCGTTCGATGACCTCTTGCCGTCCACGTTTCTCAACAAAGCGTTTGGCAAAGGAACAGGAGTCTGTTCCGAAGCGTTTACATGATTTCCTCTTTTTGTAACAACTTCAGAAATCAGCCCCGTCTCTCGTCCTTGAGTCTGTCCGACTTTGTCGGCAGAGTTCTGAGATCCTGGATCGGTATGTACGCCTCTAGTATCATCATTGGACGCGACATTTTGAGACTCGACGCCATCTTCATTTGATGAAGAGTCCTCTACACCCCCAAGATGACGACCATCTTCATCTAAGTAGAACCCGTCTTCATCATCTAAGTCGCTGGAGGCTATGTTGTCCGCCTTCCCAACTGGCAGCTGCGCGTCTTCATTGTCATCACTGGCCAAGAATTCTTCCAAAGCATCCTTGGATATGGCAGCAAATCTGGAAGGTGCCGCTGGAGATGGTCGAGAGGGATTGTTCGCAACGACACGTCGTCGTCCTGTAGAACAATCTTCTCCTTTGGGTCCACGTTCAGAAGTAGACTCGCCCATCCCACTTGGCTTTCCGGGCTGCGACACATCATGCTCTTGCTGCTGCCGACTTGATGGTAGTTGCCCCCCGTTTGCTACACTTAAGTAATCCTCGTACGATTGCAATGTCGTAGAGCGAGCATCTATTTGTGCGTCCTGGACCGTACGCAGTAGTCTTTCGATTTCATTTTGTTTGCGCTGCAAGTAAGCCTGGTAGATAAAATGATGTAGGAGGGCAAGGCCGTAGCAGTTCAAAAGCGAAGACGCTCCGCACTGAAGTACTAGTCGACTGGGTTCCAAGTTTGGGCATGCGTGCAGCGCTTCCATGGTCCAGGTTTTGACATCAGACTCATCGAGCCAGCGTTCATCCTCTTTGCCTTGTAAATCCCGAAAATTCAATAAAAGACAGAGACACAAAGGAAGAGTCAAGCCCGTTTCTTCATCTCTTGTTGTCTTTAGTAGCGTCTCAATTGCAGTCGTGATGAATTCTCGCGTGACGCTGTGATCGTTGCGAGGATCGATCAAAATTACGCAGAAATCGGTAGCTTCATACTCAGACATTGGCGCAGAAAAGCTATTTATCTGTAATTGTAGGCGCTCCCATCTCGCTTTTCCTGACGGCACTTGATAGGGGGCGACGGTTCGGTTGGATCTTGTCTTGGCGGAAGATGCAGCAAATGGGTCTTTGCCTTCAAGTCGTTGCAGCAAAGTTTGCTTGCCTGTACCCGGGAGCCCCAACAGTAAGCCCGACAGTTTCAAAATTGGCGGCGGGGGATTTCGACCTTTAGGAGTTTCCAGTCTAGACGCGTCAATATTTTTACGCACACGTCTTCGAGACGAAGTGTGCTGTACCAGAACGTTTCCCGATACAGACGAATGCGTCGAAGTCCTACCCACACTCTCGTCAGCTACTGTATCATCAGCAAAGACCGACTCTGTCGTACCCATTATGCATCATTCGGACTTATACGGTAGAAGAAATGATCGTGGCTTTTCGATTTCACCATGGTGCGCTTTTCCCAGGATGAGACGGAAGAGTACCTATTTGGGAATCAAGATTCGTAACTTGGACCTGGAAATCCATTTTCAGTGCCGTGTAGTGTTTTTACTTAAAACTTTAAGCTTCGGTGATCTATTGGATTTGTCAATAAATATCTGAAACGTGACGCAAGACGTCTCTGACTGTTAACCAATTTTCTGAAAACGTATTACACTCTCTCTGTCAGTTGTGGTTCGTCTCCAATCAGTCCTCGATAGGCTTCGTCACAAATCCCAGCCAATTTACCTGTACCAGCGATCGACTGGGCCCACCATACTTGCAATCTGTATTGACTGAGAAACCAATAAATAGGATGGCGAGCCCCGCAGCTCAATCCAAGGCTCAAGCCCTCAACGCCCGAATGGAGACGGAAGCACGGGTACTTCTGGATGAAATCGACAAGCAACACGTCCGCAAGGTCGCCCGATCGGCGTATGCCTGTGCCGTTTCTTGCTACGACAAGGCCGGAGCATCGGGAAGTCCCGATGCCCTCGAAGTCTGTGTGCAGAATTGTCAAATCCCCCATCAGCAAGCACATGCCTACGTCCAAAATGTAAGGATTTATTTTTTGTTCGCTCCCATCCATAGTTTGTTCCCAACTGCCACTAAGCCCAATCGACGACGTCTTGCTACTCTCGTAATTCATTCTTTCGTCACTTTTCGATACTCACAGGAAGTGGCGCAGTTTCAAAATCGTTTGAACCGATCGATGCAAGAATGCCAAGACAAGGCTCGTGACATGATGCAGCCTGGATACGAAAACGACGCCAAGAAAATGGCTAAAGTAGAAGACGCGCTTATATCATGCATGGCCAAAACGGTGGACGAGCATATTCGGATGTTGAAACCCATGAAAGATCGTATACTGACGCAATTAAAGAAATAATGACTGGACGTTACAACCAGGACGATAGGCTCAACAGTTCTTCATACAACAGCTTCTGACAGTGAGAGTAGCGATATACAAGTCCAACACGAAAAGTCGAATCCATTTACCGTTGAGCCTCGCTTCCTTGCTCCTATTTTAGGGAGATGCTGCACCGTTCGGTGTCTAGCTCCGTCGTTCAGATTAGGCTTGGCGAAATAACGCGAGAGTTAATGAAAGCAATTCTGAAGTTGCCAACCAACACAGTGCGCAAACTAATGACGTTTAGGTTCGAAATTGTCTGGAATCCACCGGAATTGCTCTAGATCTAAGTGCAATCTCTAGTCCAAAAATGGATTGCACACGGCACGACAGGATTCACAGGTCTCACAAGACGTGAGCTAACATCTATCAAAGTAACAGCGAAACAAGCATCTTTCAAAAACAAATCGTGGATCAACAATCGATGCCTACAATGAAGTTTCTGAGAATCTCCGAGCGACATCTATCAACAACGAAGGAATTTAATACAAGGCGTCGGTCTTGCACCCCAAGATAAGAGAGCTAGCTGAAGTTCTGTTTTCCAAAGACATGCGAGATGTAGAATTTTGCTATTTTCATTTTTGTCGATCTTTATTGTTCTTCACTGGCTGGGATGTATCTTTCCAACTGCGTGTAAAGATTGAAAGCCATCCAGAGCCTTTTCAGACGTAAAGCATGGGGTCCGTCGTGGTTGCCCGGAATTGCTCTGTCAATGCCGCCAAGAATTAAAAATATGCAAGTAACATTGGCACCGTACCCAGACGTGTACTTGACGCTCTTCTCTAGCATTCTCTCTAGATGAATACCGGATCGAATCTTCTCCCAAATGTGGCATGATACGTTAGCCGCTTGTTTTAATGGGAGCTATCACGGCAATGCTTGTTTCATGCCATAGCAAGCTGCTATTTCCCAGCTTGTTATATGTGGAAAAGCTACCTGCCTCGCTATCTTGGTCAAGGGTCCAGACATTGAGCAGCTGTATAGACGACCTTTCAAGGAAGCACAGATACGACTAGGGCGAAAATGCACCAATGTATTTGTTTGATCGAGGCGAGACCTACCGAACAGCAATTATTCGCGCAATATGCGAAATCAGGCTGTCCAAAGCTTACCGATGTTGACGATACGACTCATTCGACTGATAGGATTGGCTGACTGTGAAATAACCTTTCAAAGCCAAAGTATCATTTGAATTTTAAACGTTCTAACTCTAAATTGCTTTACGTTACACAGCCTCTTTCGAAACAAACACGTCAGGAAACGCCAGTGAGCCAGCCAGCAAGCAAAACAGAAGGTAGTAAGTAACCTGTCCTAGTAGATTGACTCTAGGAAATGAACGTCGAGAGTAAGAGAAAAGTAGAAAATGATCATTTCCGTGTGGTGATCGGAGTAGTTAAGCATCTTTACAGTACTACGGAGAATCCTTGGGAGTCAACATGATGCGCAATACCCTCACAAGATGTTTGGCTTCGGCTACTCTATTTACGGGAGCCTCCGCTTTCTTCCCAGGAAAAGTTCCCGGCTTTCGAATGCCCTTTGCACTCACAATGAGCAGCATGACCGAAAAGGTTCTCCAAAATCCCAAGTGGCCGCCGGAATGGCCGTATTCCGCCGAAGATTTCGCTCGTCAAGACGAAAGCGACGATGAACTTTTCTACGAAAGTCCAAGGCTAGTCTATCATATTGACGATGCCGCCGTCGGAGCCCTAACGCAGTACTACGCCGAGGAGTTTAAAGACGGCGATGATGTCCTCGATATTTGCTCCTCCTGGGTCTGTCATTACCCGAATCAATGGAAAGGAGGAAAGGTCGTGGGTCTGGGCATGAACGAGTATGAGCTCAGCCAGAATCCGGTGTTAGATTCGTACGTTGTCAAAGATTTAAACAAGGAGCCAACGATTCCCTTCGATGATAACAGTTTCGACAAGGTAACTTGCGTGGTCTCCGTCGACTATTTGAACAAGCCGTTGGAAGTCTTCCAGGAAATTGGTCGTGTGCTACGACCAGGTGGCGAATGCATTCTTAGCATGAGTAACAGGTGTTTTCCCACCAAGGCCTTTCGTATCTGGCTCCAAACGAGTGACTTGGAACACGTTTTCATTGCTGGGAGTTTCTTCCACTACGCTGAGAAGTTCGACCCTCCGTCGGGGAAAGATATTTCTCCAAACCCAGGCCGTTCCGATCCATTGTTTATAGTTAAAGCAGCTAAAAAGAAATAAAAAACCATTGCTATCTACAACCTGTCAGCTTTTATTGAAGGATGTGCCTGATGATTTGCGAGGGAAAGTTGTCTACTATCCGTAAAGACTCGTGCAAACCAGTTCACAAATATCCTAGGACTGATTCGTGTGACTAATGTAAGCAGCAATATCTAGTATTGACCAGCTGGGAATCCAGAAGCAGTGGCCATGTGCTCTATCCTCTCTCCCGTGGCAGTGAAACTCAATTTGAGTTTGAGCATCAAGTTCTTTGTGCCTAGCATCGAATTTGTTACCGTAATCTTTTGGGTAACTTCCTCACTTGAACCACCGGAGACGGGAATCGTAGTGGAGGTCGGTGGCTCCATTTCCATTGTCACGTATTTCGGAACAGCGCACTGTAAATTCATTCCATATATTGTATCACCTGACGTATTCTTGAAGTGGGCAGTTAACACCGACTTTTGCTGATTAAATGTATCTGGTTTCGTGCACTCAAATTCAATCGACAAGCCTGCGTGGCTAGGTCCAGGAACTTTCACACCACTAGGTCCCGCAAGAGCTGGCGCTGATCCAAACAAGTCGTCCATCGGTTGGGACATATGGGGTGGGGCAGGGATACTTTGGCCTTGAGCGGAAGAACCAAAAAGGTCCATCACATTGTTGGTCGAGGCAGGAATATTCGTCGAAGCCGGAGGCGCACCAAACAAATCCATCGGGTCGACGGGAGCCGGGGCAGGTTGTGAAACGGGAGCTGCAAACAAGTCAAAGGTACCATTGCTCACTGGTGCCGCGGCCGAACCAGTGGCTGCCTGCACAGCGAAGATGTCAGACAACAGATCCAAATCACTCTTTCCTGTTTCTCCAGCTCCCGAAACAGAGGTTGCTCCATTCTGTGTAGTCTCTGGCGTTGGTGCAGCTCCAAAAATATCGTTAAGATCCAATAAATCACCACCGCTTGTATCCTTCTTGGCAGCACCTCGTGGAATCCGAGGCGTGCTGTCATCGTCCCAATCTGAGGTAGAAAGCCGCTTTTGAAGAACCTTCATGTCTATAACTGGCATTCGGGCAAGAGCTTCCTTTGCTGCATTAATAACACCGTCGCTTACAGATCCACCTGCGTTATCGTTGGTCATGCCAAATATATCGTCCGTTACAGGAGCAGGAGCAGACGCTGTCACGCCTCTGCTGGCATTAACCAGAGCACTATACTCACAGGATCTCAATTGCAACTCCAACGAGTGTGACATGTTTTGGTTCTTCAGCAATTGCCGCAGTCGGTCCAGTGCTGCCTGATCACCACTGTTGGCTAGTCTCTGGCTCAGTTTTACATACGCAGTCAACGCTCGTTGCTTTACCATTTCTGGACAGGCGTGACGCTTTGCTACGTGCTCAATCGTGTCAATGACCGAAGACGAGTCGAGTGCATGGAAAGTGATTAGCCCACCGTTGGAAGAAAAATTAGCTACATCGGAAGCCTGATGTGTATAGGTGTATGGCTTCAAAAGCAGGTCGCCGTACTCACCAATACACCAGATACCAACGGCTAACAGTCCGTGTTGCGACCCGTCGTCGTCTCTGATTGCTTTGATCAATTTGTGTGTAGCAAAAGAATGGATGTCTTCACCTCCTCGAGAAATGTAGACAACTGCTGAAGACTGGACATCTCTCGCCGCTTCTCGTCCTGCAATGGTCAAGGTAGTGATGAGCGTATCCACTCTCCACCTGTCGTCAGGGCTGTATCGATCGACGACACGAAGGATGCGGCTACAGATATCGCCTCGATGTTCACGTGGACAAAGAACAAGGTAGTTCAGAAGTTCAGCTGTTAACGATTCCACGTTGTCGTCGTTGACGAGATGGTAAATGAGCTCTAGCGCGCGCTGGCGAATACTGACATCAGGATCCTTTAGACATTCCACGACGGTAGTACGATGACGCTGCAAAGCGGACATGGCACTGTTGGTCTCTTCACCGTCACCCGTTTCAATCATGTCTCCGGAGCGTTTCTGCTCGATAATGCATCGTGCCAAGGTATTGAGTGCAACGTAACGAATATTGTTGTCACGGTTAAGGAGGAAGCGTCCAAGAATGTTGACCGCCAAAATACGGAGACCGTCTTCGCTTTCGATCCCCATAATTGTCTGTACGCACTCGTAGAGAATGGCATTGCCCGCATTCTTAGATGTTTCGGTATTGGTCGCGACCTGTGCCAGCACATCATTCATT
>Ga0160421_1000316_pt1 | contig 10138 bp, 4 predicted proteins | sample TAMARWmetagpilot_FD_108195 | JGI IMG/M metagenome (GOLD analysis project Ga0160421, IMG submission 108195) | Phycosphere-associated microbial communities from TAMU algal ponds, Corpus Christi, Texas, USA - TAMU ARW-7 10/27 metagenome pilot | ecosystem: Engineered > Artificial ecosystem >... | reverse complement strand
GTAAGGTGAGCGGACTGGAAAACATTCTCACCATTTGTTGTGTGGATTTTGTCTTGCAAAGGTAGACGTAAGCTTCGACAAGCCAATGCCTCAATTCTCTGTTAATTTTCACCTCTTCTATTCAGATTCGTGGCACGATTTATAACATCTTTATACATCGTGCCGCACTGGCGTGAAGGAAACGACCAGAGGGACGAGGCGGAACACCCGACATTTATTCGACGAGCCGTACTATCTAAATCAATGAAGCTATTGCCCCTTCCTTACCAGGTTGGTGCGATCGAGGGTTTGGCATCTGTCGTCAAGCTGTTTCCTGGTGTTCTCCCTCTTGACGACCAGCATTTCCTAGGGTTTCTGTCGGAGCTCTTGAAGATGACTTCTGTTCCTGAAGGCGATATGCAAGACCCAAGTTGGGCTGATTCTGTGGTGGATAAAAATGGATTTGCCGGCGTTTCTAGTGAAAGATTGAACATTGGCAATCCGACACATGCCTCGGCACTATTCTGTCGTCGCGAATGCATTCTGAATGTTGACGGCATGACATTAGTGGTCCCGGCTGAGCTTCCGATGGGTGTGCAACTCAGAGTTTCTGCGATAAAATTATTTCACGCGGTAATCGTGAGCTACGCAGACGTATTCTTCAATGCGGATAAGTCAACGCCAATAGGTCAGTAGTATTGATGATCCCACGACCGTAAAATTTCTTGGATGTGCAAAAGCAACATTAACTTATCTTTTTCCTTGCGGTCAACGTAGGAAAGATACGGTCGCATGCTGTTAGCCTACTCTTCCGGTCGCTTGTTTCCCAGCCTGATAGGGCTGCGCAAGCCGCCTATGTTGCTCTGCGGGATGCGCGTATTCCGAAAACGGCTGAGGTGGAACAGTCTCGAGGGCACTCATGCCTATCGAAAGACCTTATTCAAACATGCATTCGTCCGGTACTTCTCAACCTGCGCGACTTCAAACGTTTGTCGATTCCCCTTCTTCGCGGTCTTTCTCGATTATTATCTCTGCTCAGCTCGTGGTTTAACAAAACACTTGGTGAGAAGCTGTTAGACCATCTACAGAAATGGACTGATCCTGGAAATATTATGTCCTCGAATATTTGGAGTGAGGGCCAAGAGCCACATGTTGCTGCTGCAATAGTTGATATCTTTGCACTTCTACCCCATGCATCTAATTTTGTTGAACCATTGGTCAAAACATGCATGAAATTAGATGCCACACTACCTGCCTTTAAGGCCAGATACGTCGAATCACCGTACCGCGGACCCCTTGTACGTTATCTGAACAAGCATCCGGGATTTACGGTTAGCTTCTTTTTCCAGCGCTTGCGAACTCCGATATATAGTGAGCTATTTCATTGGCTCATCAATGTGGATGGTAGCACTGATCTTCGGAGCTACTTGTCGAATAAGCAATGCTCTGTAATGATCCTCAATGTATGCTTTGAGACCCCTCTTGCAATTATGCGATCCGAGAGGACTTCTCCCGCTTCTGGAAGTAGGATATCCCTTGCTTTGCATGGAATTGGTCAACATAGTACAGCGTCCCAGAACCCTGGAGGTACATCTGCACGAATGATGAGTACGGAGGCACTTGAGCTACAGTTCCAGGGCTTCCGAATCGTGGAATCACTCATGGCAAACGATATTTCATACGTAAAAGATCATAATGACATTGTAAGAGCCTTTCGATGGCTTTGGCGCAGCAAGGGGCGTGCTTTACGCCTTCAACACGAAGAATCTTTGTCACCACGATTTCACGATGAATCCAAGATGCTTGCTTCGTTCTTGCTCAGCTATGCCAAATCATTCCCGAATGAGGATCTGGATATCCTTTTTGAGTTAGTCCGCGTATACATTCAACCTTCAGGAGTTGATCTTACCTTCATAAGTCGATACCTCGAGGAAATGGTGTCCAACGTCCTGACAGCCGAACAGAAGAAACGTGTACTCGAACGATTTTTCGACCTTGTTTCGCGTGAAAAAAACGAAGAGATTAAGGTACTCAGCATACACTTTCTACTGTACCCGATGATTTTGGCCACTCACAAAGAAGAGTCTCGGGACTCCAGTCTTAGACTAGTCGACTCAACGATAGTTGAGAGGTTTACAAAAGAGGTTTTGTTCTCTCAGGGCGCTCCATTCGCTTGCGGCGAAAGACTGAAGGTTGAGCTTCTTCGTCTTTTGGACTTGATAGTTGAGCAAACAAAGTCGGCCATCGAACCCTTCCGAAAAGATGTCGTTCGATTTTGTTGGGCTCTTATAAAAAATGAAGATGCTTCCTGCAAGGGATGGGCGTACGTTTTAATTTGTCGGCTCGTCGAGTCGTTCGAGACTCCGAAGAAGATTGTCAATCAAATCTACTCTGCTCTACTTCGATCACACCAGCAAGATGGGAAGGATCTTATCAGACGGGCAATTGATTTGCTGATCCCAGTATTGCCCAAGCGACTGGACGAAGATGATATGAGACGAGCTATAGACCAGGCTAGTCACCTGCTGTTTGAAGATAACAGTTCTACTCCCCAGCTCGCACATATTTGTACCATGATCGTCAGAAGTCCGGATGTTTTCAGGCCATTTAGAATTCGATTTATTGGCCAGATGATTAATTGCTTGAGTCGCCTTGGACTACCTCCCAATTCTTCAGCTGAGAACAGACCACTAACCATTGATATGGTCGATCTTCTTTGGGAGTGGAATAGCAATGTCGCCGAGTCCTTGCCACTCATAAGTCACGAACAGATGGACGTAGTGGGAAACTTTCTTGTACGCCTGAAAATCGTTTCATCCGAAGAAAAACCAGACGGCAGGACGGCTAAGTTTGATGCCGGTTTACCATCCTTTGACGAGCGGCTTTCTTGTCTACTGGTGAAGGTCTTGAAACAGAAAGGCGTCGATATACGGAAGCAACCCTTCGAGAAAGTTATGGAAAAAAATCTTGGAGACAGCGGACCTGTGCTAGCGTCCTTGGATCTATTCGTTTTGATGCTTGAATCCGGTCTACATGAATTTTTCACGGCCAATGAAGTGTTGGTGGAGAAACTTGTTTTGTCGGCCTTCTCTCATGCGAAAACTTACGAGCCTCTTCGAAAGAAGCTGCTTTTCTTCACGCATGCGTCTTGTTCTTCTACAAAGCTGACATCCATCGTGATATTGTGTGTTGAGCAGATAATCATAGAGTCTACAGATACGCAAAAAAAGCGATCGCCGGGTAAACAGCCAGAGGCGAGCCGCCAGGTGCATGGTCGCAGCAGCAAGGACAAAGAGAAAGATGATGCTACCAAGATTGCTTTGGCCGAGTTTTATCGCTTCGGACTAGAGCTAGCATCAGAGCTGTGTAGACAAAGCGATAGCGGTCTAAGAAGACTCACGAACGTCCTTCTTAACCTCTTGGCAGTTCTGACAAAAACCCATGTATTGGAAGCGGCAGCAAAGCAACGTCAGGGGGGCTCAAGTGGTCCACCGACCAATACCCCAGGCGTCCTGCACCACACTCCAACTAAAGGTATTTTGGAGGAGACCTGTGATCAGTTTTACGGAGACCAATCGCGTATTCTGGGAGGAGGAAAAACAAAGGGAGAAAGGGAAAATTCAGAAAGAGATGATGCAGTTCGATCGTTGGTAGTCACTCTAGGAATTTTTGAACGAAGCGACGTTGCATTCACTTTTACGCAGAGTCGGAAAAACTTGTTCCAGATTTTGAGTAGTATCCTCGATTCCAGTGACAACGTACAACTACTGATGGTGGCCACTAGAGTAATAGGAAAGTGGCTCCTCTCAGACGACTCTGGAGGGCCTCTGACTTCGAAAGAGCGGAACAGTTTTCTCTGGAAAATTGCTTCATTCGATTCCAACGGTCTGTCAGACGACTTGACCTCCCAACCACTGGCCGATCTCGTGGCTTACTTCGTCCAGAGGGTATGTTTTGGCGTTGAGGGCAAGTTGAAGGATGGCGAAGGTTTGGTCATTGGTAGATGTATGGTTGCATGTCTCTTACATGCTCAAGAGGATGTAAGAATCCGTCTTATCACTTCTTATGTTTGCGGTTTTCCTTCCGAGCTGTCGAGCAGAGGGGCAGCAGCTATGAATCGATCCGTTGTCGACGTCTTTTGGAGGCTCTTAAACAGCGACATCGAAGGTCTGGCATCACGCTATTGGACTGTCTTTTACGTCGACTGCTTGATATCCTGTTTGTCGACGAAAGACTACCACTGTCTAAATGCTCTGCGAGTTCTTGCCCATGGGGATACAACAACGTGTCAAAAACTATTTGAGTGGCTTCTCCCTGCTATTTGGGATATCATCCCAAGCGACGCTATACGGCTTCGTATTTCGACTGGAATGGAGTTTCTTCTCTCGCGTCCTTTTCACGCCCAGTTTCTGAAGGCTGCAACTTTCACCCCTGGCGCCGAACGTCGCTGTTCCAACGCTGTTCGGTCGTTTTTGAGTGGCGTGGCGGCTTTGGCTCCGGCTCCCGTGCTAGAACCTTACCTTTTGGTTTCTCTAGCCGAAAACTACAACTGTTGGTTTGAAAGTATCAGCCTGTTGGAGAAGCACTTCTCGTTGCTAGGGTCGACTCCTAAAGGTCTACTCAGCTTGGATGCAATGGGCCACTGCTACAGGCGGCTTGGCGAAGACGCGCTGTGCTTGACACTTGCCAAAGAAGCGTGCACCTTACCCGAAACAGCTATTGCAATAGGCTTAAATGTCTACGGTATGGTTTCTGAGGCAGCCAAACAGTACGAAGGCTTGGTAGACAGTGCTGGAGGGAGGGAGTTTAAGCACGTACCAACCGATTTTGAAATGGATCTTTGGGAGAAGCATTGGATTGGGCTGCAAAGGGAACTGTGCCAGCTTGACATCGTTTCAGAGTTTGCCAACTCTGCTGGAAGCCTACGGTTGAGGCTAGAATGTGCGTGGAAAGTCCAAGACTGGAACACAGTTCGTTCACTTTGCACTTCCACATCGCTTCTTGCAGCTGTTGAAAGTGGAGACCCTCTTGTCAAAATCAGCGAGACTCTGTTGGCCGTCGCAGATGGAAAACTCAGCGAGGTGGAAAATCTACATGCACAAACAGCGCAACTCTGTTTGCACAAATGGCAGCTACTTCCTCTACTAAGTAGTGGGAGCACTTCACACACGTCCTTGTTGCACTTTTTTCATCGGCTGGTAGAGATTAGAGAATCGGGGCAAATTATGGTTGAGACGAGCACCCACTCCTCCGAGAAAACGCTACCAGATCTCAAGAACCTCTTGAATGCCTGGAGACACCGTCTGCCAAATGACTTCGATCCTATTGCATCGTGGGATGAAGTTTTCTCTTGGAGAGCGCACATGTTTAGCGCCATAACATCCAATTTCCACTGGAGCGAGCCCAATACATTGGCGACACTTCACGATAGGCCCTGGACCGCTATCCGAATGGCGAAAACCGCCCGCAAACACGGAATGCGAGATGTTTCTCTACTCACTTTGAATAAAACTGTCGATGAACGTGCAATGAATGTGTCCGATGCATTTTTAAAGTTGCGGGAGCAGATTCTTGCTTACTACAACCCAGGATCGGACGCTGAGAGACACGGCGGACTGAACCTTATAAATACTACGAATCTCTCTTTTTTTGACCAGCCGCAAAAAAGTGAGATCTTCAGGCTCAAGGCATCTTTTCTTGCATCTTTGGGGTTCAGGTCAAAAGCAAATCAAGCTTTCTGTCACGCACTTCAAATCTCTCCAACTCATGCTCGGGCTTGGGAAAGCTGGGGTGGCTTGTGTTCAATGCTGGGTGCAGTTGCTGAAAAACAGGTGGATCTATCAACGTCAAAGGGTGGGCACGAAGGCAGCAAAGAAGTGGGTACTGATTCGTCCAAGCGGGTAGCGCAGTACCTTGCACAAGCGATGGGTTGCTATCTCGAGAGTATCCAGCTCGACACAAATGAATGGACGCGCATTCATCTTGCGAAATGCATTTGGATGCTCACCAAAGATGGCGGAACACCAGGTGTTTTATGCTCGACGTTTGAGAATCGAGCAGCTCGGCTGCCCCCGTGGGTTTGGCTGCCGTGGCTTCCACAGCTTTTCACTTGTCTATATCGGCCAGAGGGCCGTGCAATTAGAACAATTTTCTCTCGCGTTTTGAAATCGTATCCTCAAGCTGCGTACTATCCGTTGAGAGCATTCTTCCTGGAACGACGTGATGTTGAGCGAACAAAAAGTTCGTCATCCACCGAGCCCGGACAACACAACGGTTCTGCTTCCTACTCCGAGGAGATGGTGTCTCAGCTGAGGCGCGCTCATACCTCTCTTTGGAGTTCGTTGGAGGCTATACTGGAGGAACTCCTGATGAAATTTCGACCTTCTCACGAGGAGGAATTTCTTGCAACTATCGTAGCTTTACTCGAACGAGCCGAGACGCAGACCGCCACAATCGGGACAAAGGACGAAGAAACAGTGACTGCATCTGTTTGGAAAACATTGGGAAGGATTGCGGTCAAGTACTTTCGTCACTCGGATTCATCCTCAGACCGCAAGGATACACGATCTATAAAAACCGCGGAATTTAAATCACAGCACAGGAAATCGTTTGAAGATGACTTTCACGTCTCTTCGAGCGAAACGGTAGAAAGCGATTCATCACCACCACCTATGGAGCTTATCGAAATCCTTTTGCTGATAAAGAGCTGGAAGGCAAAGGTGGAAAGTCACGTTATGTCAACGCCTCGGTCTGTTCCATTGATCACGTCCTCGCCATCACTGGCGATGTATTGTATCGGTGACGCACCAGATCTCTGGCCTGGGTCCTGTGATTCTCGCTATACTTCCCAAATCGCCAATGATTGTAAAACTGGTTCTGCTGCCGATGAAGGAAATCTCCTGACATCAACAACATCATCCGCTGCAGCTGCAAAAAAGGCAGCGTTAGCTGCAGCCAAAGCTGTCTCGATTTGTGCAACGAGGGAAGGAGTAGGCAGTGACTACGGGGGAGGGTCTGCGCACATCGAGATCCCGGGACTCTACATGCCGAACACAACTTGTTGGACCGACACAAGACCAAGCCCTGAGCTACACCCGAAACTGGCAAGGTTCGAGCCCTTCGTCAAAGTTATTTGTCGCAACGATCAACTCGTCCGACGAATTGGAATGATAGGCAGCGACGGTAAAACGTACCGCTACCTTTTGCAATGTGCGTTGCCGTACTGGACTCGGACGGACGAAAGAACAGCGCAGACATATTACGCACTGGACAAAGTGCTTCGAAAATCAATGCCGAGTGCTCGAGCTCATCTCTCGGCTCAGCCGCATCCCGTCGTTCCCGTCGCTCAAAGGCTGCGACTCGTACACGAGCCGGAATCGAGATTTTCACTGGACGAAGTGATGGGAAAGTCATTGCGAGAGAAGATCAGCGGAGAGGCTCCGGCATCTTGGCGGTTCAATGAAGCTCTCAAGGTCGCACTGTCCAACAAGGATCTAGCTACTCAAAAGGACGAAGAAAGAAGTGCTTTCGAGCGATCAACGCGGCTCGAAGTTTTTGAATCTTTTTCGAAGGAATGCGACGTTGATTCTCAAATTCTGTCGAATTACATGTCCCGTAAATTACAAAGTCCTGAGCCATTCTTCCAGTTTCGACGCACTTTTTCCAATCAATGGGCCACCAACTGTTTATTACAGTTTGTCTTCCATATATCGGAAAGGTCCCCTGGTAAGGTTGTTGGTATTGAAACTGATGGTCGTGTTCTTTCTCCAGACTTTCGGATTCGATACAATAACCAAGGGGCCTTGGAAGGACAACCAGTCCCGTATCGAATGACTCCAAATATTGAGAACCTCATTGGCTTTCCACTGATGGATGGGCGATTCATTACTTCTATGGCGATGATGGCGGGGGCCATCCGTGAGTACAAGGAAGATATGGATCCAATTTTTCGTCTTTTGATGAGAGATGACCTTGTTGCTTTCTTCACAAAGTCCATGGCCAAGTCGGACAATAAGACACAGGAGATGGAACGGCAACTGGTCGATCGCGTCTCGCAGAATGTGGCTACCGTGCAGAGTCGCTTTTCGGAATGCTCGCCGAAGCTCCGCAAAGACAAAAAAGAGGGTCTAGTCGATCAGCGCGTGCGTGAGCTGTTGGATGCGGCTCGAAGCAAAGACAATATCTGTATGATGAACGGAACATTTCAAGGGTGGGTGTGAAAGATAAAGAACACCCTCGAAATTGGTTTTGATAAGCTTACATTAGCTATAGAAGTAAATTTACATTCATCTTCTATGTTTGGCTCGTGGACAACTTTGTATCGGTCTGCAATACCAAGGATTTTACTATCTCGGTCGCAATTCCTGCCCTTAGCTATGGAGGGTGAACGGCTTGTCACTTTACTTGACATATTCCAGACGGTCAAACTGTAAAGGCATGTTTTCGTTGGCGGCGAAGACAAACTCATTCCAGGAGTTGCCACCTTCAACGTACAGTTCCCGTATCTGTTTGGCCAGCTCGGCTTCTGGGACCTTTTTCGCGCCGATACCAAAGATACCACCCTGACTTTCCTGCCCCAATCCTTGCCGAGCGATCGACTGCATCTTTACAACAACATTGCGCATTTTCTCTACGGCTTCTTTCATTCTCTTTGTTTTCGCGCTAATCGAGTTGTCCGAAAAGGCAGCTGCGTACAAGTCGGCTAGAAAAACATCATAAGAAAGGAAGATTCAGAGTGAGTAGGCCTACATTTTCAAGCAAGACGGTTTGTGGCTTTTCCCATCTTTGTTAACGTCGGACGGTTACCATCCCCCCCCCCTTCTTCGTCCCAGCACTTACCAGCGACGAGGACCCTCGCGTCGGAGAACTCTCCCGCCTGTCTCGCCCGGGCAGCCACACCGGCATCTGCCTTTGTCAAGTCCTCCTTTCTTCGTTTAGGGGGTTCCTGCAGTGCGTTTTGGATACCGGCCCAATCGTTCTTGGCGACAAGCACTTTGAGGTCCTTGCGGTAGAACTCGCCTCCCGCCCGGATCCGGGGAGAGTACCGTTCGTAGGCCTGCTCTAAAGTCGCAAATCCACGGGCCGAAGCCACACGGGGTAGCAATCCGACAGCTGCGACCGATCCAACGGCGACGGCTTGGAAAAACTCGGGTCGCGTCGTCGTGCCGGCGGGCTGGGAATCGGCGGCTTGGATTGCCACGTGCGGATCGGGTGCCGTCTCTCCCAACCGCGGGGAAAACGACGACGACGGCTGAAAGGCTGTCGCCACCGAGCATGCGAAAGCAATACAAACACATAGTAGAAACTTCATGATGGAACGAAACGAGGATCGGAGCACCATTGTAATGTGAATTGTCTGCCACCCCGTGATGTGCGAACTGCGTGTCAAAGATTTTGGGTGTCGTTTCAACCGTGACTGTGAGTCAAACGAGAAGGACAGACGTAAAGATTACCGTGCCTGTAATATAGACGAGGCAATGTAAGGCCTTCTGCCAGACGATGGACTCGCAGTCTCCAACAACTGCAGTTATGAAAGTTTGAAATTTGAACTGTGACTGCAAGCCTGGATGTGAAGGATGGCTTTCCCGTCCGTCAAGATCTGACTTGACTGTGACTCTCATGCCATAAACGCACGACATTGGCTTAAAATGGCGGGACGTCGGTCGTTTTCTCCTACCTGCCGCCAATCTAGTAGCTATAACTATCGCCATGAGCCACAATGGCATGGAGGCTGTCGTCCTCACGGAGCTTCCGCCGGTAGCGATCCCCACCAGCAAGCAGGGTGAAAGCTCCGTCGGCGCCATTCGTGTCTTCACTTTGACTTTGCACGGTGTGACGGTCGAGCTTTGTTCCCTAGGTGCCAGTGTCACCAAATGGTTGATCCCCAGCAGATCGCCGGCATCTACACGCGATGATGTCGTGTTGGGCTTTCGGTCCCCACTGGATCTGTACGAATCGGGGAATCCGCCTTATTTCGGCGTCGTCGTCGGCCGCGTCGCGAACCGGATTGCCGACGGAATCCTAGAGCTGGAGCAGGACAAAGCTGTCAAAGTGCAGCTCGAACGCAATAACTGGCCGAATCACCTACACGGTGGATCTGGGGGTTTCTCAACACGTCTATGGGACGCACGTATCGTTGTGGATGATGATCACGAGAACG
>Ga0160421_1000315_pt1 | contig 10143 bp, 7 predicted proteins | sample TAMARWmetagpilot_FD_108195 | JGI IMG/M metagenome (GOLD analysis project Ga0160421, IMG submission 108195) | Phycosphere-associated microbial communities from TAMU algal ponds, Corpus Christi, Texas, USA - TAMU ARW-7 10/27 metagenome pilot | ecosystem: Engineered > Artificial ecosystem >... | reverse complement strand
TTTTCGGCAACGACCCCAAAATGGATTATTTTCGCAGCGGCTGAGAGGCAATACCACTGTCGCCGAAAGGTTTGCTACCACTACGCACGGGATTCAAGTTGCATACAAACGATCTTCAGAGTACAACCGCTCTATGCACAACCATTTTCTTGCGGAAGCTGACAAATCAAATCGTAAGGAGGCCTCTGCAAGGCTACTGTCGGCCACAAAGCCTTTTTCTAGGTTACAATGGAGAGAGGCAATTAGGACATTGGAATGGTGGACAAATGAAAATGGCGGTAGCGAGTTATCCATCTGCATTTTTGCGAAGCTTTGCGAACAAGAATCCAAAGGTGAAAATGAACTGGACGAGACTTTGGCGAAGAAGGTGGCACAATCATGGGCAAGGGATTTTGTGGCAGGGGTATCGACGCTCAGTGTGGCAGAGTTTTCTAGGCAGTTAAAAATTTGCCAGGAAGCGATTCCATCGTTGAGAATGGATGTTTCAGCTATCATTCATAGTGCAAACGCTAAAAGACAAACTCAAGAGCGCTCGCAAGGTGAAAAGTTGGCAATACCGAATATTTCTTTACTTGAGGAGATGGAGAGCAAAATCGAGAAATCACAGATCCAAGACGATCCGTCGGTGTGCCCAGACGTGAGAACAATAAATGCTGCCATATCGGCGTCACTATCATTCGACGAGCCGGAACTTGCAGAACGTGTTTTGACTCGCATGTGGAATATTTATGACTGCAGACAATGGCAAAAAATTCGCCCCAACCACATCACATATCACAATATAATGGTGAGCTGGGTAAAAACATGCCGGTCGACTGAAAGAGCGGTGAGAGTGGAACGTCTCTTGCAGCAATTAAAGAAGCGACATAGTGAACATCATTATGACAAGGGTCTAACACCACAAAGGCAGCACTACATTCTGGCTTTGTCGGCATACTCTAGAGACGGTGATCTTAAGCGGGCACAGGCCCTATTTGACTACATGCTGAAATCCTTTACATTGACGCGTGAAATCTCTTTAAAACCGACTGGCAAGGTCTGTGCTGTGTATTTAAGCGCTTTATCGCGCAAACCAGACGTAACTGCTCCTGTTCTTGCGGCGGCGGTGGTCCACAACCTCTTTGAGCGGTTTCATGATAACATGGACCCTGATTGGCTGCCCACGCCTCAAATGTACACTTCTTACATGAAAATCTGGATTGATAGTGGTCGACCTGATGGTGCACAGCAAGCACAAAAAATTCTTGATAACATGTCAACTAAGCCAGGAAATCTCTCCCCGAACATTATGCATTACGGTGCTGTTATTTCAGGGTGGTGCAAAGCCGATGAACCCGACCGGGCGGAATCGATTGTTCGATTTCTTTGTGAGAAAACCAAGGTCAAACCAGATATCAAATGTTTTCTCGAAGTTGTGAAAGCTTGGTCTTCCCGAAATACATCGGAAGCGAATAAAAGGGCTGAGAAGCTGCTGGTGCTTATGAAAGAAATTGAAGGTACATCAGGTACAGAGCGGTCGACAGCAACGCTCGATATCATGCGAATTTTGTCGCGGAGCATAAAAGGCGGTGACGCTCAGCGATCAGAAGATATCATTCACCGAATGCAATCACAATACTATCTAGGACACTCGTCTTTGAAAGCAACCACTGAACACTACAACGCTGCATTAGGAGCCTGGTCACGATCGAACGAATTTGAAAGTCCTGATCGAGCAGAGGCTCTCTTGCTAGAAATGCTGGAAAGATTTGACCACGGCGACAATGACCTTTCTCCGACAGAGCAATCGTTCACATCGGTAATCACATGCTGGGGGAGGAGTAATCGAGAAGAAGCCGGTCTTCGAGCACAGGCCGTTTTCGATGGTATGCAAGACAGGAGGGATCAGCAGCATCTAAGCTCACTTTGTGTAACCGCAGCATCATACTCGGCGCTCATTATGGCGTGGGCTCGAGCTGGTGAACCTAATCGCGCTGAAATTGTGTTGCAGGAAATGCACAATGACTATTTAAACGGAAACAAAGCAGCTGAGCCAAATCAAATCGTATTCAATGCAACCATAAACGCATGGGGGAAGTCACAACGAAAGGGACGAGAAAAACGCGTCGATCAAATCATACGGCTTATGCAGCAGCTGGGTGACCTTACTGAAGTACGGCCCGATATCGTAACGTTTTCTACCGCCATAGCCTCATGTATGAGAAGTGAACTTTCAAACGCTCATGAGCTGGCAGAGAGCTACCTTGACGAAGCCAAAAGGCTGTACGCTGAGGGTGACAGCGGTTGCAAGCCAAACTCAATGTGTTATGGCGCTGTGATTCAGGCAATCGTACGTGGGGGCAAAAGCGACGCTCCTTTGAGAGCCGAAAAATATCTCAATGAGATGATTTCCCAAAGCGAGTTGGATGCAAAGCAAGTTCAAATGGCATTTGCCGCAACAATTAGTAGTTGGGCGCATGCTTCGTATCAGTCAGAAAACGTTCTGAAGGCAGAAGCGCTACTTGACACAATGACCGCTTTTGGGAGCAAGCGCGGACAGCAGTTTCTTCCGGGCCTACGAGTTTACACAGAAGTGCTTATAGCGATTTCGAAAAGCGAACCTCGCATAAGGGCCAAAAAAGCAACAGCTCTATCTCAATCAATGCAAGCGAATAGCATTTTTCCTGATGAAATCTGCGAAAGAATATTTAACGCTTGTTTCATCCGAAAGAGAAGACGATGAGAAGAATTTTTTATCTACAAAAGCAACTTTAAAGCTAGTGCATTTGAGAACGACTGGCCATTGGTTTGCTTGCTATGAAATGGGCTCGGGACGGTGGCCGGAGTGGTCGAAGGCTGTATCCTGGGAAGCACACTTGGGGTTAGTCCGGGACCCACCCGACGGCTGAGTACTCGGTCAAGTGGAATCGGAGCTGGTGGAGAATATATCTCGTGTTAGTAAGGATTGTCATTTACAAGGAAGACGCTATTTATTCTTCTCTAGAGACATGCTCCTAAGTCTTTCCAAAAGGAGATGGCCTTCCACGGTGCAGGATTCGAACGCATGCCCATCATTTTCGAGAGTAACAGTAAGTAAGCCTTGACAGAGAAGCCGACTCATATTGTAGAAAACAATTGAAACGGAAACGTTGCTTTAAGATGCGGTGGATAGGCTCGAATTATCGTCTTTATTGCGAAAGCTACCGTACATATACACAAACTTCGGAATTCGCTGTCGAAGGAGATAACATAACGAAACAAGAACGCTCAAGCTGTCGAAGCGGAGCCACTTTTCAATGTTCTTGTTGAAAATATGCCTATTGATGTATTGTGTTGATTCAAATCGCGTTTTCAAGCCTCGCCATTTCGTATCTCTCTTTTATATGTAGAGCAACAATCCGATATCGTAGTCTTCCCTGAGGCTATCGATCAGCAGCACGCGATTGTACACTAATTCCATTAAGCTTGTTGCCAGTCAGTTGATCGAGAAAATTGACCCCAATACCCAACATAGCACCCGACACCGCGCAACATGTAAAGAATAGCTCCACATAGGGGATGTAGCAATGCCCCGACGATGTATATATGGAGGCAATCGCCATTGGTACCAGGGTCAATCCAATATTTTGAATAGATGTGATCACGCCAAAGGCGACTCCGGTGCTTCTTTGCGGGACCGTCAGCGTTATGCTGGGCCAAAGAACGGAAGAATACAAGGCGTATGCAAGACCTTGACCAATTAATGGTATTGCCGGTCTGAAAGTCGTGAATGCCATAGTGGAATGTACTCCAATGAGAAGAAAGGATGCCACGAACGTAATGGTAGCTCTATGTCCAATGCGGTCAACGACACCACCAAGAAAAGGGGAGAGACAAGCCGATATCGAATACGGAATCGACATGACACGGCCTGCAGATTCTGAAGCCTTCCCGAGAGCCTGACAGTAGTCTTTAACACAATCTTCCGACCAGAACGGCTTGTCGCAGTCAACATCGGCGGCGGATAAATGATCTATCAAAATATCTGGCTTCCCGTCCATTCCGGAAACGTTCAGTGATGACGGTAGGACTGGAGCAAAATTGGATCCTGAGCACGTATTACCGTTTGCATCAATCGCTGGATTGGAAAAATTAAGAAGGTTTCCAGCTGAGCATTGATCGGGAAAGGTCAAATGGCACTCGGCAGGTGGGGCCTGGAATAAATCTCGCTCTAACAGAATCCCAGAAGCAACATTGTTCCAAGGTAAGATGCAGGCGTAAACTGTGAGGCAGGACGCTGACAACAACCAAAACATAGGGCTAAATTGTCGAAAGCCCATTCTGCTGACCGGCCTTTGTCCGCCCCTATTTGTTCCTTCATGTTCGATCTGCTGTAAAAGTAGTGGCTGAGCAAGATCTGACGGATTGTCACTGGCATCCATAGCTAATGATATCGAACTGTGTTGGGCGTCCACATTCTTTATTCCAGCTGCCACGACTACAGCCATGAAATTCAAGGCCACTCCCGCCCAAAGCGCCCAAGGTGTCGAGAAAGAGTTGGCGATAACAGGACTTGCCAAATTGTTAAAAACAGACCCCAATCGGCTAATTGCCAACGCAATCCCGAAGGAAAACGCAAGCTCTTTGCCAGCAAACCACTCTGTTAGTAGTGTTGAATACGCCACACATATGCTTTCGCCTCCGATACCGTACACAGCTCGCCCCAGGAGCATAAAGGTCCAGTTTCTGTAGGCGGTTCCGGCTGCGAATATGAGTTGTCCCAGAAAACAAAATGCTGCGAAGATCATGAGGCAGTAAGACGCGCCCATTTTATCAGTAAAGTAGCCACCAAAGAATGGTAGAATAACGTTTGGGAATGAATACAAAGTATACAGAAGATTGAAGCGGAGCTCAAAGGCTGAATCGTTCATGTAGTTCTTCAAGTTCTGGTGCAAGGCAGCCGGAATGTCGAGTGAGTAGTAAACACACGTCATCACAAGGCAGGTCGCGAAAAGAACGAGCCAACGGAAATACATGGAAGGTTCTCTTTGAACGGGGTCTTCGGCACCGGTCGGCCTCAATACGTCTTCACTTAAGATCTCATCGGGTAGCTGATGCTCCTCGCAACCTTCACTTCCTTCCTTGCTACAGTTGTTAACCATTCTCCAGCTTGTGCGTTCAAGAATGGACAACAAACAGACAAGTCGAGAGCTCAGGGGCTGATCTTGACTGTGAGAAATGACATCAAATGTATATCCGGGTTTACAGCTACTGGAAGGGAAAAGACCGATTAGTTCCCCTCTATATTTTTAGGCTCTTCATCGTACGGCATGTATCTGAAATTAGCATAAGAGGAGCTCCAAGGATGAATAAGCTATATGATGAGTATTTTCGAGATTGCGCTACGTGTAAAGGCTGGGCCGAGCTGAACAGGCTGGTGGTTACAATTTCCGAAAATTATGCTTGCGCCGGGCATCCAGCGATGAACTGACAATGAGCGGCAGAAAAATCGATCGGTGTGACGAGCAGTTCATCCTCGCAAATCCACTGCAGGTTGTCCCACACGAGAGCTATCCTTCAAATTGCATTCTATAGACGCTAAGAGTGAGCCTTGTTAGCGCTGGAAGTTTTTGCAATGGCGGCATCATCACTCGGTATAGAGCCTCTGACCCAAAAGGCCCTTTTAAGAATTCCATCGACCTGCAACTCCTGAGGCACACTGAAGTCTCCCACTATTGCATAAACGATGAAATGAGGTATTAACTGGTTAACCATCGTATGTCGACAACAAGCGATGGTAGCAGAAAAGAATTTATTCGGCCTTCTTTACTCCACCACCGGAAAGCTAGCCATCTTCAGAATAGCGCACATTCCAAACTCGTTCTTCCCACCACGGCCGAGCTTCACATAGCCCTTGTCGCCCCATGTCTCGCCCCAGCTATAGAAGGATAGAGCAACATTAGTGTTCTCGTTTTCAAGTCGTGCGCACAAACACACACACTCGAAGACTCTTTTCAACTTACGAATTCTTGACAAGGAAGTAAGGCTCGTTCGTGTCGACATCCGTTCCATATCCAACCGCCAGTACACCGTGATCAATACTGGCGCGGCTACCACAGGAATCGTCGGTCAGCACACCATTCTTGTAAAACTGGAAGACAAATTGCGAAGCCTGAATCGCTACACTGATGGGTTGCATCGCAATCGCTGAAAGAAGGGCTTTTTCATCGCCTGGCGGGACATCGATGAACGTCTTAACCCCGCTACCTTCCACCTTGGTGCAGTTCGTCATACAAGTTCGGCTCTGTTTCGCCAGGTAAGGATATTCCTCTTCCGAGCAGAGGCCTGCTTCTGACATGTCAAACTTGAAGGCGTTGTCCATGAGTCCGCCATTGCATCCCAGATCAACCTTATCGCAGTCAATTAAGTGTTGTTCGGACAGCGCCACCAACTCGCCAGTCTTGAGAAACTTGGCTCCTTCCAAGGCACCAGTCGTGGAAAATGCCCAGCAGGAACCGCAGGCCCCCTGATTCTTCATTGGAGTCACCGCCCCCGCTTGAACCCAATTCATGTAGTCTGGAAGGGTCAAAGGAGCTTGTTCTTCCCACAAACGTCGACGCTCTGCGGTTGAGATTTGCTGGTCGGGGTCCATAATTTTGGCCTGCGCCGCCTCCTTTTGTCGAACGCTTGCGTAAGGACCCAAACGAAAGTACTGAGCAAACTCGTCTTCCGTCATGTCGGAGAATTCATTGTGCCCGAGGGTGAACGAGGGAGTCGGATTTTGGTTATTGTGCGCTTCGATCCGTTCTGTTTGCGAGAGATGTCGAATAGAAACGGGTGAGTGAGTGCGTGTAGGAATTTATGAGATATTGACAGAACATTCCGTTGCTTATGAAATTCGCCGTGGGATGCTACGTGTTCAACGGAATCTGAAATTTCTGACGTCAAAAATATGGCCCTAGAAACAGAACTGGACGCCATGGAGGCAAAGAGACGGCGCACGAGAGTGCTGACGCTTTTCCACTCTGATCCCCAACTAACTATTCCATATGCTGATTCAGGTACGTACCATCATTGTTCAACCAGATATTTAGACGTTCCATCTTGTTGTCGTGTGAGTCGTACATCTTTTGGTGAAAATCCACCCATCCCTTAAACTTGCTCATCAGTTCTACCGACAAGCTGGCCTCGCTTTCAACACGGGTAGCGCCGGAAGCGGTGAGAAAGAGGAGTGTGATGGAAGGGATACGCCACATGATGATGAAGAAGAAAGAAGATGAACGCGAGAAAAGGGTCAGATTGGGAACGACGTCGCAAAAAGTTGTGATGTCAAAAGAAGTACAACACAATCCCGAATGCGTCTTGGACGGTTTTTCGTTCGCTCTTCCGGTGTCGCTATGGCACTGTATCTTTCCTACCGCGTTCTGTGGAGGACGGATTTTTGCTTGCCTTGGCGCGTGCCCTCTCCGGTGGGGTCTTCGTTCCTCACAGTCACAATCACTGACCGAACTGCGTCACACGGTCTGTAAGTAGCCCGATTCTTGATTTCGGATTTTGATAATTTGCGTTTCAAAATTTCTGTCTGTGAGTTCCACCTTGCAGGACTCACAGTCAGTCAATGCAACGCAATCCAATACAAACGATGTATACACTCCATTGACGAACAACACGGTTTTCGACGATGGTGAATGTCAATACTACAAGAGCGCCGACTATACCATACACAGGCGGTGCGACGTCCGCCCAGGCGTGGGCAATCCTGGCGCGGCACGCTCGCGACGACATCGCTCACCTCCGCTTGCAAGAACTGTGTCGGGATACGGATCGGGTCGCGTCGCTCGTGGCTGTCTACAATACCACGTCGGAAAACTCATCCGTCACGACCTCTCAGCCGGATGCGGTGGAACAGCGGATGCTCATTGTGGATATATCTCGCCAAATCCTAACTCTGGAAACGCTGAATCATCTGTTAAAACTAGCAATGTCCCGGAATTTACGGCAATTCATTGTGCAGCTTGCTTGGGGCCAGAATTCACCACACAATCCGTCGATTCCGGCACAGCTACGAAAAAGTGGCTCTGGACGTAGTGGTCCCAGCAATACAAAATCCACCCGTTTCCAAGAGTCGGATAAAGGCGTGGGTCGCCAGGGGGCGGAGTCACAAGTCAACAAGGCGGCAACCGAAGGCTGTCCTTCCATGCACGTCGCCCAGCGTGTGCCAAAGGGCAAGGGATACTCTATGTTGGCAAAAAACGGGACAAACGTGCTCGATCGCATTCATGCGGAGTGGGATCGAATGGAACACTTGTCAGATTTGATCCGGCGCGGACAATATCGGGGTGCAAATGGGAGCATGATTCGGGATGTTGTTGTAATTGGGCGCGGTGTCGCCATGGAAGCCTTGCAGTTTGTGTATGCTGCCTTACTCAGAGATGAACGCGCCAGTTTGGCCAGTCGGGCAGGATTAATCGAAGCACCTGGTGCACGGCTCCGGCGAAACTTGGCGGGGGTCGGTGGTAGCAATCCTTGCCTTGGAGCAGGAGCTCGGCGGTTACGATTTCTGTCGTCAATCGATCCTGTTGCGACAGCTGATGCTGTTTGTGATCTCGACCCGTCTTCTACTTTGGTTATAAGTATTGCACTACAAGGTAACGAAGAAACAGGATTGGCTACCAAAACTATCAAATCGTGGCTACTGAAGGCTTTGACAAGCAGTAACCGTCGACCAGATCAAGGTGAGTAATCGTTACGAAACAAAGTGTAAAGTTTATCGCGCACCTGTGATGACTCAACCCATCGAGTGGAATGTAGTGCTGGGGAAGCACATGCTGCTTGTTACTGGAAATGACCAGATTGCTGCTGTGATTAACAAACCTGAGAGCGTTTTCCTTGTTCCTGATAATACTCGATGTGAAGCCTTTACTACTTTCACTGCAGTAAGCCTATTGGTAAGTTTGGCACCACCGCTTACAATAATCAGTTCGACACTGTCATGTAAGCTCACCATTCCGCCCGACATTAGCCGCTTTCTGTTATTTTTGGTTGGCCCATTGTGTTGGAATTTCTTTCCGGAGCGCACGACCTGGATGTGCACTTTATTGAAACGAATCCACGGCACAATCTACCCGTACTTTTGGCACTAACGGACACATGGAACGATGTATTTCTAAGAGCGCATGCTCGTACTGTGACACCCTTTACCGAGGCGTTCGCGCATTTTCCAAGATTCGCTGCAGCGCTGGAAGCGCAAGCTTGCGGGAGTCCAGTTGACCGTCACAACAGCTCGGCACAAATGCTAGCAACAGTCGCGACTTCATGTTCTAGTCTAGTGGTTGACGGAGGGCTAGGTGCTACCTATGATCGGGTATTTTACCAGGGATCGGATGTGTTGAATTTGGAACTCGTCATGGCTATGGACACTCAAGTCTTATTCAACACTTCACGAAATGTTGGGTCTTACGGAATGCGTGATTTACACACCTTAGAGGATGCTCAAATGTGCGCATTATTTGCCCAAGCTGACGAACTTGCTTTCGGTTCGGACAAAGCCAATCGATTGCTTTCCGTCAATCCATCGTCTGTTGCATCTAGTCGGAATATAGAAACGGACAGATCGGTAGGGAACCGTCCAAGCTCGCTATTGATATGTGGAAAACTTGACGCATTTAGTTGCGGTCAGCTTATCGCCTTGTCAGAACACCGAGCAGCGGTGAAGGCGCACATTTGGGGAGTCAATCCTTTTGTTCAGGAAATTGCTGCATCTCTGAGGTCGACTCGAACTAATGATTTGAAGGCAGAGCTGCAAACGCTTTTCGCTTCGGACCTAAGTAGTATTGACAGTGAAGAGGATTTTACCGAGGAACAAAACATGCACTTATCAACAAAAACAATTCTGAAGCACTACGTTGCATTGATGCGCGAAAAACGAAGTGTCAAAAGCTACTCACGCTAGCTAGCAACTAAAAATTGACGGACTTGAACAACTTTTGTAGTTCCTATTTGTATTATGCAACTGTAAAAAGAGCATTGAAACCGGCTTGGAGTGTATGGCACACTAGTACAGTTTCTGTAGTGTTGGTACACTTTGAAAGACCACCAGACACCCCAATGCCTGATGAAAGAGTCTCCAGCGACTCTTGGATCCAACATTGTATGCCTGGCACATTGGCATAGTTTGCGTACTGC
>Ga0160421_1000314_pt1 | contig 10146 bp, 9 predicted proteins | sample TAMARWmetagpilot_FD_108195 | JGI IMG/M metagenome (GOLD analysis project Ga0160421, IMG submission 108195) | Phycosphere-associated microbial communities from TAMU algal ponds, Corpus Christi, Texas, USA - TAMU ARW-7 10/27 metagenome pilot | ecosystem: Engineered > Artificial ecosystem >... | reverse complement strand
AGGATTCAAACTCAAAAATTAGAGCTGGTTTGGGTCTGAGTAAACTTTTGGATGCATAACGCAAATATTTGGTTTCCTATGAGACGCTTCGTATTTCCTCCGGCATGCCACACACGCACGGGTAATGAACCCGACGAGGACAGTCGTCTAGCCACTGCGTCTGTCCTACGACAGAGCCAGGAAAAAGGAAATGGCAAGGAGGCCAAGATCTAGAGCTAGTGAATCCTAGATAGATGTTCCAACAAACAATGCTAAAGCTAAGCAATTCTATCTACAATGTAGTATCAAATTGTAGCATTGTGTGGCTATAATGTATCAATATCACAACTGTTGAATCTAATTTCTCCATTATCAACTGGGAGACAGGTCCCTGTTGACATGATCTTGCTGACTTTTCCTGTTGGGCATCTTGTTAAAGTGATCTAAAGAATCTCTCCACTCTCATCATGAAGTAAACTACGTTAAAACTAAGATACAACCTTCAACACAGTGTGAAGAAAGCTGTCATATAAATATTATAAGTTACTGGACATAGATTTGACAAAACATTGTTAAGTATATCGCTGCAGTGTTAGGAATACCGCAAATAGCCGCAAACAAGGTTTGAAATTCACCGCAAACAAGCTATTTGCGGTTATTTGCGGTAATACCGCATTAAAGGAGGCCTGGTGATCTCCATCGTCGTTTTGTGTTCTTCAATAGCTGCAACATGCAAGTATTCTTCTTTCTCCTCCTGGAGCTTTCTTCTGTGGCGGGCTTCACTGGATTGTGGTCTCGATCTTCTGGCTGGAGAAACCAAGCTCACACTTCATATTCTTCTTGGCTGAGAGTCGTTGCTCTGTCCCCTGATGCCGACGGCACTACAGACCAAGATGATTTCAGTCTCCTTAGGAATGCTACAAATAATAAGGCACCGGTGAGAAGCAATGAAATAGGCAATGGACGGATAGACTTCAATCAATTGAGTGAGATGAAAGAGTCAATCGACATTATATCGGTCATTGAGTCATATAATCTAGATCGCTTCGAACGGAAATCCGACGATCGAGCTACAGCTCTTTGTCCCTTTCACGATGATGAGAATCCTTCCCTTTCGATTGATCGAACGAGAAAAATGTACAAGTGTTTTTCATGCGGAGCCGGGGGAGATGCTTTCCGTTTTGTTCGTGAATATAGTAAACTAAAAGGCCAGCAAATGTCGTTTTATGAGGCCGTTCTCGAAGTCAGCACGAAGTTTGGCGACGGCCATGTCGAAGGGATCGGAAAGTCTGTCCAAGCGGAAAGCCCCGAGCTTCGACAGCGCAAAGAACGCACACTGTACGCGAACGCCGTTGCGGCAGCATTCTACGCAACTTGCCTGACAAAGCCCTCCGCAGGAGGTGCCCGGCAGTACCTCCGGCAGCGCGGGTTGACTCCAGAAGCTGTTCGAACGTTCGCCTTGGGATTTGCTCCGGATTTCTATTACGGTGCCAACCGATCGCGAAAGAAATGGGGAGAGGATAGTTTGGTACAGCATATGCAAAGTCTTAACTTCACTGTAGATGAGCTTTTGGAAGCTGGATTAGCGACTGAGACAAAGACGACGGAAGAACCTGTCCAAAAGTTTTCCTTTGGAGAAGGTGAGCTTTTATTTTTCAACTCTGAATGTCTACTTTTATCTTTTGCTAACCTTACAAAGATCCATTACTAGAAGGCGCTTTTACTTCAAAACCAACAAGTACAAGTTGCCCTTTCGATTCAATCATCGATCGGTTTCGTTTTCGAATTGTTGTTCCGATAATGGACAAGGCGGGAGCGAACGTTTTGGGATTTGGAGGGCGCATCTTGCCTTCGATCGTAGAAATGCCCAACGCCTACAATCCTCCGAAGTACTTGAACAGTCCGGAGTCACTTGTTTTTAAGAAAAAGTGCATTCTATTTGGTCACAGTTTGGCTAAAGAGACTGTGAAGCAACCAAAAAAAAGCGAGCACGAGCAACTGGCGAACACTTTGATTCTTGTCGAAGGATATATGGATGTTATGTCTCTTTGGACAATCGGCGTTAGAAACGTGGTAGCAGCCATGGGAACCGCTGTCACTATGGACCAACTGGCTATCGCAGCAAAAAGCATTCGAAATGGAAACTTAGTGCTGTGTCTGGATAATGACAGCGCTGGATTATTGGCGCTCGAAAGGCTTTGTTCGAATGGATTACTTTCGCGGATCGTATCGAAGTACGGGACTGAGATTAGCATTGCTTTACTTCCAAGCGGAATCAAAGACCCAGGGGAGTTCATAGAATCCAAAGCTGAAGCGGCCTCAACAACCATTGCCGATGCCTTTCAAACCGAGGTACTTTCTAAATCGCAAGATTGGATTGACTGGTATTTGCAGCAATTGCTGGAGAGCTATGATTCCAAGGCCGGTAGAGGTAGGGCCGGTAGTTTCGGCGATGTTTTTGAACGTGTTGCAAATTTTTTGGCCAACAATATGGGTCCAGCGGATCGAACGAAACATGCGTGCGAAATTGCCGTGTCTCTTGCTAAGACAACTGCAAACGAAATGGGCTCTGATCACGCATCAAGCGCGGTCCAAAACCAGTTAGAGTCAGATCTTATTGATCTCTCTTCTCATTTAGCGGAGAAAAAGAGAGCCATTCAGAGGCGGACTGAGTTGGTGAATTCAGATGGTAATGTAGGATCACAGAAAGATGCTCTTTTTGCGTTAACTAGAGGGAGCGGGCCAAGTGCGGATGAAAGTGATAAGCTTTCAAGTAGTGCGTCAAAAGGTAGCGATCTGCTTTCAGTTGCTCTAAACGACGTAGATTTGCTAGACAAGTTTCCCGCACCCTCTTTTGAAAGAGCATCTCTAACCAGGAGAAAACGGACACATGATGCGGCAATATCCAGAACTCTGAACAAGGCTTTGACGCCACATTTCTCAGGTTTTCGGTTTATGTACAAGAGTGACTCACAGTGGCTGGGAGTCGATGAAGATAAGGTTTGTTCTGCATCTTGATGAGGATTCTTGTCTACAAATTTCTTTTTCTCATATCTTTCATTGCAGCTAAAAGGCGGCGAATTGACCTTGGGCTATATCAAGAATACCTGGCGAAAGAAAGAAAAGAGTATTTATTTCAATTCTAACGATTATCATGGCCATCAATTTCTCACTGAAGATGCTATGGACGCAGGTTATGTCAACCGCAATGTTAGACGTGACCCTTCGTTTGTCGAAAAGGGCGTCGCCTGTTTAGTCTACCGAGACACGGAGCTGATGCTGAAGACTGCAGAAGATAACATGCTGACTACGCTTGTGGACTGCCCATCAGCGCGCACAGTATTGAAGAATATGCTTGATGCACGCTCGGCTACTGGGTCCAGCAATCTAGTTGAGTGGACCAATACCGAAAAAGAATGGCTTTTTTCTACTTTGGTATATTCCTCTTCTTCCATCCCAGAAGGCTGCACCAATCGAACTGAATTGATGCGCTTTCTTAAACGTATTCCTGACTGTCCACCTCAGGCTTTTATCCATACCACGGTGTCCGCAAATCGCAACAGCAATTCAAAAAAGGACTATACCAAGAGTCTTCCTGAATCTTCAAATGAGGTGATTGGCGGGAAAGAAATTTATGGAAGATTTGATACCTACTCTAAAGTAGGGAACGGGACTTTATCCCTCTTCTTCAACGGAGTTCGAAACGATCTGGATAGCGCAGCCTCTTTGAACGTAACCCGAGTAAACGTTCTTACACAAGAGCGCTGGGCCGCTGTACTGTGGGCATCCACGGCACATCAAGCAAGACAAATTCGAGAAGAGTTGCTATCGCTCTCGAATGCTATGGAAGGTCGTACGGCGACTGGCATCAAAAACGTCCGTTTTGCTGTATCACCAGAAGTTACGCTCAGCTCAGACCATCCAGTAGAAGGCGACGGAAATCCTTGTGACTCAACAAGGCTCCGTGACCTCACCATTGCTCTGCAAAACAAGAATCGTGTTCTTCAAACACTTTCTGATTCTTCAAAGCGCCTTTGGACGAAGCTGGTTGATGAGACTCTGTCTGACGGTATAGAGGGACATGTTTCGGCATCCCTTCAAATGGACCTATCAGTCAGGTTAGACGAATATTTAAACGCATTCATCGACGTCCCTTCGCAGAAAGTGGAAACGACGCAGAAACTGGAAACGATATTGTCGGGCTTAGAAGATGAAGAGCCTTACGAAGATACACTTGAGCGAATAGCGAAAGATTGGGGTGAATGGGCAGACGACGATTATTTATGGACAATGGATGACGCCATTAGCAAGACGAATAAAAAGCAGGTTGCTTCCCCAGACTTAATTTCAGCAATTACCGAAGACGAAGATGACGAAAATGTGGAAGATGCACTACAAAGGATTTCTCGAGATTGGGCTGAGTGGGATGAGTGATTTGTTCGTTTCCGCGGTATCAAGTCCACCTTTTCTAATCGAACGGAGGAACGGGACTTGCAATATTTATCTTTGTTCCAAAGTCGTCAGCCAACAAATCCTTGTGGGTCCAGCCAGAATTTCTGGTAAAAGGGATGCTTAACCGTCGGGTTGAGTGACGTATCCTGTTGCGCACTGTACAATGCTTTATCGTACCGACAAACTGCTACTTTTTCTCTTGATACAGTCTATGGGAAATATACAGTTGAAACGGAATCTTTAACGACAACTTGCTTAAGACGGCAGAGAGTCAAAACTCTTTGTTTCCCGACGTCTCTGACTAACGTTCACTGTCAGTTAATTTCAAGCCAGGATAAGGGACAAAATCATCCGATTTCTCTCTTGACGCATGCTGCATTTCTTGAAGAAACTTTGTACGGATTCTACAGGCCTCGGTCACCTTTTGAAACGTTTGCAATGTCTCGTCTTCTAGGTTGTCGGCAAAAACGTTATTGTCGATAGCGGAATATGCTCGAATTAGTTCGGGACATATGTTTTGATGTATTAGACTTCGGCCGGGAAGAAGCGGTGCCCGAGCTAGATCCTGCTGCATTTTGGAAGGCTTTGATAGAATAATAGAGGATGATATACCGCAAACAAGACTCAGAAACAAATCGAACGGTAGTTGACGTAAATGTTCAGGCATTAACTTGGAAAGATTCTTTTCTGCTTCTCGATCGAGATAGCTCTTCCAGCCTTCTTTGGACGACTTCTCGATGCTTGGTGTAGGGAGATGTTCCTTCAGTACATTGACTGCGTACCATCGGCTGCCAGTTATTCGGAATGTGGCGAAAAACAGGCATGAAACAAAGAGACCCTTATACAAAGGGTCGACATGCTCCATGATGAGGTCCTTTTCAAATCTATAACTCCGCGCGTTCGGGCCTCTCCAAGCATCGGATACGTCGTCCATGAGGTGTGAAATGCCATTCCACGCGGCTATCCAGAATTTCTTCCGCGCCTGAAGTCGAAGCTCGTCCACTCTATTTGACTCCATTTCTCGACCATCAACTTAACTGAGAAAGCCTCCACCCTCCTACCACAGCCAATATGCCTCAGCCTCCAATTTCCAGACAGACTAAATGTTTGACCGTGATGATGCCAAACCGTCGCTGGTCTGCTTCACAATCAGAAACGCAACGCGAAGCAAACAGTGTAGTCGACCCTATCTCACAGTCGACGTAACGAAACTCACAGTCACTGACATGCTCTAGTCGAAGGGTTTGTCTGTGTGGAAACCCTAGCTGGAAACGATGAGTAGGTTTGGTGTGGTGGCTTTACTTACGACAGCCACACCGTGGAAGAGAACCATCGTTATGCATTTACTGTGCCTCTACTTTCTACCTAATGATCTCTTCAGTTGAAAAACCTGAAACCCGCGACTTAATATTTGATTTTATGGGGAGTTGTAGAATCTACATAGAATTATATTTTTGAATATGGCCAGCGCCGGGAGGTCACAGAGGCGCCTTCGCTTCTACCGGCAACGAACGCGTGCACGCTCACTTGCAAGTCCTTTTCGAATTTCACTCTCCGCATACCGCAAAAATGTACGAGAGTACCCTTGCGAATAGTAGCACTTTGGCCACCATTGACAAGATCAAGTTCACTTGCAACCAGGATACATGATTGTGGGAGTCACAATGCCACAGGATCCCGGCATGGCAATACCTCCTTATAGTCAGAGTGGGCAAGCGAATGACGCATATCCGGAAGGCGGCTCGGGCGAGAAATTCGACACGAGCCAGCCACAGGCCGTCGCAATGCCGGCCCTCCAACCAGCAGTAGATGGTAATCTACCGCCCCAACAAGTCTTTGTGAAATCCCATATTGACCCTATGGGAAGCCCGGAAATGCTTGGCTTGGAAGGTCAGTTCCAGTCTATCGGATTCGCGCAAGAAGGATTCGATCACAATTCCAGCGCGCACTACAATGGTGGCGATAGTAGTGGCAATGCCAGCGCCGACAACGATGATGGCGAAGACGATCCCATGAAGCTTTTTGTTGGACAGGTATGTAATAAGATACAGCTGGTCTCGCTTGGATGCATCGAGTAGTGAGGGCTGGTCGGGTTCTGTGTATGAATCATTGTTCTACATTGCTTGGATGAAAAGCGGAATGTCGTACTGTATTTCCCGTAAGCGAGAGAATTTCGTGTCTCCTCAATATCCGCTCATTTCTTGTACTTTCCACACAGGTTCCGAAGGCAATGAGCGAGGAGGATGTGTTTCCAACGTTTGATTCGTTCGGTCCGCTCAAAGATGTCGCTATCATTCGCGACAAGCACACTGGTTTGCACCGTGGGTGCGCGTTCGTCACCTACTGGTCGGCTGCCGACGCAGAACGCGCGCAAGAAGCGCTCCACGACACCTTTACCTTCCCCGGAGCGCGGAGAGCAGCACAAGTTAAACCTGCCGAACCATCCGTCCCCGAGAACAAACTCTTTGTGGGAATGCTTTCACGCAAGGCAACCGAAGTGGAAATTCGCGAGCTATTTGAACCGTTCGGTGAAATTCGAGAAGTATACATGATCCGCAATGCTGACGGATCTAGCAAGTGCGCAGCATTTTTGAGATACATGAAACGAAGCGCGGCTGTTCAAGCCATTGAAACTCTTAACAATATTTACATGATGGAAGGTGCAGCCAGGCCCCTCATCGTTCGATTTGCGGACAATAAACATCAGCGCTATCAGCGCCAGATACGAAACATCAGAAGACATGAAATGATTGCAGCAATGGGTGGCGGCTATGCAACATACCCCCCACATGTGCAGGTTCAGATGGGAATGCCCGGGCATCCCGGTGCTAGTCCACAGTACACTGTACCCGTACCTCCTCATTACGTTGAAGCTGCATACGGGCCACCGAACGGTGCCCCAATGCCAGGGCATCCGTACATGTACCCCCCTCAGCAATACGCTCCTACACCAGCATATATTTACCCAGAACACACGTCTGAAGAAACTAAATCGACCAATAACCGTCCGCGTGAAGGCCCCGCTGGAGCGAATTTATTTGTATATCATCTCCCTCATGATTTAACCGACGCCGATCTAGCAACAGCCTTCAATCCTTTCGGGAACGTTATTAGCGCCAAGGTGTATGTCGACAAATATTCAGGCGAAAGCAAGGGTTTCGGTAAGTTGCAGCACGCCTTCTGGTCTTTGTACCCCTAACAAATGTCATTCTCACGCTCTGAAAATCCTTGCCAGGCTTTGTGTCGTATGACTCAGTTATTGCGGCAGAAGCAGCAATCGAGCAGATGAACGGATTTCAGATCGGCAACAAACGACTGAAGGTACAACATAAGCGTGTTCACGGAAACCATCCGAATGCTCCGTCCTTAAGCGATTCCCAAGACCCTCCCGAAGATTTGCTTCAAACGACGCTTTCAACTTTTTCCCCATGTTGATATATCCTTCCAGCCCTTACCACTGAAACGATCCAAACGAAACAACAACCCATCTGATGTTCTCATCTATTCTACATATGCATACCAATTCCTTACATGTGAAAACGTTATTTGTGCTTCCTACAATTGCCACTTACAGTTCGTACTTGGTAGTTTTACTATTGGACTTACACATTAGTAGTCTTCGTCGTACTCTTCTTCAAGTTCTTGCGCTTTCTCCTCATCTGTCTTGTCGTCATTCCGCTTTCGCCGATTTCCACGGCTCGCCTCTAACTGCTTTTTGTAAGCATCCGGCGGATAGCGCATTCCCCGAACAGCATCATTGTGGGTTGTCAAGCAGTAGGCGATGCGTCGATGAAACGCTAGTGCCGGTTCTTTCGTTGCGTAAACGTCCACCAGGTCGTGACTTTGTACGTATCCTTCCTCGTGGTGAATAGTGGCGTCTAGCACACCATCGCGGACAGCCTTGGCTACCACGAATTCAGCCGATGTAGCACTGGGGAGGCCTAAACGGTGAGCCACGTCCTCCAAGCTCAACCGACTGTAACTCACGTTCAGATTTCGGAGACCTGCTTTGACGACTTGGTGGGCCAAACGCGAAATGAGGGTGTAAGTACCGTCTTGTTGGAGACGAGTTGCGTACTTGGAAACAACCTCTGTAAAGACTGCCAAATCTCCCCGACGAACCGCCTGCGTAATGTGCAAGTAGGGCAACAGCTCAGCCTTCATACCCTTGGTAAAGAAGACGTGACGCTCGGGGATATCACCCATCAACATCTGCACGACAACCAACAATCGCTGGGCCGCGATCCGGAACCCGACCCCAGTGTTGGTGGGAGCCTTGCGAAGGCATTGACTCAATCCGGAAAATGACGCTGTGTAATCAAGACGCAGCGCTTGGATCCTGGCACTATAGTACAGATAACGGCACAGCTGATTGTTCGACGCCGTCTCAGGAAATGTAGAGTTGGCTAATAGCTTTTCGGCTTGCTCCACTACAACGCAAGGAAAGAGCCAATTTGTTAGTTGACTGGTTGGGAACAAATCCTAGATTTTGTAATGGTGGAAGCTTACCTTGCGAGCTACGCAACAAGTCGCGTAGCATACTATTCAAAATCGTTGCTTGAGTATCAACATCGCGACGGAGGGCAGCCATGTTGTGAGCCTTGGACATATCCGCACGTAGCAAGGCAGTCAAGTTGGAATCATTGAGAGCCTCTGCCATGAGTGAGCGCAAGCGGAACATCCGCGACAATAAAGGAAAGAGCGACGATGTGGATCCCGCTGAGAGGGAGGTAATATGAATTGAAGCTTGGTCGATGTGGGCCATAATGATCTCGATTCCCTTTTGAGCTAAATCAAAAGCTTCCTGGAATTTGTGGCCTTTCCACAAATGTCGGACCGCCACCGAGATCAACCAAGCTTCGACTTCTCTCGCAGAAGCTGCGGATAAGTAGGAATCCTTTTTCTCGCCCCCTTCTTCACCGCCGGAAACCAAAAGTTCACGCCCGGAAGCACAGGCTCCTGCAGGGTCCAACAGTTTGGCAGCGGCTGCTTTAATATCTTCGGCGGTTGCGTCTGCGGCGGACCCCGATGATGTTCCCAACCATCGCCGAATGACCTTGGTCGGGTTTGTGTAAGCGCGCAGCTGTTGGCCCTTATCCGCGGCACCTCCTCCTAAGAGACGTTCCAAACGACGGGCCGAAGCTTCGAGTGGCGGAACACTTGGGGCGGTTTCTACTTTATCTTGATTTTCTGGCTTTGCCAAGGAATCCTCCTCCGCCATCGGGGTATCTTCGACCATTTTCCTTGATTTGACAATTTGATTGATCTAAGGATTGGCAACGCTGCTGCTTAGAGTGCGTATCGATCAATTGTTACGGTTCACTGTCAGCGACTTTGAGTAAGACAAATACGAAAGTTATCCTTCACGGAAAGAACTCATTGACCAAAACGAGGGTTCACAAACAGTCAACAGCACAAAAGTTTCCCAAAGTCTTTCTCTTTCGGATCACTTCGCTGGATGTCGAGGTCCGTGCTTCGTACGTACGACAATCGCCAGCCGGGAGTGTTTTCACTGTCAGTCTTTTGGCTACTAACAGTAACTTCTGGCTAAAAAAGCAAAAAACTTCAAACTATACCAGACTTTAGGATTCGAGCACAGCCAACATGGGTCTTACCGTGTATTCAACGTATTCCCCCATAAAGCAAAATGAAGCAAATGGACTTCCAAAATGTTTGAACTTGGGCTTCGAGCTAACCAAGCAATCCACAAATGGT
>Ga0160421_1000313_pt1 | contig 10161 bp, 5 predicted proteins | sample TAMARWmetagpilot_FD_108195 | JGI IMG/M metagenome (GOLD analysis project Ga0160421, IMG submission 108195) | Phycosphere-associated microbial communities from TAMU algal ponds, Corpus Christi, Texas, USA - TAMU ARW-7 10/27 metagenome pilot | ecosystem: Engineered > Artificial ecosystem >... | reverse complement strand
TATGTTGCTGTGGAATAACTGCAACGGTGGACTGGAAACACTTTTAGAGGTTGGCAATAAGTGTTCCTAATAAGGATGCTACTTCGGATGAATTTGATCGGAAGCGAGGCTGAAGAATCTGGTACTTATTACTGCTAGGAAAAGACAGACAAGGCTGACACGGACAGTGAATAAAGCAGTACGTAGAGAATATACTGTTTCTTGCACCGTAACTCCGGACAAAGACGGCATGTTCTCGCTGTAACTGTATGCAAGGACTTTCTGATAGCGGTTTATAATGTCTCATTCGTGACCAAAAGTTCAATACGACACAGTACCCCCACCCTGCTGGAACGCGCCAAAATAGTTTCTCTCAGTCCGTTAACGAAAATCGCATTGACCATGATACTTGAAGCGTACCACACGGTTGCGTCGTAACAACCCATCGCTGTTCCGGAATATTCAAGGACAAACGCCTCAAGGCAACCACTGCGCCAATCGAATCGTGAAGAATTGTAGGACATGACGCAGAAACGCAAGCGCATCGAAGTATCGCCGAACAGTGCGTTCCCCGTGGAGGTCCCCCGAAAAACCACAAGCTCCACTTGGGCGTGCACCGCTTGTACCTTGCTTAACCCCATTCGTCGACGCCGGTGTCAGGCTTGTCAAGCGTTTCCTCCCGTTGATGCAGCGGTGATCTTAGGACCCACCGGTACGGCGTCCAATCTGGGGACAGTTGGCACATGGCTGGCGTCCCGACGCCGTAGAAGTCGCACACGCCCGGGAAAGTGTGTCTCCGTTGTGGTTCGAATAAGAGTACACGAAGATGTTAGTGAATTTTCGGGGCGAGAAGCGCAAGTCGACGTGGATTGGTGGAAGACAATATCATCGCAGCGTCGTCGCGTTGAGTTGCAAGGCACAAGCCCGGACCCGCCATTGACAGAAGATCTCGTGGTATTGGCACCATTGGACAATCGGCTCCAGAAATCAGAGGCATTCGCGACACGATTGAACTATGTGGTTGATGACAGTTGCGGGGAGAGCATGCAGTGCGTTTCCAGAAATTCCCTGGAAACAGCGTGTCAAACACCGTCCTGCAACAGAACGTCATCTACTCTAGGTCCATTACGACACCCAGAGTCTTTCATACCGACTGTGCCAGCGACGAGTTCCGTCAATGATCCGGCGACGATCAGTTGTCATTTATCAAAGATCTCACCATCTGGATACATGTGTACGTCAACAAACAAGAAATTGTTTGTGACAACAGACAATTGGCAACTACAAAGTCCCAACGCAGCAGGTCGTCAGCCTTTGCAAAGGATAGAGCGGGTAAGAGCGTCCATCGGCAGCGGTGATTCTGGAATGAATGGGAAAGGTTGTTCTTCTCATGTGCCTTTCGAATCCAGGCGGTTGTTGACCTTGTCTTCTTCCAAAACGGATACGGCTACCGCGTCGAATGAACGACCTAACACGATGCCCTTTGTGCCAACGACGACCGAAAAGGTGATTGATAGCAGCACGGCGCAGAATTTGTCACAGGAAGATCTACTGCCTCTGGGCCAGCATCATAGTGCTTATAACACACGAAGGGAAATTGGAGCCCCAATGAGTCGCACTAAAGATATACATTCTGCTCAAACCACTCCAACGTCACGGCGACACGATCGGGCGAGAGAAAAGCATGCGGTCGATGATAATGGTTTTTTTTATACCCCTGCTACTCAATCGCAAGATCGATGCACCCAGGAGACTCTCAGCCAATATGAATTGGCCTTGTACAGCGAGCCGAACATCTGTGGGCAGGCGGCCAACGGCCATTCCCCTCTACGGGAGCCTTCTGCAAAATCAACAGGAGAAATCACTGCCCCGATTGCGACACCTCCAAAAAATGCTGCGCAAGCAGACCTCCGCATCGTAGAACCAGAAAAGCCGTCCGTTCTATCGCATCGAGACGACTGCTGCCAATCTATAGAAAACATGGTATTGAGACCTTTGCGCAAGCCTGTAACGTTTGCCACCGCTGGATCTGGAGCTATCATATCCATAAGTCAGCCGGCTTTGGCTAAAGCCGGCGCACTCCTATCAAGCAGCCCCAGTCACGTGGTGAAAGCGGAAAGGTCGGCGTCGATTCGTTTGCCCCGGCCCGCACAACCATCCCTTAGTGCGGTAGTGTTGCCGCACAATCCGAAAGCTGAAGTCCGCGATATCACGGAAACAAGTGAATCGACTACCCCTCTAGCGTTCACGACGGCAGGTCGAGGTGTTGCACTTCAAATATCTGAGGACTCGCTGAGCACAGCGAACCGAATTCTCGACATAAACCGTGGTAGAACTAACTTTGAGGCGCAACCAACCAAAAAGCGTCGTAGGCCTGATTCCAATATCGGGCAGAATTGTGAATTGAGTCCAACTATATCCGAGTTTTTTTGCAGTGATGGTGGATCAAGACAAGCTGTGACTTTTTCCACGGCTGGGTCCGGTAATGCCATTGAAATACTGTCTTCGTCTTTAGCGAGGGCGGAAAACCTTCTCGAAAATCGAACGACATCTGCGTCGATCAGCGATGTCCACAAAACCACGAATAGCTCCCTGTCAGCACGTACCTCTTACAGAGACGTGGCAGAGGTAGAAAATGGCGAAGAGTCAGCCACACCTACTGTGGCATTTTTGAGTGCCAAATCCGGGAAGAAAATTGCTGTTTCTGCGTCGGCTTTGGCCAAGGCGTCAGAAGTACTAGAGGATTTGCTCGAGCCACAGTCAAAGGGAATGATTCACGGTCGAACGCCAGCGAGCCCCTTATGTCGTTCTCGTCTTTCATGTGGGGTCTTGACAAACAATCGCGATCGTCCTGTTAACTTCCAGTGTTCAAGCGATGCTGAATGGAATGCTCCGGTGGCCATCAACAGCACCAACAGCGGTCAAAGCAATGACAATTGTGCAAACAGCGCGATAATGGTAAATGGTCTGCTTGACTACCGGTCTTCTTTAGACTCAGACACTATCCCCAAAAACTCCGACCATGTCATCTCCGCCTCGCGTGTTTCGCTAGAAGCTCTATCGCCTGGTGAGCTAGCTGCAATTAGGCGCAAAGCCTGTTCAATGCCTGCTCATAGAGCGCACTCTTCTGTGTCAGAAACAACTGCTGCCTCTGGCTCCAGCATTTCCGTTTCTGCATTGTCTTTGGTGCATAGAGAGTACAAAGCACTGAAGGACAAGTTCAACAACGAGGTGGAAACGCCTGCGAGGACGAAAAGGCCCTCTCGTGTCTCTTTCGGGTTGGCGACGGCAGCTAGAACTCGGTTTTCCACATTATGCGCTTCGAAAACCATAGAAGATAAAACAAGTACAGCCATGTTCGCAAGCGCCGGTTCTGGGAAAAACATAATCGTTTCTCTATCCGCCCAAAAAAAGGCGGAGAAGCTACTTGACGCTGGATGCGTGACGGATTTCGACGGTGACGTGCATACACCATCAAAGTCTAAGCGGTCTTCCCGAGTTTCGTTTGGAGTATTGTCAGAAGCCAAGAAACAGCGTGATGCTTACGCGAAAATCCAATCAGATTCGAGATACGAGAGATCCGCGAATACTGCCTCCGGTTGTACTGCTGCCCTCGCGTGGTCCTCGCCACCTTTATCCGGAAACACTGCGTCGAAAGTTATCCAGAAAATCAATAGTGTGAACGCCACACAAGTCCGCTTCGACGGTGACTCTGGTCTTCCCCTTTTCATCTGGACCGCTAATGAAGCCTTTTCTAGCCTTGTCGGCAACGTTCAGGACTACAACAATGCCTTAAGGCATAGAGGATGTGACACGGAAAAAATTTCGGAAAAATGGATTCGAAATCATTCGCGTTGGATTATCTGGAAGCTTGCTTCGATGGAAAGAACATTTTCCCTTCGCTCGAGTAAATCTAGACTTTCTTTCGATCAAGTAAATCAGAAACTCTACAACAGGTTCAATCGAGAAGTTGCGCATGGTTCGAGATCTCCCCTCCGTAAAGTTCTCAATCGGGACGTCTCTGCAAACGTCATGATGATTTTAATGGTTAGCCGCATCGTTAATGACGACGATGCGGTATCTTCAGAGAAGCATACATCTGCTACAAAAGTCGTCGTGTTGGAACTTTCAGATGGCTGGTACTCGGTGGAGAGTTCCATTGATGTGCGGCTCAGAGAGCTCGTTGAGCGCAAAACAATACGTGTGGGCACGAAGCTTCTCGTGTCTAATGCAGGACTTCTCGGTGCACCCGACGGCGTAGACCCTCTTGATGCATCGTACGACCCCTTTTCTGCACGAGGAAATCCAATACTTTCTATCCATGCTAATTCTACTCGAATGGCGAGGTGGGACTCAAGGCTTGGCTTTCTTCGCCCCACAACCGTGATGAAAGATTGCGATGGCTTGCTGCTGCTTTCAAGAATATCAGCAATCCTGGAAGGAGGAGGGCAAGTGCCGCTCGTTGATGTACGTATTGTGCGAAGGTACCCGATTATGTTTTTCGACAAGCAAGATGATGGCAACATAGTGAGCCGTAGAGGAAGGGTCTTGAGCGAAAAAGAGGAGAATCGTCGATTGCAAGAGATCGAACTTAGAAAGTCGTGTCTGGTGGATCAGTTCACAATAGCCGCAGAGTTGGATTGTGAACGAGTAAGTCATCCTACTTTTATCCTATGCTTTTCAAATTGTTTCTCATCTCTTCACGCGATTTTTCAGGATGTAGACGAGAATGCCCCGAATTCTTGGAAGCAACTTGTCGCCAATGGTTTGGATCTGACCGCTGCCGATAATGAAATCGATGGTAGTTGCAGAAAGGAAATTCTGGAGTGGAATGAGCGCCGATCTAAACTGATCGCAGACTCTGTGCGTAAACGAGTTGAATTCCAATTGAACGAGAGCCTTTTGATTTCAAAAAGTGTTCCTTTCGTCCGAGTCTTAATTCAAAACGTTAACAATCCTTCCATGGATGAGCAAGCCATGTTGACTCTTTGGAATCCATCAGACGAACAGCTCGGAGCTCTCTCAGAAGGCTCCAAAGTACGGTTGGAGAATCTCACTGTGAAAGACAGTCGTTATGAAGGACTTATCCAGCTCTCCGGCAATCGCTCAACTCGATTGAAGCCCATTATGTCAGCTTCCTACTCAGTTGTTCAAACCGAATTGAATCTGTTTCAAGTACACAAGCTTGCGAAGGACTTATATCGTGGCGCCGTACAATCGTCTAGGCGAGTAAATGTTGTTGGCTGTGTTGTGGGAATGAATTGGCTAAGCCGAACAGAATGTGGCCATCTTTGCATCACTGATCGTTCCGGTCTCGCCCTGCTCATCAAATACGATGATCAAGTGCGGTGTGGGTCTGTTTTTGCTGTGAATCAAGTAGAAAGTGGTCATTTCGGTGAAGCGGTTTTTCGAGATCTCACGTTGCCCGCGTGTGATCTTTTCACATCACAACCTTTTGCAATCTTTACGAGAGATTCCAGTGTTTCTTTTAAGTCGAACGAGCCTTCAATCGGAAAGTTGAGACAATGGTCAAAAGCCGAACGTGGCCGAGCTCGACTCTGTGCTATTTCAAATTCTTTAAACGCAGGACTGCCCTTGTTCCAGGGACGAACGGAAAAGACAGCCGTGGGCTACATTGCTGATCTGATTGTTTTGCGAAATCAGCAACTTCTTGTCAAAGTTGACAGTGGCGGATCAAAGCTCCGAACTTGGAGTTTACCACTTGCGCTCGTGACCCGTTTGGTGTCTTTTGATAACGGCTTCTCGAGTGTAGCGCTAAACCCGACAGAAGAGAAGCGAATTTGTCAGTTGAAAAGTTTGGCCCAAGCGTTTCGAGCACGCAGGCGCCTCTTTCGCTTTTCCGTCCTTTCGTTGCGACAGACTCCACGTGAATGCCCTGAGTGCGATTTTCAAATAGTGGAACTGGAACCCATCAAACTGGAATCTTTTCTTTCTCTCTACGTTCGGCTCTGCCGGCAGCAAAGTGTTTCAAGAGTGGATAGCTGAAAGGAGAACATATGGTCCTATTCTTCACAAATCTCATTAAGTTCTTACGTCAGTGCTCGAAATTGCATTCGCAAATGTTGGCATTAAAAGTTGTTGTTCTGTTCACAATATAAGTTCCTTTGCATTTGTTCCTTTCAATTCAAGCAATCCCGTACCCTCGGAATGAACGTGGTGGCTTGCGAAGGGCACTTTTCTCTGCGTCCCAAACTTGATTGTAAAAATAGCGTGAGGGACCGTCCTCAAAATTGGACAAGATTGTCGAAAAGCACTGTGCTGCCGTTTCCCAGTCTCGAAGATAGAAGGCTTGCAATCCCGAATTGAATGTTTGAAAAAAAATTCCATCATAGAACTTCACCCGTATCTGTTTCATCTGCTTGCTCACCCACACATTTGCATTGTACAAAGCTGGGCCAACTGGCAAAATCAACTCTGGGGGACCGCCATCGGCTTCATTTTCTCGTTTGTCTTGATTGCCATTTACTGCGCTTCCAAGAGATCCCAGATTACTGTCGTTCAATTCGTCGCTAGCCCCATCCCAAAATCCGTTAAGAATGTTTCGCCGGCGGTTTCCTTTCTGCAGAACAGGGCGTCTTGAAGAGGAGTTCTTTGATGAAAAATCCCGCTTTGACCTATGGCTTTCCCCCCTGTCAGCTGCTGATTCAGAATCAGAATCCGACACATCAGCTATGGTAGGCTTAGGTTGGTTACGCCACACGGCGGCAATGTCCATGTCAAAGGTAAACAATTCCAACACGGCTAAAAAAGAAAAGAAATCTCGGATTAGGAAATCGAATCACAATCAAATAATACGCCAACTTTGCTCACCATCGTAGTCTGCCTCCTCGTTTTCATCCTCTCGGCCAACCAGTACCTGATCAATCTTTCGACATCGACCACGCGTTTTCGGCTGGAGTAGTCTGTGGAAGCTATCCGATAGCAACATCTGAACTCCATATTTTTTCGTCGATGATTCCAAGAACTCCGCGCGTTCGACTGCTTCCGACACATAGGTCGCATCAATTTTTCGCTGCGATCCTATCGCTCCCTGTACGGCCTTGCCAGCATGAAGCCCGAAGCCCATCTGTACAACAGGCCCATTGCGTTTCGATAGCTTAGCTATGAGGGATCGACGGGCGTGGTCGCTCATGTTCTTAATATAATATTCGTCGTAGTGGAGAGCAACACAGATTTTGACAACCGAAAGTAAGGCTTTGTCCGCCTGGTTCTTGTCCGCCACAAAATTATCATTTCCGCTTCTTGCACGGCCACGCGTGCGCTCGGAGACCATCGTTCCCGAGTCGCCCGATTCATCCAGTATCCAACTCAACAGAAAGGCGTCTCCGATATTTTTGTTTGCCGATCCGCCATACGAATGACATATGGAGTGAACGACCCCTGCTATACGGTTTGTAAAAACGAAAACTTCTTCTTGAAGGCATTCTGTTGCATCAGTGAATTGTCGAATGTCACAGAACAGGAATATGCACGAAACCGTTGAACCTTGGGAGTTCAAATCAAGCATATTTTTGGTTTGACCTCTCTCAAGATTTCTGCGAATGATTTCCACGCCAGCACTGCCAAACCCAACTTTCATCAACGAGCCTATTCGTAGGATAGTAGACATCAAGAACGACGTTTCCATCCCTTTCAATACATCCTTTGTCCATCGTGTGTTTCTCGTTATATTGTTTTCTTCGGCAACGAATTTCTTGTATCGAAGATTGCTCTGATAGCCAAGAGGATCGCGCATGAGCATCCCCAGAAGACGGACCATCCGTTCAATAGGAATTACAACGAGTATCATTACAGGGCCTGCGAACGCAGTAACTCCAAAGAACCAAACCAGCAGAACAAAGATTGTTGATGATAGCGTGATGAGTGCGCTCTCTTGCAGCTCGTCCTTGAAAGAGAACAAGCCAACAGTAGAGTTTCCGCCATTTCGGGTGATCGTAATACGAATGCGTTCCCGACCACGTAGCCTATTAATGTCTTCTCCTTCCAGATCAAACGAACGATTGGTTCCATCCTCGAATTTGTAGTAAAACAGACTAGGCAGACATCGCGACCTTGTCGAGTCGAGTGCACGGTCTGCAAAAAGAGGGTCGGCAGTCTGATTGTGTAGGACAATCATAGCTGTGGGACGCGTGGCATCGCTTTCAGTATAAGTGAATAGAACTGTCACAAGCAGAGCCACCATTATACCCAATGCAACCCGCTGTCCAGTGAGTTCCCGCATCGTTGCTCCAACTTTGATCTTGCTTCGCGAAGGTCCCAATCTTGCCAACGAAGATAGTGGACGATGCGGTATTTCCGCGCCATCGTCCGAAACGGATCGAGTACCCCAACGTTTACCATTGTTATTTTGCAACGCATACTGATTTAAAAAGGATTTTTTCATCAAGGCCTTCTCTACCGGATTGCCAGCAATGACACGGCCTCTCCAAGCTACATCACTTTCATTCCTTTCGCTCTCTCCTTCTTCAGTGAGATGACGATGAGAAAGGACTGCTCGCCAAGCTCGTTGGATCTTTGTAGCTGCAAGATGTCGTTTGAAGCGCTTAGTATCTCTCTGTACGATACCGAGCGCGTGTGGAAGTCGCTTCCACCAGTTATCGTGTTTTCTAGCTTCTTCGGCTTCTGCCTTGGCTCGAATGGCGGCAAGTACACCTAGTCCAACACCACCCCAGGACGAACGTCGAAGCATGCCATCTTCTGGCCCGTTGGAATCACTTCGGAGAGAGCCACGACTACTAGCATCGAAAGTATCTGTTTCGATGGTTCGACTTAGCCTTCCAAATCCGCATAGACAGGAATTTATCCAGGCACGCGGACGAATCAAATTGTAAAGCCGGTACCAATTGATACGGGATGCTAGTGTTTCAGCTGCAGAGGATCGAAGAAAACGGGCAATGCGTGCAGCCTTGACGACTGCCAACAAAAGGTCCGTATCGGTTTCAATAGGAGCCGCTTGGTTGACATCGGCAAGACCCCTTTCCTAATTGAATGTAGTTGAAACGAAAGAATCTGCTGTCAGCCAAACGATGAATTCCAGCGCCAGCCGAAGTCTCTCTATTTAAGTGAATATAAAATGAACTTACCGGAACACCAAATCGATTCAAAACAATGTGCAATGTCTGCTCAGAAAATTTTGCGGTGTTGACGTAAGATATTTCAGACAACAGTACCAATGTCGACAAGAGCTCGCAATAAAAAATGAAGGATCCGAAATGGCAGCTATTGCTGCAGCTTCCATGGATCGATTTTTCTTCATGGGGCGCGGAATGACAGCAGTAAAGGTGAATGCTGAAATAATTCGGTTCGACATCTATGCGCATGCCAATATCCACCAAGAAAACCACCAGGACAACAGTGAAAATGCCATCCATATAGGGATCCGCTTCTTTCGGCAAGACCAGCGTCCGAAATTCTGCTCCAAAGAACAAAATTATAGTAAAAACAATCAGCAGTACGCGCCAGAAAGTCGAGGAAACGACACGTACAAAAAACATTTTGCGTTGTTCAGCGCGGATTGTGCCACAACGAAATGAATGACTGAATGTATCGTCATCGGGTGCACCAAGAACGTCGGTGGAACGATTTACTGTAAATAAAGTACGACCAGCAAAAGATATCCACGATGAGCCTCTACCATCATTGGCACTCCCACTCAAAGCACCACCGGTGCCACTACTTGATTTCGATCCGCGAGGTGCCGGGGTGGAAATTTCTTGGGGGCGTGCCGAGTCGGCACAATAATCATTCCTCCTACGCCCCATGACACGGTTGAACATACTAATGGTGCGCTTTTGGCTCGAGGTAGAGCTGCGTATAGAATGGGCCGTATCCAAAGAGTCTCGGTGGATATCTCTGTCATTTTGAGGATTCGTAAGACTGGGCGCGGATGATGCGGATACACTCGACTCGTTAGGCAGCGTCGTCAGCTGAGCAAAGCCTTCCGCAGCCAACATAGTGGCCACACACGCGTTTTCAATAGAAAAGATCGGTACAGAAAATATTTGATGGATCTCACTCAGTAACTATCGAGTACTTTATTTTGACTGAACAGTAAGCTGTGTAATGTCCCGGCCTCCCAACTTCTTGGCGTCTATCGAAAAATTGTTTCCGCGAATTGTCAGCTGTGAACAAGTTGCCGGTACCAACATTTACAGGAAACGC
>Ga0160421_1000312_pt1 | contig 10185 bp, 7 predicted proteins | sample TAMARWmetagpilot_FD_108195 | JGI IMG/M metagenome (GOLD analysis project Ga0160421, IMG submission 108195) | Phycosphere-associated microbial communities from TAMU algal ponds, Corpus Christi, Texas, USA - TAMU ARW-7 10/27 metagenome pilot | ecosystem: Engineered > Artificial ecosystem >... | reverse complement strand
TAAAGTAATTTGGTGAGTTGGGCTCCCACGGGACATAATCCATCCGGCGTCCTAAAGACCGAACCCAATCAGAAAATTCAGGATCTGTCAGTCCATCATGAACGAAGTCCCCCATATACTCAGCAACCTCGGTACCTAAAACAGCCACAAAAGCTCCTACGGCTATTCCTGGCAACCCCCCGATAGTTACTATTGCAATTGCCCCCATTTTTACTGCACCAGCCCCAACGATAACCTCAGTAATGGTAGCCAAAGCACCTGCAAATCTATCATTTATAACAGCATTGTAAATATCGTTTCCGCTATTCAAGTAATCGATAATTTTAACAGCTTTATCAGCTGCTTTAAGCAATTGCTGAGCCATATCGGGGTTCAAATCACCGTATTCAGCAAGCTTGGCAAGTTTTTCCATCGCTTCGGCAAAAGTAGCTAAGGTTGCTTTGAGTGAATCAATTTGATTTTGGGTCCATAAGGTTTTGTCGTAGGCCTCCTTGTAGAACTCCTTCTCTTCTGCTTCTGTCATAGCGTAAGGGCTCGTGCTGCCACCACCTCCTCTTGGCGAGTTATGAACTTCAACAAGCTGGGGTCGTGGATTCCCACCATAATATAAGTCCACGTAGAACCCTGGGTATCCCATCCAACTGCCTGTAATTTCTATACGTTCATCCATCTCAACAGCGTAAGTTGAAGGTGTCAAAAGCGACGTCTGCGCTAGAATAATTGCATTGAAAACATGAGTGGTAACTAGTTTTTTCATATAACTTTATAATAACAAGTGAATGTGATATAAAACGTATCACGAAATAGCTCAGTGGGTCAATTTAGTCTAAGCGGATGGATGGCGTTGATAGCGAGTAGGTTTTACTTAGCCAAAAATTGATATTCTTTGGCAAATTTAAAGCCCCTTGTCAGGCACTAACACTGCTTGAATCGCTAGCATATAAAGGGCTCAATCTGGTATCGCTGACTTTGGCCTAGCAGCTTGGAGTGGACCGAGAATCATAGACAATTCCTGACTATTATTTGAGCATAGGAGGAGAGTTTATGAACAACCAACGATACAGTCCAGAATTTAAGGATGAAGCAGTCCGTCAAGTGATAGAACGAGCGTACACCGTTGCTGAAGTTTCAGCGAACTTGAGGATATCTCAACACAGTCTCTATAAGTGGGTAAAAGCAGCCAACCCGCTCCCCTCCAAGCAAAAGGACGATGAACTGATAGAGGCAAAAAAAAAATACTGAAATTACGTTCTGACCTAAAACGAACCGAGGAAGAGCGGGACATTCTAAAAAAGGCCGCAAGGTACTTTGCAAGCCAGCCAGAGTAAAGTACCAGTTCGTCAATGAACATCGGCGCATTCATTCAATTGCTTTGATGTGTCGAGTTCTTGAGGTTGCGCGTGCAGGTTTCTATTTTTGGATCGATAAACCTTTATCTGATCGTGCCTTGGAAGATCACCGACTGCTTCCCTTAATAAAAGATTCGCATAGCGCAATTGGCGGTGTTTACGGCTATCGGCGCATTCATCTGGATTTGTGCGAGCTCGGCGAGTCGGTTGGTAAAAACCGTGTTTTAAAAATTATGAATGCACATAATATCATGGCCTCGAGGGGATATAAGCGATTTCGATACGGAGCCGGCCGGCCAGCTATTGTCACTCCTAGTCTATTGCAGCGAGAGTTCACCGTGGCACGACCCAATCAAGCCTGGGTGACTGATATTACCTATATCCGGACTTGGCAGGGCTGGCTTTTTCTTGCGGTTGTCATGGACCTTTACGCGCGGAATATTGTCGGGTGGTCGATGAAGCCTAGCCTCGCTAAAGAGATTGTTTTAGACGCTCTGTTAATGGCTGTGTGGCGTCGAAAACCAACCTCGCCAGTCTTGGTGCATTCTGATCAGGGATCACAATACGGCAGCGATGATTGGTTCCGGTTTTGTAAGTCTAATAACTTAGAGCCCAGTATGAGTCGTCGGGCTAACTGTTGGGATAACGCCGTTGCAGAGTCTTTCTTTAGTAGTTTAAAGAAATAACGGGTTAAAAAGCGGGTCTATAGAACGCGGGAATTAGCGCGCGCTGACATTTTTGATTACATTGAAGTATTCTATAATCGGAAACGGCGACATAGTCACCTCGGGGGCATTAACCCTGAGCAGTTTGAGCAAGCCTCATTCTGAGGAGTCAGGGTGTCAATGATACTGGGGGCATTCCATAGTTAAGTTTTCGCACTAAGTCAATTTTTCCTCTAGAGCGATCTTGATAGTCGATAATTTCTGAATATCCATCAGGGAATACCTGATTCTCCCAAAGCGATCTTTTCGCGAATTTATCAACGCAGGGGCAAACACTATCTCTGTATTAGAATTCTCTGAGTCATTAACACGAGATTTTCTTGAGTCAGCGGGTGTTGTATTTTCATTGAAACTTAACGCTAAAACCTGCCTTATGTAGCGTCGGCTTTTTACTGGCGTAGTGGGAGCTAGTCTAGACAGGTGAATGTTATGTTTAGGGCAAAATTTTTGAAAAGACCAATAATGGAGAAAGTATGTAAAACCGAGTTTAGCTAGCTGCTCTTTAAAGCACTCCTTACAGAAGTGAATTGGCATGTCTTTTTCTTGAGAATAGGTTTCTCCATCCCAAAACAACTCTTGGTATGTTTCTTGGATGTCCTCAATTGGTATGTAAAACGACGAACTAGGAAATGAGTTCTTTATAGTGTTGAACAGGTCATACCTTTTTACCGAGTTAACGTACCTTCTTATTTGAGGGGGAATACGGAGAAGGTTTGCCCAGTTACCATCGCGAGAATTAATAACAGAAGAAAGGTTATTTGCCTGAGTTAGGAGTAAGAGTCTCAGAATATAGCCGTGTAAAGACTCATCGACAACAGGGTAAAAAGGTGTAATAGAACGCTCATCATTTTGGGTCAATTTATTGCGAGCCTTTTTTGTACAAGTTTTATTGTTATTACTTGGCTACTGTACAAACTTCATTGTTAGTTCACATTTAATGTGAACCGACAATATAGTTTGTACACAAGAGAGTTATTTTGAGTTCCGTTTGTCGTCGGCTCGGCGTTTACTTCATCTTCTCGGGATGACCCAGAGGGCCGTATAAAACTTTCGAGCTAAACCCACTCAAACCGGCTAATCCCTTGTGATTGTTGACCCACTTCAAATTCAACGAATAAAGCATGCTGGTATCCCAATTGCTGTTTGTACGCATTAAGCTTTATAAAGTCTTTTTCGTCAGTGATTTTTGATGATGTCTTCTTAAACTCCATAACCAAAATGTTTTCTTTGGTTCTCCTGTGATGGACAATAATATCAGGGTAAACCGTTTGTGCATGAGTGTCATACTGGTCTGGCTGCCCCCCTGGGAGCTGCATGCCTTTGGGCTCGTGGTCATCACGATTATATTCACAGTCCACATGAAAGTTTGGGAATAGATACTGAAGGTATAACGCGACTCTATGCGTGAGTGTTCGCTCGTTTGCATTGATTTGAAGTAACTCGAAATCGTATTGCAAGAACTGGTCTAGGGCTTCGTTGACCTTTTGGCAGATTAATTCCTGGCCTATTCTTTCTATCATTCTTTAATCCTATGTAGTTTTTCCTGCTGGCTAATCAGGCCATATTTCCAAATTACTTACTTGTTTAGGTATTCTTTAAGTACTTCTCCAACGTCCGCACATAAAGAGTCAATTACTTTTTGATAAACTACATCGTCTAAGTTTGGTGAGTAACTTAGTAAGTTAACTGTCACTTGCGTTAGTGAAATAGACATAGAATGCGCTGGGTCAATTAAACCTGAATCACTGGGCCCGGTTAACAAAATATCCTCACTTGAGGAAAAGACAGCGAGCGAAAAGCTAATAGTTTGAGCAGTAGCATGAATATTCTGGCTTGCCAGCTTATAATAGGGACGCCAATGGTCAAAGCCCACGGCTTTTTCTATATCCGCGAAAGTCGCTCGTCGGTTAGTTATGTGAAGAAATTCTTCTGCCCAGCCGTAAGGGTTTTTAAAGTTTTTCCCGTAGCGCCTGATGAGCGCTTCGTATTCCTCCTGAAGTATTGACAGTTGGTGTTCGCTTAGGGGCTGAGCTTGTAGCCTGCCTTTTAAACTCAAATGTTGGCGTGCTCCCTTGTAAGCATCTACCGCCTGATGGTGGCGAAACTTTTCAACAGTTTTTGAGTCACTTCTTTTTAAAAAAATGCTGGTAACAACTAGTTCATGTAGTGCTCGCCATCTAGCGTGCGCCCCATCAGGGAATCCATTCACGAGAAGGCAGCATATTTCGCGAGCAAGAAGACATGACTTGGCGTGTAGCTTGGTTAAAGTGTCAAATAAAAGGTCTTGACTAGCTGCTGCGCTGGGCCGTATGCGCCTGTTTACATTACTTCCTGCCTCAGAACAAATTTCGATGAGGGTTTCGATATGATCGAAAGCACGGTTCCATTTTTCTCGATTTTTCTCAACAAATTGAGTTTGATTAGCCCTTACTTGTTCTAACCCACCACCAAAAGCATTGTTTTTAACCGACTCGAGTACTCCCGGGGGAATTTCTTCAATTAATCTGGTTAAGCAAGAGTTTACAGACTTAAGAATGGTGTCCTGATCTTTTTCCGGCTGTTTATCAATTACTTCATCGATTATCTCATCCAGCATTTTTTGAAAATGGTTCACTAGTCAACCTTTTATGTAATGACTTGATATCTTGCTCGCTTAAACTAATTATTTTGCGTTACTCTCAGTGGTTAACCTAGGACGCAAATCAAGAAGGTGCACATAAATATAGGTGCCATTTCCCAGAGCCTGTTGAACTCTGTCAGCCTCAGCAATAAGCAGCGACAACAACTCATCTGCGTTGATTTTGTGTTTTTCTACCGGATGCTGCCATTGTCGGTCTTTAGCGAGAGTTATGAGCAAAGCCCCAGCCCTGCAATGCTCATCAGCCATATATTTTTTGACCAATTGCCGCTCAATTGTATCTAACAGCTCTTTAGCAGAGCGGTCTGCATTACCCAGCTTGAGTTCAATCACTGCTTCATGTTTCGACAGAACAGATCGCAGACGTATATCGGTTTCCTTCTCGTCCGCAGTTACTGCCTCTTGGTCGACAGTGTAAAGTGAGTTTGCTGCGCGTTTGAGTTCTCGTGCTATTACCCGACGCATTACCTTCTCATCTGGTATCAATGCCCAAGCTTCTCTGGGTGAATCGTCGCGCAGTAAAAGTTCATCAAACTCAGATAACCGATCTTTCAATAACGCAAACATGGCTTCATTTGTTGAAGTTGGAGCTTCACCAGTTTTATCAAGAGCTGCTGCTTGAGCCTCATCAAATGTATCAGCATCAATCTCTATAGCCCAGTTTTCTGCTGCCACAGCTAAAATACGATCCTTAAAATGAGCGCATAAAGGATATTCAGCCATCTCGAGCTTGGCAGCTAAGCCCTCATCTCCTCTCGCGTCGAGCAATGCTGTTACAATGCTATTGCGCGCCTGTTCTGCGTTGTCTCTAATGTCGGGTGAATAGGGCCCTTCGTGGTTCGCGTCGTCCTGTATTCGAACGTGACAATAGGCTAAACGAAGAAGTTTGAGCAGTAATTGCGGCGTGAATCGTTCGTTACGCAAACTAATTCCGTCTTGGTCATTCCCAAAGAGCTTGGCTAGCCAAGTTACAGCTTCCGACTGCTTAGAGGGTTCAACTACCTCAACCTCAGCAATCAGCCGTTCAACTCCCTCCTGCGGCTCAACCTGCATTAGTGTGGACAACCAAACAAGGCGCATGGGAAATGGCAATTTCATCTTCAACCTTTGAAGTGCCAGCATTTGAAGTCTTTTAATTCTCGCAGCATCGCCGTGCTTAATGATAATTCGTGTGGCTTGCCGAACCCTTGCGCTGATTCCGTTCGCGTCATCGGCACCAATAATATCCTCACCATTGTCACCCAGCCAGGACTCCAGTCGTGGTAAAAATAAACAAGCAACCCTTTCAGGCGCATATTCAATTACTTGAAGTAGATTCAAAGGACCTTGTTCTCCTGGTGGTCGGTCCAGCTGCCACGAAAGCTCATTCCCAAGCGTTTTGTTCACAGCTTTTGGATGTCTGTTGGTGAGTTCCTCGAGCCACTCAGGCAGACCGTTGAGTTCAAATGGGGAGTAACGCGCGGCTAGCTCGGCTTCCGCATCGTTGAGTTTAGCAGCCCAGTTTGGGGACTCCGCTTCGGCGTAGATCGCGGCCAAGCCAAGTTGCCAACGTACAAGAAATGTATTGCGTGAGCCTTCGGGCCTTTCGCTAGGAAAAGTTGGATAGTCATCACGCCAGATCTTCATTAGCACTCGGCGAAGCTTGTCGGCCGTCTCTTGATTGAATTGCTCTTCAATGAATCGCCGGTTCCAGCCTGACGCTCGACTGTCTGCACCATCATGACTCATTGCACGCCATAGGTTCCAAGCTGTGGTCCAGCTTTCATCTTTCGAAAATGCTTTTTCAGGATGATTAGCAACGTCTCGCCAAAATTGAATCCAGCTCGCGCGGTTCTTGGCCTTACGCCGCTCGTCCTGTTTCTTCTGTTCAGCTCGCTTCTTTTCCCAGCGAAGCTGTTGCTTTTCGAACTTCGATGGCTTCAGCCAGTCCTCAAGTCTTTCTACGAGAGAAGGTTCATCTGCTATGAGAGGTCTAAGTCCCTCAACGTGTCTATTCGATGTCTCACGATCAGGCGGCAATCTAATGGCTGCCTCCAAGAGCATTGCGCGCTCTTCTATATCCCGACTCGTGTCACTAAGCGCTTCGCACACCCAAGTCAGATCTCTATCCGGTCCTAGCTCAACCGGGCCTCCGTGAATAGTGACCTCTGCGAGCCGTACCCAAGGCTCTTTGATTTCATGTAATGATTGCAGCAAAGCATCATGAATCCAGAACAGACGCTCGTTATCCTCTGCTTTAAGATTGATGAGACTTTGGTGGAGAGATTTGATCGGCTCGTCGTTATAATGGTCACGGTGATGTAATCTCGATGCGACTACACTCGCATGAAGCCATTGATCATCTTGGCTTTTATCCAAACCGCATTTACACGTTGCTGCGAGTGCTTCATTGAGATGTGCCCAATCACTCGCAATATGCGAGCACTCCTCTAGCCCTGTAATCCCCTCCGAAACTATTGCGAGGAGACCGTCACGAAGTTCCTCAAGCTCAGGGAGCTCAAGAGACAACCTTGCTATCAGACTTGAAAGTTGCCAATTGAAATCGCTTACACCTCGCTTCCCTTTTTTTATCCACCGGAGAGCCCGACAAAGCTGGTCAACTGACATGTGCTTTGGAAAAAGACGTAGTATGGCACCACATGCTACTTTTTCATGCCAGAGTTCATCACCGTCAGCTATACCTGCTGAAATGCTTTCTAATCTCTTGTCTTCTAGAGCGACTAAGGCTTGAATAGCTATGATACGTTCCACCGCAGTCGCTGAAATTTCTTGAGTTATATCGAATACGATATCTGCACAAGCTTCTATGCGGCCAGCTTCTATAAGACTGATTAGGACTTCTCGCACATCCGGGTTCTCTACTCCACAACGCCAAATCCTTTCAACTTCGTCTGCCAGCTCATTCGACGCAAATCGATGAACTTGAATGTGAGGCACCTGAAGGCCCCTCCATCCACCAGGGCCGTAACGTTTAGCGAAGGCGCAAAGAGCTTGATTTCGCTGCGTCTGCATTAAGGACTCTGGATCGCCTTCATTAAGAAGCACAGCGGGCTCATGGTCCCGCAAGAGTTCAAATATGCCACTATCTTGCAAGGCTAACCATCCAGCGACTGGTCGCTTAGACGGCCGCACGATAATTTTGTTTTTGGTCTCAGCGAAAATAAGCCGTTTGAGGGCTTTAAAGGGCATGCCATGTTCTCTAAGCGTTATCAGCCGCTCGGCAGCAAGGTACTCCGCGACCGAACGATGATGAAAACGTACCCTACCATACGAAGCGAAACCAAATAGCGGACGCTCCAGCAGTGCTTTTCTCTCGTTCGGCTTCCAATCGGATAGGATTATTGAGGGATCAAGAGCTGCATCCTCGTCAATGACATCGGACTCTGCACTATGGCGGATAGTTAAACGACGTGTCATCTGAACTGCGAGCGCGATCCGGCTAGCTCCCTCAATTGCCTTGTCGATAGACAATTCCGCTGCTTCAGCTCTGGGTTCGCGGGGAAGTAATTTCACACGAACATTTGTATCAACCTGGTCGCGATGTGTTCGGATACGTTTATGCATACTCCAGTCTGTGCATAACTCAATGAGGTCCTGAGGTCTACGTGCAAATTCCAGAGCATTTCGACGTTGCAAGTCTTCAAAAAAAAGGTCAGGAGCGCTCACTCCCTCACGCCTACAAAAATTGACTATCTGTTCGTCTGAGAGCGGCATTAAGCCAACAGACCGCCAATCAGGCGAATTATTTTTGTTGCTATTGTTATGTTTCTCCCGATGTTCACGCATTGCAATCTTCGCAAATGTCTCCTCATCGGATTCCGAAGACGGGATTGGAGGAACAGGTAGTAGACTTTTCACTAGCTTTTCGTCGAAGGGGATTGGTCTTGACGTGATGACGATTCGCGCTCGGTGAAGTTGCCCTCCAATACTTTTTCTCAGTCGCTTAAGCGCGCGCTCAAACGAACCAATAGTCAATTTTAGTTCATCAATCGAGTCCAAAAAAAAAGTAGCAACCTCATACTGTGAGGCAAGCCAAGCATCCAAGCGGGCTTCTTCGTCTGCATCCAACAGGTTGATAAGGTCTTCGGTCGCCAATGCGGCCAGTTCAACGAAGAATGCAGGCTCTCCCGCAGCCCAAAGGCGCTTTGACTGTTCACGGCATTCGTAGGTTTTTCCTGCCCCGGCCTCGGAAACTATAAGTATACGTTTTGACTGGAGTAAATCATCCCATGTATTTCCTCGCGACCAGCCCAACCCAACTAAAAAAGACTGTTCGTCGGCATTGGCGACCTTCCCTTCAGGAATATCATTGAAAATACGTTCTACCATGATTTTAATGCTACCTACCAAATTGTCTGTCTATTTTTGAATAAAGGAGAGCCCCAGAGATTGAATAGCCATTAGCTCACTAGAGAGTCATTAGATAATTTTAAGCTCACTCAGTTTGATTTGGGCCTTACCAAAGCAATCCTCACAGAAATCAAAGCTGAATACTTCACCACCATGCTTTCAACACAAATATCACATATAATATCGAGAACTATCTCTTAAGCTTTTTGGCGCTCTTTCTCATGGTGTTACCTTTTTAGTTATTGATTTGCTCATAGCCATCGCCAACTTTTATAAATGTTCTTCTTTTTACCTCAAACGGTGAATCAATAAGCGCCTGAACAGGCACGATATGGCTTATGTCAGAAATATCACCAATGTCGAGTTCAAGTGCGCCTTTTGAATTTAAGCATTGCTCGTGAACGCCAAAAGAAATCCGAAATTCCATTTGCCATGAATATTTACAATCTTTTGTATATAAGCCGATTGGACCAGAATAATTCTCTAAAGGTTTATAATCGACTAGGCCATAGCCGTCATCTAAAAGCTTAGAGCTAAATGTACCATGTAACTTTTTTATTGCTGTGTTCATCCGGTATGAAAAATCATTCGGTTTGTTTATAAGCAAAACATGCGAACCGAAATCGAGAAACCGTTTATCAAAGTATATTTTTCCATCAGCTTCACAGGGAATTAAGCCATCTTCATTGTCAGCTAAAGCTCCCATACAAAATAGCATCGTATTTTGGGGTCTTGGAAAGTAAGCGGTAAGAACTGCATCAGAGCCTAAATCAACTTCCTCATCTTTAACTTTTATAGATAAAGTAGTGCAACCTGAGTGGGTATTTCCTGCTCGAAGTATTCCATATACTTTCTCTAACTCATCGGCTCGTAAAGCCAGACCTTCCTCACCTTCTAAATTTGAAAAGTACTCAAGACTGTTCATGTAGAGCAGACCTTTCTGCATCTGCACAAGCCTATCAATTGAGGCTACTTTGAACAGTAACCAAAAGTCCTTCCGGGGTGGCTTGGCGATAAAGTTGTGAGGTGTACTTGCAGTTTTCATATGCTCAAAACCCAGATTTAAACCCAGCTTCACTCTATCAGATCGTAAGCTTTTAACTAAGATTTTTATGGGTCAATT
>Ga0160421_1000311_pt1 | contig 10197 bp, 9 predicted proteins | sample TAMARWmetagpilot_FD_108195 | JGI IMG/M metagenome (GOLD analysis project Ga0160421, IMG submission 108195) | Phycosphere-associated microbial communities from TAMU algal ponds, Corpus Christi, Texas, USA - TAMU ARW-7 10/27 metagenome pilot | ecosystem: Engineered > Artificial ecosystem >... | reverse complement strand
TCAACAGGCAAGCCGCGCTGTAACTCAGGTAAAAACTGCGCGTATTTAGCAAGTCGTTCGCTCCACTGTTTATCTTTAATCAGTACATAAGCCTCAAATGCTGTTTTGTAGCCAAACAGCTGATCCTCATAGGTTTCAATAGGGCCGATGACCACATCAATGTCATTGTTTTGCATGTCCATCCAGGCTAAATCGGATGGACGGTACTCGTTACTTAAAAACGCGTCGGCACGTAGGTTCAAGTAGTGAGCAAAGTCCGGATCCTCGGCTAACTCAGCTGCTTGACGAAGCAGTTTAGCCGCTTGCTTGAGCTCGTCTGAGTATGCACTTGCATAGGGTACCACGGTCAGCTGACCCGAGCCGTCTCGACGAATTAGCGTATACTCGCTCGTCTTCTCTTCATTGCTAAAGTCATTAAACTCTTCTTTGCTCATATCAGCAGGATAGAAATTGGCGCCTGGTGGCTTCTCGCTAAACTCACGCAAAAACGGTTTATCACCGTTGAGTCGATCCCACGGGCCGTAATTAATATCAGCGAATGGCTGCGCTGAATCAGGAACCGCATTTATGAATGAACGCTTGTCATGGGCGAAGGCCTGTTGCCAGAAGAGGTCATCCATGATTTTGGCGGCTTCAATCAGTAACCCCAACATTTCTTTTTGATTAGTTGTAAGGTGCGAAATGTCAGAAGTTAGTGTGTAGTCGGTATAAATCCCAAAGCGATCTTCAGCACCTTTGACAAGGGTGTAATCAGACGTCTGCTGGGCTGAAGCTGTGGAAGCTTGGTTTGCTTGTGTTTCCTGAGAAGTCGCTTGTTCTGAACAAGCTGATAAAGCAAGAACCAATGGCGCAATGGTGAAAATTTGTTTTAACATAAGTTCAACTTTGTCGGTATAGTAGTAAAATGAGTTAAAACAATTTAATGCGATGCGGACAATATCGCAAGTTAGGTAATGAATAAGGATCTGAAAACGAGTCATGACGGCAACTAACGCACTGTATTTATTGATAGAAGACAGAATTCAACGGGACCAACTAAAGTTACCCGGGTTGCCAGAAACCGCAGAGCGAATCCGTCAAGCGACCAGTAATCCGGATACTAATTTACAAGACTTAGCGGCTATTATTCAGCATGACACTGCATTGAGTGCGCGGTTGATTCGGTTGGCTAATAGCGCCTACCTAAGTGGGCGAGCACGCGCAGAAAGTTTGATGCAGGCACTCACGCGCATTGGTCTACGTCGGATCCGCACGTTAGTGGTAGCGATGGCTGTGGAACAGATCTTTAACCCGAAGAATGACATCGTTAAACAATACGCACAGAAATTTATAACCGAATCGCGTGACATCGCCGCCGCTTCGGTTATCGTCACTCAACATCTGCACGAACGTGGTTATTGTAACCGCCTACATCAAGACGTGTCGCTATTAGCGGGTATGGTATGTAGAATCGGTGTTGCACCTATTCTAAAAATTGCTGATGAATTCGATGATAGTTTTGCCAATCCATCGTTTATGAACCAAACCATTACACACTTTGATCGCAGCTTGGGCGTCAGCGTTTTAGAGCACTGGCGCTTCGCCCCCAATCTTATCAAGGTGCCTTATTTTTATAACCGTGGGCGGTTTGAGGATCTTAACGACCCCTTAGTGGTGAACTACTGCGATATCGTGCATATCGCCAGTTTATTAACGGGGCATTCTAGACCCATTGATGGAGCGATGACGCTAGCCGAATACCAACAGCGAGAGATTATTCCCGTAAACGATTTCTGGGACGACGAATCGACCCAGAACCGTTATCAAGCTTTACGCACTTCACTCAGTTGAAATACTGAATAAATCGTCAAGTAAAGCACCGAGTTCGGCAGACACGAGGGCTAGGTCGCTATCGAGTTTTTGTTCCGGCGAGGCGTCATTCCAGTCATCTTGATCGTCTAGTAACTGATCCGTTGCTTTTATGCGCTTCAACGCCCAATCGGCCTCGATGACACACTCGATGTGTTCGTTCCAAACGAGACCTAATTTAACTACCTGTTTGCCGGCAGCTGCATGAGCCTGAACATCTTCGCGCGTGAGATCTTCTTGTTTGCAACGGATGATGCCGCCATCTGCTTGTGGCGAGCGCAGTTCAAGCTCATCGCCTAAATCGAATCGACTGGGTAATGCTTGTGTGGTGAGCCACTCGGTGAGTAGCACTTCTGCCGACTCCGCAAGAGCAATCGGTTTGACGGGTAAAGAGCCGACGCTCGCACGTAATAAGCCGAGCAAATCTTCTGCTTTATTAGCACTTGATTCATCAACAATGACGAGTTGACGTTTTAAATCAATGTAAGCCCACGTTTTACGAAACTTACTGAATGCTTGGGGTAGCAGTTGATGGGTAATATCTTCTTTAAGATTTTTCTTTTCTTTACCATTAACGGGACGGCCCTCGGTGTCTTGAATCGCTTGTACTTTTTGCTCAAGTTCAGCATTGACTACCGCAGCCGGTAACACCTTTTCTTCGCGTTGAGCGCAGACTAAATAGCTTTGCTCAACCGCATGATGAAGTACTTCACTTTGTGCACCAAAAACGGACGTCCAACCAAAGCTGGTCATATCCTGCCGGCTACACGGCTTAAATAGCTGTGCTTGAAGGTGAGACTCAAAGTCTTCAGGTAATTGAAATGACTCGCCAAAGCGATACACGCGGGCGTTTTTAAACCACATAATTAAGCGCCTTTATCTTAAGATAATGATTGGGAAGGAGAACCGATACGTTAAACCTTGACCCGGCTCACTAGAAGCGGTGATTTCGCCGTCCAATGTTTGTGTGACTAGGTTGCGAACGATATGCGTGCCTAAGCCACTTCCGCCTTGGTTTAGCTTGGTTGTGAAGAATGGGTCGAACAGTTTCTCTAGCTGCTCTTCATTCATACCGTGACCGTTATCGGAGTATACCACATGGAGTCTGTCGGTCTGATTAGCATCGGTCTCAGTACGGATTTCAATATGCATTTCACCTTCACTGATGCCCTCGAATCCGTGCAGTATGGAATTCATAATCAGGTTAGTAAAAATTTGCGACAACGCACCGGCTGTACAGCGAACATATAAGTCGTCAGGACAATCAATGCGCACATGATGATTTTGTTTTTTGAGTTGCGGTTGCAATGACTGAACCAGATCGCCTACGTAACGCTTTAAATCAATGTCGCGAATAGCATCTGATGTTTGATCAACTGCCACTTGCTTAAAGCTACTGATAAGCTCTGATGCTCTATTAAGGTTATTCTCAAGTAGTTGAATGCTTTCACGACTTTCTTCTATATATTTGCCCAGTTGTGCTTGCGTTAATGTTTTGTCGTTTAGCATGCGATCAAGGTTTTCGAGTTTCTCTTTTAAAAACGAGTTAGCCGTTACGCTAATACCGATGGGTGTGTTTACGTCGTGTGTAATACCCGCGACAAGACCACCTAAAGAAGCCATTTTCTCGGATTCAATAAGTTGTTGTTGAGTATTTTTAAGATGATCGAGTGACGACTGAAGCCGATCGTTCGATTCGCGCAAATTAGTTTCCATCGCACGGCGTTGACTGATTTCTCGTTCCAGTTTTTCTTGCCGAATTTCCAATTCATTTTTGCGCTGCTCGAGGTCAAGCATCACCTGACTTAAACGCGAGGTTTTCCGAGCAACTTCCTGTTCGAGGATAGCATTTTGTTCATCTAATTGGCGGTTGGCTAACTTAAGTTTATGCTGTGTCCGCTCTAGATCTTCTTGATAGTCTTCAATGTTATCGATGAGTTGATTGTATGCTTGCTCAATCAGTACCAACTCATTGTGATGTCGTTCATCGAGTTTGATGCGTGACGCGTCTAAATTATCCAACCGAAAACTATTAATTTGTCGAGTGAGATCGTTTAAGGGTTGGTTAAGCATGCGTTGGAACGCGATGGTAAAAAGGATAAGTAAGAACGCACTTTTTATAATCGCATTACCGACAATAAATGCGAGGCTGATCTTGATGCGGTCGATGGCAATATCGCGGGTGGTAAAGAGTGATACATCGCCCACCCGAGTTGAGTGGCCAGAAAACTCAAAAATCAGCGCATTGTAGAAACCAAAGGTGCCGTTTTCCTCGGGAACGACATAACCTTCGGAAGCGCGTTCAGGTAAATTATCCACGGGTAAGGTTTCACCAATTTGAATAACAGGCTTACCACTTTCGTCTCTTATTAACACACCCGCAATTGCCGGAATGCTGATTAGACCGTCAGCGATGGTCTCAATTTGAGGGGTATTGAACTCCCACAAGGAACGCGTCAGCGAACCATTAAAGGTACTTTGTTGGTTTTGCAGTTCGGCGACTAACACACGTTTAGTGTCAAAATATTCTGCACCAATTTGTACCGCTGTGACTGTAAGCGTTAGTAAAAAATAGACAGACAGAACGCGGGTGAGAAGCGAATAAGATATGCTTTTGTAAGCCATAATAAGTTATAATTTAAGTGCCGCTTACCTAGTTTAAAGACTCTCTTTAAACTAATCGATTAGGCTTACAGACGCAATCTTTATCGTTGTCACAAAGTTGACATATTTACGTCATTAAGCTGTCACGAAAAATCACTAAAGTTGTCGCATCTTTCATCTGGGTGTTTAAAAATTCACCAACCTAAGTAAAGGGTCACATATGAAGTTGCTAGCGACAAGTACAGCCATTGCGATGGCTTGCGTTCTATCAACATCGGCATTGGCACAGGATAAAACCTTAGAACCAGTCGTTGAGAACGCCTCCGATATCAATGAGTCTGCACGCGAGGCTCAGCTCACTGTAGACAAAATCTCTGACTCCATGCAAGAGCGCATGCAGCAGTACAAGCAGATCATGAAAGAAATTGAAGGTCTGCAAGTTTACACCAACCAACTTCAAAACCAGATCAACGACCAACAGGTTGAGATGGCTGACTTGAATCAATCGATTGACCAAGTGAGCTACGTTGAGCGCCAAATCACTCCTTTGATGATTCGTATGGTTGATGCACTCGATAACTTTATCGAACTCGATGTACCGTTTTTAGAGCAAGAACGAGATGAACGCATCGCGGGTCTGCGTGAGTTGATGGGCAAAGCCAACGTTGATGTGTCTGAGAAATTCCGTCGCGTTATGGAAGCTTATCAAATTGAGACCGATTACGGTCGTAACATTGAGGCTTATACGGCAGAGCACTCTGTCGATGGGCAAGTGCAAGATGTAACGTTCTTACGCGTAGGTCGTGTGGCGTTGATTTATAAGTCACGCGATGGGCAGCACCTCGGTATTTGGGATAACGACAGCAAACAGTGGATGGAGCTTGACCAGGCTCATCGCCCTGCTGTTGAAACTGCCATTCGTATCGCACGTAAGCAGGTCGCTCCAGATATGTTGATGCTACCGCTCGTCGTGAATAAAACTGCGTCAACTAACGCTGCCGATTAAGGAGTCCTAAGATGTCGATGAAACCAATCAAGCTATTAATCAGCGCAGCACTAACTTTAGGTTTGGTAGCTGGCGCGCAAGCGGCACCTAAACCGCAAGATCCAATCAACCTTGACCAGTTGCTTGAGCAGCTTCAGCAAGGTAAGTACGCACAGTCGGAAGAAAACAAAGCTCGCTTAGAGCGTTTCCGTCAGCAGGAGCAAGAGCAAAAGCAAATGTTGCGTGATGCCATCGCACAGCGTCAAGCGCTTGAGCAAGAAGCGTCAGACTTAGAGACACGCTTTGAAAGCAATGAGACTAAATTAGGTAACTTGCAAGATACCTTGACGCAAAGCATGGGCTCATTGAAGGAGCTCTTTGGTGTATTACAGCAGGTGACTAATGATGCTGCTGGAAGCTTCCAAAACTCCGTTATTTCAGCGCAGTACCCTGGCCGTTCTGACGAGCTAAAGCAACTTTCTGAGCAAATCAGTAACTCCTCTAAGCTCGCCTCGATCGAAGATATTGAGAAAGTGTGGCTAGCGCTACAAAAAGAAATGACCGAGTCAGGCAAAATTGCGGAATTCTCAGCGCCTGTGACTGAAGCTGATGGTGAGAAAGATGTCGAAGACGTCTTGCGTGTAGGGGCGTTCAACCTTGTTTCAGATGGCGCATATCTTGAATATAACGCAACCACCGGAAACATCGCTGAATTAGTCCGTCAGCCGGCAGGTCGCTTTACCGAGAGTGCTGATGAGTTGCAAGACGCCTCAAATGGCGTGGTCGCGTTTGGCTTGGATCCAACGGGCGGCTCGATTCTTGGATTATTGGTGCAGGCGCCAAGCTTAAAAGAGCGTGTGGACCAAGGTGGAACTGTGGGCTACATCATTCTGGGACTCGGCTTAATCGGCTTGTTGATTGCACTTGAGCGTTTCGTATCACTTATGCTTATTGGCAACAAAGTAAAACGCCAACTTAAAGCACCGCAGCCAAAAGAAGACAACCCACTGGGTCGTGTCATGCTGATCAAAGACAAGTTCCCGGATGCGGATACTGAAACACTTGAGCTCAAACTGAGTGAGGGCATCTTACGCGAAGTACCGAAGATTACCCGCAACCTCACGTTTATCAAGATCATCTCGGTTGTCGCTCCGTTGATGGGTCTATTGGGTACAGTAACCGGTATGATTAATACCTTCCAAGCAATTACCTTGTTTGGTACGGGTGACCCGAAAATGATGGCGGGTGGTATCTCGCAAGCATTGGTGACTACAGTACTCGGTCTTGTTGTCGCGATTCCGATGACGTTGCTATTCGCAATGTTACATACACGCAGTAAAAACATGATCCACATTTTGCAGGAGCAAGCATCAGGCATTATTGCTGAACGCTCTGAGCGAGGAGAATAGTCGTGTTATTTCTGATTGAATTCAGCAATGCGATTAGAGATTTCATCGAGGCCGGCGGGCATGTCCTGCTGGTCATCGGAATCCTAATCTTCAGCATGTGGCTGATGATACTCGAGCGAATTTTCTACTTTTTCAATGGCCACCGTAAAGCGGTCAAAGATGCGCGCAAACGCTGGAAAGAGCGTGACGATAAATCGTCGTGGAATGCTGAACAAATTCGTCAGGCGATGATTTCTCGTGTTGCGCTGGGGCTAGGCGGCAACCTGCCAGTGATAAAGGCATTAGTCGCTTTGTGTCCTTTGCTTGGATTAATGGGTACCGTGACCGGCATGATCGAAGTGTTTGACGTGATGGCTATCACAGGTACAGGAAGTGCTCGCTCAATGGCATCGGGTGTTTCTAAAGCCACAATCCCAACGATGGCCGGTATGGTCGGAGCACTATCTGGAGTATTCGCCGCAACTTGGTTGCAACGGACGACACGCCGCGAGCGAATGAAACTAGAAGATCGAATTTTATTGGAGCGTCACTGATATGAAACAGCATTTTGCCAACTTAGTTGAAGAAGAAGAGAGCGCTATCGACATGACGCCGATGCTCGACGTCGTTTTTATCATGTTGATCTTCTTCATCGTGACAGCCTCATTCGTGAAAGAGTCGGGTATTGATGTTAACCGCCCAGACGCAGCGACTGCTGTGCAGAAGAATCGCGCCAATATTTTGGTGGCAATCAGTGACTCGAATGAAGTTTGGATTAATAAGCGTCAGATTGATTTACGTGCGGTTCAAGCGAATATCGAACGTCTTTATGCCGAAAATCCGCAAGGATCCGTCGTTATTCAAGCGGATGAGGAATCAAATACTAAGACCTTAATTGAGGTCATGGATGCGGCACGTGCTGCCGGCGTGTTTGATGTTTCAGTAGCAACGGATGAGCAGTAACTATGAGATATATTGCCGCGCTATTAGTTGCCGCCGCAGTCACCATTGGGCTGTTCTATTTAATGCAGTCGTTAATTAGCTCAGGCGAGGGCGCGATGTCGGAGCCGGTAAAGGGCAGTGTTTTGGACTTTGTGCGCACACCTGAACCTGAACAGGTGCAGGAAAAAGAACGCAAACCAGAACGTCCGCCGGAACCTGAGCAGCCACCGGAAGACTTACCACAACCCGACAGGAGCTCGGATGTTGATACGGATAGCTCGGGGTCGTATGACTTTAGCGCCGATGTCAGTGCCAGTGCGGATATTGGTAATGGCGCGTCTCTACAAGCGAGCGATGGCGAGTATTTGCCTATCGTTAAAGTTCAGGCGACGTATCCTCGTCGTGCGCTGCAACGAGGAATTGAGGGCTATGTGGTAGTCGAGTTTACTGTGACCAAACAGGGCTCGGTGAAAAACCCCGTGGTTGTTGAAGCAGAGCCACAGGGGATATTTGAGGACTCAGCCATGGAAGCGGTGTTGAAGTTTAAGTATAAGCCACGGGTTATCGACGGTGAGCCGGTAGAAGTAGAAGGGGTCCGCAACCGCATGACCTTCGAAATGAATTAAGGTGAGGTGAGCAATGAAACATCTTTTATTAAGTGGCGTAATTGCTTGGGTTGTAGGTACAACGCTCGTTCAGCCTGTGCTGGCCCAGACAACGGAACGCGTACCGGCATTGCGTGAGAAAGTATATAGCCAGTTAGCTCGTGCACAAAAAGAAGCAGAAGATAATGGTGTGCAAGCCGGTTTAGCTGCGTTGAAGTCGGTCGAGGATCGTGCTGATAGCATGAATAGCTATGAACGTGCGATGCTCTGGAACTTCTACGGCTACACCTATTATGACAACGAGCAAGTGGATAAAGCCATCGATTACTTTGCCAAGGTGGTTGAGGAGTCGCCGATTCCTGCCTCTTTAAAAAAGAACACATTGTTTAGCCTGGCACAGTTAAGTCTGACCCAAGGCGATTTCGAGGAGACACTCGGGTACTTGGACCGTTGGGAAAAGGTCGCTAAGGCGGACGAGTTGAGTAAAGCGTGGGTACTTAAAGCTCAAGCATTATACCAAGCTGAACAGTTTGCTGAAGCATTGCCATTTATTCAGAAAGCAATTACGGCAGCTGATCAAGAAGACAAAGCGCCACAAGAGAACTGGTTAATACTCGCTCGCGCTATTCATTATGAACTGAAGCAAACTGAGCAAGTGGCAGCGGTACTGGAGCGTTTAGTAAAACTCTATAGTAAACCGGAATATTGGCTACAACTAGCAGGGGTTTATGGCCAACTTGAGCAGAGTAAAAAGCAACTGGCAGTGCTTGAAGCCGCAAACCAGCAAGGGTTCATCGATACGGCAGGAGAATTACGTAATCTTGCTCAGGTTTATTATATTAATCAGTTGCCTTACAAAGCTGCAAAAATTATGCGAGATGGCTTTGACGCTGAAAAAATGGAAGCGAATTTAGCCAACCGTAAGTTCTATGCGCAAAGTTTGATGCAGGCGCGGGAATATCAGCAAGCGCTGGATGCTTATTTATGGGCTGACGAAGTTAGCGAAGATGGTGAGATGCTAGCTCAGGCAGCACACGTTGCACTCAATCTGGACAAAAACGAGCGCGCGACCATGTTAGCTAAAAAGGCCCTTGAGAAGGGTGACGTGCGTAATGAGGGTAACTTATGGTTACTTCAGGGAATGGCCGCAGTTAACCAGCGTCATTATGAGGACGCTGTTGACTCATTTGCTAAAGCCATTGAATTCCCCGAGAGTAAGGCGGCAGCGCAGCAGTGGCAGCGGTACGCAAAGAGTCAGGTCGATTACCAACAGCGCGTTAACGAAACCGCAATGAATTAGTCACGCTTTTGCAATAAAAGGTACATAAAGTAAGAAAACTGTAATAAAATCTACACGGTGTTTTAACTAAACGTTCATTTTTAGGCGTAGTTTCCCAAGAAGTCCGTAAACTACGATTAATAACTGAAACAATCGTGTGGATTTTATGTTTCGATATTTTATGTATGCAGCACTGGTGTGCAGCTCGGTAAGCGCATACGCTGACGATAACAGTGATGCGCTTACTGTTTATGGTCGTGCCAACGTCGGCTTGTTATACAGCGATATTGCGGACCAAGATGATACGGAAGTCAAAAGCTACTCTTCACGCTTTGGCTTAAAAGGCCAGCAGTCGCTCGATAATAATCTTGAAGTGTTCTATCAATTTGAGTGGGGCGTAGACCTCGCAGGCTTTGATGAAGATGACTCTATTAGTGACCGTAACCAAATCGTTGGTTTACGTGGCGACTTTGGTACTGTCATGCTGGGCCGTTACGATACCTTCCTGAAAGACTCTCAAGGCGCTATTGACCAGTTCAAAGACTA
>Ga0160421_1000310_pt1 | contig 10199 bp, 7 predicted proteins | sample TAMARWmetagpilot_FD_108195 | JGI IMG/M metagenome (GOLD analysis project Ga0160421, IMG submission 108195) | Phycosphere-associated microbial communities from TAMU algal ponds, Corpus Christi, Texas, USA - TAMU ARW-7 10/27 metagenome pilot | ecosystem: Engineered > Artificial ecosystem >... | reverse complement strand
CTATTCATATTGAACGGAGTCCGCGATGCTTGTCGGCCGTTTTTGGAGTCCGTTTTGGTCTCAAACGAAGGTCCTGCGAACCCGCGACCCTCTCCAATCGTGCCGTACGAAGATGCCTTTCCATCTTTACTTTCTACCCCTCCTCCAAATCTGCCTTTTTCTTCCAAAAGCCTTCCAACACACTCTTTCCAATATGCTAATTCAGCCACTGACAAAGCTGAGAAATCAAAACCAAAGCGGCGTGTTCGACCTTTGACAATTTCAACGTCCGGACCATCGGCTTGGGGCGAAGGAAATTTGGTGACTGCGTCACTGACAGTCAGCACGACTTTGCAACAGTGTGATATATGCCATCCAAAACTCCCGTTAAAAATGCCAATCCCTCAAGGTAAATCAATACCGAAGTCAGCGCGGTCTGGCGCCACGCGGAAAACACCGACAAAGCAAGAGAAAAGCGCCCACCAACGGATGGAACAAACCAGCATGACTGAGGTGCAAAGGCTAGTAGAAGTTTACTGTGAGCTGGTGAAGAGTGCACTCGTCCCCTCGACGGCGTTGGAGTTGCATTTGCTGTGTCGTATGTTGTCTGTTCCGATCAGCGATCTATCGAATCCTCAGAGCTTGCAGGATTCCAGTTTTTCCTGTGTTTTCTCCTCAGCGACACAATGTACATATTTTGCGAGGGAATGTTTGCTTCGCTTGTCTGGTATCCTCCGTGGCTACGGTAAATCCTTTCTGATAGAACTTGTTCGATGCGCTCCATTCCGTGTTCACCTTCCCGATATGGTTTCGGACTTTGAAGCACTCATACGGCTCGACGCGACGCGTGTAGATGCGTCTCTCGACTTTTCACCAAACAGTCAAATCCCTTTGTTGACCCTTCCTTTCAATGAGGAAAGAGACTCGCGACACAACTACAAGACTCGTGAGGAACAAGCCCTTTACAAGAACCGAGAGGAAAGCCGCGACGCATTTCTCTACCAGTTTAGATCCTTTTTAAATGTGAGAGGGAAATTAGTTGATACAGGAGCCGCGGAAAAAGAAATTAAGAAAATCGAACGGTCTTCTCGAACTGTCGTAAACGGAGTGATGGGCGACAACGTTCCTTGGTTTGCGGATTTTTTTTGCGATTTATTGTTACAGACTGGTCTAGTACCTCTGCAAGAGACAGATACAGACCTTCTTCGTATCGCCGGTAAGGAAAAGCTCCAAAAACTGCACAAGCGCTTTGGATCCATGGTTCCTCTTACTGAAAAAAGTACCAAGAAACTCGTTGCCGAGCGGCACTTTAGAGAATCTATCCCGGCGGTGGCAGCACAGCAGTTCTTTCCTGGCCATCAGGAGTTTTTCTTCCTTTTTCTTATGTCCGCCGACTCCTTCATCTTTGGTTTGCATTTACGCCGAGTATTGGCCCAGAATATTAAGAAACTCGCTGCCGCTACAACGGTAAGGGATTTTGAAAGGCAGATATTGAAAATGCAATTGCTAGGTCGTTTTGTTGGTGTACTCTTCTTCGCTCCGAATTGGGTTTCATCGACCACAAAGCAACAATCTCCGTCTTTACTTTTATCAACTGCTCTGTGCGAAATCTCAATTGCTGGTTTACCAATGCTAGAAATGCTCGGTGAAGCGTGCCAAAATGGTAACCTCGTGAGTTTCGTTCCATGGGTGGTCGAAGTTCTTAAGATGTCCATCTGGGACAGAGGGGCGCGCAACAGTTTTGAGGTGCGTCAGCTTCTAGCGTATTTGCGGCAGATACAATTATTGTATTGCAGAAGGGATGAGAGAACTGAAACAACCAATTCAGTACGCGAGCTCATTTTTGGTAGCATCGAGGCTATGCTTGATGAAGTTCTTGGTCTTGGACGGACCACGAGTCTAGAACTGACAGCCCTAAAATTAGCGCCTATGCAGGAAACCGGACTGGACTGCATTGATTTCACATTTTCTTCGACATTGCTGTTCGCGTCATATTCTCATTTGGAGGAGTTGATGGCTCTCATATCAAAGCTGTCGCGCCCTGAAAATAGCACACTCACTAGTCCCAGGATATCGAGAAAGCTTCGACCCAGTTTTATTAGTCCCACAGTAAGTCCGGATCAAAAATTAACTCATTCCTCGCATGCTGAAGAAATTGCCGGAGAAGGAGGCCTTGTGCCGAGCCAAACAAGGCGGAACACGACAATCCATGCAAAATTGCGATTTACTTTCTTCCACCAGCATTCTAACTTAAAGGAGGCCTCCGAGTTTGCCATGGATCAAATTTTGAAACTCTGTAGTGCAAAACTTCTCAAGGCAGTTATTCATCCGACACTGACACAATCGCTTGCGGATGGAAGCAATCATGTCGACTCGGAGCGATGTGCCTTAGCGGCAAGTCTCGAATTTATTCGAAGCGAGCTCCACTCACGTATTGGCCAAGTTCTTGACGCACTCGTTGACAGTAGAACGAGTCAAAAAGTAAAAAGTATTGCATGCTCTCTAGCTGTCAATCATGGCCTTGAAGTTGGAAATGCCATGGCTTCTGCAATGGTTGCGACGGCAATGAAATCGATGCCTGGTGCTATTTTAACAAACGATAGACGTCGGTTGTTTGACGGCTATTCCACAAATTGCGAGATCGTTCAAACAAATCTGGTGTATATAACAGGTTGCTTGCGAGATCTTCTCATCGAGCTGAAAATGAGAATGGATGGCGACTTTTCAGGCGTCGACAAATTGATCCAGAAAGTTTTGAAAGACTTCGAGGAGTGGCTTGCGAAGTCGGGAAGCACAGTCCCTATAGGAAACGAATTTCGATCTTTTATTCAAGTCTTATTACAAGTCGACTCATTTACTTTACGGATAATGAAATGGTCGCTGCTTTTCAATACGGCTTCTTGCGAGATGCGGTGGTGTCTTTTGACATCATATTTGGAGTGGACCTGCTTGTTAAGCAGAATATCACGGTTTGGCTTAAAATCCGTTCGCGCATTTCTCTCTGAAAGCGAGAATCTTGTCACTCTTGTGAGTATTGGCTCCGCGGACGACAGGTTCGAAGGCCTCTGCGTTACGCTGCGAAATTTGCGCAAGGCAAAGCTCCTATCGAAGACTGCTTTCGAAAAATGCATTCTGATTTGCGAACGAAAGGAGATTTTAAATACCGCTTCTATCGACAGTATACGCAAAGCAACGTTTTGTTGTTAGATGATTTCAGCACTGTTTTAAACTTTTTTTAAGTATGGAAACCGAGTAAGTTAGCACTTGATTGTTCCAAAACTTAGGGATCATCCTAGTCGCTGGTCTTAGCGAGCACCTAAATTTTGGCGACCCCCGTCAATTGCAATACATTCTCCAGTTAAAAATTGTGCCTTGCTTGATGCTAGAAAGGCGATGAGCTCGCCTACTTCGTCGGGCTGCCCAACGCGCCCCAGACTGGCAGAAAGAGGATGTGTTGTTTCGATACTGCGTTTTAAAAAAGATGCGTACTGCTCATCAGTTTGGCCGCCAGTCTTTTGCAAATTCGTTTCAATAACCCCGGGATTCACAGCGTTTACGCGAATTCCAGCCTTTGCCAGATCAACGCTGGCACAACGTGTCAGCTGATCGATGGCAGCCTTGCTCATACAATAGGAAGCGCATCCGGCGAATGCTTGCTTGCCATTGACGGAACTCACGTTTACAATAGATGGAAATCTTTCCTTCTCCTGTTTCAAATATGGTATGGCATGGATCATAATTTCAAAAGGGGCTTGAGCGTTGCATTTCATGTTGCGCATATAATTCTCCATGTCAATGCTGCCCATGGCCCCACCATGCAGCACACCTGCTGCGTTTACGACAGTGGTCAATCCGTGTAGCGTTTTCGCTGCCGCTTCCACAACTCGTTGGCATTCGCCTTCCTGGACTAAATCTGCTACAATGTAGTCCACTACACCGCCTTGGTCTTTCAACAACTGTAAAGAAGCTTCATTGCGTCCGGTACCAACAACTAAGGCACCATAGCCGGAAAGAACTAGGCAGGTAGCGCGGCCGATCCCGGACGACGCACCTGTGACGAGGCATTTTAGGCCTTTCAACATCTCAGCATCAACATTCACCAACAATCCAGTTTTTTATTCGTATTGAGTAGGCGAAACTATGTAACGAAAGGAAGAGTTGACTGTGAATGTGAGCACGATGTGCAGAAACCGAAAAGCGAAATAGGTTGTAACTGTAAAAGAAGTATCCGGCAAAGCGCTAGACGTTTTACACCGTTAACGGATGTCAGATTTCGTTGTCTGTACTAATAGGGAGCTAGTTTTCGAAAGTCTACGTACGATGTACGTACCATATAGGAAGACATTGCGCTCATCTTAGGTTGTGTACATCAAGGCAGGGAACTAAAAGTCGGGGCAACTTACTACCAGCTCCACTATGGTCGATAGCTACATGAACGAGATGAATTGCTAGCCGCATGCAACTGTTGGGAATCCCCGGTTTGAGTTCTATTAGTTCAAGTCGTTGGTTCGAGTACAAATCAAGTAACAGTTAAAGCTTGAACAACAAGGCCATACAAGAAATGACGGAACAATCTACGGGACTTGGAGTGTCCGACGCCAAAGAAGATCAGCAAGACTCGACCGAAAATTCTTCGATCGATGACGCTTTCGGTATGGAAATACGCCGGAGACTAAAGTTGGAATCGTTCGTTGCATCCGGCCTCGGCAAAAACAAAGAAAAAATCGGCCGTGTCGATACTTTTTGGAAAGTTGTTTGGCCCAAACTTGAAGAAAGTGGATGGAGAAAGGTATGCTGATTGTTTGCTACAGAGAGCTCACTCTCGCCATGACCTCCGATAGTACTGAATTAACTTGTTCCACACTAAATCACAGGAGAATGGGACGGGACACAACCTTGGAGGCATCAAGTTTTTTTTTCCTCCCTTTTTAAAAAACTTTATAGTAGCGAAACGCGAAGATCACTATGAACGTATTCGAGACGTTCTGGATCGCATTTTAGGTCGACATACGCAAGATGAAACCGCAGCCGCGGATGCGTATGAGGCTGAAATGAAAAAGGTTTTGAAGCTTCTTTCGAAGCCAGAAGGGAGAAAGCGAGGTCCTGTCAAAGACGATACAACGTTGACTTGGAGCAAGGGCCAAGCGCCAAAAAAGCAAATGCTGGATCTGAGCTGGAAGGAAGGCGGTCGGAACTTTCCAAAGAAATCCAGCCGCATCGGACGAGAGTACCAGGTGGAGGACACCCCTAATGCTGGTACATGGAAGGCACCGGAAAACGACGATGAAAGACAGTACGTCCATTTCGCCTGCATTTTCTTTCTGGGCTCTTGACTGACAATTCTTTTCGTTCAGGTACGAGCAGGTATGGGACCCAGTTCTTGCAGTGGCCAAAGGCATTGACTTGGCAGATATAGTGAAAGATGTACCAAGCAACAAAAAAGAGAAGGCCTTAATTTGGTTGGGGGCTCACGAGTACGAAATTGCTGGGTTTGAGGAAGCCGTCAAAAACATGGAATGTGACAACGGCTCGGATTGGAATCCCGACATGAGGCGCCGTTTTCGAGATGAAATTTTCCGCTCGCGCAAAGACATGGATGCTGTTCATGGGGCAATGGAGATTGAGATGAAAACTTGCTTGGCTTACTACCTAGGAACGTTTCGTATGTCAAATGATTATCGTTTGCTCAAGACGGTTTGCGAAGAGGAACGACAAGAAGGCTATAGCGCTACGGAGCACGGGAAGGACGCTTGCGCAATTTGCGGAGACGGTGGAAGTTTACTTATTTGTGACGGATGTGAGGGGGAGTATCACATGGACTGCGTACAACCTTCGCTTGCCGAAATCCCCGAGGGGCACTGGGAATGTGACGATTGTGTTAACGAAAAATTCCTGGCGGCAAGGGAGCACCTCATTCGAAACTCAGAATTGTTTGAGAAGGCTCAATCCGAAAGCAAGGATACAACAGATCCGATGGATTCCGAATTTATCGCCTATCGACCTACTGACTTTGCGCTCCAAAGTGTAAGTAAGATGGCTATGAGAATTTCAGAGGCACTGCGAAACTTTTCTCCACCCGGAACGGTGGCCTCGTAGAGTAGAATGACGAGCCTCTGGTATTCATTCCTACGAAGCGTTTTTTAATCAAACAAGCAAACAAACAAAAACATTACGCTATGTTAATCGGTGCAGCAACCGAAACGACTTCACTCTTGTTGTCGACAGATGCGCTGGATATCCTTCCACCGGAGTCACTTCAAAGGCTGCCGTACTAATTAGATCAGCGGCTGAAGTGCAACGTAGGACTACCGGAAACCGAATATCGTCATCTTCCTGAGCGGGCTTCCAAAGCTTTGCATGAGCGCTCACCATGAAAGACTGTCCCGTCTCGAGGGCTTTGAGCTTCCACTGAATTGTGCGCTTGAGTTCATCCCAGACTCCTTCTCCTCGGGAAATTTCAATAGAGTCTCCATTGACACGTTCAGGTACGGCAACGACAATGGTCAAATCCTCGATATCACCCGAATTGGTTAATTTGGAGCGTACTTGCACAGCCAGGCGACAAGAAGTATCCTGTACCGTGACTTTGCGTTCGAGCAAGACTGGCAAATGCTGAACTTCTTTAGTGAGAGAGTAATGAGCTACAGGAACGTATCCCAGCTCTGGTTTGGGAATATGCACAGCGAAAGCGTTATTGTTCATCGTGGCATCGTTCCAAAGGAACTTTTGGTTGGGCCGAACGGAAAAGTCCGGATCCACGGTAGCCATCGCGAATGGTGCGTTTTTCCTTCCGTCTGAACACTGAACCTGCGCGTATACACTACCCTCAATTGCAGCGTTCGAAGAAAGGGTACCATCGGCTTCGATTCTCGCTTGCGAAGATACTTCTTCGTACATCGTAAGCTTCAGTACGAGTTTGGGTGGCAGCGCGGTTACCGGAACGGATTGTCTGGTGACACGGTTGACTTCGGGAGGCGTGGAAGGGCTGTCCTCACGCGGCCTCCGGGTGGGCGGATCGTCCGAAGCCGAACGTATACCGGCATTGGGTGTTTGCGAAAGCGTGGCGATTCCGAATGGGTCAAAGGAGTCGTTACTGTCCATTGACGGATTCGAGTTAACATCATGGGCATTCGTCGAGCTCGCATTTCGCGGCGTAATATTCACTGACCCTGAACGACTAGTGTCCCAATCTTCTTGCGACGCGCTGAGATCGAACGGGTCAAACGCTTTCTGCGTGGACATAGTTTGTTCTAGTACAGGAAAGCGAAAGCTTCTCGTAGACCACACAGAAAGGCCAAAGGGCCCTTACCGATCGATGTAACAGTAGTCCGAACGTGTGCAAGAGCCACTGTCTCGTCGCAACTTGCTTCCCGACAGCGACGACGAGTTCCAGCCTCTTCTCAAGTCTCAAAGTCAGAGTCCGTGGCGATAGATTGTTTACGGTATCGTGTTCGCAGGCCTCGCCTCGCAATCAATCGGATTAGCACAGCATACGTTGGGACAAGTGACATACAAGCGTTTTGCACTATATTTTCGAAAATTAACAGGAGCTTTTCACATAGATAACAAATCCACCTATAAAATGGTTTGGTGGTATGACGTTATACATAACGTCTTTGCATTATCTCTTTCGATATGCCTAATTAGAATTCGTACTTGCGCGTCGGCCAGCTACGATGGGCGTAGCCGCTCATATCCATCGAACAAAAAGACCGTCGACAAGTACAGAGTCGGCGGGTCGGTCCCCCCCCCCCCTCATTCCTTCCCACTAACTGGAAGGTACACTTTCTGGATACGCTTCATACTCGCTACAATTATTTCCCTCCGACCATTGCGATGCAAAGTCGCATCCAACGCGGAGGCCTTCCCAAGTTGGACGAGAATGCTGGCACCGACCAGCCAGCGAAAGGTAGCGATCCCTGGTCCGACCAAACTTGGGGAGAAAATGCTTTGAATTCCAGTGTAGTAAACGAGGAATTCACTGTCAATTTGAATGCCGACCTATTTTCGCCTCTTGCTTCCATTGACCAGGAGGATACGCAAACTTTTCTGTTTCCTAGCAATCCGATTTGGGATTCCGGTGCTGTTGGCTCCAACGACCAACACCAACAAGCGCATACCGTGACTCCGATTGTCCAAGTGGCCATTCACGAGCAGTTGGCGGCCATTTACGACCACATTGCCGAAGAACCAACCTTCCGCATAGAAGGTTCTATTCACGTCAAGTCGTCCAAAAAGACTCCAGTAAAGTCACCTTTCTGTCTCTTGATTCGAGACTCGCTGGATCGAATCGAGACACTCGAGATGAACAAGGGGAAATGCGTGGATATTTCGGAAAACATGCCACGGAAAGACCTATGCGCATCAGATCGCGAATTACGAGTAGACGTGTCCGAGTCTCCCACAGACCGGGAGATTCCCGTTGCTACGTATACTTGTGTCCCCAATCTCCGACCTGTGCCCTTGGTAAGTACTGTCGACTGGTCAAGGTCTGCTCTGGTCCTTTATACATATATCCTAATTGGTTTGTGGGCCGTTTCCAGCTGGTGAAGAGCCGCGTACTGCGCACTGATAGATCCAGCCACATTGGATTCAAAATCCGTGCCAATCCTCAAAACAAGTATCCTTTGTTACGGATGGTAATCATGATTGCCGTTCCTCCTTGCGTCGACGGTCCGTCGGTCAAAATGTCCAAGGAAGGTGGCTGCTGGGATGAAATGAAACGAACAATTTCGTGGATAGTCGATTGTTTATCACCGGGAGAAGCACTTGACATTCAAACGCAATTCGAAGCCACCGAAGGCAGCGATCAGGAACCTACATTTCCGGTGATGATTCGGTGCGAAGGCTCAATGCTGTTTAGTGGTATTGAGATAAATGCTAACGTTCACTGTGATGCGCCATGCCAGCCAATCGAGATGAAGCTACACGAAACAGTGCGAATTTTGCATCGCAAGATCTAAGATCTTGCACAACGGTTGCCAGTATTCGAACATCTTTGACGTAACTTCGGACCAAAGCTAATGGGGGAGCCTTGGTGGGTGCACACAATCAATTGGCAGGTTTGCTTTTACGTCGTTGCGATAGACGCAAGTAAAAAATCAGTTTTTCCTTTAACGTTTCTTCTTTTTCTTTTTCTTCTTTTTGGAAGCGCCCACTCGGGTGATTATCGCAGCTTGTAACTGTTTGTCTTGTTCGATTTCTTCTCTTCGTCTCCGAACGCGTTCTACGCGCTGATCTGCAACGACTTTTAACCTGGCGTCTTCATCCATCGTTTTTCTTTCATAAAGACGTCGACTCTCTTCTACAATGTCTGGTCTTAAGTGTGCAGGCTGGGCGCCCAGACCATTGTCGTTGTAGTAGTTTTCCAAAATGATGCAGGCAGCGTCAGCATCCAACGTACCATATAAAGGCTGGTGAGGATTGCGACTGTGTGCTCTCGCAGCGGCTGCTTTTGAAGTGTATCGTTCATCAAAGAGCTCAACTTTTACCCCGGGCCCTAGCTCTTGCAAACTCTTCTGAGCGAGTTCCGCGACGAAAACAAGAGTCAGATTGGTTTGTTCCGCGATTGTGCCGTTCTTGTGCAGAGGTAGGCCCACCACTATACGGGAGGCTTGCTCGAGTCGAACGCATCGAATGACCGCATCGCAAACTTCAGTTGCGTTCAAATCTTTCAAAATCGTTAATGGCTTGGGGTCGTATCCCACCGTCACGGCGACTCCCGTTCGAACCAGGCCGTAGTCAACACCAATGCTTTTCACGCCTAGCAAAGAATATGTTTCTTGCGTCACACTGGCTGCCGCATCAATCATATTTTCATCGGAGTGTGTCTCGAATAGAAACGGAGGAATTTGATTTGTCAGAGACTCATGAGCCGCTGCGAAATTAACATGAAGAGCCCCGCGACGGAACCAATTGGCTCTGCTGATTAGACATTGTGTTTTCAATCGGGAAAGGAATCCGTCGACGGATACCCAATAGATTAACGCAAAGATCAATAGGTAACATCGTGCTCGCTTTTGAAGTTTTATCCAACTGGTCTTTCCAGCTCCGATCGAATCTAGCGCATTCATTTTTTCGATCTCGCCGTCATGGTCTACTCCTTTTTGTGCTAACATAAAAAGAGACAGTGATAACGTTTTGTAACGAGGGGTTTGCTTGGTTTTCTCATTCCGTCGCCTGTCCGGCGACCACCAGACCCCGGAAAGTTGAATTTTGTT
>Ga0160421_1000308_pt1 | contig 10286 bp, 4 predicted proteins | sample TAMARWmetagpilot_FD_108195 | JGI IMG/M metagenome (GOLD analysis project Ga0160421, IMG submission 108195) | Phycosphere-associated microbial communities from TAMU algal ponds, Corpus Christi, Texas, USA - TAMU ARW-7 10/27 metagenome pilot | ecosystem: Engineered > Artificial ecosystem >... | reverse complement strand
TCGTCACCATTTGTCTGCTTCAAGCGCAAAATCGTCAGCTCTGCCTTGGCCTTTTGAAGATTTTTCTTCGACGCCTTGAGGTCGGTCATCAACTGCAGGTTTTCCTGTTCCAAAAATCGAACTTCTTGGCCCCTTTCCATTTCCGTCGATTCGGTGGCTTTTAAGTTTTCTCTATTACGAGCTGCGAGCTTTTCCTTGAGCTCAGCTTCCTTCCGAAGGAGCTGATCTAGTTTTGATCGCAAGGAAAGATTTTGTGTTCGTATATTTTCAAGCTCCAGAAAATTAGATGTAGCTTTGGTCTCAGATTTCGAAAAAGATTCACATTCTTGCTCCAGTGAAGCAAGTTTGTCGCAGATAGAAACAACTGCACGAGAAATATCGTCGCCGTCAAGAGCATTGCTTGATCGTAAAACCCCTATCACCTCAGCCTTTTCCTCCTCAAGACGCTGACAGTGTGCAGCATACTTTCGCAATTTACTCTCAAGTGCTTCCTTCCCAAATCGCAACTCCGCAAGCTCTGACTGGTTTGCCACACTTGGGACAGCCAATTTTTGACGCTCGTGGAAAGCTTTCACCTGTCTTTCGGTTTTGGCTAACTTTTTCTTGTACTCAAGATTTTCCGCCTAAAATTAGTCAAGCAAAACAAATAAGGACGATGAACTTAACATCACCATACGTAAGATTGTCTTACCTTCATCTTCTTCAGAGCAGTCACCTGTTCTTTAGTTAGCTTGACAGCTGATAGCTTCTTGATCCGTTCGTCTTTGGACTGTAACTCGATTTGAAGCTCAGTCACAAGTTTATGCAAAGTATCAACTTCTGCATTTGCAATGGGCTTCTTGTTCAGCGCTTCTGTTAGCTTTACCCCGAGTACAGCAATTTCATTCTCTAGTTCGCGATTTTTGCCGTCTAGGTCCGAGACTCTGTAAGTAAGAGCATCAAGTTCTTGGAAAAGGGACGCATTCTTGGTTTCTAGCTCTTTTGCTTTGCTCGCCCTTTCATTTCTTTCCAAAAACTCTGTTCGCATCTTGTTTAGTTCACGAGTGAGGATATCAACTTGGGAGTCCACTTCAGCATCACGACGTCTTGCTGAACGCTTCAATCGCGCGTTTTCATTTTCAAAAGCAGCAAGCTTACTTTCAACTTGAATGACTTCCTCCAGTCTGAGCTTATGTTGATCCCGGAGCTCTTCGTTAGCCTCCCTCGCTGCGTACGCCTCTGCCTCCGACTTCTTTAGTGCCAGTCGTAGTTCTCCACAGTCACGGCGCAGTTGATGCATTGTTGCCTCGGCCTCCTGGATCAACGCACGTTGCTCTTCGCCACGAAGCTCTTTCTGCTCAGCTTGGAATTGGACGTGCGCAGACCTTTCGTTTTGAAGTGTCTGGCGAAGGACAAGTAACTCTTTGTGTTCTTCACCAATGCTCTGGCTGTCTAAGATGGACAAGCTTACCTGCTTTTGCTTCTCCTCTTGTTCGGAAAGTTCCCGAACCAATTCTTGTATACGTTTGCGACAATTATTCAGCTCAATATCTGAAAGGAGGTAAGATTCTCTAGCTTCGTCTACTGCTGTGTTTGTAGAAGCCAATAGCTCTTTCAGATCCCTATTTTCTTCTTCCAGCTTAGCAACTCGATCTGACATGGTGACTGATGGATTAGTGTTCATCTCAAAGCGAATGGAGAGCTTCTCATTGAGTCGTACGACTTCCTCCTCGAGATTTTGAACACACTGAACACAAGAAGAGAGTTTTTGTTCCAGCTCAACCTTTTCTTCTTCATAAGCTTTTAAGCTTTGTAATAACATACTCTCCTTCGAGTCGAGCTCGTCCTCAAGATTGTTGATGCGCTGTCTCGCTTCAATCAAAAGCGTGTTCGTGGATTCCAGCATGTCGTGAGTTTGAATAAGCTCGTCCGCATGAGCTTTTCTTTCGTCCAAAGCTTCTAAAAGCTCGGTCCTCAGTTTAGTGTTTTCAATTTTGATTTCGGCCAACTCTTCTTTCGACTGGTCGGGGGGAGGAATAGTAAGACAAGATAAAAGCTCTCCCTCCAGTGAGCCATCGTCATTCGCTTGCATAAGCCTTTCCCAGTCGCCCCAAAACGTTGTGTTGGTACCATCCGAAATGAAAAATTGCGGATAATGTGGTCCAAGACCCGAAACATCGAAAAGTTGGCTTCGTTTCTCCTTGTTAGACGGGTCAGCCCCGTCGACTGTAACATGCCGAATCTTGGAGGCATTTAGGATCGTGAACGCTTTGTCCTGGTTAGCCTTGACTTCTCTTTGGAAAGACTGACTCGAAAAGAGGACAACAAGCTGCTTTGAAGGAATAGACTGAAGCATCGCCTTTTGTAGTTCAAAAGCATCGAGCTTCATTTCTGATTCTTCCAATTTTGCTTGGTATTGTCCAGCTTTGTGAGAAACTTGGGCAATTTCTGTATTAAGTTGCTGCATTCTTTCACTTTTTCCAGCAATCTCGTTTCGAAGACTTAAAGCTTGTGCTTCGAGTTCCGAACACCTAGTGTCGGTATTGCCCTTGTCTTGCTTTAAAGTCTCCAGCTCCATGACGACCACTTTATATTGACATTCGAGTGCGGACAATCTCGTTACAACTTCGTCCTTTTCCGCCTGTAGTGTAGACGCCACCAAGGTTGCATCTCTGCTCAGAGACTCTATAGACGCAACTTTGGCCGACAGATCCTCGATCTTGGTCTCTCGTTCATTAATAGTTGCAATAAGACTCACTATTTCCTTCTCGGCAGTACTGTACCGATCATTGACCCGATCGAGTTCATCGCGAAGGGTCGAAATGCATGTGGCCTGCTCGCGTGATAGTAGTTGATGCTTCCCGTGTTCCGACTTTGAAGCTATGACCACAACATCCCTCTCGTCTTCAGCAATTGATACAGAGTCCAAGGCCATTCTAGCGTTGGATTCAAAATAAGAGAGTAAGACAACCAGAGCGTCCAGTTTCATATGAACATGATCAAGTTGCGTCGTCTTCTCTGTCAACCTAATCGTGAGGTTTCCAACACGCTGCTCGAACTTGACGCATCTATCCTCAGCGGCTTTTCGATGAGTTTGTGCGGACACGAGATCACCTTTGCTATGCGCCAATTGGCGAGCAAGTCGCTCGGATTCACACACACTCGAATCTCGATCTTTCGTGAGATCCGACAAAGTAGTATAGGCTGCCTCATCTTTCGAGAACAAATGCGAAACGACGATTGATAGGGGCAAGACCTGCGATTCTACTCGTTTTAAGCGTTGTGCCAACTTCCTTGCTTTGTCAACTGCAGCTTCTCGAGCGCTAGAAATGAGACTGATCTCGTCCAAGTGCCTCTCAGTGTCCTTGTCCAGTTCCTCAATTTTTCCGGAAAGCTCCTGAACCGATAGTTCAAGCTGATCCGATCTCTTAAGTGCATCATCTCGTTCATGTCGAAGTTTTTTGCAGAGATCATTCGATTTTTCAGATGAGGACTGAAAGAATGCAACTTTGCCTTCTAGGGCGTGGACACTTCCCTGCTCTTGTCGCCAACAATCCTTCGCAGATGTCAGCTCGCTTTGAGCTTCGTCTCTTTCCTTAATAAGTAGCGAAACCTCCTCCACTTTCACAGACAGGGCTGAGTCAACAGAGTTCAACTCATTACGCGCAGCCTGAATCTCGTTCGAGCTCCGAGCTAAACAATCCTGTAAATCTACAGCCTTCTGATTGCTAATCTCCAACTGACTTTTAAGGTCCAAAATTGTTGTATCTTGCTCCTTTCCTTTCAATAAAGATGACTCCAACTTTTCTTGCAAGTCAGAAGCTCTCGAATTTGCGTCTTCCAGCAGCGCCTTGGTTCGTTGCATATCCTGGAGTGCATCGTTCATTGCGGATGTTTTCGTTTCCACAACGGCCTCGAGCTCGACAAGTTTCTCCTCAGCTTTTGCCCCTGATAGTTCGTGCTGGTGAACAATATCTTGTCGATCCACAAGTTGCTTCTCTAAAGAGCTCACTTTTTCTGTCAACAAAGCTATGGATACAGACCTCTCCTTGACCGTGTTTCGAGACTCGGCGATTTCCTCCATTAAGCCCTGGTTCGTCGCTGAGAGATGGGTTTGGGCGTCACTGAGAAGGGTTAACTCATCCAGTAGATTTCGGCACTGTGCCTGAAGTTTAGCATTTGCTGACTCAATCTCATTAATTTGGTGTGCAGATTCTCTACATAGCTCATCTTTCGCCTTGACATCGTCCCGGACACTAGAGACTTCCACGTGAAGCTGTTCTTTTTCCTGTTCCAATTCAGCAATGGTTTTCAGGTATTGGTCAGAGAGATTCGACAAACGAGAGAAATGAGCATTCTTCTCCTCAAGCGTCGCCACCGTCGCGTCACGCTTACTGATCTGTCTATCACGGTCGGCGGTAATGTCGCTCACAAGAGAGAGAGTCTTTTCGTGTTCCGTTTGAAGATTTTCTACTGTCCCCAGTAAATCAAACTTCTCTGCTTCGGCATTCTCTTTCGCTACTTTGGTGATCTCCAGTTGCGTACGAAGATCATCTCGCTCCAAACTGGTCGTTTCCAATAGGCTTTTGAGTGTGGCATTCTCATCGGTCACCAGGTTGGCCATTTCTCGCTGTTCTTGTATCTCAGCTTCGTGTTGCTGAAGAAGCAATAATTTTTCATCTTGCAAGGAATCTACCGCAGCTTCCAAATCTTTACGGTCTTGTAGCTCCTGTTTCAGCTTCACTAGAGCTTTCTGGATGTCACCATCCCTTTCCTTGAGTGCCGCTTCGTGCGCTGCAACCGTCTCGGCTAACTCTGCACGGAAGAAGTTTAAAGTTGCGGACATATCAATGACTTCCGACTTACTGGAGTCTCTCTCAGAACGAAGAATGTCATTGGAGAAGTTCATTGCAGCCAACTCCGACTCCTTCCCTTCCACGGCGCTGACCATTTCGTCTACTTTTTGCTTCAACGATTTTGCGAAGGAATTTTTGATGGTGAGAGCGTCACGGAGGAGAATCAGCTGTGAGTCTGGCGACAGAGGCCTGGCCACCTCCGCTTTTCCTTTTTTCATGGGTCGGGGCATCGTCTTTGGACTTTCAAGATTCGCCATATGCTTGGCCGGCGACCGGAATAGAAGATTTCCGTCGGAGAAACGGCGCTTTCGATACTTTGATGTCTTGGAAAAAGTTTGTATGGTAGATTCATCGTCGTTGTTGAAGAGTACGCCGCTATTAAGGATCGACGACTGGAGACGTTTCAGTCGTTCTTCGGCTTGACGAGCAGCACTTCCAGCGGTTTCCGCCTTCTGTTCCAACTCTTTCAGATGTTCGGGTGCGGCAGAACCTCCCGTCCTACGCGCCTCTGCCAGCTCCTTTTGTAAACGGCGAATCACGGAACGATCGTCGAGGACTTCGTTGACTTGTGCATTTGTTTTGACAAGCTTTGCACGGGATGCAAACTGAAGGGTGGATCGCGTTTCTTCCAGATAAAGCTCCGATGGAGTTGCACAGCAAATTACCGCCATTCGAGCGTTTCCCGAAAGGGAAGGCTGGAGAATACGGGTGAGCTTGGAATCCCGAAAGTTGATGTGCGTTTGGTTTGGCGTGCCCAAGGCAACAATAACGCGCGAAAGGGTCAGTAGACTTTGCCAGAATATTATTAACGAAGAGTAAGTGACATGCTTGCAGCCGAGAGGTTTCAAAAGACGAAAGTGCCGAGAACTTGGACGTACCTTTGATTGATCATCCCACCTTCCTTTTGACGATCCCCCGTCGCGCCGGTATGCCGGACACTCTCTGAACCGGCCAAGTCGACCAAATTGAGTGTCGATATCAAAACGGCACCATCACCGCCATCCGCATCATCGTTTTCTTTGTCACCAGCACTGTCGCCAGAAGACTTCAAGCGACTTTCAATCGTGATACGGAAGATCGTGTGTGAGCGCGAAGACCGTTCGTTCATGGCCGTGGACGCAAAAGCCCTCGACTTCTCTCCTCGGAAGAGAATGGACAACAGAGACTCAAAGTCGGTCACAATTTCTTCGTTAGATTGCACAAAGACTCCTCGGCGAGGGTCTTCGCGAACCGCTAACGTTCGCGTATGAGGATCATCAGCCAACAAATCACGGACTTCTTCGTTGTAAATCTCCAAAAAGGACGCGCGAACTAAAAAGATGCGATCAGGAGAGTTTTCAATACGGTTGAAGATATCCTGCGCTGCCATGTGCACAACACCTCCACCGCCGCTACCGTTGGATCCCTCCTGAATGGTCCCCGAGCCCTGCATCGTAAACGTCTTTCCCGAAGAAGTCTGACCATAGGCAAAGATAGTACCGTTGAGACCTGTCACAACAGAGTTGACAATGTTTTTGGCTACATCGTCGTAGACTTGCTGGGTCGTCGAGCTTTCGGAAAAGGCTTTGTCGAACGTAAAAAAAGTCCGCCCCGTGACACGCTCCGGTAGGGGCTTCCCGTCGGGTGTCGTCTGTGCAATCGATGAGTATTTTGGAAGTACTTTCCAGACCCGCTGGCGAGCGCTTTCGTTGGAGTTTAAGGGACGCATACGAATCGCCACTAGGGTTTGTAAAGCAAGCGTGAGGGAAAGGATGCGTGCACGAGGAAGGCACATCCCGAAGTCAGGAGACGAATTTCCCCGTCGCTAACGAGACACTCACCTTGAATGCCTTCTTCCCCTTGATCATTCGGCGTTTTGGCCGGGGACAGTACTTTGCGAGGTGTTCGCCCTCGAGGGGGAAGCCGCGACGGCGTCATGGACCCCTGAGACTTGCTCGGGGTTTTTCGTGGTGTTTTTCGCGGTGTCGACGGCATCGTTCCCGGACACCAACGAAGGCGCAGTACTACTCTTCACCGTCACTCAGCTCCGACAACAACGGTAGCTACTAATACGAGTCACCGCAATGAATGGGTATCTCTCGTTCACAATAAAGCAAGATCACAAAAGCCCTTCACCATGGAGCTAAAGAGCGAAAAGACGTGCGGGGGAGGCTTTCGATACACGGAACGTTGTAAAATGTTCGTTGGGCTCGTCCGGCGTGTTGACGGTTTGAATTTCGAACAGGGAACGGGTTCCTTCATCCGGCACTCCCAACCGATATTCGTCGGACGCCAAACGAGTGACGCGCGTGCATATTTTCAACCGTCAGGCGGCACGCACTCACCCAATGTCTCTACCGCAATAATCTGTACTGGTTCTACGTACGTCCAATCACTACGAGATTGTACGACAAGGCAGGTTGGTTCCAGCCGGTCGAGGCGACCGATTCCGCGCTGCTCTCATTTTTTGTCCGGGTGCCGAAAACGAACAGGATCGGACATCCGAACCGTATCTTCGGATCCGTCTTGTCCGCAGCGCGTATCCCAGCCCCCCTACCACCAATCAAGATGAACAGCAGTGACGACGAGGATTACGACGGCGCTTTCGATCGTGAAGACGGCGGTCTGGAACGAACGCGCTATCCTATTCACGACGCGTGTGAACACGAAGACGTGGAAACTCTCAGGGTACGTGGATCGGTCCGTAGTGTTTCTTGGATGATCCGGCTCGGCATCGCCATGGTCGCTCGTCAAGCTGGATCATCCGCGGCTCGACGAGCGTTGGATCGTCCCTCCGTCGTCCGGTACGCAAAGTCTATTTTAGCTACTGCGTATCCAATTTCTCACTCGATTCTTTGTAACTGTCAAATGCTGTCCACCTCCTATGCACTCTATATTCTTCTACCGACAGAGCCTAATTTACTCCGTACCCAGAGACGACGACGATGATGATGATGCTAGTTCCGCTGGTCCCGCGGGCATCAATCGGGTCGTAAAAGCCGACGACGATTCCTCCTCCTCCTCGGACGACAACGATTCTACGGCGGCCGCGCACGCCGCGGCGATTGGACACTCTCCTCAGCCAATCCCGACAACCCATCGCGGCGGAGACACGACAGTACGAGCGGCACAAGTCCCCGTGAGCGCCGAGGTATCGGCGAGCACGATCGCGGAAGCCGATCCCAAGGCGCACGAGTCTCCGTCAGCCGAGGCGACTGAGGATCCGGCAACGACAAAAAACAATGTCCGCGTTGACAATGGAGAGCCTGCACCATTCCCGCTGGACAACGGAGAGCCTGTCGTAACCACAGAAGCTACCAAAACGGAAGAAGCGCCGACGTTGATGGACGTAGACAGCCCTGATCTGGCCCCTGGAAAGGATGCTGGTAACGGCGCCCTAGACAACATGCCGAAAACGGAAGCCCGCTATATGGTTCCCTTTGGAGTGAATCTCAACGAGCGGGATGATGACGAAAACACCCCACTGCATGTTGCTATTCACTCACGCAAGCTAGAGCACGTTAAGCTGTTGCTAGAGGCCGGAGCATCTTTTCGCATGCGCTGCGATGGAAGTTGGCCCATACATACCGCCATAAGTTTGGGTGCTCTCCGTCAACACCGCCAGTTTGCCTACGAATGTGTCGTAGTCTTGGCTGAGGCTGGGGCGGACTTGACGGCCAAGGACGACTCCAACCACACACCGTTGTTCTTGGCCTGTATGGTCAACCTACCGCAGATCGTCTCATACATTCTCAGCAACGGGGACGGGGCTTCGACGCTGAACGTGCGTGCCGATCGGGTAGGCAACCGTCCACTTCACGCGGCCGCCAAATTTGATACCACTAGCAACCCCAGTTTCAGTCGGACTGCCGCCGCAAATGCGACGGGACAAATACGAGCGAAGTATCATCCCGACGGAACAACGAGCACGGTGAAGCAGATCTCGGGATTTCCGGGCAAGCGCGCGGCGTCACAAGCGAGAGTACCGGCTACCTCCTCGGTCGTCGCAGCCCCCGCGCCGGCGGAACCAACCGAAGCACTCTTGACGCAATTACTTTTGGGAACGCCAGGAATTGAAGTCGACGGTGGCAACGCGTTGGGACAGACTCCTCTGCATATAGCTTGTGTTCGCGGCAATTGGCCAGTCGTCCGTCTACTGCTCCAAGCCGGCGCCAATCCACAGAACGCTGATAAACGGGGCTTCACTCCGGGTCAACTGGCACACAAACGCGGCATGCCCATTCCCAACGATTTGATGCCGACGCTGGGGGATGCTCCAGAATCGGGCATTGTACCTCCTCCGCGAGATTTAATCGTCGATCCGGACAATTCGACGCTTGTCATTTCCCATGAACTGTGCTTGTTGCACCGTACATGCCCACCCATGATACGCGACGGCAGTGACCCGCCACCGGAAAATGTGCGGCGTCTACACGTGTTAGTCGACCAGCACGAAGGCATTTTAAGAGGAGGTGAATTTGCAAATTGTTCTTGGAAGGATGAAGCTCGGAGAGCAGCAATTGGCGATGTTCTCAAGGTGGGTATAGTGCGCATACCAGTGTAAAAAAATTGTCTAGATCCTATCCATTGCTAATGGATCTCTTTGTGTGTTCAGGTACACGACTATCAATATGTTGAGCGGATAAGTCAAGTGATTGCCGAAATTCCGGATCACCCTAGTGCAATATCGCACCTCGACCCTGATACAGCCATTTCGCACTGGACTTTCGAAGCGGCTATGCGGGCCGCTGGGAGTGTATGTCAGGCCGTGGACCAGGTGATTGCAGGGGAGAACCGTAACGCCTTTTGTGCAGTGCGCCCTCCTGGGCATCACGCTGGTCCAACGGGGATTGTCAAGTGTGCCAACGACCCAGAGGGCGGTTCTCACGGATTTTGTCTACTCAATAACGTAGCCATTGGGGCAGCGTACGCCCGAAGCATGTACCGGCACGAAGGAATACAAAAAGTCGCCATTGTTGATTTCGATGTTCATCATGGAAACGGAACTGAAGAAATCATTCGTAATTTGGTACCTTTAACGGAGAAGGCAACTATTCGTACACCTTTTGCGGTTGGGGAACTATCGTCGAGTACGTACCGCCCGTGGCTCGACGAGACTGATATCCATAACGTATTCTTTTCATCAACGCATGGATACGGCCATCGTGGCTTTGAGCAGCCAGGGTGGTTTTATCCCGCTTCCGGGAAGTCCGGTGTGTCGGAGTCTATAACAAACCCAGCTATGGTGGAAAAGCCCAATGTCCAAGAGTTTTTGTTCAGCCAAACTTGGGCTCGTATGGGGGAAGAATCCCGAGCGAATTGCTGTATGATAATCAACTGCGGACTGGAATTACCCGAACCGGACGGTGATCCGCAGGGACGTGGCATTAAGCAACGTCTGGAACTCCGGGACACGTATCGGCAAAAGATCTTTCCCCACTTGCGCGAATTCGATCCGGATTTGATCTTTAT
>Ga0160421_1000307_pt1 | contig 10313 bp, 5 predicted proteins | sample TAMARWmetagpilot_FD_108195 | JGI IMG/M metagenome (GOLD analysis project Ga0160421, IMG submission 108195) | Phycosphere-associated microbial communities from TAMU algal ponds, Corpus Christi, Texas, USA - TAMU ARW-7 10/27 metagenome pilot | ecosystem: Engineered > Artificial ecosystem >... | reverse complement strand
TTTTGCGTTCCCCACTTAACTTGGCACAAACGTAAGAAACGCTCCCATCGATCTTGCTGTCGTGCAATCAGAGTCAATACACCACGAGGCAAACCGAGACCTCAGCAAGAGTATTGACTGTGAAAGCAAGTTACAATTTGTGTACCCCTTTCCCAGATTTTGTTCGACAGAGCACCTTCGAATTAAAAGACCGATATTTCTCTTAGTTGATTTTCACAAGTTCCGAGTGAGAAAAGAGCTTGAAATATACCTGTCTTTAAGTCACTTCAGGCCCGTAAGAATTAGAACATCATGGAGACACCGGACTCTAAAAGCGGCGCTGCAAACCAACGGCCTCAATACCACTACTTCTACGGCAGCATTGACGACCAATCGCAAGTCAACCGCCGGGAAAACGCCGTGTCCGTCCCAACTGATCAAGACTCGTTGGTAGGCGAATCTTTGCTTCCAACCGACAATGAGCAAGACGATGATCGATCAAAAATTGCAAAGCAGGACTTTCAGCAAATTGTCATGTCCAATGTCAATGGCGTACGGCCCATCGACTCGAGTCGAAGTGAACGGATGGAGCCCAAATCCTGCTTGCGATTCTTCTCGATAAACAATTTACGCCGTCAGCATCCTATGGGTTATCTTCTTTTGTCTGTGGGTTCCCTAACATTGTTGGCTTTCTTGTGCTCGGTTATTTTCTTTTCAAAAGGCCAGTCGGGGAGAGTGATAAGAACACCCAAGGAAGAGTTGAGCTTTCGCATGCCGTTTCCTTGGGTGGATCGGGCACAGTACGGCGACCCAGTCTCTAAAGTTCTGGACAAAGACCTTTTTCATCCGAGTCTCGTATACAAAGGAAAGGATCCCTCCCGAGTTTTTATCTTTCCCTTTCCAACCGGCGCATTTTGGACGAATTTAGTGTTGCCTACGACCGCGGATCGCGGCTTGTCGTATCCAATTGTTGTCTACCCGTACGCGTATAAATGGTCCAAGGAGCTGTTACAAGTGTCTTATCCAGCAAGTCATCGACGAGAATTACCTAAGGAGATTCACGATGACTTTTTCCCTGACCTTACTTTCGCCAGTGTTGAATCTACCAGTCAGCGCCATATCACGGCCTTTGATCCGTTGAGTGTGACAGTGCAATACTCTACTATGAATGGAGGTACTTGGGAATCATATCTTGTTCAAGGTAGTCCGTATGTTACCCTCAGATATGATAATGTGACACCAAAAATTCGGGCACTTTCCATTTTCAAGAGTACGTTTTGTCCGCGAGTCGAGGCGTTAAGGAATGATACAGATCGCTATTTAAGTTATGGAGTGTGTTACAGCATTGAAAATACGGATCCTTCAAAAGAGAGCCAAATGTCGCTCCATGGAGTTCAGTTTATACTGGAAACACAGGAGGGCATGAATTGGATTGTCTTTGCTTCCGAGCCCGTTACTTTGCAATTCGATAAAATCCAAAAGACCACAATTACAGCATCGAGCGCATTCAAAGGTGTTATCCGGCTCGCCTATATTCCTCCGTCAGTTTCCAAACCATCCAACAATGTAATTGATGTAACAAAGTCAACTGGTCTGCAGCGTTTGATATATCATGCTGGAGTATACCCTATTTCGGGGGAAGTGAGCTGGTCGTTTCGGACGTCGGCGCATAATTCTGCATTGTCAGCTGCCACCAAGTCGTTAAATTTCTTGTCGGGAGCAAAAGGAACAAACGCCGCTTCGGAGTCAGCTGTGAAATCCGTTCTGTCGTCTTCTTCCTCTCCTGGTTGCATTGGTACAATACAATTTGACTTTGGAGTGAAAGCCTTTGCTCCCGCAACCAGCGCAAGCGCAGCCGATTCGTTACTGATGCTAGCTCTGCCTCATCATGCGCAGAGTCTTCTTTCAAGCGTGCAACTTCCTGATGAAACGTTTGATCTTGCTTACAAGTGTATTAAAGGCACTATGACTCCTATTCTCGGATCGTCTTGGGTATACGATATAAACCTGCCATCCCTGGGCTTCGATGGAGACACCGGATCGAATAGCAACAAGGCGTACCTTGATCTCAACATTCGATCCACCCTCATTGAAAGTCTCGAAGAAGATATGAACCTGGCCTTACCAACTCTTACCGAGAATATTTACGGATTCGGCAAGCAAATCGCTCGTCTGTCACAGCTCGCGCACATTGCGGACGTGCTCCGGACTGGTGGCGTTGAAGTCGATGAAAATACAAATGTTATGAACAATAACAAGCTCTTTGAATCGCAAGAGAAAAGGCTAGATTTGATCTTCAACGGGACGCTTTCCCTTTTGACAAGTCGCCTACAGCAGTTTTTGACGAGCAACATTTCTGACTCACTAGTCTACGATACAAATTTTGGCGGAATGGTGAGTGTCGACGGCCTTCGAGATTCAAACAGGGACTTCGGAAACGGCAGATACAACGATCACCATTTTCATTACGGCTACATATTGTATGCGTGTGCAGTGTTGGGAAGACTAGATCGTTCGTTCATTTTGAAATACGGAGACAAGGTCGATGCGTAAGTCCAAACATCCAAATACTAGGACAACTTTTCTTCGCAAACCTTATCCGCTTTTTGTTCCGTTCAGTATCTTTTATGATATCGCACATGATTCTAATTCGGCGTCACAGACGGGCAACGGGGCCTTCTTCCCTCTAGCGCGGCATAAGTCATGGTTTGACGGTCACTCCTTTGCGTCTGGTCTCTTTCCGTTTGGAAATGGAAAGTCGCAAGAGAGTTCGAGTGAGGCGGTCAATGGTTACTACGGAGCATATCTTTGGTCGCTAGTTCGGCATAAAGAAGCGGAAACTCCAAATGAAAGTACGTCGGAGGGGACAGACTTCGCCAGATTGCTTCTGGCTACAGAAATACGTGGAGCACAAACATACTGGCAGATGATACCTTTAAAGTCAACAAATCAAACAGAGGTGACCGGTGTCTATAGTAATTCGTTTGCTAAAAATTACATGGTCGGAAACCTTGGAATGCTTGACGTCATATGCTCAACTTGGTTCGGTACGTCACAGCTCTACGTGCACATGATCAATTTCATCCCACTTACGGCGGCTACTGGAGAGCTATTCAGTCGAAAATATGTCACTGAGGAGTACACAAACATACTCAATGGTCTTGGGGAAGTTGAGATGGCTTGGAGGGGCTTTGTTGTTGGGGATCACGCAATCATGGACCCTCAGGCGGCCTGGGAGGAAGCGCAAGGAGTCTTCAGCGCTGAACTCGACGCCGGACTCAGCAAAAGCCAATTGCTGTTCTGGATAGCAAATCGTAAAGGATTTTCGCCGTCTATGATTACATTATCAGCGGTTGAGAAAAAATCTGAAGCATCAACTATTGTGCATGATCGTTTTTTAAAGTATTCCTCTTGCCTGAACTATGATTCATGCCGCAATGGTGGACTTAGTGGTAATTGTTGTCCAACAGACGATGGGTTGATTCTCGATTGCTGTAATATATGATAACTTTACAACGAAGGAGTGGGAGCCAACAGAAGTTTAGATCTCGGAAAAGTGATGAAAGGGATTAACAGTTAGATTAACTTCTTATCAATGTAGATTCTATTGGAACCGCTATCTGCACATAATTCGAGAAAAAAGTCTTTTTCTGCATGTCTGGGGAGACTTTTCAAAGTTCGACGATGTTTGAGAGATCAGCCCTGAAGCTTGCCTGGCGAGGATTCAAGATAGTTACCGGCAGCATCAGGGAGGAAGGGTCCGGGCTTCATGGGAGATTCTTCTGAAGACGAACATTGAAGCCCAACTGAAGGGTTACTATTGTTGAGCACCGGTGCATCAGCAAGCACATCGCCTACTTCGATGAATCCAGTAGATCGGTCAACTTTGATTGCTGGAGAAAATGATTCTACGTCTATTTCTCCTTCGTCTTCTTCAGTATTATTATTTTTCTGGACGCTGCCGTCTCCACAAAGCGTAGCACTCCACGCAATTCCATCGGCCCTGGCTTGTTGCAGCTCTTTCACAGACTCAGAACTCCATGTAAACCCTGATTCTGAGGATTTCTCTCTTATTTTGTTGAGTAAATTTGACGTTAATCGAATCCCAACACTTACATTGTACGCATACACGGCAATGATTTTCCACTGACGAGTCCACCCGAAATCATCTCGTCGATGATCGCGTCGTTGTCTGCAAAGACTGACGACAAACCAACATAGATAAGCAGCTTCATCGCAGAAGTGTATTGCCTGTAAGCAGTCGGCCCTGCCAAGGATTGCTAATGCTTGTGCAGGCTGGACCGCGAGTTGATTTGGAAGAGAAACTTTGAAAGGCTGATCGCTTGTCCCTCCCTTCGCAGCTTGGCTTGAAAAAAGAGTAGCTTGTTGCATGCAAATAAATGGATTGCGGCAACCAGGTTTCGCTGCAAGATCCAGAAGCAAAGTCGCAATACTCAACGATGCTCGCTCTATCGCTTGCTCCGTATAACAATTTCGAAGAAGTCCCACTGATCTCGCCAACCTCTGCATAGCTGTTTTCGTTTCGATTGACACAACGGTTTCATCGCCTGAACAGGAATGCCAGGCGTCTCTGAATGAACTACAAGGAATATTCAAAAAATTACGCATGGGATATTTGTTGTTCTCCCCTTCGAACCAGCCTCGGAATCTTGTTTCACTCCCTTGCGGTTCCAAGGCACGTTTCTTTGTACTGGCCGATTCGCGACCTGAGGGACGCACCGTGCCTCCCATACCAAACTTGCGAATTCTCTTAAATTCTAATGCCACACGTTCACCGTTAGCGCCAGCAGCAGCGCTTCCTATAGCAGACTCCCAAACTTTCGTATTTAAGCAGAATTGTGAAATAGGCAAAATAATACTGAGAGCATTCAGCACATTTTTGTTCTTCTCGAGCTGTGAACGCGACAACTTGGCTCGCTCCAAGCAAATCTTAGCGAAACACAACAGGAGACTCAGGCCCGAATCCTCCCCAAAAGAGGCAATAGAAAAGCGCATCTCTGCTGCCTCTATATCGCCTTTTGTTTCTTCATACCACTGAGTCTTGCGCACTGCCATCAACTGGTTTCTGAAGTCGAAAGCAGATGTTTCAGGAACAATACTATGCATGACGTGCCAAACCTGCTCAAGCTCGATCTCAAGAGATAATCCTACAAACCCAGAAGTTCTAGAATCTGCTGTTGTAACTCCAAACAAGTTTGGAACCTCGCGGTAGCGCAAAAGCTGCTCAGCAAATTCTCCCTTCTCCCAGCCAGAAAAGAACGATACGTTCTTAGCGACGCACATGTTATACGATCGCAATGCAATAACTTCATGCGAGCTTGACATCCAAGACACAGCGAACGGAGCCTCTGACAATAACTCCAGCACATCATCCTTGCAGTCCAGTGTAAGATCGAGGCCATCGTGATCACAGATATGCGAAACAGCTCTTAAAATGTGGGTATATATATTTTCAAGCGAACTTTGAGTGATATCAGAGCCCATCTGTAGCTTCGCGACCAACCTTGCAGCTTCGGCGACAACTGCCAGTAAAGTAACACATGGTTCCGGAATTGATCTGTCCCTTTCGATACTCCACATTTTTGACAATATGGACAACGACTTCTCCAACGACAATATTATCAGAGCTGTACTTTTGCTTTTATCACGCCCTGATGATATTATTTTGGCTGCAATCTGTAGGCGGAAGCGTGAAGCGGCGACAATAACGTCGAACGTATGGCATGTGCTTTTAGAACATGGCATTGATTGAAGCGTTTCTATCAATTGATCCACAAAGCCTTGTGCAAAAAGGACAGTTTCATATTCATCAAACAGGGGCCTCAAAAAATTGGCCATTTCACGCATTTTCCCTACTTCCCCAACTACTTTAGCCGTGAGCGACAGCGCGGTTGTCTTGCGAAGGGGTTCCGTCATATCCTGTCTAAAGCTTTCCCAGCATGTACCGCAGTTTTTCACGCGTCTCGTGTCTTTAGTGAACCAGCTATCTGGCTCCTGGACCAGTGCGTTGACCGACTCAAGACCCTTGGCAGCAAGATAGTCCTTTCCACCTATACCGACATACGCCAAAGACTTGAGAACTAGCAATTCAGGCGGCAAAGCCCCACTCTTCAAAGAAAGAAATATACCGGTTTCGTTTGTTAGATGGTCCTCGTCCGATAACAGTATATCTTCATCATCGCTTTCAATGTCGTGCATTTCGTCGTACGCCTCGTCTTGCACTACCCTGTTGCTAATAGAAAGTCTCTTAGCAGTTCGAATTCTAAGGAATTCGCTTCTTCGCTCATGTCTAGCCGCCCGCTCTTTCATGTAGAGAGCAACAGTATCTCCCACCAACACAGCTCCTTCAAATAAATGCAAAAAGATCATGTGACGCATCAATATAGACGAAATTTGGCAAACAGTAGTACAAGACGCGCCAATAGAGTGGCTTGACATGAACCCACATGCGACTCCTCCACGTTCGTTCAACGCATCAGCTACACTCGTCTCTCTCAATCTGCTTCCTAAGTCAAGGGTGGACAAATCCGCAATCTGCTGTTGGTGGCGGTATATAAGCTCCTTGCGAATGGATGCACGTCGCTTTACCGCTATGGACGCATTGTCTACAATCATATCCCTTGTCGTTTTGTCAAAGTCAGCCAGTTCTGCTTCGTTGCGACGAAGAAGGAGATCTTGCTCTATTTTTGATGATGTCAAGTGATAGGAATCATCGCCTTCTTCAATACCTCTTTCTCTACCTCTCATAATTGATTGCACATCAATCTCCACCATTTCAGTGCTAGTAGGGCTCTCGTCATCGTGTGTTGTCGCGAGTGGGAGATCTTCGGCTCGTTTTTGAAGCCACGTTAGTAAATGTGCACTACTCGTCGATCCTGCTGCAGCTTCGAGAGCTTTGCAAAGTGCTTGTAAACGCCTTTCTCGCCAGTTGAAAGTTGATGCAAATTTCCGCAACCATCGACGAAACATGTAATTTCGGTTTGTTTGGACTCCTTTCTCCCATTGAATACATTCGTGTCCAATTTGTAGCATGAGATTTGCGTAAAGTAGCCACGCTTGATAACTTGACTCAAACTCGGAGCAAGCGTCCGCTTTTGACTTCCGATTTTTCAAGTCAGTGAGCAGAGTTAGCGCCTCCGAAAGACAACCAAGCTCTATCAGCACAGTAGCGAGCTTTGCGGGAACATCGATGCCTGGAGGATGAAGGTTGTCGGCAGTTTCAAAGTCGCGCTTAGCTTCGCTTAACCAGCGTTCCGATTCGGACTGGTGAAATGTTTGAGCGCTTTCAGAAACGCCCTGCAAAACCAATACAGATGAATGAAGATGGGCAATTTCCAAGGCCATTTCAGCGGCTCGTACCCAGAGTGTGTAGTCTCTTTTGCACAGAATGGCAGCAATATGGTACGATCCGTAAGCTTTCTTTGCAATGTCCACTAATTCATTCAGCAAGGCATCAGAGAAGTCAGTGAAGGCTGAGTTACGATGGCAAGACGAATCCAATTCCGCACCGGCCTCGGTTAGATAAGGTGAGAAAAAAGGGCTATGCTCAGATAAATTGTCATCATCGAGGCATCGATCTACCGTCTCATGCCGACGACGGCTGTCTTTCAGAATGTCTTCATAAACCATTCCGAGCGATGAATACACTTGTGGGGCAGAGGGCGCCTCCCGAGCAACCTGCTTCAGCTTTTCGATAGCAAGTTTCGACTGTCCACGGGCGTGAGCCCCTAGGGCATCGCCATGCTTGTGTGCCATACGTTGCGATTTGAAATTTTTGAGGCGATGAAGCGATCTCTTTCGCGGTTCTGGAGAGCGAGACGTTTTCTGGGGTGAAACCTTGGCTAGGTGGGTACTATCCACTTCTTCTTCAGGGTGCTCGATATCACTTTTTTCATATGTATCCGGACACTCACCCCCTTCGTTAGGTTCAGCAAAATTGTGTTCCCTTTCCCCATCTCCTGCATCTTTTGAAACCTCAGATAAACCGTCTTCTTCTTGTGTCTCTACCTGGGTTTTGGTTCCAAACACAATACTGCCTTCGATTACTTTGTAGTCTTGAGCGGCTTTCGAGCCACGAAGTCGTTTGTGTGAAGTGTCCACTACATCCAATATTTCCTGCTGCTTGGCTTCGCGTTTTTCTAGGTCTTTTCGCTTTTTGGTTCGGACAATAGATTGCTTTCTAGGCATTTTTTTTCGAAATTGTCCGTTCACCGTCCTCCCATATTGAGCTATTTCCATCTCACTGTGCAACAGGTTAAGCTCTTGGCGTAAACGAGAACGACTCGCATTATCAACGCCATCTCTCCAGACTTCAGTCTCTATTGAAGAACTAGTCTTCGATTTTTTACACGTCGGTGGCATCTCCCTATCAGAGCATCTATTTACTGTGAGAGAAGAATTTTGAAAAGATGTGACAGTGAGTTGGTCGATTGTGGGAAAGGAAAGTCCTTTGTTTTTACTGTTGGACGGAAAAAAGCAAAAAGACGCGTCGTCTCGGTTCGGCTCCGGACATGAACCACGGACAGATCTCACAGTCAGTCTAGTCGTTCTCGCGACTCCAAAAGCGACAAACTTCATTTGTAACCGTCAGCTAATTTTGTTGGTATCGAATTTGATCAGTCGCTCGTACGCCCGCCCATCCAGAGTGTTGATTCGTTTTTCCAAGATATTGTACAGAGAGTCACAAAGGAACCTCCTCTCTAGTACTTAATGTTCCCTGTAATATTCTTGACAGGAACCTTGGTTTTGCATTAGGCCATAAAAGCAATTTGGGCGTTCCCTACCAAAGCTACTATCCCCAGCTCTGCCATCCCCCTCCAATATTTCAAGGAACGAGTGATTATGCCTGACATACCTGAAATGTGACGCGGTCGAAAGATGTGGTTGGGGATAGTGCTCCTTGGTTCTCTGTCAAAATTCTATGGTACGCGAACACGCAACCCATTCATAACAATTCCCATGCCCATAAATTTCCTTTACTACCCAATAGAATATACCATGAAGGTCAGTTCCTCATCTCTTACAATAGTATCAACAAGTCGATACCAAGGAGCACCATTTATACTTTAAGGTGCTTAAGAAAAAAATCGCAACGTCAACAATCTTTTTATGGAATCGAAGTTTACACAAGAAATACTGCCTACATTTAGTTATGAATAAATTCGCATCCCGTACTGGCTCTGTAAATACTATTCAAATTCAACACTGCGGACGCTGGGCTTGTGGACGATGGACACCGATGTAGTCTCCTTGCGGTATGTTCATCGTTTGCGCGGGCGAACTTGAACGCATTCCATTAATTGGAGGTCCTCTTTCGTGGTATATACTTTGTTGTTGTGCCTGGAGCCGTTGCATGTGCTTCATTTGCTGCTGGTAGTTGTAATAATCGTCCGAGTGCTGATGTGTGATTAGCGCATGTCTCTGCAATGGTTGTGGATCGTTTGTATGATGCTGTGGCTGAACAGTCGGCTGTTGCATGGTGTGGGGAGAAAAGTCGGACACATGCCTTTGCTCAGAATGCACCGATTCCATTGTCGGAGGCGCCGGACGGTACGACTGAGGCTGGCGCATACTGAGACCATGAATTCCTCGTATGCTGGTATTCTGCTGCATCTGAGGACCGGCAAACCCCACCATGCCTCCACTCTGAGGAGGTGGCACAACCTGCATTGAGATATGATTGAAAGAATGACAATGATCCATCTGGGGATACATGTCATACTCATCAACTTGTGGCATCGCATATTCAGGAGTACTGTACGGCTGGGTATCGTAGCTTGACGAGAGCCGAGCCCGACCAATACATGACTTTTGCATGAGGTCCGTCGACGGATGCGGAGGAGTCACAATATTAATATGCTGTGGACCACTTTGCGATTGTGTGTGATATGAGCTCGCCTGCCGCGGTTGATGCATCTGAGTATGCGCTTGGGCTTGCATGGTCATATTTGTTGCTGCGACAGCCGGAACTGGCGCATCTTCCAAGGCCGGTAGCGGCTTCACCTTGTCCAAAACATAGAAGTCTGGCTCGTTTCCTTTCTTCATGGGCTGTTTTTTATGCGTCTTTGGCAAACGTCTCATATACTTTTGCAGGTGTGGTCTGCCACGAAGAAACAACTGAATTATGGCGAAATGAACGATGAGTTAGTAGGGTACGACGCAATATTCTCTTACACACAAAACATAGCTTATCAAATTCCATGTACCTCATGATAATATGCTCCTCGATCAGACCCCGAGCTTACTCGGCGAAAGCTCCATGCGTTAACCAAGCGATTGAATGAATGGTAATTGCTATACTCGAAAAACAGGGG
>Ga0160421_1000306_pt1 | contig 10318 bp, 6 predicted proteins | sample TAMARWmetagpilot_FD_108195 | JGI IMG/M metagenome (GOLD analysis project Ga0160421, IMG submission 108195) | Phycosphere-associated microbial communities from TAMU algal ponds, Corpus Christi, Texas, USA - TAMU ARW-7 10/27 metagenome pilot | ecosystem: Engineered > Artificial ecosystem >... | reverse complement strand
CTACAAAAACTGCTACGGGCGGCTTACCAAACACCCCCGGACCGCGTGCAACCGTCCAACAGACGTCGTCCACGACGTTGTTGGAACACGCCGCCCAACACTTTCGTACACTCGACGCCTCCCGTCTTTTACTGCGGAACGCCGCGTGGCAGACTCCGCCGCGTGGAGTCATTCAACGAACGCGTCGTCGTCTCGACGGGAACGATCCCGTGTTACAACGAGAGTACCAACACTACGTGCAGACTTGTGCCGATTGCTGGACGCCTTTGTCGTTGCCTCTGTTTCTCCAACACCGCCACGACTTTATGCGACCCCGATCGGCACTCTTTCACGCCTTTCTGGACGAGTACTAATTGTTGCGACACTACTCGACCGAATATTAAAAAAAAGGCCAAGGTTAAAATTTAGTATAGTTACGGCCATCGCCCGACCTGTCAAACAGGCTGTCGTAACGGTGTATATCAATGACGGCATCCTCTACGGAATTTCGCATTCTTGTGGGGAGAACGCATACTAGAGATGTCTTTCACTGTCACACTTTTACCCCCAAATGGCGTGTTTCATGGCATGTCGTCAACGCTAGCGGGCCATCGCTATCGCGGACACGAGCAAGTGTAGCGGTAGATAGGCGTATTGGACGTAGGCCGTCCAGGTGGAGAAGACGTTCGGTACCAGAAACACGCACGGCATGGTGACTACCAGTAGCAAGCCGCTCAGGAATCGGATCGTCCATCCCATCGGTCCAGCCAGTGGAGTGCGGTACGATGGAAAGGCAATCAAAGGGGACCAAATCATTGCCGACGGAAAAGCGAGTGATACGTGACCAAAAGCTATGGCGACGTGCACGTAAACTCCAAGCAGACACGCCAGGAACTGGATACTGGAAGATGCCGCCGCATCACGGCACTTTGGACCGGACGGGGTGGTCCAAGGAATGAACAACAAGGGTACGTATCCGAGTGCGACAACCAATCCCATCCAGTAGTTGCGATACGAATCTCCGGTCGGCAGCGTTGCTTCCACCAGAGGCACGCTCCAGGCTACCCAGGCCGTACCCAGGAGCATCCGCGAGAGAGCCCAGCCCACTGCCGGCCAGTGAAACCGCGAAATATCAAACACAATCAGAGTCACGGCACGGACGACCATGGGAATAACCAAGAGTAGATTGGGTACCAGGTACTCTTCATGTTTGACGAAGCGTTCGTAGGACGTGAGCAGGTACAAGGAAGTTGAGTGATGAAGCCGCTCATGTAGATTTGAGAGAGCACGGATCATTAGTTCCAACAACGATACGAATTCTGCCTGATAGAGTCCGTGCAAACTAGCTGGAAGATGATTGAAATGTGCCTCGAGAGTCAACGAGTCAATGCCCCGATCCAATGCTTCGGCGTGAGGCGGTAAGGGTCCCATTACGAGCATTCTTTCAAACAAGATCATATCAATGAACTCGCGTAAATGCCAGTGTCGACTTTCGAGCACGTACTCCTGACTCATGTTCATCCAGCGTTCTGCGGTATCATGAAAGGGATGAATTACGGTTTTGACCTTATCGCGAGTATTCTTGACCTGCCGATTAAGGAACGAGCCGCGTCGCACAATTGCAGCGGTCAGCCCTACCAAGTCCATGTTCGGTAGTACACCTCGGCGACCTTGCGGTAGAATTCGCACCTGATTGGAACCGTCTTTGTCCGTCGTCGCGTTGCAATCGACCACCAATACGTTGCGGATCATGGTTCCGGGATATAGATCTCTCGGAAAATTCCTTTTCATATGTGCAGTAGAGCGTCCACCTTGGTAAAGCTCCAAAAATGAGCCCACTGACTCTGACAGCGAGATCGTATTGTTTCCGTTGGGAACAGGAGAAACAATGAGTAATGTTTTAGCCAACCACGGGGAGATCGAAACTGACGAAAGTCTTTGAATGAGCTCACGGATCGAAGCCTGGAATTGGTCACCGGTCCAATTGTCAATTACGGGAACCACCAAGACGATGGCTTCGTTGGTGGGTATGACGGCGGCTGACGAGGGTAAAATTTGCAGAATCTCGATCGTTTCATTCCATCGATGGCAGGATGCGTTTTCTCCAGTACTGCCACCTACAGCCGCACACAAAGATGCAGCGGAAGCTCCTTTCTTCGGAGCAGACGGATTGATAATGGAGTATTTGGGGGGACTTTTAAAGGAAGAAGGATCCAACGAGTTCTCGTCAATGTACACCCGGCGTGCTCTATCGTGTCCAGTAAACACCGAAACGGCTGGATGCGCCACGTGCCATGAAATGCCGATGAAATACGGTAGCAACAGTATTGGAAGCCATTTTCGGCCTTGCCCTACATTTTTTGGTATTGTAGAAGAGGTTTCAATTGTAACATCTACCGATTGCTGGGAATTAGCTGCCGAACTATCCGCCATGATCGAAAACAAACTAGACACAAGTGGCGAAAAGTGCCATGGTCGAACGGCTTTAAAATTGTTAACTGTCTTGACTTGGTCGATACCTAGGCTTGTATATTTCGTTGTATGTGCTATAATATAACTGCCATCGAACGTCTTGATTTCCATTGCACGCATCTTCTGGGCGCACACCGGGAAGGCAACGGTTTCCTACTCGTTTCAAGCATCAACTGGGCCGTCATCTTTCGCAGTCTCTACCGTTTCGGCTGTTCTCTTCGACTTGCGTACCAGACTCATTTATTACGGACCACTGTTTCCAGTAATGTCTTTTGTCTCTCAAGTTATGGAACCGGGCGGTGGCGTCATGCTGCTGCCCTTCGTCCGGCTCGTCATTGGGCTTTTGCTGTGCCTGACAACCGGTGCAGCCATTGTTGGCGTCGCCCGTATTCACATGGTGATCCTTTCATTCTTGAGCGGTGGACTCTTGATTAGCCTTTCCTTCTTCGAAAGCGAGTTCAAAAAGGCTCGTGGCGGGTCTTCGACCGAAAGCTCCTCCAAATCGAACAGCAAAACTTCCGACAAAACGGACTAACAGTAAAGGTGCCCGGAAAGCCGAAGAGATGTGCAAATACGATCTGTTCACGGAAAGACTCGTAGTCTTGCAAAGGGTGAGCTTTATTCTCGGAATGATCCAAATGTAGCGCGATTCACAGTCAATAATAGACTCAATAAATTCGGTTTCGATTTTTGACCGTAGCCTGATCAACCTTTCCCGTTGCTAATGTTAGCCCATGGCGCATCTCTCGTGAAACTTTCCAACGGCAGGTGTAAGACGTCATGCTACAGTGGGTGTATCTCTAACGCAACTTCTCGTTCTTCGCCTAGCTACCTGTTTTACCGCTATTTACAGTTAACTACAAAACGTGTTTCTGCACACATCGCCTCGGGAAAGAACCACTCGTAGTTGTGTATCGTCTGCTTCCGTCCGTTATACAGTCCGCTTGCCACATGTCACAAAATCACTTCATGCCGGTGACCTGTTCGCCGTATATTATTATTGTTTCGGCAGAAACCAACTGCAAACTAACTCTTCTTTGGTCTTGCTCTCGACGCCATGTCGACATACAGTTGAGTCGCTCCCAGGAGCTTTCTCTCTTTCAAAACTACACACGTGCGTTGTGGTCCCCCAGCACGAAATGGGGAAAGGCAAAAGACCATCGATCAGTCTCTTTGCTTTTTTGCAAGCGACCTTTTCGGTGGTTTCGATTCAAGCTTTTCAAATGCCGACGACTTGTCGGACAATGAGCACTGTCGTCTCGTATAGGGAGACTTACCCCCAACACCCGTGTTTCTCGCAACAAAGATATAACAGCCACATTTGCATGGAGCCGGGGATTATTCAAGTAGAAGAACTTTCCGACCAAGACACCTTTTGTTCCTATATCAACTGCATGAAGGAAATTGTCGAGAACCAGCGAGTTGTCAAAAAGTGCAGCCTCGACGAATGCAAGCCAGTACAAGAATACTTGTTTTCCTCCCAATCGTTGCTTTCATTACCGGATATCAGTGTGGATGGATTTAAGGATCGCCTTCGCGACCAGAAAAGGCAATTTTTAGAAGAGACAGGCTTTTCGGAGGAGCAGTATGAATATCTAGTCCGTTGTCTAGCTTATCTTGGCGATCGCTGTGCGAAAATCCAACAAATTGCACCGGCACTCATTGCGTGGAAAAAGATGAGAGAAAGTGGCATGAAACCTCGAGAGCGCTTCGTAAGCACATACATGTACGTTCTGAGTCTTGACGAACGTAATGTGCAAGCGTGTTTCGAAACAGCAACGTTTCACGATGTACTATTCGAACCTACGGAGAAATCCATTTTCTTGAGAATAAAGACGTTAATCAGCCAGAGCGATGCTAAAACTGCGGAATACATTTTGTCGTCGCTTCCAGATAGACAAGGAAAAAGCTCCGAATGGAAGAAACTTAGAACGTTCCTTCCTATTCTCAGTCACTATTGCGATGTGGGTGATATGATATCCGCGTTGAACTTATTTCGTAAAATGAGGAAATCTGAAGGTGTAATTTTCGACTCGGAGACATACGGTCTTCTCATCGGTGCTCTAGCCAGACGCGGTTACTTCATACCCGGAGGTCTTTCTGTTGATGGCGCTTCTACGCTTGGATCATTGGAAATGGGAGGTCCTGCCCTTTTTGATACTATTTCTACTGAAATGGCCGAGGATCTTCTCGAGCTGAGTCTAGATGCGGCTGAAACCATCCTGGATGGATTCGTGTCTGGGTTTGCAGGGGAGAATTCTTATGAATTCGATTGTGTCACTGATAAGTGTATAAATGTCAGTCCATTGCTGACTATAGGCCGTGTCACGGTGAACGAAACCTCCGCCGTATGCCCAGCAACCGGTGCCAATCTCCGTCTATTTGCTCTGACGGAAGAGCAACGGATAAGTGTTCATGATACCTTACTTGAAATGGCAGCGGTGCAACACGAAGACTTTAGCGAAAAGCTAAAAGCAAGAAACCAAAACTTTAAAGGTAGAGGAGACTCTGAGCGGGCACGGCGAAACCTTTTTGAGTTTTCAGAGTGGTTGCGTGAGCACGAAGGAGAACCATTTACTGCAATTGTTGATGGAGCAAATGTTGCCTATGCTGGACATGGCAATGTGCACTATAGCCAGGTCCAGCTCGTCGTGGACAAACTTGAGGACATGGGTGAGAAAGTGTTGGTCGTTATGCCTTCAAAATATGTTGGAGAAAAATTTTACGTGGCAGGTATTGACTCCGTGCAACAACTTTCAGAGAGAGAAGTTGGCATCATGAATGGTCTGCTTGATGAGGGAAAAATGTATCAAGTCCCAGCAGCATGTCTTGATGATTACTATTGGATGCTGGCTAGCGTTGCAAATCAGACTGAGCATCAACTGCACGTTTCGATTGACAATAGACAGCGTCGATTTCCAGGTCTCCGTCCCATGCTTGTCACAAATGATCAAATGCGCGATCACAAGCTAGCGCTTTTGGAAAAACGGCTCTTTCGTCGATGGACGAGTTGCCACATTGTCAACTATGATCTTGAGTCCTATTCTGAAAATGAATGGCAAGATAGGGATGTTCGCTTTGTTCCAACTGATTTCTTCAGCCGAGAGATTCAGGGCAACGAAGTAGGTGGGGAAAGAAGCAGCACGGTATGGCACTACCCTGTCACAGGCTGGGAAGGCAGCGATAGACTTTGCATAAATATTCGCCGGTAAAGCAATAGTGATACAGCCCAAACTAGATTGAGACAAAAAGCAACGTCTAGGTATTCGTCAAGGCATTTTCTTCCTGTTGTAGGTGGTAGCTTAATTTACAGTTCATTTTGCTTTTTCGGGAATCACTTTTGGTATTGATATGCAAAACCACTCATTTTCGAAATCCGTTAAGGGGAAGTGCCAGCAACTAGCTCCACCGACTCTTTGGTTCATTTGTATTTCGCGGCTAAAGAAATCAGCAGGGTTAAATCCAATGTCTGGATGGGAGCACTGGCCACCGACGAAGGCTGCAAAATTGTAGTGAACCATGAAGTTGCTGTACCAGCGCCGAAAGAGCTTTGGTTCCAGTAAGTCAAGCTTATGGTCGCGCATCTGGTCATTTGAAATCAGCATCGGTCTCGCCCCGGGCCATCTACCGCCCGGATCTCCTGGTAAGACCGACAGATCCCGGCCGTTCCTTGCTGTCGTTTGCGTGGAGAGGCTTGATAACATCCAAAAGTAGTCGTCCAAATGTCCGGGGGGGACTAAATACACTCGACCCGTTTTTATCAGGTAATTCCGGATTTGAAGCTCCTCCTTCTTCAGAGTTTGCATTACACCGCCGATGGTTAGATGAATTCGGTCATTGGCATACTTCCGGGGCAAAATAACGAGGGGCTTTTCATTCATTGATTCCAACGAGTCAACCACAAACTTCAGTTGGTGATAAGAAAATCGCCCACCTTCGAAGTTCTGCATGTAATACCCTATGTTAGGGCCATCAAGAATGGCCGTAAAGGGATCACCCGCCCTCGTATCCAACCACTTCATAAATTCATTAAGAATGAAATCTGATCTTTGGGCTCTCTTTTGCTTGGACTTTAGTTCGTACCTGTCCTGTTCCGATGTCGCCATATCAAGAATATTCTGCTTAAATGCTTTAGCCTGTTCGGGTTCCAGGCTCATCAAACGGAGCTTGACGCCAGAAACCGGGCAATGTCCACTGGATTGATCTATATGCACACGGCTAGCTATAAAGTCATCCTCTCCCGCAGCTACGGACGTCTGCAAGACTGATCCAAGCGAACTTGTCACTTCTAGGCTAGATTCAGGGAAGCCTTTTGCGAGAGCATTGTTTAACCGCTTTGCATGTTGAGATGTGAGCTCAAGTATGTCTTCTGCCATTTCAGTAAGTAGCTCATCGAAAAGACCTGGGCCCGCCCCGTTGACAAAGCCTAGCTTTTCGATACCGTCAATGGGATCGGACTGCAATTGGAAATAACCTAGCTCTGCCAGACCAGCAATCAAATGCACATAAGTTTCGGCCTCAAAATGTACAAGAGGCAGCCTTTTCATGCGTCTATACAGATGCATAACTGCTTTGGCATTGCCTTGCTCCATATGCAGTCTTAAGACAGGAGAATAAGCTCGCAGTCGAAAGCCGCAGTCGTGTTCAACAAGAAGATTCTCGGCCGCTTTTGCATGCCCTTGGGCAACAAGCAATCGCACTCTAGTCAGAATACTCTGCTCCGTTGGTTCATAAAGTAGATCGTGATACACGGCAATCTCGTCTGCAAGGTCAAGCATCTCCTCAACGTTGTCCTCTTCATCAACACCATCCGAAGAGTGAGAGCTTTCACTTGCAGAAAGAACATCCAAAATGGTAGAAGTTCCAGTCAACCTTCCATACGTAATGTGCTTTTGGCGACTGCCCGTTGCAAATGTTGACGAGATGTAAAGAAGATTTTGGAGGAGGCGCTGGCTTATGAATCCCGCCTCCTTCACTTTTGCCCATATCACTTCCAACGGAAGGCCACGGGCTTCCTTCGCGCATCGGTTACTGATTTGTATGAGTGTCCCCTCTATGAGTCTATGCTGTGCATCAGACACACCGAGCTTCTCCATAAAGACGAGCTTCTGGGTTTTCATATCATTGGTATCCCTTACACTGATGCCTTCCTTCAAAGCATGCTTAAAAGTAGGAAGCCCAACTTCCACTTCGGGCTCCTCCGAACGCAAATAAACGATAAGCGGCTCCGCTACCTCATCTGCGATAGGTTTTGCAGTGTGCCTGCGCATGAATTTTGGATCGTCTGCAATAATGGACTCCAGTATTTCTGAATACTGTCGAAACGATCCTTCTTCGAATGCTGTTTCGCTTCGTGCAGCAGGAGCATCAGGGATTTTGAAAACTTCAAAGAGCAACTTTTCGTTCGGTTTTCCCGACGAGGCGGATACATCACGTCTCTTTATCCTTTTTGAGTCGTCACCATAGGCAGAAAGGGAATTCTTTTCTTCGGAGAATTCCTTTTTGTTTCGCTTGGACAAAGACGCAATGAGCGATGTAAGATCATAATCGACCACATCACGTCTACTGGATTGTTTGGCGTGCTCTTTCATGAACTCGCTCAGTGAAGATAGAACTGGCTCTGTGGGGACAGTCTCCAATTTTTCACCTGGAGAAGAAGACTTCGATGTAGGACGACGACCGTCTTTCCGTTGCGAAGATCCCGAGAAGTTGTCGTCTGTAGATGACGACAAACATCGACGACACGGGCGGCTTTTTGGCAATCGATTGCGGGAAAATCTGGCGAAGACAATAGAGCTCATAGCGGTATTGCAGTGGTGGTAGGTGTGTGGCGGAGATTACCGATAAAAAGGCGGATCTATGATCTCAACGAAAGTGAGCTTGCTTTCTACAACAGTAGTCAGCAGCGATAATATTCGCAATTGTACAACGAATCGGATGATGAGATTGTTCGTGGGGGGCATCGACGGGGGGGTTGCGGCGTTGCCCTCTATGAAATAAGCTTGTTTCTATTACAGGTAGCAAATTTTGCGAACGCACCAAGAGGACAAAACGGACCAAGCAAGGATTTTGATTACTTCAGAAAGTAATCACACCAGTAGACAGACTTTTTTGGTTGGTTGTTACGCTGTTTCGATACGTGCCAAAAGATGAGCGCGACAGAAACGACCGGTACCAACCAGTACGAATACAGCGTCCAACAAAGTGTGTGTACCAAAAGTTGGCTAGGGTTCTTGCTACGAAAGGGTTCATTGGGAAATACCGAAACACGAATCTCCTATGGATTATGTTGTACTCAATTCAAGGATGGGACTGATATAAAATAGTATAGAGTAGAAGTTCGTTGCAAATGTATGCCATAGCATTATCGCTTACTGCTAGGGATCAATAGGAGGGAGCAAGTACGACCTAGAGAGGACTTTCAAGAAGTGTTCGCACTACGCTCTTCCGATATTCAATATGTACTGCCCGGTCAAGCAATAGACAAAACACATGAAAAAGAATCATATACAGTAAATACGAACTTTTTTAAAATGAAAAAATGATTACGTATGCAGTAGAGAATGCAAGCGTTCCGGAGTGATTTTCACAATCCGATAACGTTGTCCATGTTTGCGAAAGGAAGGTGAAAGTCGATGGCGTTGCCGTCCGCTCGAAACGCGTCCCATAAGAACGCGCCGAGCTCGGCTTCCGCTAGATCCAAATCTTCGTTGCATCCCTCGCAGTCACTCGTAGACGACGATTCAGAAGACACGTCACTTGAAGAGGAGGCCTCGATGAAGGTATCAGCACCAGTGATCTTCGCTGCTGGAAGGTTGGTGATTAGGTGTAGCTCATATTCCGTGAGGAACAGTTTACTTATGAGCTACTTTGGTGTGGTTTGTGAGGATCTAGACGCAAACTGCTGTTGGTCGAGAGATCATTCCCATTATATGCTGATACGTTCCGGGGTCGTCTTCATGATGACAGGCATCCAAAGAAAAAGAGTCTTGAGGAAACTGAGAGGTCGTGCAATGTTCCGGAGATGGCAACGGAGAGCTGGAGGGTGACACAACAGTCTGTCTTTGTTCCATCAAATCTTGGCGTAGAATGCTCGGTGTAAAGGCTTCGTGGAATGAAGTGGACTCTAGTTGAACAATACGGTCGAGGGCGGTGACGTACTTGGACCGGAGAAATGCGAGTTCGCCTTCCAATTCTTCGATACGTTCGCGTGTCTTGGCCCGCGACGCTGCCGCGGACTCGCGGTTCCGCACCCGACGAGCCTCTTTGCGCCATTCGGTAAGTTCCCCACGCGACATTGGCACTCCTGGCTCGTAACGAGCTTGTTTCTTGATACCACGCAGAGACGGCGTCTTGCGTGTGCCGGAAGTGACGGTCGAGGAAGAAGTCGTTGCCGAAACTGCGGAAACGTTGTCGTCGTCGTCGGATCCAAAGTCTGGGAGTTTCTGCCGCTTGAACCCCACGCCGTCTGCGTCGTTGCCTCCCTGAAGCACGGTGCGGCGAAGTTCCATACGACGCTTCCGAGCGAGCGCAGGATCTTCGTTCAGTTGACGAGTGACTTCCTGGGCGTTGGAACTGTTCATGTTTGCGGATTTGTGACTGCTTCCAAAAGAAATGCAGCGGGGAACCGCGTGACCGAAACGTATCCGTTGTGCCAGAAAAAGAACAATGGGACCGTGAATCGAACAACCTCACACACGCGTGCATCCGCACGAGGTGCACGACTGGGGTTCGGCGTCAGGATGGATGTCACGACTGACCCGGGATCGACGCTTTTTCGTTGGACGAATCCGACGAACACGAGTGAGTCGAATTGCCACGCGGTGATTCCGTGTGTGTTCATAACCTTCGAATTCGAGTACCGTTT
>Ga0160421_1000305_pt1 | contig 10356 bp, 5 predicted proteins | sample TAMARWmetagpilot_FD_108195 | JGI IMG/M metagenome (GOLD analysis project Ga0160421, IMG submission 108195) | Phycosphere-associated microbial communities from TAMU algal ponds, Corpus Christi, Texas, USA - TAMU ARW-7 10/27 metagenome pilot | ecosystem: Engineered > Artificial ecosystem >... | reverse complement strand
TGGAGTCAATGGCACACCCAAATATGTATCCCCTGAGAGCGTTGTTGGGAGAATCAATTCAGATATTATATCAAGTGTTTTGGCACCGAAAATTGCCGCACTTGCTTCAGCGAGTCTCGAACGATATGCTGGGGAGTTATTGGTATACGAAGACATTATGAAAAAGGTGAATAGCAATGAATCTATCGACGGTCTCTTGGAAAGCGATAGTTCCATTATTATCCAAGACGGAATTCCACAGCAACCCCAACGTCCTGTCTTTCATTCCCAGTTTTCTGTGGACGAAGCGGCTTCCATATTTTCAGAAACATCGGAACACTTTTTCGCAAAAGCGGGTAAATGGAAAGCACACGCCAATGCTGCCAAGTTTGAGCGTATTCTGGATGAAAAGTACGGCATTTTGCGTCCATTTATTACGAATCATCCCGAAATTGAACATTTCATTCGGGGCGTTCAGCGGAAGTACGCCATGGGGTATTTCAGTCCCTTCCGACAAGGCGATCCGCCAATACCCCGATCGACTGCTGTCATTATATTGTTTATGATGCAACGAGGTCAGATGCGTTGGGAAATAATGCTGTTGACTACCTTGTTCTTTCTTATTGGCCTACAACCTTGGGCTTTGGTGGCAGTTGTCGGAGTTTTACAAGGTCTTCTCATGCGACGAAAGGCAAAGCCTTTGGGGAAGATGAAGCGTTTCATCCCTGCGGTAGAGTCATACTACACGGATGCAAAAACCGATACAGAAAAGCACGAGCTACTATTGCATCCGGTTGGTGAACCTTTGCCTAGCAAAGAGGAAATTGACGCGTCTCTCTTTGATGCTCTGATTCTTGGCTCAGGACCAGCTTCACTGTATATCGCATCGTTGTTGTCGCGGGCGGGTAGAAAAGTGCTCGTTCTCTCTTCACGGAACGACGCTAGTGGCTGCCTGAGTATAAAGCATGCCGAGTATTCAAATGTCCCATTTGATGTTGAAGCTTCGAATGTAGCCAAAATAAGCCGTCAGCAACAAATCTTGGCCCCTGCTCTGTGTACCGAGACCGATACTCAAGGTGGAGTCCGATTTGCCCAGATTGGATCAAATGAAGATGCTCATGCTTTTGAAATACTATCGATACCAGGAATGGGAACAGATTCGTACGACGAAGAGTTACCATTTATTTTGAATGCGGATGGTGGAACAGCCGGTCTCATAGACGATGCTGCAAAGTATCTGAATGATGGCTGGCCAGATGCGGAAGGCGGGAATGGCAATTCTGTAACGGGAGCGTATGCCGCTGCGTGCGAAGCAATTAACAGTACAGCAAACGAGTTCTATATTTCGAAGATTCTCTCGGAAAAAGTCAATAGTCTACGGAGCTCTCCTACCTATCAAGACAGTGGAATTCGTTACGCTCAGTCCTTCTTGAACAAAACATTCACCATCAACCCCCATACACGGTCGTTGATGGCGGGTATAGGTATGAAAGGGGAGAACATCCCACCTGGAGCGACAAGTATGGCAGCGCATGTCACCAACATTAGCGCAGCTCTCAGTGGAGAAGGTATGCACTATCCGATCGGCGGACCTAGGGCACTTTGCCGTGCACTCGCCAACGTCGTTCTCCGTAGCGGTGGCCGAGTGTTGACGTCGGTTGATGTCGCTGAGCTAATATTTGGTGAGCCACGGGAACAGGCGAGCAAAGGAAAGCAAAAAGAAGGGGACAACGACGGGCCACCTCCACCTCGCTGCGTTGGAGTCAAGCTATCAGACGGGCGAGAAATCAAGTTTGCGAGCGACCGTTTTGATGAAAAAAATGGTTCCTGCTTACCCGCAGTTATTTCAATGGAAGGCTTCATTTGGACATTCATAAACATGTTGCCGGACGACATAAGGATGAAGTACAAAGTACCACGTGGCTTGCCAGCTCTTTCGTCGCGGCGGCCTGTTTTCAAGGTTCTTTTTGCGTTGAAAGGCAGCGCCGATCAACTCAATGTGACGGGTGCTGATTACTATCGGCTGCCCAACGCAGCTGTAGCGCGAGACGAGTTTGATCAGTCCTCTGGACAGATAAAACACGGTGAGATTGGTTGGTCTGATTCGGACACTGGTGATAACGGAGATACTTACGCGGATGGAGGTAAGAATTTAATGGACGTCATCAACCAGGATCCTGGTTCCATCAGTGATGAGCATATTGTAAACTCCAGTAGAAAACGAGCCCGAAAGACAAAATTTGAAGCTGGGTCTTCATGGCTCCACGTTTCTTTTCCTTCAGCCAAAGACCCTTCTTTTGAGGAACGTCACGGGAAGACCACAACGTGCGTCGTCACTATTGAGGCGGATGACGATTTTGTTACCTATTTTGACACGAAACCTAAGATCTATGTCATTAAGAATGCCTCGGCTACAAAGGGCGATCTTGATCGCTTGCTAGAACGTGTCAAAAAGGATGTGTACCATATTTTTCCTCAACTAAGGGACAAGGTGGACCACTGCGAAATTTGTGGACCTTTTCAGAAAGGGTTGAGTCACAATCCCGAGAGATTCGCCGCCAAAGGCATTCGAGCCGACACGCCTTATCCTGGTTTGTTCGTAGGAGGATCGGACTTGACTGTCGGCGAGTCCTTTTCCGGTGACATCGTCGGCGCCTGGTTGGCAGCGAACGCTGTTGAACAATACGGCCCACTCGATCACTTGTTCCTGCAAAAGAACATCACAACTGACATTGAGCAATTCTTAGAAGAACCAGGCTGGGTTGATGAAGAGGATGTTGCAATTCCGTACAAATCGGCAGATGCAAAGAAGGACAAGGACGTCTAAGCGACCAGTATGTTTTTCCAACCTTAAGGTCTGCGTCACGGCAAATTACGCTCTTGGGCGCAAACTGGGTCAATAGGCAAAAGCCGCAAGACCCAATAATCCGTTCCAGCAATAGAGAGTAGATTGCTAACTCCTGCTCTAAATTGATTCTAACTGTCTCGGATAAATTATAAGCCAGCCGCTCACTTGGGCAGCTCTCTACCTATTGCCTATCCAAAGCTCTAATATTGCTCGTTGAAATCTTGGACCCAGTTTTTGATTTGCGCGCGAATAACCTCACTCAATTCGTTCCTGCTGACGAGCGCATGTTTCTCCATATGTGTACTGGGTTTCTTGGTCCATCCATCATATATAACTTCAAGCTCTTCATGAGAAGTACTACAAATGTCAGGAAGTCGTAAAATTCCACTGGCAACTTTCTCGCCGGTATCTGGCTTTGTCAACTCATATTTGAGCTTCGCATGAAAATCGAATATGTAGCGTTTCTTACCGCCAGCGATCGCCACAGACGCATCGCCTGTCAATTCTTCCACTGATAAAATTTCGACGTTATATTTTGATGTGACGGTTACATCTTCAAGCCGACTACGTAGCTGACTATTGCACCAACTCGTTGTGTCTTTTTCTTCCCAGGTGCCTGCTTTGTTCCAGGCCGATGGCCGTGAGATCCCGTCTGTAGATGTTGAGAGTCTCGTAGGTACATTGCTCGAACCGCTAGGCTCCAGTTTCTTTGGAGCAATATCACCCAGCTTTTGTTTTTCATCTTCCGATAGCTCTCTTGTAAAATAACTAGTGGTACGACCGTCCTTTGTTTTTTTGTATCCCCGCATCATGGCCAACTCGGATTCCGTCAAAGCATCGTCCTCCGAGTCGCTCTCTGCATCGTTGGATTGGTTCTTTTTCATAGCATCACGTCTAGCCTTCTCCTCCGCCTTCCGACGCTTTTCTACTTCCTTTCTCTTCTTCTCCTCTTTTTTACGGCGCTTTTCGTCCGCTGAGTTTTGCTCCTTTTCCCAATCCTCGAAAGACACGGCTGGTTCATTGTTGGCCATACGCTTGACGCATTCGTCTTCCCATTCATGTTTGCGCTTTTTGTACAGTTCTTGTTCTTCCTTTTTCCGGCGCTGCTCTTCTTCGGCCTTTTTCTTATCGTCTGCTTCCTTGTCAACGTACAGAAATGAGCCACCGCTACTGGAAAATGCCTTGGCGAGTGCTTTTTTCTGGCTGTCGCGATGCGTTTCGAGTTCCTTCTTGATGCTGAGCAATTCTTTTTTACACGGTATGTTAGAGGGATCTTGTTGAAGGGCAGTTTTCAAGTCAGCGCGCGCTTCTTCATGATCGCCAATTTTACGCCGTGCGGCGGCCCGTCGGTACAAGGCCTTGACGTTGGTTGCGTCAACTTGAATCGCTTTGGAGGCGACTTCCACACTCATTTTGTACTTTTGCTGCTTAAAACAGATCATGCTCAGGTTGGTTTGTAGCGCCATCAATAGAGACTTTACCTGGTCATCCCCGGAGTTTTGCTTGTTGAGTTTCTTCACTACGTTGGCTCCGCGGCGGTACGCACGGGCAGCCTTGTCTAGGTCTCCATTCTTGAAGTGACCGTTGCCTTCGTCCTTCAACATTGTGCCCTCTAGTAAGACATCTTCAGCCGCATCGGGACTAGTTCCAGAATCGTTCTCGCTATCGCTTGAACCTGTGGAAGAACGCACGCCCTCGTCCTCGCTGATGTCTTCCGAATCGGGCGGCAAATCGCCATCAAAGTGGTCGTTTTCGTTTTCGTTGCTGGTCTTGGAAGGAACCCCCACATCTCCGCCTTCTACGTCGCCTTTCAAGTCCATCTGTTCGACTGCTGCCAACGTATCATCCGTTATATTGTCGCAATCCATTGGAGTAGTCATCTTCGAGGGAACAATGCTGTGGTGTTGACCTTTCGAGAAAAGGTGCAGTTGTGTGCTCCGTGGCTCCGTCCCAGTCCATCAATGTGCTATGATTTTCTGGAGTGACTTTCCTGTATTTATATGCTACTTTTACAGCTAGTTACATCACCTCTTTCGGCGGATCTTTGTTTTCATTGGGAGGTTTGCCTTTTGACGTGGATACCGGTACGACGTTCATCGACCTGTTCCGAGTCGCCGCGTGGTTGATTTTCCGAGCTTTTTCCCGGATTCCAAATCCCTGTTCTGACCTTCGTCCACGATTCCAATCCCCATGATTCTCTGTGTGCTCGCTCGGTTGAAGTCTTCCTTCGAATTTGCGTTGATGCCGAACACGAAAGGCGGCTATCACTATTTTACGTCGTTGCTATGCACATCAACGACTCACTTTTGCCACAGTATTTTAGCAGCCATCAAACGTTTTCTTTCGCTGCTGCTCAACCATAGAAAGTCTCCGAAATCCAAAGATTGACTGTAAACCAGCATAGCTCCAGATGAAACGACCTTTACCGAATGGAATCCAAAGAACAGGAATACCTTGGAGGATGTTGGAGTACGGCTTCAAACGATCATATCGGAGACAATCGCGATCAACCGCCATCGGCAGGACCTTTGGCTGGCTGCTTGTGCTTATGACATTGCAGCAATACACTCGAGCGTTTTTACTTCAATCTCATTCGTACCCGAGAATACGGCACGCGCTTCCAAACGTTCTCGCGCCTGTCACCGCGGCCGTTTCCACTTCACCCGACTCTTTTCAGTCCGCTTCCCCAGAACATCCGAGCACCAGTGCCGCAGGGGAAGGCCTATCCCGATTCCATCAATCCATATTATCACGTACAGTAGAACGACAACGCTTCGTTACGGGGCGATACCCGCTAACGGTGACAATTCGCGAAAATCCGACGCGGAAATGGTTGCGACTTGGACAATCCAACGGCGATTCCGTAGCGACTACGGAAATTTTTGTCAATAATACAACTACAATGCGCAGCTTAGCGTCACTCGATCGATTTCATTGGCTTGATGATAAGGAACGGCAAACGCTGCTGGATAGTTATGCCATGGTGAGTTTGGAATTCATTGCCGAAATTCATATAGAGCGTCCCGGATATTTGCATTTGTTGAGGTGTGACGGCGCCGGATCATCGGCCGCGACACAACGATCCTTGCGAGACGTTTTGCCCTTCAAGCGGCCCGCAGCAATTCTGAAGGAATTGGAAGACGACCTCACTAAATTGTACCGCGATCGTTTGTGGGTGACCGGATTCAGTCTGACGGGAAGACAGGGATTTGTCAAATCGATCGAAACAAACGACGGCTTTATTGGGTCGGTCAATCCAAGGACGGCTTCGTCCGTATTGTGGCCTAATGAAGTCACTTCGGTCCCCTCGCAACTTTTACAAGATTCGTCACAAATGAAAAATCCCGGGGTACCGCGTGCGTTTCGACGAGACGGGCTTTACCAAGATGCCTTGCTCGTTTCCGACGGCTTTCTTGTGCCGGGCAAGGATCATGGGGGTTTGTATATCGTCAAGAACCCAGGAAATCCGCAAACGGAATGGACCATGTCTCTCACCGACAATAGTGGTCGATGGTTCTATCACCGCGCCGTATGGGCCGATCTCACCGGAGACGGGCGGCAGTCGATTCTCACCGCGCGCTGCAAGGTATCCACCAATATTGGCAACAAAAATGATGGCGTCACCTCCGGGATTTCCAAGAAAGGGGAGCTAGTATGGCTGGAATGTCCACAGCCTGCTTCAATTGATCCAACCACTGGGACACCCCTCGAAACCGATGGAACACAGTTCGATCCATTCAGTTCCCGCCATTTGCCGTGGAAAACACGAGTTCTCGCCACTGGACCGGATGTTATGTTTTGCGTTGCGGATCTGGATATCACGGACGATACTATCGAAGTCATATCAAGCCAATTCTTTTCCAAATCTGTAGCCTTGCACAGCATTCGACGAGGACCGGAGCCAAAAGTTTGTTTTACAAGAAGTATTGATGATCGATGTGGGACGGCGTTTAGTTCCATTCTTGTTGATCTGGACTGCAATGCTGTTGGGACAAAAAAAGATGCGCAAGCTTCTAAGCAGGATCGGTGTGTAATCAACTCCGGCAGTTCCTTCGAGTCATTGTCACGGGGTGACTGCTTTTCTCATCTTCTTGTTACGAGCCATGAATGCAGTTACGTTGAACCTGGAGAAATGCCGAGTTCATCATCTGCGGACGGATCGGCCCTTTGGACTCCAGCTGACGATACGGACGGTGGTTCTCTTTTCGCCTATCGTGTACCTGAAGGCAAAGGCTCGTGGAAAACGAATCCTTGGCTGCGAACCACCGTGGCGACTGGTTTCAAGGTGCACGGGCAAATCAACAATATGATCAACCCAGGGGCGCCAGGTTTCGTCTACTCTTTCCACGCCAAAAAGGACGATACCTATTCGGGTAAGCGGCCTATGATTGCGATTGCTGGCGACTGTGCGGAGGCGGCATATATATACCGGCCGGACAACATTGTAGATACTAGATCTGAGATTAGTGCCGATCCCAGCACGCAATACAAACTCATGGTCGAAATACAGTGTGGATCTACCGTTGGGAGTATTGGAATTAGCTATGACGACTTTACGACGGCCGAGCAAGAAAGCGGGTATGCGAAGCTGTACATTCCTTGCTACGAAAACGATAAGGTATTCGTGTTTGCCCTTGGTAGCGGTGAAGAAGAGAAGGAGATATGGTAGAATATAACATGTAAATAGATAAAGCCATTGTCTAACGATGGTCCAGTTTTCCTGACAAGCCCGACATGGCCTTTTTCTTTCCGTCGGGGATTGTATACAGAACAAGCGGCTTTTCGGGGCCCATATATGGGCGGTCCACACGATAATATCCACGGCGTTCTAGCTGGATGACATCATGTTCCTGAAGCGTTTTCAAGCCTGCATCTCCAATGACATCTGTCATGGCCAACGTGTTTGGATTGATGTAGTCCTCGAAATTATCATCTTCTTCTAGCTTTTCCTTGGATACCAGATTGTCAAACCTTAAAAAGAGAAAAATGCACTTATAAGAAACCCAAAGCGAATCTATTTGCTCGTGGCTTCAAAACAGAAATCACTTACTCGTATAGAACAACCGGCGTACTGGTAGAAACGTTCGCAATCCAACTCAACTTCTTCTTTGCCGCCTTAAAGTCACCGTTGGGAATAAATTTGCCTTCAAGGTCGCCTCCAATTTTACTGATTTTCACCACGCCCCAACGAAGCAAAACTATATCTTCGCCAAGCTGAATATCCTTGACATCTACTGATTCCAGCAACACTTCATCGCACAAACGCATGGCCCGACTTCCAAGCGAAGGATCTTTGGGATGGCAGCTAGTCTCGCTGAACGCAAAATCTGCTTCTTTGGGACCGTTTGTAACAACCAAACGGATATGCTGAGCTTTATCAATTGCCATAAAACGTTGAGCTGTCTTGTCAATTTCCTTTTTGTTCTCTGCCCAGAAATTCGCCCAGTCCATGTTGACGACCCTGCGTGAGGCACCCTGAGAAAGCATGAAGCTACGAAGCGCTGTAATACTGAGCCCTCGACGAACGATTCCTCGCACAGTTGGAAAGCGCGCATCGTCCCAGCCAGTGACATGGCCGTTCTCCACAAACCAAGTGAGCTTGCGCTTGCTTAGCACGGTATTGACAAAGTTGACACGGGAAAAGGCATGGATGCGTGGTCGTCGCATCTTTAGGGCCTTGACAATCCACTGATATTGCTCGTCACGGTCATTGTACTCAGTGGTTCGGAGTGTATGAGTAACACCTTCAATGGAGTCAACAATAGGACACGCCAAATCATATGTAGGATAGGCTTTGTAAGCAGTTCCGGAACGATGATGTGGGGTTGTGTTTTGACGAAAAAGAACAGGATCGCGCATTGTACCATTGTCACTCTGCATATCAATTTTGGCTCTCAAGCACCAAGCACCGCCCTCCTCGCTTCCACTGCTCATTTCCTGAAAATATTTTAGCGCTTCTTCAGGAGTTTGATTGCGATGTTTCGATTCCTGGCGCTCAGCACGCTCAGTCTTCATTTCTTCTTGTGGGGTATTGTCCATATACGCGAGGCCTTCACCGATTAATATTTTCGCATATTCGGTAATGGGCTTGAAGTAGTCTGACGTGTATGACACGGAGTCTGGTGTTATTTCAAGTTTCCCTAAATCCACTAAAATGGATTCTTCGAATTCGGCCTTTTCCTTGGACGGATTAGTGTCATCAAAACGTAAAAGGACTCGTCCTTTGTACCGGCGCGCATAGTAATCATTCAAGAGGGCCGCCTTGGAATGCCCAATGTGCAAGTAACCGGACGGTTCCGGCGGAAACCGAGTAACGACGCGTCCCGCGACCGCACCTTCAAGCGCGTTCATACCCGAAACCAAAGGTTCCATTTCACCATCAAAGACAGCTTCGAAGCTGTTGGTAACGCCGACACAAAGCTGTGTGGCCTCTTGCAGCGCTGGGTGTGAAGCCATCATTGAGAGCCAACGGGACGCCGCAACGGCGTGATCGGGTAACTGTGATTTAGCCGCTGCCAAATCCTTAGCCTGTGTTGGAAAGCCAGCCACTGCAAACAAAGCTAGATCAGCAAGCGAGAGAGCATGGCCGACCAAGTAAGTGCTAGTCGCCAGTGCGTGATGCAATGTCATAGATAACGCAATCATCTTTTGACTCGTTTCTAGTAAGGTCAAAGATTGAGCATAGTCTACCCATGCATCAACCAACGCCTGACCAGATGGCGAACTAGGAAGTAGCATACCATCACCAGAACGACGGGAAAGGTAGCGAGCCATGGCAAAATCTCCTGTAACTGCGCCACCTTCTTCCATTCCCATGGCCGTGTGTCGACTACGATGATCCGAAGTAATGTCGAGGTCGTTCACCGTATTTGACAATACCGCCACTGCCATAGCTACGACTGGTCGTTCTGCAAGAGGGAGGTTTGGATTGATTACAACTTGCAGAGGCAGCAAACTCCCTTTTTGCGATAATGCAGAGGGCAGATTTGGAACTGTACTGGTACCTGGACCTTTTGCTAACGCTCCAGTAGTCTCAGCATTAGGAGGGCCGATTGCATGGCCGCTTGTGGCTGGAGAAGGAGCTCCACCAGTCTTTAATACTTGCTTTTGGGCCTTCTTTGCGGCCTTTTTCGCGGCCTTCTTCTGAGCATTCAACGAGTCAGGATCAGCCTCCTGACAAAAGCCATTGTTAATTGAACATGTGAGTGGTAAAAAAAATATATTTGGGACGCATGTCCAAGCTTACGTACCGGCTTCGCGGGTCCAGATTCCCCTTTTTCTGCCTTGGCCTTCTTTTTCTTTTCGGACTTGGTCAGAGTCTCAAATGGCTTTCCATCGATGCCAATACCATTGTTGCTCTCGGCGTATAACTTTTTGGCCTCCAACAATTCCTGTACAGCGGCTCCAATGTTTTCCTTGTTCACGGGCGTCATCGCTTTCAGTGCAACGATCTTTTCGCCAATAGTCTTGATATCGGCGGCGAGCGCTTCAAGATCCGCCATGATTCAAATAGAATGTCTTCAGCCAGT
>Ga0160421_1000304_pt1 | contig 10356 bp, 7 predicted proteins | sample TAMARWmetagpilot_FD_108195 | JGI IMG/M metagenome (GOLD analysis project Ga0160421, IMG submission 108195) | Phycosphere-associated microbial communities from TAMU algal ponds, Corpus Christi, Texas, USA - TAMU ARW-7 10/27 metagenome pilot | ecosystem: Engineered > Artificial ecosystem >... | reverse complement strand
CGGACGTTACCATGTCAAAATTAACGTGCCATGGAATTGAACCACGGAGCGCTATCCCCAAATCACGTCGTTTGACCTCGTCACATTTAAGGTATATCAAGCATATTCACTTATATCTTGACAGGTAGGTAGGTCTTTTGCATTTGCTTCCAGCCACTACTACTGTCTTTGAGGTGAAAATGAACATAAGCTGTTCACTGTCAATTGAATCCAACCGGCATTGTACAAAGTTTCCCTTTCTTTAATAATACTGTCTACAGAACATTATGAAAAGATCGAGAAAGACTGTAACGGTCCCTGTTCTGGCCTCTTGCTTCTTTTTAGGAACATTTTTGGAAAGGGCGGTGGCCTTTCTATCCTTAATCACAGTCAGGTATGAACATCGGACCATCAGTGGGGCTAGCCCCAACTCCCTTTTGCAACCATTAGTATCAAATCAATGCTCTTGCCGTTCGTTACGCCTTTTCTCCGGCTATGGAATTGCAACAAATTACACCTGGAAAGAAGAAGCATTTGAAATCGACGTCACCGTCACTGTCCCTGCTGACGCTGTTGCCAAAAACATTATTTTTCAACCAACGGGAAGGTCAATTGATTTACGATACAAATCCGAGACCAAGAAAGGCAGCAATGGAGATCGATCCAAAACGATTGTTCTACTCGATGGCTCTCGCAAACTACGCGGAAAGGTAAACCTGGACGGCACCTACTGGGTGATCTCGGACTTGCAGGACGACTTCGCCCAACGGCAAGTCACGGTAACGATTGAAAAAATCGTCCGTACGCCGAAGGATGACTTTGAAGTTGTTGACTATGACTGGAAGGGTATCTACGTAGATGATACGGAAGAAGTGTTAGAGCGAAAATACGATGAGCCAGAGAAGCTCAATGTTCGTGAATATGCAGCAAAATTGGGGGTCGATATTGACAATATCGACATGAGTATGGTGGATAAGACCATGTTTTCATCGGGAATGAATCTTACGCAAAAAAATATGGATGAACTGACCAAAGCGGGATATTTGTCAGACGAAGAGGTCACTCAGCAAGCAGACGGAACAGAATATGTCACAAACGAGATAGGCGAGCTAGAACGACTCTCAAAGCCCTACGAGGATGAGATTGGCGGCAGTGGCGAAGAGAGGATGCCGTCAACTAAAATACCTTTTTTGGACACCACTTCGCCTTGGCATAACACAATTCCAGTGCACGTTGACAAAGAAACGAACAAAACATTCGTGCAACAGACGCGGAATTTTACTCGGGCTGCTTTTGCCGAGGATAGTGCCCGGGTGTCACTGGATGAGCCTACACAAGAAGTACGGGTATCCAAGGATGCAAACGATCCAATCGACATACTTACAGTTAAACGCCTCAAGGATATTCTTAAATCGCAAGGGTTGAAAACCAGTGGCAACAAACAGGAACTCAAGGATCGCTTACGGAAACAGGTCAACTCTTTAATGCAAGGGAAGCAAAGCCCTCCAAAATAATTTACCAAGACTATTCTCTATGGTAACACAATATACTTAGGATTTGTTTCAGAACTTTCAACGAGAAGCTGGTTCCGGACTCGTGTACAACTCCCCAAGCATCTTGGCTATTGTGTCGGGGCTGTATTTCGTGTACTCCTCCTGATGCTTCTTGGAAAAACGGAGCTTGGTGTATTTGTCGTAAAATTTACGGTAACGCGGAAGGAAAAGGGAAGCTACATCACCCTGGAGCTGAAGTCGGAGACGATTGTCGATTACGCAAAGCTTTTTATGCAATGCAAAAGTCCGCTCAAAATCTTCGTTAAAACCAGAAAAGCGCTGTTTGATCAGTCGTCCACTCTCCAACGACAGGACATTCTCGTCGTTTTTTTGATACTCGATATCAGTAGTACCGACAGCTGTCAAGTGTGTGTTGAGAGCCTCCCAGTGTCCGAGATATTTGCTCTTCTCTGATTCCATAATCTTATTTACCTTATCTATAAACCAGGATCCCTCGATGGTATAATGCTCGGAGTCGTTTTTGTTCTCCTGATCTGATGAGCCGGGGCCAAGTTCTTCCAGCAAGTAGAAAGAGTTGTTGATTAAGAAAAGGCTGCTCTTTGCCTGACTATCGTCCCGTCCGTCGCGAGTATAATTCAAAGCCTTGCCTTTCAGAGAATTCAAAAGGCGCATCACAAGATAACGAACATAAGAATCGAGCTCGCCAGCCTCTTCACCCATGTTAGGATCCCAGGGAAGTGCGCTTTACCAAGAGAAAATGTTGAGACAACGCTCGAAAAAGATGCCAGGGCTGATTGCGGGACTACGCAAGGCCTACGTACCGTCTCTTGGAAATACTTTTGTATGCACTGACGTAAGGGGAAATAAGTCTAATGGCACGAACGACGTCAGAGCTCACAGTCGACACGCTCGCATCTTTTGGCCGGTGCAGCGGACCTTTCAGTGGATCTTCCTGAATCGCTTTGGCAAGATTTTCTAATGTCTTCGCCGAATTTTTTACGGTAGTGCGATGAATTGCGATACACAGTATGGCTGATAAACTAGAATTGGCTTCCGTTTCTCCGTCATTCACCCGCACTTCACAGAGCTTCGAGAGTGAAGGCCCCAGCATGCGTACACCGTCGAGCATCCGTAAACCCGCCGCAGCGGCCGATGCAGCCAGTTCCACGGTCAAAACTCCCACGGTAGTAGCCAAGCTGGCGCCCGATTTAGATGATCCCGACATTTGTCCGATCCCACCCTCCTTCAAAAAAACGATTTCAATAATGTCCAAAGCTCTATCTACCACAGCTCCAACAATGTAGGCGTATGCTCCAGCGCAGCCCTTCTTGTAAAAAGGACTCAAGGTTTCCTCCTCTTCATCATCGTAATCGTCGTCTTTCCGCCGCATGGATGGCAACACTAAAACACGGTAGATGTGTTTTTCGCCCGCTACCAGAATCATAGCGTGTTCGAGGCACCGGACCGCGTCCCGGGCTGCGGCATCGGCTTCATCTTGTTCCCCCGTCTTTTTCTTGCGTTCTGCTTTGAGGCGACGATAATAATTGTCGAGACTGGCGTACCCCATTTGCTGGCGAGCTCTAGCGTAGTGATCAAGTTGCGGAAAGCCCGTTTGCAGATTATGTTTGGTGACAGCCGAGTAACAGCCGGAGCCTACTTTTTCGGTACGAATAATCTTTTGCGCCGACAACCCCAAGACCTGGGATAGACCGGGTGGCTCACGCTTATGACTGGCGCGTTGCACACTGTAGCCGTGACTAGCGAGGCACTCGAAAATAACCTGCATTTCACGCAGCTGACGCTTTTCGACGGGCTGATATTCCTCGAACTCTCCAATTGATTTGAGCAGATCGCGGTGTTGTAACGCCGCCGTAAGTCGACGGCGTGTCTACAAAACAACAAGAAAAAAGGAAAGCAGTGAGTGGTAAAAAACGAAAGCTTACGAAAAACGTTGGAAACGCAAACGGCTCTCCCAGTCAAAGCGTACCTCTGACGCCGTTTCTTGGCTCGACAAGACTCCGCGAGTTGTACGCTGCGGTCGCACGGCCGAGCCCGCTTGCCGCAAATGCAAAAAGACGAGCCGGCACATGGCATCCAAGCCCATTTGATGCACCCGCTCCAGCCCTGCCAAGGTAGAGGGCGAGGACTTCCAACTCGGATGCAAACAAAAGTACTCGTACGTGTCCCGCAGCAACTCCATCGAATCCGCCGCCGCGTACACATCCTGTTCCGTGAGGGCAACTCGATTGCTCAGATTCCTCCTCGACGGTACACGAGTTGAATTATCTTTCTGTGGTTCGTCCATTTCCGCCACTATTTTGTGCAGACGTTCAATAGCTGGTTCTACGTCCTGGACGGTATCGAATTTTTCGCGGGCGTCTTTGATCATAACCAGGGTCGCGGCGAGATTGGCATTGGCGCGGCTCAGCATACTGGATGCGTCCGAGGCAGGAGAGGTCAGATTGTCTAACTGTCGCGCGCGAGCGTTGAGTTGGCTGCAACATTGACTCGCATCCCGAGTCGTCTTGCTCAACGTCGCCATGGCCTTGGCCAGCTGCTCCGTCCGACGCTGCGGTAACGACGCGGACGGTGGCATACTCACACTAGATTACCGGACAAGAAAGGCAGTACAGCACACGGAGTAGTGAGGAGCAGCGAGGGAAGCAATCTAGAAGTAGGCTTGACAGTACGATACGTGTCGGACTGAAACTCCCCCAATTCTTGCTTCTTTGGCCTAACAGTGACAGGGAATGCAAAACCCCCACAAGAAGAACGTTGTAGTAACACTACTAGTAGTAGTAATAGTATTGCTAGTGAAAAGTAGTATTGGGCGCTAACTGTGGCCGCAACAGATAGGTAGTGCAAGATATCGGACGGGCAAAACTCGCAAGAAACAGCAACACGATCCCGTAATCGATTGGCTCACTAGTTGTACGTTGCGTAGTTTCCACGACAATAATCCGCACAAATCCGTTTGGTTCCCATCAACTCATTGGGAAATGGCCAACGTATCGATACCGTCTATCCAGTGACATTGGAATCCTCGTAAAATCGACTGACGACTCCTTTACTCGTACGCCATGCCGCGGAAGCGCGACCGGGTAGCGGGCAATGGCGCTCTCGACGCGTTTGGCTTACTCATGAATCCCCGAAACAGTAAGAAACCGAGTGCCGCGAGCAGTCGCTTCGTCGTTTGCCCCGCGGGGTGTGGCAAGCATGTTCCGTCCAGCAATGTCAATTTGCATTTGGATAAATGTATACGAGCTCAAAACATTTGTGAAAAGGAAGGATCGTATATCGGACGAGAGGACACGGTAAACAAAGTGGAGGCTGTTTCTGTGGAAATAGGAAAACCGTCTCATCCGATGGAGACGGCTGCCTTAACCGAGCAGACGTCTACGTCTACGCATTCATTGCCTCGAAACACAATAGAAGAAGACCAAGAAATTGCGACGAATAAAACCGATTCAGTCAACTCTGCATTTTTACCAAAAATGGTGCCAGCGGAAATAGCTGGGCGGTCTCCGCAGCGGATCGAAAACAAAACCATTGTCAAACCGACTACTACTGAAGACACGCCCAGCAACTACCCAGCTCCCGATAACGGAGACGAAGCGTTTGCAACTAAATTTGGTACACAACAGACTTCAGAGGAAGACCAAACAGAGCACCGGACTTACCAAGTGACCCCGGACAGTGCGGAACGACCACCGCAGCCAAAAACTAAAGTCCCAAACGTGTTCTCCCACATGATGAACTCCTCGAAAGCTACCTTCTCACGACCTAAACCAACAAAGCAAGTGCTACACTTGAGCCAAGATGGCACTATTTCCTTATTGTTTGATACTTCGGACTCTCCTGGTCCCGTAGCTTGGTCCGCCATGGTACTTGTCAAGACACGAACGTCACATGATGAAGACGCGTTAACATCGTCTCCGGAGCATCCCAAAATTGTTCAAGTAACACTTTCAACGGCCATTCCCTCGTATCCTGACATTGAACCATCACATAGATGGGTCCGTAGACATTCGCGCTTGTCTGTCCCTGTGCTGAAATCTATTTTGCAAAAGGCGGTTCGCCGACGTAAACCCTTGCCAGCTGTCAAGGTTGCTATGGAACTGATTGATAAGAGTTTGGGAGAGCTGCTCCGAAGATTGCCCATTATCGCTATTGAAGATTCAACCTTACACCCCGCCCTTCCGTTACTTGTGTGGCTCATGATGGCACATTCGAAAGATTACGTCCTGAACCCTCAGCTATGTCGACAGGTTCTACAAATTGTTTTTGAAATTGCCGGCTGTCCGTACAAGGATCCATTACCCTACTCTACGGAAGGTGATACTGTACATTCAAGAATATCATTGTCGAGCCTGGATTCGGGTGACGATGTACTTATATGGGCCTTGCTAGCTCGTGCCGAGTATGGAGGTATGAAAGGTGACGTCCTTATGCTACAGCAATACGCCAACGCGTGGAGACAACGTATGGGCGAAGTATCATCAACTGCCCCCACCACACTGGTGCAGCAATTACATCTGCCAAAGCCACATGTGCCTGTTACTTGGCAAAATGTTCCGCATATAGTTCACGAAAGCGCACACAAACAAGCTTTGGAGCGCATTGGATTGCTGGGTATTGAAATGCTGGAGATCTCGGATTTGACGTTGGAAGGCGTTGATTTTCACTGCTCGAATATTTTGGATGAATTGGCAAACGACTGTCATTTGGTAAACGTGTGTCACGATTTGTTACTTCTATCATCGTCAGGCGAGAAGATGCCGGCCGGAATGGTGGACTTTCGTTCTTGGTTAGTAGGATTTTGGAAGTCTTGCATGTGGATGTACAGCGCTGGAGTCAATCGACGCCGAAATTTGGTGACATTGGTACAGCCTGACAACCAGGGTGACAAAGCTGTACCCTCTGGATCGGCTATGTGGAACGAGCTACTGGCCCCGAGAGTGCAAGAATTCCAACAAAATTACCTTCAACAACGTCTGGTGAGAAAACACGAGCTGGACACCAAGTAGATTCCAAATCGTCCCAAATGATTTGGTACTGCACGTCTGGCGGGATATCAACAGGAAAGTGAGAGCGGTTTTAGAGCGAAAATTTATTGATCAGGGGACAGGGATGTGTGATAGGGCCTTATTTTTTAACAAGATACAACAAATGTGTATTATTCGGAACGCTTTGAAGGTTTCGAGTGCAATATATGCTATAACGCTTGATATGCTTTGATCGAAATGTGCGAACTTAAGGTGCCGACTACCATCTTTGCGGCCACCGGAAGCTGTGGCGCAAATAGAAAGCAATTAATAGCGTTTCGCGTTTTCGAGGTATGCTTTACAAGCGAGCTTCTTTCCATTGCCGAGATGCGTTTTGCAGGTGCCGGCGGGCGGACTGTAGTATGTTTCGTGCCGACGGCTGATCCAACGGTTGAGGAGCTTCGCCAGCATTGAGATCTAGTTCTAGCATGGCAAGGAGTTCGGCCAACTTCGTCTGCGCTTCGACCACAATTTCTTGGATTGCCAGCCGATCTTCAGGTGATAACGATTCCCCTGTTGCGGAGGACTGATCGTCTTCGTCGTCTTCGGAATCATCTACCGATGAATCAATCTCTACGGCTGGTATCGAGGAAACTGCTTCTGGTGGTTGGAACCGCATTTCGTCCTTCGTCTGTGCAATAATGGAAGCAACTTGGTCCTCTTCAGATTGTGGCACTTCAATTTTTGGTCGTTCATCTCGACTCGAGTATAGAGATAGCCCAAGGCGATTCAATCCCCGGTCTATGTCAAGCATGCGTTGGTCAGAGGTTTTGAAACCTTGCGGCAATGATGCGTTGAGACTGGCCAATCGATCCGCCAAACTGCTTTCTTGGTCCGCGATTGGTTTTGTACCTGGCACATTTTCTACTATTGATACCTCAAGGTTACCTCCATACAGCTGCACAAAAAGTCGCAACCTTCGGTCGGCCTCCTCTTCCGTGAGGGAACGAAAGGCCGGTTCGGCATCGGTCGTATCCTTGTCCTGATCGGTTTCTTTTCGCAACATGGTCAAAAATGCATTTCGAGATCGGTGCAGATAGTCGCAAGCTTGCTGATGATATAAGGACACAATCTTTGGCAGTTCAGGGTCAACGTCACCATCCGTGGATTGGGCTCTTAAAGCCAAGTCGTTTAATTTTTCGTGGGCGCGTCCAAACTGTTCGGCAGCCCTGCACCAATCTTCGTCGGCGAGATGCTGATTCCCTTCTCGAATCCATTGAAAGACGCTTTCTAAGTCGCTGTCGTCGTTGAAAGAGTTTGCCATTGTCATCCACTTGTGACGCTGCTGTGGTTCTTGCGTGAATGGATTTTTCCTCGAAAAAGGAGAAATGTGAATCCTTCCGTAGGGACTGGAGAGGTTTGGCAAGCTAGTAGACCTGGGATGAAGGGTAGGAGGGGTTTTCGCGACACGCTTGACACTATATGTGTATGTTAATTGTAAACAACGTAGCATAGCCCTTGCATTCAACACTTGATGCTATGAGGACGAGATCTTTTATATAGAAATGAAGCATGCGTCAGAAAAATATTTGACATGAAATTTTCCTTTATATAAGTACTACTACGACAGCAATGGAAGCGTTTACAGTTAGCAAAATCTTCTATACCTAGCTAGAAATTCTGTCGAAACACATATCACAATGATAGTCAATGAATTTCCCCCGTTTGAAGGATTCCGACCGATTGATGATCTTATGGTTTTTACTCATCACTGCCTTCACTCTTTCCATTTGGTTCACAGGTCCCACGATAAAATAAAAAACAACACCATCAGCATGCCCTGCCTCGAGCACGTAATCAGATATGGCAAACCAATGTGCTCCTTCAGGTTTGCAATGCTCGTTCTGCCGCTCTTCCTTGTTGGCTTGAATATGTGGGAGGTCGTGAGGGACGAAGGTTTTGTGGAGCGCGACTCCTCCTTGATGCATTATTCGGACAGCTCACGGATCCTTGACTACGCAGACCCGTATATCTCAGATGATTCCAGCAAAATTGTAAGTTTGGTTGCATTCGGAAAATCGTAAGCTTGAAAGACAACCAGGTTTACAGCTAGGACTTCAAGATGTGTCCTTGATCACTCAGAGCGGAAGTGGAAACACGCCAAACTCACCAACTCATCCTCTTATAAGATTGAGAATGCCCATTTGTGGGTTCAAAATAATTCAAGGATATGGGTTCCAGCCACTGAAATCGGATTGACTGTGAAACTCACATCCGAGGCATCGGACCCGGGAAAGCGTTTGCTCCGCTTTCCAACAATAGACCAACGAGTTCAATTTTATATGTCCTCTTGGTACGAGCCACCCTGCGATGAGACTGAGCTGTTACATGTTGTCAAGTATGCTGCGTGTAACGAAAAAAGTACAACAATGACGAAGAATGCCAAAGAGGACAACATATTCAAGAATGAGAGTAGTGAGCCAAATTGCTTTCCTTCCTTTGTACTCCAGCGTCAAAACGGACCGGAGGTCGACTCGCTCTCGGTGGTTTTGAAAGCATCTGCAAAGGCTACTCACGACCTTATTTTTGCGTTGGACAAAGATTCGCTCGATTCGTGCCAACTCAACCCCCAAGCCGATCAGTTACAAGTTGTCCATAGTCGCTATTGTCCAGAGCTTCGTGATAAACTGCTAATGTTGTACCAGAATCAGACCAACAAGACGGACAACTTGACCAGTTTTGAGCCCGCAATTGCGTTTGTTCAAATCGGTGATTCGCGGAGTTCGAGATCTTTGAATGACGTCGGACAGCCGAGAAGACAGTTTCCAAAGCCTGCCGTACCTCACTTTACCAAAATACGACCTGTTTGGGATGATGCAAGTACAAGCGATTTTCTTATGAAGGCATCGTCTACGGCTTGCGCCACTTTGCCAACCCGACGGACAAATAGAGGAAACCTGGAATCGATCATTTGGAAAATGGGAGCGTGGCGCCATTACAAAGAAATAGAGCTACTTCCAACTTTGGACGTCCCTTGGGAAAACAAACGGAACACCGCCGTTTTTCGTGGAGTAACCAGCGGATACTTCAATACAAGCATATCACCTCACGAGCGATGCTTCCAAAATCTACGCTGTCGGCTTGTCTTAGACCACCACAATTCGACCAAAGTGGACGCCAGGTTCAGCAGGGTTTTGCCTGATACCGTACCGACGGAAATTGAAAACGTTTCTATCGTTAGCAGGAATCTTGCGCGGGACGAACTTTTGAAGTACAAAATGTTAGTCTTCATAGAAGGAAATGACGTTGCCTCAGGATTGAAATGGGGACTGTACTCCAACTCGGTGGTCATGATTCCCAAGCCCACTGTATCGTCGTGGGCCATGGAAGAGCTTCTAGAGCCATACGTGCACTACATTCCGTTAAAGGACGATCTCTCTGACATGGATACGCAGATTGAGTGGATTCTCTCACACGATCGTGAGGCCCAGAAGATTGCGTCAAGGGGTCAGCTTTGGATTCGTGACCTCCTCTTTGACGATCAGTCCGACAGCGACAATCGTGCAATCAATGGAGAAATGTTGCGTCGGTATGAAGCTCACTTTCGTCCAGGAATGGTAGTGAAGCGAGGCTCCCTCTTTCAGCAAGAATTCTCATAGAAGTAGGTAGTAATTCTCATTGTGGGGCGTGTTTGAAGAAAAGAATTGCCATGAAATCACGTAAAACCCTACTCATTTTCAATGCGAGGTGTGTGGCGTTCTTCAAAGTCGTATGTACCATCTACAAAGTAAATCGATTCGTAGAATGACAAAAAAATTGCTTGATTCATTGTCGATTCCAATCTGGTTCGGAGTTCCGCACCGGTACCCGTAGTTTTT
>Ga0160421_1000303_pt1 | contig 10396 bp, 2 predicted proteins | sample TAMARWmetagpilot_FD_108195 | JGI IMG/M metagenome (GOLD analysis project Ga0160421, IMG submission 108195) | Phycosphere-associated microbial communities from TAMU algal ponds, Corpus Christi, Texas, USA - TAMU ARW-7 10/27 metagenome pilot | ecosystem: Engineered > Artificial ecosystem >... | reverse complement strand
TAATCACGAAACGAAAACACTACCACCATTGGTATACAATTTTCTGTGCACTTCTCGAATACATGATGTTGCTGAATGAATGGATACCTTGTCTCCGTACTTTACGTCGATGCCAACAGAGATTATAATTTTAGTGAGTTCTGATTCGATATCGTTAGGCTCAAAGCCCGCGATTCTCAAGCAGCGTGCACTTCTACAAGTATTGCTTCCGCTGTCGAATGCTTCTGCTGTCTTTTTTGTGACTAGTGTCTTCACTCGCTTGGATCTCCGTGTGGAAATGTGCTCAAAGAGTGTGGATTTTGGAACAAGAATCTAATCATAGGTTCGTTTATTTGCATGGGCTAGCTAGGGGGTCCATTTCTTTGTCCATTATTGCATCGAGTTCTTCTTTCGAGAAAGTGTCTAGGAGTACCGTTCGATGCACGGACATTTTTCCTGCTGCGTCACCTACAAGAAGTGTGTCTTGGCGATCAGTGCCGGTGGCTCGGATAACTGTTATGGGATCGAGATGGGGGTTTTCGTCAATTGTGTGGCGCAGACGGAGCCGCGACTCATCAAAATCAATGCTCCAAAGTCGGACTTCGCCACTCAAATGACCCGTCACGGCGACAGCACCATGCTCCATCCACTCCGGGCAATCCGTTGCGATGGCACACGTAGGTACGTCTGTAGTTGCCGAAAAGGAATGAGAAGCCAGCATATTTCCGTTTATGTCAAACAACGTCAATTCTGGTCCAACGAGTACCAATATAGAGCCCGCTCGGTGATTTATCGCTACTGCGACACTTCCGTAAGCATTGTTGTAACTACCTTCACGTAGTGACCGAACGTACGTCAAGGTTCGCAAGTCCCATAAAAGCACTCGTCCTTGCTCGCATGCAGTTGCGATGACTCCGCATTCCTCCGAAAGATCAACAGCCTTGATGGGCCAACCATCGTGACCCGTCAGTGTCGCCGACAACATCATTTTGTTTTCGTCATACCGCCAGACTCGGACCGTGGAATCCACACAACCCGTTATGATCCAATCACCGTTCACTGATGTTTTTGCAGTTGCTATCGGGGCTCTGTGCATGGCATCATGGATACTTAGCAGTTTGTTAGCTTCGCGTTGACGGCTTGAAACCGCCGCCGCGTAAACGCTAAGCCCTCCATTGATTCCGCCGTATCGAAAGTATTTCTTTGAAGTCATGTTTATGGAACAGAAGCGACCTGTTCCAATCGCTAGCCCTTTAGTCAAAGCAATGTCCCCAATAGCCCGATCCATCTGTCCGGCCATTCCAAGTTGCAATGATTCCGTCAGAACTGGACTTAAACGAATCGTATGTGGGGCACCGACTAGGCAAAAGGGCGCGGACATCCGGGCTAAACCCGGTAGGACAGCAAAATCAATCGTGTTGTCTTTCCTTGCTTCAATAACGCTTCGTTCCGGGAATGGGCGACGTTCCAATCGACTTGGTGTCTGGCCAAAGTTCTGAATCTGTGCGATAGTCGATGCGCGCTGCACAGGGTCGGTCATTGTATCCAAATCAACCTCTCCTTCATACGTCAAATGGACAAATTGGTTGAGACATCGCACAGCTTCTGGACCTCGCTGCTTGAATCCAAAGATAAGATCGGCCCAACGGTGCAGATGTCTACAGACGTAGGGGGACTCGAGAGCTTGGCGGTTGATGCGGACGAAACGTTTGGGGTCGCCCTTCGCCCATTTTGGCAATAAGACGTCGTGCACAGACTTTCCAGCTTGTGTCTGCCCGAAGTCGAAGCCGTTCGCATTGACGAACAGATCCGGCAAGTAGAAAAATTCTGGAATGAGCTCTCGAACGTCCTGCAGATTCTCAGTGCTGGCGGACTTCCAACTGCGGCCTACATCGTGGAAAAGACGGTCGGCTACGTCAAACTTTCCACCTTGCAACGCAAGCGCCAAACGAGAGAACGGTTCGAGTCGCATAAGATAGTAGAGGACATACGCTGCGCAAGAATAGTGTGTTCCGTAGTGAAAGGGCGGTGGGTCCTCGTCCGTGCAACAACTAGCTAAAGCCTCGTATCGATCCTGGAATTGCTGTGCACGCTCAGCGCCAATTGCACCCATTGGCTTGGATAAGTCTCGGTACACATTTGGATCATCTAAATCGATCTCATCGCTATCATAGTCGGCAATTATCCATGGAAATCTGTACATGCATCAAAATTTGAGTCATGGCAAAAGTTCAATTGCGCGATGAACGAAACCTATTCTCACTTACATTGGATACTGCGTTAAGTCGTTGAAAGATCGTCCTGCAAACGAATTCAAATGCATAAGAAAATCGAAATTGGATAACTTTCCCAATCTCCAGTCTGCAATGACTTTGGCCTTCCAGTTGCTCATAAATTTCGAGTAGCTAATGAAGGTTCCGTAACTTGAGTTGAAGACACTGTTGGGAAGCTTCGATTGGAGAACCTTCGACAAAACTTCTTCACGATTCTTGTGATTGTCAAATGCAATAAGAGTTGCATTGTTGTTCCGATCGTAGAACTCCAACGCGTTTTGTTGGAGTTGATATCGTCTCCGGTAAACACAGTAGAGCTCAGAAAAAGGGATTCGCTGGCTCCGATGTTGGTAAATGACATCGTCTGGTGTATCAGATAGCTGTGCAGAACGAGCCCGAGACTGTTGCCTATGGGTCACCCTGGATGTTGCTTCCCCTTTGCTGGGGTGGCTAGGAGCTTCTTCGATCGGTGTCTCTATGTCTGAGGGAACGTAGTTCTTTGGACGTAGATTTATGTAAAAGCTTGATTGCTCCTTCTCCACTCTCATAATCTTCGTTTGATCGCCTCCATCGTTTTGCTCGAAGCCGTCAATAACGTACATAGCATTCGTTGTCCATAGAAGCAAAGCTTTAGATACCTCCAATCCAGTGCACCTTCTCACGTTGTAAGAGCGTTCCGGCCAGTCTCCAGTTTGGAGAAGTCCGTGGATAAGTTCGTAACTTGATGAGTCCTCCGGACCATCCATCTCATAAACATTAGGATTGCCACTCAAGACCTCACCCTCACCTGGCTTATCGGTAGAATCCTCGCCGTCTACTGAAAGATATGAACCACTTTCGGTAGCGGCAGTGCTGTTTTCATGCTCCGTCGAAATCGTGAGCCCCTCAAATACCTCATCTTCCTCTTCAAGGTCATCTGCAGCGTTGTGTGTGCGTTTCAAGTTTAGGTCCTTCAACAACTCTGCAGTTGCTTCCACCATAAACTCCGATGATGCGGGTTCAAAAGGCAGAACTTCGATTTCGTCGACCGTCGCCCCCTTGTCTTCGTGAACGGCTTGACTCTCGGATGCCTCGTCCAAATTATAGACATCATGAAATTCGTAGTTTGGCAAGAGACGCCGCCGTTGCCTTTCGTATCCTTCAGTCAAGTCAAGCTTCCACCGCAAAGCGGACTCGTGCTGAAGAGCTCCCGATTGCTCGGGATTTCCCATTGAGTGAAGGTAAGTTGATAAAGAAAAATCGATTGTTCCACTGTCCCTGCAGGCTTCCCAAATTGAAAATGATCCTTTCAACTGCCTGAGGATAACTTTCCAGCCTATGGCCCCGGCTGCGAGGTCATCCACGCCTTGACGCCTCCAGCTTTGGTGACTTTCTAAAGTCCGCTCCGCGCATCGTCGGACAAGTTCAGTACGCTCTATAGCTCCAAGAATCGTTCGATCTCCCTGTGAAGTCAGTTTCATGAGCATTAGCTTCTGCTCCCTCTCCACAGCGTCTGGCTGAGACAGCGAAGCTCTTTCAAGCGAGGGCAGCATTCGCAGAGCTTTCTCGTCGACAGTCTTAAAGACCAGTTCCACCTGCTCTTGATTTCGCTCTAGCCATTCGAAGAAAGCAGCATACTTTCTCTTCGCGGACGAAGAAGACGAGCCAGTGCTATCAGCAATAGCGGCTGATTCGTGCGCGACCAAAAGGGCTCGGAAACCACCCCTGTTCACGACATCGACAGTTTCAATTTGCCCCCCTATGAATATCTCCGCTACCAGCAACTCCGACATTACATTTGGTCGATGTTGTAGAAGTGAAACAAGTACTGAAATCGATAGTGTTCGCACGTCGTCCCTCGATTCAACAAGAAGCTTGTGGAGGCAAACGAGTAGAGGAGCAATCGCAACTGTTTCAGAATCGTTCGCCTCGCCTAGATCCGGAAACGAGGCAAGCTTTTGGGCAGCAAATCTGGCGACATTGATTGACTCCCAAAGAGGGAAATGCCTTGAGCCGGCGGAAGGCTTCGATGGTGTGCTGCTAGGCATTCTTCTTTTAGATCTCCTGTCCCTAGATGGGATTAGAAAAAGGTCGTCAATATTGCTATCGAGTAAACTAAGCACCTCTGACTGCAAATCGTCGTCGCCGGGGTCTTGCGACCCAGTAGGCAAGCTGAGTCGGAGCGATACGGCGCAGTTCAAACGAGCAAAGTATGCGGCGTTCGCGATAAGCATGTTCTGATCCGCATTACTCAGTGCTCGAACTGCGTTGGCTTGAGATTCGATAAGCGAATTTAGGACGAAAACACTAAGCTTTACCGACTCCAGGACTGCTTCGGACGTCAGAAAGCCACACGCTTGATGGTCTAATAGCACGGTCGTGACCCCAATACAGTTTGCGAGTGACATGTTATCGCCCGCCTCAATCGCTTCGCCAACAACCACTCGACACTGCTCAATCACAACTAGATGAAAGGCTTCTACCTGACGCGGCGAAGCGTGAATCGGGAAAGCGCGGAATATCACCTTCACAATACCCGCAGCTTGAGGGCCGCACAAAATTGCTTCCTGTAACACAAGTCTCAAAAGACGCACCATCCCCATTCCGTTCGTTTCTGCCTCTATTGGTCCGCCAGCAAACCTCTCCGTTGGTGTTAAGTCTCGTGGGACGTCAGCCAGAAGGCAGCGGTGTTTTGGTCGTATTGATCTACTCCGTTGCAATGTCTCGTCAAAGACAAGACACAGAGCTTGCGAGAGGGGCTCTAAAAATGACGCAGTTGAGCAATACCTTCGGAACGACGAAGACTTTTGATGTCTTCGAGCAAGGAGTTCAAATACGGCACGGTTTGTATCTCTCGCCTTCTCTTTGCCGTCACTATCAGAAGAGATAAGTTGAATGTTTCGACCAAGCACTTCGGCGACAAGACCGAAAATTCCACCCGTTGGATCGGAATAATCGTGCCAAACCGTGGACTTCGAATCGTCACAGGATTCAGCGTCAAATATCTCACAAAGCTGACCGGGGTCAAGGGTAGGAAGTGAGTGCAGATGCAAAATCGGCACGTTTAGTAGCTGACTCAACATGGTTATGGCAATGCTAGGAGAAGTTGAGAAACGAGGTATGCTTAAAACAAACGGAGCAAATGCGCCAGTTCCGCGAAATGCCATCTCAAATGTTGAGGACCCTTGTAGCATAAGCACCATTAGTCTCAAAATCGCTGAGGCCGTCGCTTCCTCTCGGCATCCCTCGAGAAGCGTTGCAAACCAGACTGGCGTTAAATAACCGGCAAAAGCCGATAGAAAAGCCTGAGCTTGCTGGTCTTTGGGGTTGAGTGTTCCGTCTCTGCTTTTGCCACGCAATGAGGGAATATGAAGATACGGCTGATCCAGACTAGCGACCCCTGCAGCATGTGGCTGAGCGGTGTTCTCAAGCACGGATTCCTTTTTGGTTGGAGACGACGGGGCTGAAGACACGATTTCATTGACTCCGTCGACGATGAGCTCTTCAAGTAATCGCACGAGGTATAAACGCATTGTCGGCACCGGCAGCATCCTCTCATTCACGTCAAGAACGGCGTCGACCGGCTTTGTACTCGTCCCGGTCGTAGAAACAGTGTAGACAATCCCTTCCGTAAGTGCCTCGAGATCTTGCGGGGTCAGCATAAATGTAAGCACTCGTCGAAGTAGAGTCTTGCTCTGATGCAAAAACGAGTTTCCTGGGTCACCACCGACCGACACATCAGCGATTGTCGGCGCTTGGTATTTCCAGCCTAGCAGTCCTTGTGACCCCGTCGTAGCGGCAGTAAACAGATCAGAAGCTTCGATCATAATGTGTAGGGCCCAACGCACAACACCGATGGCGTGAAGCCGTCTCGCATTAAATGCTTTGTGCACCGAGCTTTGGCCAACCAAGTGATTTAAGATATGAAGAAGCCGAAGAGAAACTCCCGGGCCTCGCTTCTTTAGATCCCAGACTTGATGATTTAGTAGAATATGCTTCATAGCGTCCAAATCAGCGAGTACCCAGTTGTCAAAGGGCCTTTCTTTCTTGGCATCCGCGTCAAGTCCTGACAGAGAGTTAATTTTATCGGCGTTGTAGCCATGAATTGCGCATGCAACGCATTCGTCCAAACAGCGTTCGTCGAGAACAGGTTTTTCTCTTAAGAGAACTGCAAGCATTCTATATCCTCCCATTGCCTGCATCATCTCGAGATTGGGCTGGTGTACCTTAGTACTCTGATTCAAAATTCGGAGAGCACCTGCCAACGATCGTGAACTCTTGGTCTTGTACACCAAAGGAAAGAGCAAAAACGGACCTCCTGCCCATTGCAGATTGTCAGCGAATCCGAAAGGGGCGACTACGCAACATTTCCCATGAAGAGTTCCATCTGTTGAGACTGATTGGCTACCAAAATCGAGACGTGCCAGGTTGACCATGCGTTCGCTCACATGACAAACGGTCGCCCTTGATACATCACCCCGCATCTTGAAAGAGGTTGAGCCAGCCTGGAAAGCAAAAACAACGCATTCTACTGGGAAGGAACAAAGCAGTGCCATTAAAGATAAACTATCTTTGTCAGCATGGCCTAGTGTGGCATTGGCCGCGGTTTCAAGTTTCGATATATCACGCCGGCGAAGGGCGCTTGCAACGCTTCCGATCTCGCCAGATTCTGCAAGCATAGTAAACAGAACCGTACTAGTTGCGGAGAGCGACTGTCTCTGTGGCCGATCGCCCCACATGGGACTAGGAAAGCGAGGTCCATAGGCGAAAATTGTGGTCGCATCGAGTTCCAAAAGGACAGTAGAGAACATGACAATGGGTCCCAAATCCCAAACCGGCAGCCGCCCACGGATGATACCGCTCACTGCAAGAGCAGCATTGGGTGCACCAACTATGGCGCGTGAATTTGGAGGAAGATTCACACTCTCAACGCGAACATCTGCCTCTAAAGGACGCCCATCAACAAATATAGAGAAAGAAGCTTTTCTAGACAGCATCGAAGCCCGCTTTGCAGGGGTGTACGTGATGAGAATGTGGTGCCAAACGTTAGGAATGAGAGGCGAAACTGGGAAGCAAGTCGGTTCGCCCCGGTACGATGCTGATGACATCACGTTAAACCTCTGGTTCTGAATGTCATACCACACAGTGAGAAAAGCAGACGCCTGGTTGGTAGTGGCCGATGCAGATGATACAGTTGGGCTTGATATATCTAGAAGATATAAATTTCCTGAAACACCGTCATCGGAATCGACCTCATGCCGCAGCCATACAGAATATGAAAACCCGGACGCGGTCAAAGGAGTCCAAACCACATCACTAGTGGCCGCTGATCCTGCCGCACTCGACTGCGCCGACTCTGTATCAGCTGATGTGTGGGCCGAGGTATCGATACAATCAATCTCAAAGTATTTAAGGCGGCCCTGTTCGGACGCTGCCCGAAGTCGATCTTCCAAGGGCACTTTGTGCAGAAGCACGGCGATAGTATTGATCGAGTCCCCCCCTACTTTGAAACGTGGTGTGGTGTCTTCATCGCAAGCTATTTTGCTCATGAAGTCAAGCCGTGCCCACGATTTGACATCCTCTTCGCTGCCGTCGAAAACGGATTTGTCTGGACCATTTTTCCTTGAGATAGAGGAACTCAACACAGGAAGCCGGACTCGTCCACTAGGGTCGCCAGCACCAACAATAGGGCCGGCAGCACATCGCAAAACACTAATAAAATCGTAGTAGGACATGCGAAACGACGCCAAGCACCTCAGAAGCTCTAGAAATTTTGGTTGTAGAATATTCCCAGAATCGAAAAGAAGAGGTGCAAATTCTTTCGGATTAGTGAGACTTGAGCACAGTCCGCAAGATGCCAATTGGGAAAGAGTTGAGGCCTTTCTATCACTTTGACAAAAAATCAACAGAGTATCAAGAGCTTGGGCCCCATGCTTACATTCCATGTCCATGCTTACAGCGAAAGCGGAAATTCCAAGAATTAAGCGCACACCGTCCGGGTTTCGTAAATTGACCAAATCAGAATGCTTTGTTCCAAGATTCAATGCGGGATCTATGTGCTCGAAACACATATCGAAAATATCTCTGGAATTGTCAGTAGCCAATATACCAACCCCCGCAATTGAAGCGGCAAAGTCGAGGTAGAACCTACTTTGTCTAAGAAAGTTGCAGTTTACTGCGGCTGGAGACCTTGACGAAAATCTTGACGACAGTGGATCAATAACGACGTCCAAAGCAAGCGTCAAGGTGGCTACTTCGCCCGCCGTCGTAGAGTTACGAGATTTTGAGCCAATGGATGCACCTACAACACCAATTATAGTTTGGAGAAGTCTGGCAACCTTCCTTGATAACTCGACCGGTGAACTATCGGATACCGAACCTTGATACGACGAAAGAAACCGTATCATTCCTTGGAATCCAGCACACTCCCGAAATGCATCCCGAGCTACACTTCTGGCCTCCAGTACAGAGCGTAGCATTCCAAAAAGAATTGTCCCACGCTCGGCCGCAGCCACCTTCACGGCAATGTCGTCAGTGGCGACAGCAGCCTCACCAAGTTCACTAACCAAGTCCAATACAAAAAGCATATCGCGCTTGAGTTCTTCATAGTTCGCAAAAGATGATAGGAATGCCTCAAAAACAGAGGCAGCTGATCGGCATCCATCCAAGCCAAGGTCAAACATTGCGCAGTGTAGCAGACGGTAGAGATTAGATAGGGCGTCGGATTCTTCGGCAATACCTGGTGTGTTTTTTGAAACGCCCGTTGGCTGGTAAGCGACCAGGTACTTCAAAACCTCACATACAGTGACAAAAGTTTGATCGAGTGGCGTTGACCCACAGCACAGCGCTTTTTCCGGCTTCGTAGTTGATTTAAGCATCTCCACCAGATCCAGAACTGTTTTCAAGTTTGTCGTTAGAATTCCGCTTTCCACCATCAGCGGAGCCACCCTTTGATCAAATTGCAACAGCTTCTCGAGCGAACTACCAATCAATTCTGCATCATTCGCAAGGCGCTGCACAGCGTCAGAGCGCACGCTTTCATCGGCATCAGTGATAAATTCTTTCGAGTTCATCAGCATATGACACATGGCGAAGAAAATCTCCACGCAAGCGTTCATCGGAGTAACTTCGTCGGCAACACCCACCCCAGTCAGAACAAATTCGAGCGTTTTAAGAATGAAAGTCTTGAGGCCATCATCGTCAAAACACGGGAATGCTATAAGGTAAAACGACAAAACGTGCAGAGAACCTTCGATGCGATCATAATTGTCGGGGTGATCGGAAAACATTTGAAGCGTGATCTCGAGGAGTTCCGATGCCACGTCAAATTTAAGATGTTCGTTCGGTTCAATTTCTCCGTTACGTATTCGAGCGACAGTTTTGAGCGATAATGATGCCAGTAGCGGTAGGCTCCCCTCAGCCAACGGATTTGGCCGTTTGCTTTTGTGCGTCCGTCGATATTCTTGCAAAACCAGATTGGATTCGACTTGTAGCATCTCAAAGATCTGTAAGCCCTTTCGGTTGGTTGCGAGCTGGGCTACTTCATCGGTTAGATTCTCTACCATAACGTCCGGACAGCAAGCCAAAATCGGCAGCAATTCCATCAACTCTTTTGCATGCGGTGGCGTTGACTTCTTTATCGCTTGGTACAACACTTTGTCTCCGCCAGCGCCTTCCAAGTCCTTGACGAGTTCCACACTTTGATGCCGACAAGAAAAGTAAACAAGTTTGATCAAGGTACGCAATGCTACTACCCACAAGCCAACTTTTTCCGCTTCAGGACCGACCAATCCCATCGGTACCGCTGGAGTGGCGCTGTCAGATTCGGAAAGACCGCACAACTCCCGCACATCATCTGTCATGTGCAAAATCATCTTTCGATCGTGAATGAACCAAACAAGCTGTCTATTCAAACAATGTTCACTAAAGGCAACGATAACATCCGAAGCTGCCAGCGCCACGTGCAAGCCCGAAGGGGGATAGGAAGCCCCCGAGAGTGCAAAGAGTCCAAACAAATGTGGTCGGAGCTGCTCCCCAACACTGGGGTCTCGACAGAGCTGACAAAGGAGCTTGGAAACTTTTTGGGTGGCAACAAGCCCAATCGGTTGCAACACCGCCGAAGAAGTGTCCGATTCTATTTCCCCAACCGGATTTTCTTCTTCTTG
>Ga0160421_1000301_pt1 | contig 10425 bp, 7 predicted proteins | sample TAMARWmetagpilot_FD_108195 | JGI IMG/M metagenome (GOLD analysis project Ga0160421, IMG submission 108195) | Phycosphere-associated microbial communities from TAMU algal ponds, Corpus Christi, Texas, USA - TAMU ARW-7 10/27 metagenome pilot | ecosystem: Engineered > Artificial ecosystem >... | reverse complement strand
TATTTACAATAGGAGAGCAAGCTTTTGTAAATCGCGCCGCCACAGGTCCACCGGAGTAGTAGATTTCATTTCCTCCAACTCTTTGTCTTTCGTCGCGGCATGTTCACCAAGCTCTCGTATCTTTTCGCTAGTTAAGCTAGACAGCGGCATGTTCAAGAGATAATCAAAGTTCATTGGTTCTAAGTTGGAACCGCCCTCCCCCTTTTCAGAGGCAAATTGACGTCTCTTCCAGAGGACGTTTTCATTTTTAATTGCATTCAACTCGACTGAGTCCAGGAAACCATGTTCCTTTAACTTTTTCGAAGTTTCCTGCTTTGATCTGCGACCGCTCGTAAGATCGATGTCTCCGCTAGTTACAGCTTTAATGAAGCCAGCTTTGTTGCGAAGTATAGAAGCCTCGTAGTTCAACAAAGACTGCAAAAGGGCGATTCGATCCTGATACAACTGCATGCGGACAGGGAAGAATGCTTCTACAATGCTTTCCGCAGTATCGAATTTGCAGATTTGACCGTCTTTATTAAAAGCATGCATGTTTGTCGTCTGCAAATTCGTTTTCAACTTGAAACTCTTTTCTAGGCCAGCCTGTGTCATTCGTGCCAATTGGGCAGACTTGAGAGTAACTAGAAACGAGACCTTCGACGTGTTGTGATTCTCAACGAAACTCGTGACTTCTCCTCGGTCGCGCATCTTCAATAATATTCCTTTGTATTTGTTTGTCCAGCATCGCAGAGGTAGCTCATCGATAAGAATGGTCCTGTCGGATATACAAGACGAGCGGCCGAAAGATACATATCCATTCCCATTTGGGTCAGGCTCTATTCTTCCTTGAAAGCCTCTCGCAAACGGATGGATCTTCGGCAATCTCTCAGCCCCATCGAGCTTAGCAAGAATGTATTCCAGCACGTCGTTGGCGCTGTGCGGGGGAATAAATGTGCTCCATCCAGTACCAATCCCTTGACAACCATTGACCACCAAAAGCGGAATAATTGGGCAGTAAAATTCCGGCTCAATCTGCTGCCCATCGTCTTCTAGATAGGATAGCAAAGTATCATCGGCTTCCGGGAATAGAGAGCGTGCGATTGGTGCTAAATACGTATAAATGTAACGGGGCGACGCTGCATCAGCACCTCCCATAATCCGTGTCCCGAATTGACCGGAGGGCACAAGAAGATTAATGTTGTTTGAGCCCACAAAGTCCTGAGCCATCCCAATTACTGAGACGACAAGAATATGTTCAGAACTCATTATGATTGAACCCAATTCGAACGCTCATAATTACTTACTTGTAGACTGCAAGGACGCCTCTCCGTGATGGTATGCTGTATGCTCCGCGCAATATCCTGTGAGCTGCGCGACTTTTATCTCTGACTTCAGTTTTCTCTTAAAGCATGCGTACAGCACCTTCCGCTGCGATGGTTTTAGCCCATCAATGGCACTAGGTATGCTGCGAATGTTGTCCGCATTTGAAAAATGAATCATTTCTTTGTTGATGAAGTCTTCATAGCTTACATTATTTCCCGCAGACGGATCGTTCAACAAATTGGAAGTCTCGTCATAGACATCTAGAATCCAAGCTCGCCGATCTGCCGCACGCTCGCCATCAAAAACCATGTCAAGGAGTTCTCCATCGATGTCTGAATTCCACAAAAACGGACGGAAGTGATCATTGAAGGCAGAAAAGTACTCTCTGGCCTCAGCTGGTGTGCTTGTTCCCAAACCTTTGTAGTATTTGACGGTCCACTTTTTGAAATCCTCTGCTTCAATCGATCCTCGCCATTTTTTGTATTCCGCCATCGAGTAAAACGAGAGAGTACCCGTTTTGGAAGACTTCTTACTCGCTTTGAGAAGAGGAGTAACAAATGACGAGAGAAACGGTGGGGTTTCGTCCTCATCGTTCACTTGCAAGTCCACGGGCGGTTTCAACAAATTCGGCCAAAAATATCGGAAAAAGTTCATGACCAATCCTTTGATATGAGAGCCGTCTGAAAACTCAGAGTGTTAGTGTTTCTCCTCTTCAAGTGCTACACACGGATTGCTTTAGATATATCTTACCTGTATCCTGATCTGTCATCAGCATTACCTTCCCTGGAGGAATATGAAGTGTGAGCATCACCCTTAGCATCCGAACACGAATAAAAACACCGTGCTTCTTACCGTATCTCAATTTTCTTCGTTCTTCAATTGTCTCGTACGTCTTGTCGAAATCCAGTCCGATTATTGCACATAGCGCCGTTACTTCAGCATTTTTTGCCATTTGGGATACTGCTGCTTCACGTACGTTGAGCAGTTTGCCACGCAGAGGAAAAACTCCATACCGGGCTCGACCAATGACTTCAAGCCCGGCAACCGCTAATGCTTTCGCAGAGTCACCTTCGGTAAGAATCAAGGTACATTCCGATCCGCTTTTTGTCCCAGCATGGTGGGCATCCTCGAGTTTTGGAATCGACAAGAGCTGGCGCTTGCTCGTCTTCCCGCCGATCACTTTCAACAGCGTTGCTTGCTGTCTACTCTGAGCTGCCCTACGAATCTCTTCTACAATACCTGGACCTCCTTCCTCTTCGCTCTGTAAAACAGACTTGATAAAACTTTCGCTCAGGCTGAAGGAGCTCCCAAAATCAGCTGGACTGGACGTTAGGCACTCTTTCATTTGGGAGTCGAAAGTCGGGTTTTCAATGAGCGCGGCTACTGACACAAATAGGTGCCTTCGGATCACGCCTTGGGAAGCCATTTGAACCAGTTCAGGATCAGTCTTCTCAATCTTCTCTTGAATTTTCTTTATGACTTGTTGTAGTATAGAATTCACGTGCGTCCCGCCTCGACTTGTCGCCATACCGTTGACAAACGACACCATTTCGAAGGAGCCAGTCTCCGAGAGGCCCACACCCACAGTCCATCGTGAATTGATGGCATCAAAACAAACAGGCAGTGAATCTTGCTTGCGATACAGCCGAGCATAGTCGGGAAAGGATCCCATCGTAACGTCAACTCCGTTCAGTGTCACCCTCAACCTTCCTGCCGAGCAGCCCGCCACATCCAAAACTCGACGACACATCAAGGCATAGTCTTCCTTAGATATTGAAAGTGCTGATGCATCATTGGTCAAGCGAGCTACATCTGGAACGAAGGAAACGCATGTATAGTCAGTAGCATCGGCCGGCACCTCAACAATTTCCGGCGAGGAGGCATTGGTCATATTGGACGACCAAGTCTGTCTATATTTCAGCCGTTTTCGCGAGTCCAAAGTTTCGACCGTGAACGATTTGGAGAAGATGTTGGTCAACTTTGCACCGAACCCATGTCGTCCTTGGGTTGAAATCAAGCAGCGGGTGAGAAAACGAAAGCAGCACAGACATTGGCAAGTGAAAATTACTAAGCAAATTCAAAACGACGACGTACCACCCGTCAAACGCTTTTCATTGTCATCAAAGTTGGAACCCGTAAGCAAGTGCCCAAAAAGCATTTCTGGTACGTACATGCCTTCCTTTTGGTGCACCTGCACAGGGATACCTTTGCCATCATTTCGAACACGTATAAAGGGATCTCGATTGTCAGAACCAGGGTCAATAATCACATCGATACGGGTGCAGGAGTCTGGGTGACGTTGAAGATTGTCGGCAGCATTCACCAAAATTTCGTCAAAAACCTAGGTAAAAGGTAATGATGAGACCGGATTAGAAGATTTTTTTGTGCAACTGTAAACATCTTGATTTTCCCTACCAAACAAACCGTGTCGCACCTTGTTTAAAGCCGGTACCAATCCGTACTCAAGCCGGACCATTTTAATGGGATAATCAGGAACTGTTGCATATTGTACAACGCTTGTCGGTTTCATTAAAAGTTCTTCGGTCGGTGGGGTTGGAATCGGATCGGGTACCCAGCAAGCTATTGGCTGTGCCTTTTCGTTCGAGCCGACGTACATGCTCGGTCGCAACAGGACGTGCTCCAATGGTGTCTTGCGACTGTATTGGTCTTCCAAAGCTAAGTCTTTTGCTTCTCGCACAGTTTTGGTACCGTCATAGTCTGCTGCAGTCGACGCAAAGCATCTCTGTTGGCATGACTGAGTCCATTGACTATGATGTATACATGGTGCCGTATGATTTATTTGAATCCTGCCGATCCCGTGATTGTATGATTGGGAAGCTCGTAAGAATGCTGCATTGGATCGCACCACCCAAGTCTTAGACCGGCGAAATGTAAAACGCGATTGCATGGACATGGGCGCAGCGCTGCTTTCTGTGCAAAAGCCGTTTACCTACTCCTTTTCATGGAAGAGGGAAAGAAAAAAGCCTGAAGAAATGACAACCATTCATCACAGTCAATTATAATGTGACCGTAAGGTATAAGCTACGAAAAACCTAAACCTTGGGCGCTTTCTTGTTTGATTCGTCTGGCCACGGACGAATGCGAAAAAAATGGATCGGATCGAATTATTCTACGGTAAATCGTATCTTGTCTATTAATATATAAGTGCTCTGCGACACATCCTATAACCAGCCGTCGAGCTTACTGTTAGAGGGCGTCGAACCGGTTACCTTCTGTGTAATATAAAAAATTTACCAATTCCCAATAGCAGCCGAAAAGCTAGCCTTCACCTCTAGACAAGCTTCGGAGAAACCATATCTGGTCATCATGCTTTCGATTGCGAAAAGGAATACTTCCACGTCTAGTTGATGGCATCGCGAGCACTGTAATGTAGTCATTCTCGCAGAGAAAAAGCTAACAATACATTGCTGATGATGATTTTATGCAATTTTTGTGACGGACAAAATCAATTCGGGACGGATACCTGCGTTGCAATCACCGGACCGCGCACAAGTGGCGCTATGCACCTCCTATACCCGCAAACAGAGAGCGACACATTTCGTAGCTAGTCATCGTGATCGTTGTCGCAGGGGCGAAATGGAGAACTCGAGCACCAGCACCGCGAAAAAGGCCACGAAATCCGTCGCGCTTATGTGCCTGCTTTAAGCAGTCCCACACGCCTCGATATGACGTTACTGGAGCCAAAGAAGAAGCATTTTGCGCAATATGTCCACGTTGCACTTGTAGCCGCAATTTTGCCATATCCAGAGGCGATGTAAGCCACGACGCTAGTGCTCCAGCACCAGCGCTACAACCTACCACCCAAGGAAAAGGAAGTTCCGTATTTCTTCCCGAAGAGCCAGATATAGTATACGGTTCTCTGGATACATATTGACAACTCGAGCGTTTCAATTTTTCGTAAAAGACAAAGTACAGCGCTGAAAAGGGACCAAACGAGCCCAACGTAGCCGTATAGCCCTTGTAGATTCCAGTAATGCCTTCGGACCTTGCAATCTTCTGAAAAGCGTCCCAGCTACTTTTATAAGCCGATGGTGAGCTTTGTAAGCCCTGTTGGACTTGCATTCTTTCTTTCACAACATCCACTGGAACATAGATGATGCATGCGATTGTTTCTGCCAGCATTCCTGCCGTAAAATGTACGGCAAAATCTGCACCCGTGCCTTCCATAGGTTGATTCATACGTGATTCCCAAGCTTGCGAAAGCCCTTTTTTAACGAAATCGTAACTGCATAAGTAAAGAACAGTCCCTGGTGTGCCACCGATGATTACTGCCCCAAAGCCTCGATACAAGCCGGTGATACCTTCGGCTCTGGCAGTCTGTGCCAGAGCGTCAACAGGACCTCGGTACCTCGGGGCGCTTTGGGCCTGCAAGCGAGCTTTGGTTGTATCGAGTGGATGCGTCGAAATGCGAGCTATGATACCGGCACAGGCCGATCCCAGAACATTTGGTAGAATCGACTCTTCAAGTCGTTCGGCCATCGGGTCTCGAGGCCCCCGATCTGTGTTGTTGCTCCTCCCGATCCGCTGTAGCGGAAAGGTACTCGAGCGGAATTTGAGAAAATCTGATTGCTTCCCGTTCGCTCTTGTTGCAAGGCTTCATCTGGTAAAGTAGCACTTATTGTCAAGCTGCGGGATGCCTAACACGAGATAGATTTACAGTTAGGTAGTTGGTAAAACTCGTTTTTCACTGTCATTCACTGACAATATAAAGGAGAAAAGTGTGCATTTCATTCGCTGTCAATATCAGGACGTCCAAAGGGACAAACCTATAATCATGAAACTGGACCGACCGTCTGTCAGGAAACGGTCTGTCAGGAAACCTGTGAGCCAAAACTAGACAGGACCTTACAGTTACTTCCTATATATTTGCTAACTCTGTCAGTGTCGAAATACCCAGATTAGATCCACACCTTTTCACTAGGTTTTTTCAAAGATTCTTATAGACGGTAATGATTTCAATGTTTGACCAGATGAGTTTGCGATGTACGAATGGAAGAGATGATAGCAACCTTATCAAAAGTGATGTATAATTTTGCGTTTTGTAAGGGCTGTCCCCTCGTCGCCTTGAGTATATCCCAGTACAAACTGAACATGGTCAGTTCAAAACGAACATCATTGCGTACACTAGCCGTACTGCTTGATACTGTTGAAAATTCACTGGCCTTTGCGCCTAGGTTCTGATTTTGTGCTTTTACGGAGTGCAGGTATCTGTCTCGGACAAGACACTGCCAATGTTAAGCATAGAACATTTATCTAGTTCAAATGACCTTACTTCGATATTTGTGGTTCTTTAGAGGGGGCCGATGTTTCTCCAAGCCCGTGATCCAAAGACTGATCTAAAGCTGGAGGATAGAACTCTTCTAAATGAATGTATCCATCTTTGACACGGTCAAAAACATCAAACAACAAATCGACCTCGGCATTGGAAATGTGTCCGTCTTGGCGCGATTTTTTTAGAATCCGGCGAAAGGTATCCTTGTCCAGTATTTGTCCTTGCTCCACTGTGCTCTTGACAGTGTAATCAATGGCACACATGTCGCTAAGAGCGCCTGTCAGAGTTTCAATTTCGTCGAGACGTTCAGAGGCACGTTTCTGCATAGTTCGCCCACTTAAATAGTTCATGGACCCACTAGCAATCAAGAGACCGGCCAAGCCTGAACCCAGAACAACATTTGCGAAGGCTGTCTGCGATTCTTCAAAGCCTGATACCAGGTTCATACCAAAGAACCCTGCCACTGTTGTACCCAACCCAAGCGACAGCGTTGCAATACCGAGGTGTACATTCATGCGCACCATTCGATTGCGGTATCCCGCTAATGCCAAAGCTACAAATTCTTGCTTCGATTGGAGTCTACCCAACATGTACTGTATCTCCATGAGGATGTTGCCAAGCTGTCGGGCGTACACACCCAACAGGAGGTCGACATCTTCGTGGCGAGCAAATTCTACTTCCTTTCCTGTGGTAGCCGCACTTGCCTGTTCAGTTAAAAGGAGGGAAAGCATTTCGTCATCGTCGTTCAAAAGCTCGGCAAGGCATTCAACGCACTGCTTGACTTGAATCTCGAAAGACTGGAGGCTGTCTTTGAGAGGTACCAGCTGGTGGACACCGGTATCCGAATACACTTCGCTCGCGACCTTGTCCAAGAAAGAGTCTACGATGGGCTCGTATAGGCGTAACCGTCGAGAATATGTCTCCACCGTATCGCGAAGTACTTCCTCTAAGAAAATTAATTCATTCGATAATCCAGCTTCCACGGCTCCCTTAGCGTACACTTTGGCCAGGTGCTCGGCGAAATCACGCACGACAGGTTTGTGCGCATCCAAAAGCTGAACCGAATCTAAGCCGGCAATCGCCCTGACATTACCAAAACTGACGATGACCTGACCTTTACGCGGCACGATTGCTGGAGGTGTTCGACGTACTCGTCGAGAACGCTGGCGTTCTTGTCGGGAAGTAATGTTGAGAGAGAACAAATCGCGAGCATACATCCTCTGTAGTAGCTCGCTTGTGTGTAGATTGACAATCTCTATTGTACCAGTGTACAAGATCTGAGCTACTTTGAAGCTAGGGCTCCTATCGTGCATGTGATGACTTCTTCGGACGTGTCCATAGCCGGGCGTGTTGTCAAGATGGTGTTCACCGGTAGAAATGGTTCTCGCTGGGAATGATTGTTTGAAAGCCAGTTGGAATGCGGCTATTCTCAATGGCTGAACGTCTGTTCTTCGCCGAGCAAAGGCGTTTCTTGCTTGTGACATTAAATGAATCTTCCCGCCGAGCGAAGCGGCTGATGAACGTAGACTCGCCATGGCTAAAGGAGCAATTCTGTGGGGCGCTTGGCAAGCGCTGACCTGCGAAACATCTCTCCAAGAAGAAAAAACGAATCGGGAGGCAAACTGTCTGTGAATGAACGGTACAGGTAGGGCGACGACATCACGACATCTGTACATATTGAACAAACATCTTCTAAAAGTCGTTCTTCATGAATATATTATATAATCTAAACGAAAGCGTCGGAATCAGCAAACTTTTTGCCGGACAAAATCGTATGTTCGACTGATAGTGAGTGTGAGCGTATGGCAAGGCACTGAGAAAGCGAACAAATACCATCAAAGGAGAGGCGAATCATACGGAATTACGAAGGCGATCGTAAAAGAAGCCTACATACACTGGCTATGAGAAAAAATCTTGCAACCAAATCACCATGTCTCCTCTGAAATCAATGGCACATTGCACGGCCCAAATTGCAGCAAAAATGAAAAGAGGAGGCGGAACCGCCACAGGACTCCGTTCTTTTCACTTTGGGACAAAGGAATATAGTGCCTGCTTTCATGGGCTACCTGTTGTAGACACACAGCGACTGCGAGATAGTACGATATCCTATCTCGATAGCTTTGACGCGGAACTCTGGTACACCGACCCGGTACGTATACCTCAGCGTCAGCACTAACAGAGAAAGCAAGACGATGAACTGACAATGCTGCACCTTTCAATCATTTGCTCAAAAGATTGCTACGTTGGTCAACGGCGAAAATCTAGGCGGGTCTGAATTAGCTGACACGCTAAATGCGCTCGGAAAGGTAAACGGTAAGCAAGCACTAGCCACACCGGATCAGGTCAACAAGATTAAAGCGCATATCGTCTCGTACGAGTCGCCTTACAAGGACTTGCGCACCGAAATTCGGAACGTGGAAGAAAACCTCATGTCTGAGTACGCTGGATTCTTGATTGGCAACCAGTGTTTAGACTTTCAAAAACAGGACGGCATTACAGAAATTGAAGAATCCATCATGGCTAACACTATCGAACGACGCTTAAATGATTTTCTCTTGCGCGACGAAGCTGAAGGAGTCGTGGAAATCAGTCGAAAACCCATTTACGTTAGCTGCGTGTCTAATTTTACTAACTTCTTGGATCTTTCGCGAAAAACTCTGCGATCGCTTGAGGTTGGCATTCCCTGCATTGTCCTCGGACGCAGCGACACATCCCAACATTCGTATCGCTGGACGCAGCTATTGCTACAACTGATTCTAAATGAAGGTATTGACCCAGGCATGCTAACGTTCGTGTCCAGTTCACTGAATCAAATTGAAGAGATCACGACTTCTTGCCAAAATCGCACTGGTAATTTGTACGCAACATGTTCGAGGGAGTTGGCAGCTTCCATCAAGCAATCATATTTTAATACGATTGCTAGTACTGGTGGGCCAAACACCTTGTTGACGACCACTATGGACGAGAATGTTCGGTTAGCAATAAAAACGAGTGCAACAATTGAGAGTTCAGGACGGTGCACAGCGTTGCGACATTGTGTTGTGCCGCTGTCCACTAAGGACGAAGATATAATGGGTATATTCGATTCGGTCAAAGAGATTTCGGATGGACCGTTTGCCGTAAAGAACAAGCTTTTTGACGGCATTTATGCCAATCACGAAGGGAGTGCGATTCCGTCGGGGCTTGATCGTCACGAGAACGTGGATGCTTTTATAAAAATTAGCGATCATTTGCCTGTCTTGGGTATCAAAGAGTTTTGGCGGAAAGTGACGGTGGACTTTTCTCGCGTCAACCCGACGAATGAAGAAGATCTGGATCGCCTGGTGGTCTGGTTGAATGAGAATCAACCAATTTCTTTGGCAATAAATGGTCCTCGTCTCCAGGTACTCAAACTGGGACGAACTCTGTTCGAGAGGACGGGAATGGTTGTCTATACGATTGGAAGCCCTGACAAGCTGGAGATGCCTCCGGCGATGACTTGCCAAGCTCGACCGCAAGAAGGCGAGTGCTTCGGCGAGTTCCCCCCGCGTGCAAGTCTATCTCGGTATACTAAGTACCCCGTTGTCGTTCCAAGCTCTAATCCTTCGTATGACGCTAAATACACGACGGATTACCTGAGGAAGCTTTCTGTTAGTGAGTTTTTTGGCACAAGCACTCAAGCTATCCTTGATCACATTTCCGAGTCGACAGTCCTTGGCTATTGTATACTACTAATCGAATACTTGCAAAATGCTACCGGTCAAAATCCAAAGAGGGGACTTGGTGTAGGTAGAACATCGCTTTGGGGTCTCCAACGTCCGCCGTTGGGAATGAAATCATTTGTCCATTGT
>Ga0160421_1000300_pt1 | contig 10436 bp, 11 predicted proteins | sample TAMARWmetagpilot_FD_108195 | JGI IMG/M metagenome (GOLD analysis project Ga0160421, IMG submission 108195) | Phycosphere-associated microbial communities from TAMU algal ponds, Corpus Christi, Texas, USA - TAMU ARW-7 10/27 metagenome pilot | ecosystem: Engineered > Artificial ecosystem >... | reverse complement strand
TGGGTCAATTAAATACGTTTCAACGCATCCGCGCGATGGAAACCGAAAAACAATCATTGTATGCATTGTATCTGTGCGAGCGGATGCTGCCAAATTATGAATTTTTTCATCAGCTCACGGGGTTCGGTGAACTCAAACCGCTACGTGGTGCACTCAACGCGCTATGGGACCGTCATGCAAATCCTAAACACAGCAAAATCAACGCAGAGCGTTGGCAAGAGAAAGTCGATGAAGTGACGCCGAGTGAATACGGTCATGACATGCTCGGAGTTTATCCTGCGATGGATGCCTGTACTGCTATCAGCACCTTGCTACAGGGCGTGCTTGATAAAGACGCAAAAAACTTTGTCGATGTGGCAAAAGTATCACAAGCCTCGGTGGCTAAATTCATAGAGCTCAATATTGCCGATGAGGTACCCGCCGAGCAGTTACGAGAGGCGGTTAATCAACATGAGCTGTATCAGTATGAAGTTGAAATGCAGCAGGCGATGCTCAATTACCTCGAAGCGCAACCGACCGTCACTAAGGCACTGGTTAACCAGCTGAAGCAAATGGTGGCCGATGAAGGTATTTCTAACATCGGCCTTGAAGTGAATCAGTCATCAGACTGACGTGCGTAGATCGTTAGCCATCCGAAAATGCCGAAGATAAGAATCTGCCAGCCATCTCCCTTTTTCCAAGGGAGCTGAGCTTTCATCGTGGCAACAAAAATCCCCAGCAATAACAAATGCATAATGACAAGTACGCCGAGTAACATAGCAATCAGACCATAAGCTTGGGTGCTCATGTCGACGACTAAACCCGATAAAAGCGCGAGCAAAGCAATCCATATAATGGCAAAAATCGCTTTGCCGAGAAGTAAAATCATATTCATACGTGTGTTGTCTCTTCAGTTGATGGAGTGAGCAGCCTAAAGCTAACTTGACCGTGATGCTTCTCTCGGAGGATATCAAAGTCATTGAAGACTTCAGGCGGCAAGTTGTGCTCACTTTCGACGTAAATCAGCGAGTCCGAATGTAACCACCCACCTCGTTTCAGCGCTTCAAGCGTCGGACTGACGAGTGATTTATTAAACGGTGGATCGATAAATACGATGTCTAGTTTAGTGGGTTGAGTTGACTCCGCGTTTAGCCAATCGAGCGCGCTTTGTTGTATCACATTAATTTGTGGTGCCGATAAGCGACTGACATTTTGATTCAACTGCCGCGCCGCCGCCTTGTCCATCTCTATCAGAGTTACCTGTTGGGCGCCTCTCGATGCGGCTTCAAAGCCTAAGCTACCGCTGCCAGCAAACAGGTCGGCAACCTGTGCACCTTGAATATCAAATTGCAGCCAATTAAATAACGTCTCTCGTACGCGATCCGTGGTAGGGCGAAGCCCCTCGGTTGTCAGTATAGGCAGCTTACGCCCGCGCCATTGCCCGGCAATAAGGCGCAACTCTCCTGTTTTCTTGTTGCTTTGTTTTCTCACAATATAATTGGCCTGGTTAATTATCTGGGTGCGTCGTCAGTTTCGCTACAGCGTGGTAAACTATCACTAGTTTAACGATTTAATGGTTGTAGTTCCAAGGTATTCAATTATGGCAAAAGGTTTGTTTTCAATGTTTCGACGCAATAAATCGTCGAAACAAGATGAGAAAGAAATAAAACAAGATGAGCAAGAGCAGCAGTCGATCCCACGTGATGCTGATGCAACGGAAGACTGTGCGCAAGTGACGGCCGATTCAGCCGCAGGAAAGCCGTTACCTGAGGTCGAGCCGGAACCTCCTAAGCAGTCTGAACCCGAACCTGAGCTCGAACCAGAACCTGAGGTTGTCTCTGCAGAGGAGACAAAATCTGAGTCTAACATTGAGCCTGAGCCCGAGTCTGAAGCCGCTCCAGCAATAGAACCTGAAGTTGAATCAACACCCGAAGCGGCACCCGCTAAGAAGAAGGGGCTTTGGGCTCGCCTGACCGAGGGACTCAAGCGGACATCGGGCAGTATTGGTTCGGGCTTATTCGGCGTCTTTAAAGGTAAGAAGATCGATGACGATCTGTTTGAAGAACTTGAAACTCAACTATTAATGGCTGATTTAGGCGTAAAAACGACCACAAAAATCATCGATAATCTGACGCAACAAGCGGATCGCAAACAACTTAAAGATGCCGAAGCACTATATGAATTGCTGCAAGAGCAGATGGAAGCCTTGCTCGAGCCGGTCGATAAGCCGCTCGCGATTGATACCAGTAAAACGCCGTATGTCATTTTGATGACCGGTGTAAATGGAGTGGGTAAAACCACCACCATTGGTAAGCTCGCTAAACAGTTCAAACGTGAGGGCAAGTCAGTCATGCTCGCAGCCGGGGACACGTTCCGCGCCGCTGCCGTAGAACAGTTACAGATCTGGGGCGAACGCAACGAAATTCCTGTTATTGCACAACAGACCGGTTCTGATAGTGCATCAGTATTGTTCGATGCGATGCAGGCCGCTAAAGCGCGGGGTATCGACGTACTGATTGCCGATACAGCAGGCCGCTTGCAGAATAAATCGAATTTAATGGAAGAGCTAAAGAAAATTGTGCGGGTAATGAAAAAGCAGGATCCGCAAGCGCCACACGAAGTGATGCTGACGTTAGACGCGGGCACTGGCCAAAATGCAATCTCGCAAGCCAAATTGTTCACCGAAGCTGTCGGAGTGAGCGGAATTGTAATGACGAAATTGGATGGTACCGCTAAAGGCGGTGTGATTTTTGCCGTAGCCGATGAATTTAAAATTCCTATTCGATACATCGGTGTGGGCGAGCAATTAGATGATTTACGACCATTTATCGCGCGAGACTTTATTCAGGCGTTATTTGACCGTAAGCTAGACCAAGAATAAAGCAACCTTAAGACACTATGATACGCTTCGAGCAAGTCAGTAAAACCTATCCTGGGGGTCACCAAGCCCTCAGTCATGTTGATTTTCATGTTGAACCCGGCGAGATGGCGTTTCTGACAGGGCACTCCGGCGCGGGTAAAAGCACCTTACTCAAGTTAATCAGTGTGATGGAGCGCCCGACTGCTGGTAGAGTGCGTATCAATGGCCATGACCTCAATACGATTAAGCCGAAACAGGTTCCTTTTGTACGTCGCGATATCGGTATGATATTTCAAGATCACCGATTGTTAATGGACAAGTCAGTGTTCGATAATGTCGCGCTCCCCTTGATCATTGAAGGTTACAGCGTTCAGGAGGCACGCAAGCGGGTACTTGCGGCCCTTGAAAAGGTTGGCTTGGCCGACAAATACCGGCATTTTCCTATGATGCTCTCGGGTGGTGAACAACAGCGTGTCGGTATTGCACGCGCTATCGTAACAAAGCCACCGCTATTACTAGCAGACGAACCGACGGGTAATTTAGACCCTAAGCTTTCAATGGACATTATTCGGCTATTTGAGGAGTTTAACCAAGTGGGTGTATCGGTCCTTATTGCTACGCATGATTTAGGGCTTATCGCGCGGTTAAAATATCGGACGTTGACTTTAAAAGAGGGGCGGCTCATTAATGATGGGTTAGAGGAGCAATCGGTATGAGTCTATTGTTCCGTAACCGAGTGGTCGAAAAGGGCGCACAACAGCAAAAGGGGTTGCCACTTTGGCGGCGTTTGCTGATGGTACCGGTTCACCACTTACAACAGGCAGTGAGTAGCTTAGGCGAGTTGTGGCGAAACCCTATTGCTAGCTTAATGACGGTCGCTGTACTCGGATTAAGTCTAACATTACCCAGTGCGCTTTATGTGATGGTGAAAAATACCACCCAAATTGCTGACCAGTGGCAGCAAGCCTCTGAAATTTCTTTGTTTCTGCGTACCGATGCGAGTCAGCAATCGGTTGCTACTTTAAAACAGCAGATCAGTATCCGTAATGACGTCGAGTCAGTTCAGTGGATCACCAAACAAGAAGGGTTTGAGCAGTTTAAAGCGAGCTCTGGTTTTGGTGAAACATTGGATTATTTCGACAGTAACCCGCTGCCCGATGTGCTAGTTGTAACTCCAGCGCAACAAGCACGCACGGCTGTGCGGGCGCAGGCTTTACTTGACGAACTGCAACAGGCACGCGAAGTGCAAATGGGTAAGCTCGATGTCGATTGGTTGTCTCGTCTGCAAGCGATTGTTGATTTAATTCAGGATGTATTGGCTGCCTTAGCATTACTTTTATGTATCTCTGTCATTCTGATCGTGAGTAATACAATCCGACTGAATATACTCAGTAAACGTGATGAAATCGTTATTATGAAACTCGTCGGAGCCACTGATGCATTTATTCAACGGCCGTTTCTTTATACGGGGGTTTGGTATGGTGTCGCAGGCGGTGTAATTGCATGGTTGGCAACCCAATTATTGATCTGGTGGATTGGTTCTGCCGTAACGGATGTAACTGAATTATATCAGTCACAGTTCTCGCTTTCAGGATTGACTGTCGGAGAGATGTTAATGGTCTGGTTGGTTGCCGTTGCGCTGGGTTTAATCGGTAGTTTTTTAGCGGTGCGAAAGCACATAAAAAGTATCGAACCCGAGGCATGATCGAAAACGATCGCAAGACTTGCGTTGACAAACATGCGCGTTATACTGAGATTCTTGGCGATTGTTTTTTCGGGTCCAGCAATGACGACCTGTTGCGCTGAACGGAACTTGTGTGTAAAAAAACGGTCATACGGATAGGCTATGCTAGTCGATACATGTAGTGAGTAATTAGAGGTTGTTAAATGAGCACTGAATTAAAAACCATGGCTTTATCGGTCCCTCAGGGCGGGGGTCTTGACGGTTACATTCAGTCAGTCAACCGCATTCCAATGCTGAGCGCAGAGAAAGAGAAAGCGTTGGCAAAACGTTTGCAGGAAGATAAAGACTTAGACGCGGCGAAAGAGTTAATCATGTCGCATCTACGTTTTGTCGTGCATATCGCCCGTGGCTATTCTGGTTACGGCCTGCCGCAAGCGGATTTGATTCAAGAAGGTAACATCGGCCTGATGAAAGCGGTAAAACGCTTCAACCCAGAAGTGGGCGTGCGCCTTGTTTCATTTGCTGTGCATTGGATTAAGGCAGAGATTCACGAATATGTATTGCGTAATTGGCGAGTCGTTAAAGTAGCGACCACCAAAGCGCAGCGCAAATTGTTTTTCAATTTACGTAAGATGAAGAAGCGCTTAGGCTGGTTCAATCAAGACGAAGTCGAAACAGTGGCAAAAGAGCTGGGTGTTTCGAGCAAAGAAGTCATGGAAATGGAAGCGCGAATGAGCGCCCATGACCAAGCGTTTGAACTGAGTTCTGACGATGACGATTCTAAAGAAGGTTCGACATACTCACCTGCGATGTATCTCGAGGATAAGCGCTCGGATCTTGCAGAAGAGATCGAAACTGAAGACTACGAAGCGCATACTCAGAAGAAGTTGTTCTCAGCGATGAGTAGCCTTGATGAGCGTAGCCAAGATATCGTTCAATCACGTTGGTTGTCCGAGAACAAATCAACATTGCACGATCTTGCTGCAAAATATGAGGTATCGGCTGAACGAGTGCGTCAACTCGAGCAAAATGCGATGAAAAAACTTCGTGCAGCGATGTCTTAACTGACTTTGAATTATCTTGAAAGGCGCTACGAAAGTAGCGCCTTTTTCGTTTCTGCTTGCCACTTATTGTTTAGGGGGTGTTCATGGATTGTCGTTTGGGGTGTGGCGCCTGCTGCATTGCGCCTTCCATCAGTTCACCGATTCCTGGGATGCCAGAGGGGAAAAAGGCAGGTGAACGCTGCGTCCAGCTTGACGACGATAACCTGTGTCGTTTGTTTGGTGATCCACGCCGACCTCAGGTGTGCTCCGATTTTGATGCGACGCACGATGTGTGTGGTGATAACCGTGAGCAAGCGCTTATTTTATTGACTCGTCTCGAGCACGCTACTGGGAATGCTTGAATCGCTTTTAATCGTTAGTTCCGACGCAAAGACTAATTGCACGCCATCCTGATCTAACGAACCTAAGCGTCTCTTCAAAAAAGCAATTGTTTCGGGGTAGGGATGCCCGATAGCTATCGCCGTACCTTGTTGGTGAGCAATGCGGATTAATTCGTCAAATTGCTGAGTAAGGTAACGCTCACTTGTTTCGTTATCGATAAAAACATGACGGCGCGCGACAGGCACCTGATAGCGCTGGGCGATTTGTTCGGCGACAGTATACTCAGTGGTGCGGCTATCCACGAAGTACAGGTCATGATTCTTTAGTGACTCCATCACCGCTTGCATGGGTTGTGTAAGTTGTGTGAGTTGACTACCCATATGATTATTAATACCAGCCACGTAAGGAATATCATCTAATACTTGGCGGAGTTTTAGCTTGATCTCGGCATTCGACATATCAGATGTAAGTGCACCCAAGCCCAATGCGTTACCCGCTAATGCTTGCATTGGAACATGCGCCATAATTTGTTTGCCTTGATGATGCGCTTTCAGGGCAAAAGACCTTCCGTAAGGCGTAAAAGGTAATACGGCAAAAGTTACGTCACCAGGTAATTCAGCTGCCGCTAAATCTTCTGGGTGGTTGCCGATATCATCAATGATAATCGCAATTTTATCGGCAGCGACCACAGGCGTGGCCAATAAAATGCTCAGGAAAACCAGATAAAAGTAGCGACGCATAGCAGTTAGCGGATCCATTGGGTTGGATTTTCCGGTTGACCTTTAAAGCGGATTTCGAAATACAGCGCTGGTGAATTTTGTGCGCCGCTTTGACCCATCAGTGCAATTTCCTCGTTCTGTTGTACCTCTTCACCAACATTCTTGAATATCACTTGATTGTATCCGTAGAGGCTCATATAGCCCTCACCGTGATCGATCACTATGACTAGCCCGAATCCGCGTAACCAGTCAGCAAAAACAACACGACCGTCGGCAATGCTACGGATGCTTTGCCCCTGTTCGCCATCAATGAGTACGCCTTTCCAACGGATAGGTCCCTCACGACGTTCACCGAACAAACGCTGCACTTTACCATTGGTCGGCCACCGTAAGCTCGCTTTTATAGGCTTCAATCCGATTAACTCAATGCGATCACTAAGTGCCTCTTCAATTGCTGCGATAACCTGCTCCAGCTCAGCTTGGCTACTTCGTAACTCAGCGATTTTTTCTTCCTCTGAGCGTTGTTCATTGCGTAGCTTAGCAATCGTTTGCTCTTGCTTTTCTTGTTGCTCGGTCAGTGCCGAGCGTTGCGCTGTTTGTTCAGCGCGTAGCTCGGTTTGCTGCTGATATTGTGTCTGCAGCGCTTGTTTAACCTGTTCTAATTGAGCCTGTGTTTGTTTTAAGCTGTCGATGGCTGCAATACGGGCATCGTTAAGGTACTTATAATAAGTCAGTTGACGCTCTAAAGAGGATGCCTTTTGCTGGTTCAGTAGCAGTTTGAGATAGTCGTAATCGCCGTTTGCATAGGCCGCGATGACCTGATCTTTCAACGCGTTCAGTTGGTCACGGATATCGGCTTCGAGCCGCGTTTGCTCGGCTTCATTATTGCCGATCTCGCTTTCCAACTGTTGTAACCGTTGTCGCGTGTTTTGTAGTGCCTCAGCGAGCTTGGCGGTGCGTAACTCCAGTTTCTTAAGCGCTTGTTGACTTGATGTGAGCGCTTGTTTACGTGACTCAAAAGCCTCAAGCCGAGATTCAATCTCGGCTTGAATTGCTTTAAGTTCTGCCTGTTTTTCAGCCTTTGTTTGTTCGGTCGGCTGTTGCGCAAGCGCTACAATAGAGACCAAAGAAACGGCGAGAAGGAGGCTCCACGCAACGAGTTTCAACATCAATTAATCGTCCAGTTGCATGAGCGTTTTACCCGTCATTTCATTCGGCTGCTCAAGCCCCATTAGATGCAACATGGTAGGCGCCACATCGGAGAGAATGCCATTACGTGGTGTTGCATGACGACCGACATAGATAAACGGAACAAGCTCGCTAGTATGCGCTGTGTGAGCTTGTCCAGTGCTAGGGTCGCTCATCTGTTCGGCATTACCGTGGTCAGCGGTAATAAGACATTCACCACCGACTTTTTGTAATGCTTCAACCACTCGTCCCACAGAGTGGTCAACGGCTTCACAGGCCTTCACCGCCGCATCAAAGTTACCCGTATGACCGACCATATCACCATTGGGGTAGTTACAAATAATGACGTCATACTTTTGTCCATCAACGGCTTCAACGATCGCATCAGTGAGCTGCTCTGAACTCATCTCAGGTTGCAGGTCGTAGGTTTTTACTTTTGGTGAAGGAATGAGTTTGCGTTGTTCGCCATCAAACTCTTCTTCGCGTCCTCCACTAAAGAAGAATGTGACATGCGCGTATTTCTCGGTTTCAGAAATGCGCAGTTGCGTTTTATCGTGCTTAGCTAACCACTCGCCTAAGACATTGTCGAGTCTCACAGGTGGAAAGGCGCAGGGGGTATCAAACTCATCGGCATACTGAGTCAGCATGACAAACCCACTGAGTTGTTTGCGAATGCCACGCTCAAACGTATCAAGTTCATTATCAATAAACGCACGTGTCATCTCGCGCGCCCGATCAGCGCGGAAATTCATAAAGAACACCGCATCACCGTCCTCTATCGCGGCCGGCTCTCCAATGACCACTGGGCTGACAAACTCATCGGACTCGCCACGTTCATAAGCGTCGGCGAGGGCATTAAGCGCATTATTGGCATGCTGTTCAGCACGTCCATGATAAACTGCGTTAAACGCGCCTTCGATGCGCTCCCAGCGATTATCGCGATCCATCGCGTAAAAGCGACCCGACAATGAGGCAAAACGGCCCACACCCAAGCGCTCAAACAATGCTTCAAACTTCTCAATGGAAGGACGCGCTGACTTAGGCGGTGTATCACGACCGTCGAGGAAGCCATGAACATATATCTGTTGAGCACCTTTCTTATGGGCCAACTCAACCATCGCCATGAGGTGCTCCTCATGACTGTGAACGCCCCCAGCGGAAAGTAGGCCCATGATATGAACCGCACGGTTCTTAGTAACCGCCTGCTCAACGTTTTCAGTTAACACAGGATTATCGAAAAACTCGCCAGTTTTTATGCTTTGCGAAATGCGCGTGAAGTCTTGGTAAACAACGCGACCTGCTCCCAAATTAACGTGGCCTACTTCTGAATTGCCCATTTGGCCATCTGGCAAACCAACAGCGCCACCTGAGCCGTCGACTAAACAGTGAGGGTAGTCGTTCCACAACCGATCCATCACTGGCGTATTTGCCGCAGTTATCGCGTTGTCTGGAGCTGAATCGCGGTATCCCCAACCATCTAAGATCATCAAAACCAAAGGTTTTTTATCATATGCCATATCGACTACCTATGCGCTTGAAAGCAAAAATCAATTTTGTTCAGTTTACTGGATTTCTGACTATTTCGCATCCACTCGATTTGCTATTGGTAGTTAGGACTTCAGAGGGTATACTTTCACCCTCTAAAAGGACATACCCTCCATCTGTGAGGGGTCACCATTAACTGAATAAATAAACGAGTTAGCATGCAACAACTAATGACATTTGTAGCGAATAATCCATTCATGAGCGGACTGTGGATTGTTCTTTTGCTCGCGTTAATCATTATGACTATTCGCTCTACGATGCAAGGTATCAAGCAGTTACAGGCGCAACAAGCTATCATCTGGACTAACCGTGAAAACGGTGTGTTCGTTGATATTCGCTCGACTGACGAATACCGCAAGGGGCATGTGAGTGGTGCGGTATCGTTGCCACAACAGCAGATCAAAGACAAAAAAGTGCATGCTATTGAAAAGTTTAAGGATGCCCCCATTGTATTGGTATGCAACACTGGACATACTGCGATCTCGGTCGCTAAAAGTTTACAAGAACAAGGCTTTAACCAAGTCGCTGTCCTAGCAGGTGGCATGAATGCTTGGCGCAATGATAAGTTACCCATTGCAACAGGAAAGTAGTTTTTAATTAAAAATTTAGCTAAAGTCGGTAACCGACAATTTAGTTTAGTGAATAACCAACGTTTTAATAGGAAGTATCATCATGGCTGACGAACAGCAAGCAAATGGCGCAACTGCAGAAAATCAACAACAACAACCGCAGTTTGCTATCCAACGCGTTTACACTAAAGACGTTTCTTTTGAAGCGCCTAACTCGCCTTCAGTATTCCGTAAAGAGTGGAAGCCAGATCTTAAACTCGATATGAACGTTAAGCATGAAAAGCTTGAAGATAACGTTTACGAAGTTGTACTGACTTTAACTGCAACTAACAAAGTAGGCGAAGAAGTCGCATTTCTTTGTGAAGTTCATCAAGCCGGTATCTTCACAATCGGTGACGAGGTTCAAGAAGGTCAGTTAGCGCACACATTAGGTTCGTTCTGTCCGAACATTTTGTTCCCATATGCACGTGAGTGTGTAGCAAGTTTGGTTAACCGTGCGACTTTCCC
>Ga0160421_1000299_pt1 | contig 10497 bp, 6 predicted proteins | sample TAMARWmetagpilot_FD_108195 | JGI IMG/M metagenome (GOLD analysis project Ga0160421, IMG submission 108195) | Phycosphere-associated microbial communities from TAMU algal ponds, Corpus Christi, Texas, USA - TAMU ARW-7 10/27 metagenome pilot | ecosystem: Engineered > Artificial ecosystem >... | reverse complement strand
TTATGTTACTGTCAGCAACAGCACGCAGCCAGAAAGGTTCTGCTAATTAACCTCCCTCTTAATGTAAGTTATATGTTTATGAACCCGGATTTTATGAACGTTATTCTTTCACCAAGTTAACAGAAAGAAAACAGCGCGAGTCCAGTTTTTTGGCTGTGAACGCACATGAAGCGGCGACGACCGGACCTTCGTGCAGGGTGCCAGTTTTAGTCGTTCTCTCAGTTTTCTTTTTCTTTCTGAAACTACAATGAACACTGGTAATGGATGGCCGAACAGTGGAACAATGAACGGAAGCGGCTCAGGCGTCGTTCGGTCAAGTAGCAGCGCAGGAGATCTAGGTTCCAGCCCCGTCGTCAGGGCAACCGAAGGGTGGCTCGAGCTGTTTTTGACTCCCCCCGAAAAGTACTTCTTTAGTCGATGGGAAGAAATCATTCGGGATCGGTCCCTAGTTCACAACAACACACGATGGATATTTCAGTATTTGGCAACCTTCCTTCCAGACAACCTGGCTCCCAATGTCATTACACTAGCTGGTTTCCTACTTTTGGGGAATGCTTGGTATATTACGAACACATATGGGGAATATTATCCTATCGGGTGTAAGTGGAAATCATGCATTACTCTTGAATCTATCTTTTAATTACATTGCTAATGTATTAACTTTTGCTACGCAGGTACGGTACTGTGCTGTATTCATATTTTCCTCTTTTTCATTTTCAACTCGTTGACCGGGCTGCATGCCGATCGAATTCGCCAACACACTGCATTGAGCGATTTTTTCAAATATGCTTGCGATTCTGCATCTACTGTTTGGCTGCTTATGTTGACTACGTACTGCTTAGGTGCATCATTGGAAACACAGTGGTACGCAGTGCAGGCCAGTCAGCTGGTCCTGCTCCTCAAGCACTTGAGCGCCTTCAAACGGCACGCTGGCTTGCGTTATTCGCCGACAGCAGGACCTGGTGAAGTCCTGATGACATGTAACACTTTGCTTGTTGCCCGGGTGGTGTTGGGTTTAGACCATTTGCAGCAAATATACGACAAAGTCATGTTCTCGGTCATGGGTATTTTGGATATGGAGTACGAACTGACTGGGGGGGAACTGGTACGATTGACATACTATACCTTGTTTGTCGCATCCGTCGTACAAGCATTGCGCTTGCAAGAACCCCACGGATGGACCAGATTTGGCCTCACTTCCAGTTTAATGATGCGCCTGGTACCAGCTCTTCTTCTTCAATGGGATGTGTCGTTTCCTTTGATCGTCATGGATGTTGTTTGCGACGGCTTCTTCCTGGCGGTCCTCACGAGCGATCTTATCCTTGCAAAAATGTCGAATCGTGAATTGCATGCATGGGTAGTCTTGATGAGTTTGGCTGCGGTTCTGAGTTACTCAACGATTCTAATTCTTGTGGCGGTGTATTATGTCGCTGTTTTTTCAGACCTGTGCTTCTATCTGAATCTTCCGCTGCTGGCAACATGTCGGAATGTTTACTGCGATGGCATTTACGACTTGTGTCATATTGGACACAAACGAGCATTCCAAAATGCACTAAGTTTGGGGAATCGCCTACTTGTGGGAGTGGTGGGAGATGAGGATGCGTCGCATTATAAGCGCCCACCGGTCATGTCTCACGCCGAGCGCTGTGCGGAGGTGGAAGCATGCAAAGCTGTTACCAAGGTAATTCAGAATGCTCCTTGTTTTGGACTGACTCAAGCGTTTCTAGACGAGCATCAAATTCATGTCGTTGCCTTTGGAGAGGAATATTTGACGAAGTACAAGAACCCTGACGATGATCCCTACTACGGATACGTAAGAAAGATAGGAATTGCCTACCCACTACCAAGAACAAATACCCTGAGCACAACAGATCTTATTGAACGCATTCACAAAGCCTCTCTGGAGAAAAACTCGCCGACTTGAATATACACTGATGCAGAATCTTGTCGATTAATGTAAATGTGTTCATGTGCAGTCTCAAAAATGTGTAAGGATAGTCTTCCTGATGTGCGTCGTTCAAGTACATTATTGGACGCGCAAATATTTGCCGTATCCCATGCAAAACACGAACGCTTGGAGACAATAACACGGAGTTGGTTTATTTCATCTTATCAGCGTTGGAGTTCGGTCCCACTCGCTTTCCTCCCATGCCTGTTACTACATTTACATAGCGTCGATTGTATTGGAGGCGCTTCTTGGCACGGCCTCGGGGCTGTTTTTTCTTATCTTCCTGAGCTTCCACCTTCGGGGTTTGGCCCTTGACTTTACCAGCACGCGCGAGAGATCCGTGAACTTTTCCCATGTTGTATAAAACTATTACTGCGAAACGAGACATAGCATCGGTTAGAAACACTTTTTATCGTCATTGAAGCGAACGAACGCAGAATCCCACATTGGTACTTCATTGACCAACAGTATTCAGCATTGAACTCCAACATATTCTTGAGACGTCCAACAGACTCTTGAGACGATGCGGATTTGGACCCACTCCAGTTCTAATTTTGCTCCTTCGACCCGCGTCGACCCTTTTCCGTATGCCTCTCAAAGCGAGTAATCTTTCGCTTAGGTTCAAATAAACCGTCTGATTGATCACGCCACTGCCATGGTCGATGTACGCACCTTAGAAACGCTGTGATCAAACAACGAAAGGAAGGCACGACACATTAACTCAGAACTCTTTCATTTGCACGAGCGAACTGCTTTTAGTAAGAGGTAACTTCACTTCAGCGATGGTTAGAGAAGACTACCAGTAATATTTACTGAAGTACACACGCCTTATTTAAAAGACAATTGCTACTAGGATTCGACACAAACAATTAACAGCACAAAAGGCATAATATGATACTGCCCGTGATTGTTCCGTTCGACACGCTATCAACAGCAGCCTTTTCAATGAAAAACCAATCACAAGGTACAATATACATAGTATCTCTTGACTGCGTGACGATTGCGAAAGCCCCCAATTTTGCAGAGAGCTTACGTTTTGAAAAGTATAGAGTGCGTCCCGAGTGAAAATGGTGGTTCGCTTACGTTTGCAACGGTTTGGTCGTACGCACTCGCCGTTTTACCGAATGGTAGCGGCCAACCATAAGGCCCCTCGTGATGGCCGCCATCTCGAGGTTGTGGGGACATACAACCCTATAGCAAACAAGCACGGTGTAAAAGAAATCCGTCTTAAGACGGATCGTTTGAAATATTGGCTGAGCGTTGGCGCCCAACCATCAGATCGCGTTGCCTGGATCTTGGGTAAATTTGGTGTTCTGCCACCGGCACCTCGAATGTACAATCCGCAGAAGATGAAAACGAAAAAGGAATCGAAATGACAGTGAAAGTAAAAGCACACGCTCTTGACGGAAATTTTGTGTGATTGTTTGTTTTCAATTAGATTTTAAAAATTAGCTCTCCTTCTCTTGGACTTGTTCGGCTAGCATTTGGAACTTATTCTTGCTATGGCGGTTCGCACTGTTAATTTAACACAGTCATTACTCTTCCCTGCGCCAAATAAATTTTGCAGTCTTTCCTGGACTGACAACTCCACATGAGATACAGTATACCAATGAGTAGTGAATAGGTGCCTGCAGTCGCTCATTACAACCATGGCACTCAATTACATGGGCCCGCCCAGTACGAATGGCGCCAATGGTCTCAAGTTGCCCCCTTCGAAGCATCTCGGTACGCTCGCTGTCGTCGTCTACCTGGTAATTTGCCAAAGCGATTGTGTCTTTAAATGCTGTGGAGCCTACCATTGTCTTAAATTCGGCCAATGCTAGACTTTGGCTTTGCTTCCAGGTATCAGCAGCTGATTCAGACCAGCCTTTGTGGTGGTTAGTGTTGATTGTGGTCTCTTCGGTTGTAAGCTTGTCCAACAGCAGCCCAGATGTGCTATCGCGCAACGACAGCTCTCGGGGTAGAAAGGCTACTCTTTGATATGGCTTGGTGGGGTAGCTAGCTTGATATTCTTGCTTGGAAAGCGTCAATGCTAGTTGCATCATGTGTTGTTCTTCTTCCTCGGTGTCCACCGTTTTTGAACTGGACACTATTATTCCTGACGCGCGTGTTACTAACTGAAGCAGACGCTCTTCACCCTCACTTATTTGAAATCCCGCATTACAATGCTTGACAGATGATTCCTGCTCTGATAACTTGAGAACCAGCTCTAGTTGATCTTGTTCAAAGGACAAGTCAATGCTCGAAACTGGACGTTGAGTCATGGCCTCAGATTTTTGATTCAAATTGCATGTATGCCGTGAATAACATTGAGATGTAGTGATCACAACATCGGCAGCAGATTGTGCAAGAGCAAGTTCTAGCATCTTTCTCTCTTGTTCTTCCTGTATTTTGCAAAGAATGTGTTGCTGAGCGCGTACTTCGTCGTTCACCGCATCGCCACGCTCATGAAAGTTTCCTTCAAGCACAGAAGGCTCGCCAACACGAGAAAGGCATTCAGAAATGTATGCACTTCTCCGGAAAGAAAAATCCTCTGGATCTGAGTTTTTGTGCAATGACGAACAATTCGACAGATCAGAAGACGACGTTACTTCTGAAAGCTCCTTTGTCTTGTAGGTGGATTCCCAGTTTGTGGGCGCTACTGAACCGGACGAGTTATCGTTTGATGACGAATCGGATCGTCTAAAATAATCGCGTGGAATTGGATGGCGAAAAGATCCCTTGTTTGCTTTGGTAGAATTAACAGTAAGTGGCGATTGCCGTGACTCGGAAACAAAGCGGCCTGGGCGATCGCGTACCCTAGTAGATGTTGACGGTCTGCTTTCTGCCCAAGCAGATATTAATTGTTGTTCAGGATTCGAAGCTGCGCGGCCAATATCATGCTGGCATTGAAGGAGATCTTCGTACAGAGAAGCCTGTCGCTTCGCTGGCACTGAAGGACGTGCAAGGATAGAAGCTGAAGCAGCGGATGCTGGGCGCTCTCTTGCGACGCTATCACGATTTTCAGAGAAGAGATACATTCCCCTTTCCTCATGACGCGCCGAAGACCGAGGTTGAACCCCGAGCTGATTTAGAATTGATAAGAGTTCGTCATCTGAAAAATTGCCCGAGTCGCCAGAAAGATCGCGATGTATACCAGGCATAATAATCGTTTCGTTCGAAGAATGCTTGCGGACAATGGTATTACGTGGACACGATGGTTCTACAAGCGGAATGTTTCTTGCCGCATTTCAATTACAGTTTTACAGCAGTCAATAAGCGAACTATGCCGTGTACATAGTGCTATCGAAGGCTCCCAGTTGATTGTTTGCTCTTCTCTTGGTCAATCATAGGGAGGGAGTGACAACATACCTTCTCGGGTGCTCGTCTACCAGTGTTTCTTTTAGGAAATTACTGGCTGTGAGACAGTACATTTCGAATACGTATCTAAGATGTCGGATATGACTATCACAATAATGTTTAAATCAGATATATGTGTACGTAAGATGGGAGTCTTCGATGCCAGTCACAGTCATTTGAGATATGAGACCACAAATTTGGCGAAACATACTTTTTCTCGTTGGAACACCGAGGACTATTAGTTTCAAATGCGATGACTGTTGCTAAGCGTAGTCTTAGAGATTCCAATTGGTCTGGGACAACGTTAGAGGAGGTATTGGCGATCTGAACTAGCTCCAATGCTTGGCGATCGAACACTTTGTGGGATCCGCTAACACTGGAAAGTTGTCGTGGACCAACTGGTTACCGAATATCAGGAAACAGTCAATCTACTATCATAAGAGACAAAAGTGTCTTGGACAGAGCCAAAAGTAATCATCTTGCATTAACAGTCAGTGTGCCGGAACTGTATTTATTTCAGTTCAGTCGAAGGTCTCTTGTAGCGGAATCCGGATTTTCAGATCGTGCACAGAAGTGTACAAAATTCAATGTCAAATCCTCATATTCTCTCTTCATAGTGAAAGAGCGTGCCTATGAACACAAATGATCATGTCAATTTGAACACAAGGTGTATAACAGGGGATATAACTAATTTGCGCGCTCATCGTCAGGCACCCATTTTCAGGGAGCATGAAACGCGATTGATCGTGCATATTGCCCAGACTATAGAGCTCTAGAGAATGACGTGGAATGAAGCGAAAAACCGTATTCTGCAGCTTGGAACGGCATAGAATTATGCCCGAGTCGGGGAACACATATATTCAAATCAGACCGCCGGGTATTTAGAATTCGAAAGTCCATCGTATCGTATATAAACTTGTTTGGAGAGGCCCATCACTGTATATACAAAAGGTAATGAGATGTACTTGTATGCCATGAACAGCATGTACACGCGAAGACAACAGAGCGAATCTTAGGTTTTCAGCTCTTTCCTACTGGGAATACAGATAGAGCTTCTGATATTCGAGGCATCCATCCGTGAGATCAAGGTAGCAGAACAACATTCGGCTATAATGTTGGATTCACCTATGCCAGCTTATTTATTTTAAGTCCGCAAAATTCAACTCAATTATCGAACCGATTCGCTAGTGCGAAGCCACAATCCGAGCGAAATGACAATTTTGTCGGACTTTCTTAAATCTTAACAAAATGAGATGGGTTCAGCCTGTCCGTTCCGTTCCCGAATAAAATGTTTAGCGCAGATAGCAGCCTGTTGGGGAATATTGGAATGTACAATCGATTCGTTTTTACTGGACCGTTGGCGGGTATCCACAAATTTTGTATACCAGACGTTTCTATACTTGTGGGTAGGGCCAACTGTACATGCTGGCCTCTCCATATATCTCAACTTCTTGAGGCTACTTTCCAAAGCCGGCCCACCGTGGCTAGTGAAACAATTCAGAATTTTTCGAACCGAAAGGACAGATCTCATACTTTCGACCTTCAGACTTTTCAATACGGTACCCTGCCGTCGACACCCACTTTTATTGTTCTGATCCATCTGGCATCATGAATTTGACGGAATGTGATGAAAGGGGGGCAGACTGTAAGGATAGACGGGCCTCGGATGCGTCAAAATCTTCTCTTGGAGCAGTATCAATGGACGATGAAAATCCGTTAATGACTCTTGTAGATGCTGCCGCTTCAATACTAGGAACCAAAGTAGCCCGACGAGAAGTATCTGTTCCAGGCTCTCCTTTGGGGCCGCAAATTAATGTTTGTAGTGATGCAAAGGCAAGCGGTTTAACTGTAAAAGAAAGCCCCAACGTCATTCCCGGAACAAAGGAGGATTTGTTTGGCAGTTCGTCAATAAAGCTGACATTCGCAGAACAGCTCTTTGATATTTTGCAGAACGAAGAAAACCATGATGTTCTCCAATGGATGCCTGATGGATGCTCTTTTATAATCGTGAACCATAAGAAGTTTATTCTCGACAAAATGCCTAAGTTGTTCAACATTCGCAACATGTCATCGTTTGTGAGAAAATTGGGACGGTGGGGGTTCAGCCGCGTTCATGAGAAAGCGACGAGAAATTCCGATATTTTTAAACACCCCTTTTTTGTCAGGGAAATGCGCGAGGAGTGTCGGAAGAAGGTTAAATGTATCGGCCGGATTCCGTCCTCTTCAAATTCAAAGCCTTCGGTTGGTCAGGTGAACGGTGTTCCCTACAAGCAACATTTATATTCTGTTCTACACGATAGGCATTTAGATGATGTCTGCCCACGGTATGGAGATAGATCCGATGTGCCTCGTTCCACGTCTCAACCTATGTCGAATCTAAGCGAAGGGTCACTTTCGTCCTTGTACCGTGACGATCTGTTGCCATCACAAGGAGTCCATCTTACCCAAAGTTCCCCAAATAGAGTGACTTTTCTTGACGAGCATCTGCATCGTGTACTTCCAGAGCTACCCTTTTCCAACAAATCTTTGTTGCCTTCCGGATTACCGGCACACCTTCCTTTGTTCAACAAATCCAAGAACTCTGATCTTCAGTACCGAGGCAAGGAAGGTGTGTTCGTAAAGGCATCAGCTACCTCTGAGACCTCTGCAGCGGCCCTGTTCTCACAGTATGAGAAACAGCTTCAAGAACACCAAATCAAACGATCCTCCTTAGCGAGCCAGCTCTCGCAGCAATCAGCTTACGAAGAAGCGAGGTGGTTGTCTGAGCTTGATCATCAGCTTGCTGAACAGCAAGTTGCTCTAGAGCAGCGGAGAGTGGCTTTGGAACAACAAAGAATAATAAAGCAACGTCAGGTCCTAATGGAGCAAAGACAAGCAATGGAAAAGCGCTTTGGTGGCCAGGTTTTCGATCCGAGATACTCTCAAGCCACGAAATGTACAGGGTCACTACAGGAGGAGTCTAGAGGGAACGACAACCTGACATCATCAATAGCTGACAATCTTCAACGTGGCAGAGATGGGGTTTGTTTTACACCGAACATGAGTAGAAAGGAAGCCATCCGCGCTCTTCTTTGGGAAGAGCGCGAACTAGGGTTCACTGGAGGTCGAAGATGAAAGGCCTTTAGTCAGACCCGAATTCATAGAGTTTGTTTATACTTGAATGTAATACAGCTACCAGTAAAAGGTAATTTAACTAAGAGGGGCGCACTTGACTATGTATGGTAGCTTTTCGTTCCGAAGAGCTACTTCATGAGGGAGCTATTTTCGATGCCAATCTCCATAACGGACTATCTTCTTCCCAGTATCCGGCATATCGGATAGTACCATTTTTTCTTGTCTCAACGCCATAACCGGTCGCATGCCCTTGCCGCCATTCTCCTTGATAGCAACGACCGTCGTTCCACCTACATTCTCCGACACCGTGATACCTTCCATTTTTCCATTCGCCGCTGTAGGTAGATCCATTCAAGAACGAGTAAACACCTTTGCCATGTCTCTGCCCCGCAGAGAATTTCCCGACGTACGAAGACCCATCTGGCCATAAGTATGTTCCAGATCCTTCGCGCCGATCACGATAAAATTCTCCGTCGTAAACTCGCCCATCTGCCCATGCATAACGACCAAATCCATGGCGCTGGTCCATATCAAAATCACCGACGTAGATATCTCCGTTTTTGAAAGTGACTCGTCCTGCTCCCTGCCACCTACCATACTTCCATTCGCCAATGTAGGTTCGGCCGTCCACGTATTGCATGGTACCGTATCCATGTGGCCTCCCTCTTATCAGTATACCTGAAAAGGTTCCTCTAGCTCCGTACGGATCCAGCACAGTCTTGATCTTGGCCGCTTCTACTTGCATTTTCGACGTTGCAGGAGACAAAGGAGCAAGACTTTTGTATAATGCTGCATGATTCCGGTTAGCATTTGAGGCGACTCGCGATGCTACATTCGAAACTTTCTGCTTGCGTGTTTCTGGTGATGTAGACCTTCTGCGCCGCTCTAAGGGATCAAGATCTCGCGAAAAACTGCTCTTCAAAACCTCTGTTATCGACAATGAAGGCTTTGCACTTTGCGAGAGTGAACGTGACATGGAGGGTTTTGCTGTCGGCTTTCTCGATAAAGGTAGCGCCGAACCGAACCGTCTCGAACATAAATTGGACGCGTGCAGGCAGCTTGATGAGAAAGCCGCTCCACTTGAGCGTCTCTCGATTTCGTTTCTTTGTGACTTCCTCGTACTGACAATTGCGATCGCCTGAGCCCCTCTCAAGTTCTGCGTTTCTCGGGTAAGGGCCCCTTCTTTATTTTCCCAAAGGTGATTCTCCGGAGAAGGACTCTTTTGCGGCCTTGTGAATGAGGTGCCTTTTTGCGCATTCCGTTTTGCAACTACAATTCCCCGTATCTTTGGCAACGACGATCCCTCAACTTGTTTGCAAGCCGCGTCGGGTCCACGTGCACTACCATTGGATGTTACTGCCTCAGTTTCATCAGCAGATTTAAGGTGGGTTTGTTCCTTTTCATTCTCCGGTCGATGGTGGGATATTTCAAGCTCTTGTGCATCAAAAAGTATACGTGATTGCCTTGACGATGCCGCGGAAGAGACCACTGATATGGACTTCCCTTTCATTTGTGGATCTCGTTCCATGATTTGCAGCCTAAGCCTGTTCTTTTCGAGCACTTCAGGTACCAAATAGGAATCCGATTTGGGTGTGCAAGGAAGTCGCTTTACTTCGCTGCCATCGACCTCGTCGCCAGAGTCGTCGGGAAAGAAATTGCGTCTCCGTGGCTTTGGATATAACACGGCCAGTGACTCCGGACGAATATTGCTGTGATGTGATTCTCTCGCTGGAGTAGCTTTACCGGTAGACTCATTGAGGTAATCTTTGGCCTCCGAATGCATGGTCGGCGACTCCGGGGGGATACCAATCTGATGTGAATCTTTAGCTGATACTGCTCTGTCGATAGACTTGTCGAGGCAATCTCGGGCCTCCCACTGCGTGGTCGCCGACTCCGGGTGAACATTATAGTGGTGTGAATCTCTAGCTGGTACTGCTCTGTCGATAGACTCATCAAGGCAATCCCGGGCCTCCGGCTGCATGGTCTTTGATTCCGGGTGAATACTGATTTGGTCGGATGCTCCCGCTGGCAGTATCCTGTCGATATGCGCGACGGGCCGATTTCGGGCCCATGACAACATAGTCGACGTCTCCGGA
>Ga0160421_1000298_pt1 | contig 10570 bp, 5 predicted proteins | sample TAMARWmetagpilot_FD_108195 | JGI IMG/M metagenome (GOLD analysis project Ga0160421, IMG submission 108195) | Phycosphere-associated microbial communities from TAMU algal ponds, Corpus Christi, Texas, USA - TAMU ARW-7 10/27 metagenome pilot | ecosystem: Engineered > Artificial ecosystem >... | reverse complement strand
GCTGCTACTACTACTGGAAGGAAGAACGGTTTGCACCAAGTCTTCCCACGCGTTGTTACTATTGGTAGGAGCGGTGATTGAATCGTGCGGTGCCTTCTTGGCCAACGTGACGATCGCGGGATCCTGCAACGAAGGAGAACCGTGTTTCCAAGTCGACCCGTGTACCGTCCGACGCCGGTATTTGCGTGTGGATCGGTGGTGTTGTAACGCCTGTACCGAGGGGGCATCTTCCCATACACTGCCTTGTTCGAGGAACTGCAAATGCGAGGGTGGCGGTGGCGGTACCAAACAAGACGCTTGCAAGGCCGAGCCCAACGAATTGCCGCAAGTGCTTGTGAATGATTTTGTGAAGGTTGAAGATGCCTGGCGAGTTCTCCGCCGACTGTGGTAACAAGAAGACGGTTCGTAGGGTCCGTGGGTCGGATCGTTCTTGGAATACAATGACAGTTGCAGTGGGTGTTGTTCTTGTCGTTGGTTCTGCTGCAACGGCAATGGCGGGGCAAAGGCAATCGTGTCGGTCACGTAGAGCGTAGCCACGAGCAACACAATCGCCATCAAGAACCAAACCCGTACACCATTGTTGGTTCGGTTTCGGTTACTGCTGATGCTGCTCTGAGCAACCCGCGATCGCCGACGACCCAAGTTGCCTTTTGTCTCGGTTGCCTTTGGCATGATTTTGTGTGTATGTATATTGATATGTGTGTGTGTGTGTATTTCGAAGAGTCAATGTCGGGATGCGTACACGATTGATTGATCAATCAATCAGTTGTTGGAGAAAGACTGACTGACTATTATGGGAATGGAGAGACGAATGGAAGCGGCACTCGTGGTTTTATGCTATCCACTGCTCGCTTGTTGTTGTTGTTGTTGTTGTTGTTGTGAGTGGAAAGTAAAGTAGTTGCGACGATCCGCCGTTCCAAATTCTCCCAGTAGAGTCCAATCGAGAAGAATCGGATTCCACCAACGAAGAACGACGATGAATGGTAAGCAAACAAACCTCACGGGCAAGAATGGCCTTTTCGGAAGAGAAAACGAAAAAAGTCGAGAGACTGTGTAACTTGCTTCGTTCGGTTCGGTTTGGAATGGGACAACGAGGATGATACAGGTACCACACACACGTTGCACTCGTCACCGAGTGTGGCTCGACGGACCGTGTGACGAGAGGGAGTGTGAGAGGAGCGAAATCTCGTTCGGATTGTTGCTGCTCGTGCCTCTTGTGATCTATACAGTGACAATATCACGATGCCGTACGATACCGTACGGCAAGGAACACTTTCTGACATATAAGTTACGCCGCCTACAACCTACATACTTACGTAAGTAGGTACCTACGGTATGCGTGCCAGCTGTTCCTGCGTCGGTGACGCCGGGACCTCCGATTGGTTGTCCCCCAGTCCGGACAACGACCGCGTCACTGACACGATTGTTCCGGAGGGTGTCCACGCCAGCTTGCGCGGGTGTCAGTGGGCTTCGAATACCGCTGGTCCGGACGCACGGACCTTCCCGTTTCCGTGCGTCCGCCGTTCCGGAAGCGACGAAACATCCACTGGCGTGCGGAACAGGTTTCTCTGTGTTTTCCCGTTTTGATACGGTTACCGTATGTTTTGTTCTGGCTCTCTCGGATACATTCAACAATACCCGCCGACAACAATAATAATAAGGATAAAGTTGGAACTTTGGGTTTCACGAATCATTGTTCGGTACATTTTCCTTTGGCCCGTCGGAAAGTTTCGATTTTGCGGTGGGTCACAGGAACCAAACTATTATCGTCGATAATAATGAAACTTTCCTGTTTCTATACGGCATAGCCGTACCCTGCCTGGTCCCGTAGATCGCCAATGGGCTGTGTACCTGAAAGTTCTCACGGTCTAACTGTAAGTAGGCCTGTCATTTCTCCCTCTCTACCAAAAAGAGTGTAGAGCAATCCTAGTATCTTTATTGGAAAGTTTGGGGACATGCCTCTCTCCTGACAAGTGCACTAACTGTGGGAAGAGTTCTTACCATTACTATTACACTGTTGCCAAAGCTGACAGTGAATGATCAATAGTCAACTGAAAAAGCGACCCCATCCCGTATCGGTTCATTCAACTTACAGTTAGCAAAGTGTCGACCAGTAGCTCTAAAGCCAACGAAATATCGTTGACAGATTGACTGCTTGCTGCTATTCACCTGGTCCAACCACAAACTGTAAGTTGTGGTCACTGCCAGCTAGTCGATCTCGTCGCCACGAAACTGCCCCAACTCTTCAAGTTTTTCGACGACCGTCAGCGTAAAGCATTGACTGTTAGGTCCATGGCCACTAGACCAGTCTCGTTCCGGAGTGGACTCGCAAAAACTCACTTCTCCATTAAGACTGAATCGTTTCGAACACTTGGTCCATTACCGAGTAGATCTAGCCACAGATTGCCGTGAATTCTGTCACTATGAATTCGGTGACAGAACGAAACGCGTATCGACCGTCCATTCGAGCCTTTTGTGCTTTGTAGTTCCCATCGACTGCATAATTTTTCCGTCGTTTTGCTTGCGTCTCCCTACATTTCACGTTCCATCCCAGTTGACGCGTGAATCTCGCTCGCCCACAGTAGCACGGAACAACGACTCTCAATCGACTAGAAAGTGCCAGTGGAGCAAACGTTCGTACCATCACCGAGAGAGCACGGCAACTTGTCGTTTCGACCGACGGCACTCGATTGATTGACGGTTTATTGTGGAGGAGAGAGGCTCTATACATACTACCCGTAACTGTGATACTAACTAACTTTGCTATTAAATATGGGTGGCTGCACTCTATAATACCCTACCGAGGGGTCAGACAAGGCACCCAAAGTTCCTTCTCCAAACGGCACCGCCCCAGTAACGACCATGGCGAGAGGCAACGTCCCGCCACCCCTGTTGATACATCCACAACTTCTTGCCGGTGTGGTACCGTACCCAAAGAGTCCATCCGCCATTCGCTTTCTTCCTCTCCCTACAATCCTTTCAAACACCAGATTCGTCCCCGACGAGTGAACGATAACACGAAATTGGCCCTTGATTCGTCAGCAATCGTTTCGATATTTCGAACAGTCCTTCCTCCCTGTCTGTCGATACCACCTTACGTCCGTTAGTTACCTACAAATCTACCAAAGCCGCCACATCATGACTTCGAAAAAGCGCGTTGCGGATCACCAGATCAACAAGGACGAGTACGAAAACCGTCAAGCACGGACGCTCAGCGATGCGGACGAAGACGAGGCTCGACAGCGACCCGACGTCTTTGTCCGCGCCGACGCCGCTACGATCCAATCCCGACGTCGTCTCAAAGTTTCACGGAATGCCGACGGTTCCGTTGTGACTCTTCCAGTCCAAAAGAATCCCTTTGCCAACGTCACCTTGGGATCGGCGGCGTCCGGGGACACTGCTCCAGACGCCAAACCGCAACCCACGAACGTTGTTGCTACTACTACTACCACCACCGCCACCACTGCGGCACCGGTCTTTGGAGCTTCCACTGCGTTCCGCGGATTTGGGACCGTCGTTCCTGCCACCACCGCTACGAACGGATTCCCTACGACTCTTCCCAATACCAACCTTTCCAACAGTGAAGGGGGCGTTGGTACCGCCACTACCGATAACAACCAGAGTAGCACTGTCGATGCCATTAGCACCAACTCTGGATCCGGTGGTAGCGTCTTTGGTAGTTTTGCGGGCTTCGGTAATGCTGTCAACCACAGCAATAGCAACGGTAGCAGCAACGCATTCTCCTTCGCTCACACCGTTGCTACCGCTACCGACAACAAGGCCGAGCATCACGATGATAAGAACACGGCCGGTGCCACATCACCTCCGACCAATATCAATAAACCCCAGGCGGAAAGCAAATCGACCAGTCCGGACAAAGCTGCCATCAAAGCAACAACCGCTCCTTCCGCACTTTGGCCTTCATCATATCAGGTCACGTCGGGGGAAGAAGACGAGCTGGTGATATGGGAACAACGCTGTCGGACCCACCGTTGGGGAACTTCAACCAGTGCTGCACCATCACAATTTCCGGGCGCCTCAGCAACGGTGGCACCGCCCTCGGTCCCGCCGAGTCACAATGCGTTAGTTCCGCCCGTCGCCGACTCCACCACGACTACATCTTCTCCAGACTCGGATTCCCACGTAAATCACGCTCATCCCGACGGTACAACGGCGGCAGCAACCACCACTGTCTCCTCTTCTTGGCAAGAAGTTGGTGTAGGTCCCTTGCGTGTTTTACAAAATCCAGTCACTCAGCACGTGCGCCTCGTCCAGCGTCGTCAGGTCGATCCCAGCGGACCCGTCACCATTTTGCTCTGGAACGTACCGGTCTGGCGGGAAAGCGTCGTGGCGAGGCCCTCCGACAAGCACGTGCAAATTACCACCCTCGATCCCGCCACCAAAGCCACCCGCGTCCTCCTCGTCAAAGTTGGACTCGCGACCGAAGCGGCCAAGCTCGCCGCCACGCTCGAGAACTACATGGCCTCGGCGCACGCCAAATCCTTCGTCAGCAGCGCCAGTACTTCTCTTTCTGATGGAAGCGATGCAACCAAGCCGGCCGAGAAAAAAGATGGCCAAGTAGCAGTGTCGGACAACGAAAGAGCGCCCATCGAGAAAGGCTCTCTAGCCGATACCATCCCGGATGAAAAGGAGAAGGCTACATTGGGATGAAGGTACTGGTAATAAGAATAATATAGAGTCCGTGTTGAACGAAGTAAGACATATCGCGCCCAGGATGCTTCATCCCCCCTAGACACAACTTCAAGCTCATGGGCCTGACCTTTTGTAAATTCGAGTCGGAATTCACATACTGTCTCTGGGGAGTGTTCTCTACAACAAAAGAACGTGTTGTTTATATTGGTTCGTTTTCGTTTCTCTGTATCCTGATGCTAGCGTGCAGGTTAAGATTGGTGTAAGGCGTTCGAGAGCAAACATTGGTGATATATGCCACGGAACTCGTAGCAACTTGATAATCCTCGCTTGTGGTTGTTCTCCCGTACGAATCAATACACCGGGATCATTCACCGGTTTCCTATAATGTAGAAGGTCGGTTGACCTTTTGAAAAACCTGGTTTTGCTGTCATGAAGTCGACAGAGGTGTTTTGCGGCTCGATGAGACCCTGAACAAAAGGAGGACGCCATATCCTGCAGGGCGCTACACAGACTTGCGAGAGACTCGTTGGTGGCCAACTTCCCGCCACACGCATATAATTACATTGGCAATTTTTACAATTATAACCCCAAAATCAGGTTTACTGGTTTTGTTCCGGCGAATGCGGATTCGTCGCTAGTTCAAGGCTCGGAACGACACCTTCCGGCCCGCCCACTCTCCCACCCAATTGATAGCACGCCGACATGGTGATGCAAAAGGGCAAGGTCAGACAGGGGCTGTGCAAGGCACCGAGCACATTTTGTAGGGCCCCAAACAGAACCGTGGTGGCGACCGCTCCCGTACCGGACAAGACCCAAGCCGCCGTGTTGTTACGGAAAGAGACTCCAACTCCCAGACTCGTTAGGGCGGCGTTGAAACCAAACAAGCCGGCGGCGAGTTCCGCCGTTGCTGCGTCACTGCAACAGACTGTTCCCGTGAGCATGCCCACGGTACTGCCGAGAAGAGCGTGTCCCGCCAGGAGTGGGGAGTAGGCGTGAATGGCAGCGAGTATTCCGATTCCTGTCCATGCCGATTCGACGACAAAAATTTGCGACACACCCTTCAGTGGCCCCGTGGCGAGGTCGAGCAGAGACGTTGTCGAGGGGGCGACCATTTTCGTCGCGCCAACGCTGTTGGGGTCGAATGTTGGACGCAAGGGCTGCGTGCGCAACAAAATACTTAAAGCCACAACGTTAAAGGCCCAAGTCCACTGGGGCATGGACGTGATGGTGCGGGACAGGCTAGCCGTGACAGCCGTTGACACCGCCGCTCCGGTGGTGGTAATCGCGAGGCCCGTCAGTACGGGACTCAACATTGCCACTGTGTTGGCGCTGTCGGCGAGGGGCGCGACAAAGACGGCCGTGGCACATCCGACCAAGGCACCGTTGTAGGCCCACAAGCCGTTACCGTAGACTTGTGCGTCGAGTTGCAAGACATTCCGGGCCGTGGCGTTGGCTGTGACGGTGCCGACTCCTGCCAAAAAAGCCAAGTATGGATCGCCCAAGGCCAGACTCGCCAGCAAGATAGTTCCAGAGTGTGAGGAATTCAAAAAAATGACTTGGCCAAGACTCTTGGTGGTAAGATCCCACGTGGTGTCGGGCTCGTTTGTCGGGTTGTCCGTCTGATTGTCGTCGCTGTTTTGCGGGGGCGGTTTCGGCGTGGAGGAGGACGTTGTGGTGAAGTTTCGCACGGTGAACAATCGCGGCAAGGACGAGCTTCCAAGATGGGCCAATCGCTGGTCTCGTGAGAAGATTCGTACCGCCCAATGGGTTCTGGCTGTAAAATCTTCCCTCTTCTTCGAGTTGATCGTCTCCGTAGTAACTGAAGCGTACGCTTGGGGTTGATGTGGCCAAAGACTCCCAAAGATACGTCTACCGTAGCGACCGTCGAGGCTGCGCACTGCGGAGCGAGTGCTCGAGAAACAACGAGCGGATGGTGTTGCCAAAATTAAGGACGGCATTGAAAATTCCGACGCGAATGAAACGAAACACCTCAGCGTGGAAACGGATAAAGAGCGATTGCGGATCTAGCAATGGCGCTCGACCCGTCGTTGAGAATGACGCCGAGGGAATTTCGGCTCGTTCGCTACGGTTGATTGCACCCACCGCGCTTCAACAACGTCCGCAACGTATACAACAAAGATATCTTGCAAGCAGAAGAGTATATCTTTAGCAAAGCAAATGCAGCAAAGAGGAGGAAACGGGAAGCGTTCAACAAAAGGAGAAGGTCGTCCAGTTTTTGCATGTCGATTAGGCAGGCAACAGGCGACGCTGTTTCACAGCCAACTCCGGATTCGGGCCCGCGCTACCATTTCCCCGCGCGAGTAGGGTTCAATAAACGAGCTAGAATTATCCCTCTAGCTAGCTTCTGCTAGTCGAAACAGAAATTGCCACAAGTGGCATCAATATTTGCACTTCTGCTTGATGTAAGATTTGTCCATACTTCATTCACAGTCAACCTTGGAATGCGTTTAACAGTCACAGTCAGCAAATTTATGATTTGGCAAGGATAGTCTAACTATATCATTAAGTGCGGTGTTCCAAAGAACAAAGATACTTACGTGGGAATTTCTCTTCGCATACACAGCCTCCGCTATTTTTCATTCGAACAAAAAAGCCCACCGAGACAATACGGAGAAGCGAATAACTAACAGTAAGGTATATGAGATCCAAGATTATTGACTGTGACGCAGGTATCTTCCTAGTCTCACGCCTTTCGTCCTAGTCCAATTCCAAATAAATTTCTTCCTCCAACCGAATTCCTCTTTGCATGTTAAAGCACGTGCATTTTCGCTCTCCGAGATTGAAAATCCTCTATTGGGAAATGTTGCTCTGTCTGTCACCGCTAGGATGCTTTCATGATTTGGTAGTGGACTCATAGTCAGTCTTACTAATGTAGTGTAACAAATTTCATTGATTTGCAGTTAATGTAAATGTTTTTCCGGCGCTCGAGTCGGAACGAACAGTGACTGTGATCGAAAATTGTCACATACTACAGCATATATGGTCGCGTTCCCTTTATTGGTTAATAAATAAGCAACTGAGATTGGCACGCGTAACCACGACAATTCCATGTTGGAACATGAAGTTCACTTCTCGGCAGCTCCGTGCACATTGTTTCAACCTGGAATGGTCGAAAGCTGTCCTCCAAGGTAGTGGGTCCCGTGAGGAACGTCCGCAGTCTTCAGTAGAAACGCCAGACACCCACGACAAGAGAGCAACACTGTGTCATATCGACAAATGCGCGCGCCGGCAGTAGAGACGCATGGATAGCAAATCAACAACTGGAAGGCGTATCTGGCCTGAGGGAGAGGAGATGCAATGCTATGACGCCGCGAACCTACTTACTACCGGTTGATTGAATCAATCCAAGAATGTTGGCGACGACAAAGCACGAAGTCAATGGTGCTGAAGTCCAGCAGGATGAACGGAAAAGGAGCACCCCACGATGGAAGACTTCGATTGGGCTAATCGGCGCCCTCGTTTGCCTTTCCATTTTGCGTACATCCTTATACAATGTCTCCAGTGATCGGTTCTTCCCTTCTGCTCCAAATGTTCTGAAGAAAAACACTTCGTCGCATTTGTGTCTAGACGCCTCCTGTGCGGGCGACAGCGGCCTGCTGTCGACCCACCCCGAAAAATGGGACATCGGACTTGTAATTTTTCACGTAGCTGATCCTCAGGCCAATATGAGGGTTCTGTAAGCGCGCTCGTCATGGCTTCTTCTCATCTTGCTGGCAACTTCCTGAAAAACAGTGGAGCAAAATCAAAGATATTTAAGAGCTATTCAAGACGCAGATGCTGGCAAACGACATCGGCTTGGTGTTGTATCAGTTTTGTACAAGATTGGGCGTTTCTGGGTGGGACTCTCTTTTTACCACAGTGGCACTCCGAGAAGTGGTTTTTGTGTCACAGGTTCATCCCGAGCAAGGGACGCAATCACACGACGGATCATGGCATACATAAAATCCATAACCTTGCCATGACAAGCTTTTCTGGTGAGGCCAGGATTCTCAAAGGAGGAATAGCAGGACTTCACATGCTCGCTTTCGTCAAGAGTAAATCACAAGCTACGACATTTTTCACCACCAAGACGGCTAGTCATTTGTCTGGACCGGCAGAGCAAGATCCATTTTTTTCGCGCAGTCTGTCTCTCGGATGGCGTCATTCCACAATTATCTCCTCGCTGAAGGCTGTGACGTCCGCAAAGGAGCGCATTTTTCCTATTGACGGCTTTCGCTTGTTCGCTTCTCCACGTCAAGCCATGGTAAGCGATAATTTAAAAGTCATCCTCTTTCTTACAAAGAAATTCGCTTGTATGTCACTTGACCACCAGATAAGCATTTTGACACTGCTACGCCTCAAACTTCTTGAAATTCACTGGAGCCGGCACATTTGCTGTGCACAAATTTCATCGATTGTGGTTCAATCATCCTTGGACACTTTGATGTATGGACCTTTATCACAATCGGCAATGTCGTTCTCGTTATCAGCATCGATAGCAGTTTGCTTCAGAAAGGCATGCCACAGTGAGGATAATGCAATGCTCGTCATAAGTTAGTTGTCAAGCCACCATTGCCCTCATTGAACGGGAGCGAAGCACTCTTCTTTGTTCTCTTTGAGAGATCGGCCTGCTCCACTGTCGACAAAGGTGAATGTGAACATCAAGGTTCCAACCCGTCGGCTTCTTCAACAATCGCTAGGACGCTAGGCATTGGCGACAAGCGTCGGAACGACGACGAGGAACTCGCTTTCATCGAGAAAGTAGCAGAATCGCCCATGGAACTTAGATTGCACGTCGTCCCGTCTTCATCATCTTGACCATGATGTGTACTAGTAGGCTCCACTTGGTCGTCGGAAGACTCCATGGTCGAAGAGTTCACGGTGGCACAGACACAACCACGGCAACCGTGATCCGCTCGACAACTAACGAAGCTTCGAAAGGCTTGCGCAATGTCGGGTTTCCAAAGGGCCACCAAGGCAGCCAAAAGTCCGTGTAAATGCGAAATGGTCCCCCAACCCCAGGTCACCCAGGGTCCCTGATCGCGCACTGCATATAATACAACAAAGGTGGGCGCCCAGGTAAGCGCGTACAAACCGGCGAGACGAAAAAAGTAAACGGCCAGAACACGGGCCGCCCCCCTCTGCGGCAACAACTTGTTCCATACAACATCGGCAATAACGACGAGTGTGTACGCAAAAGGGATCATGATAAGCAGCGGTAAAAAGAGTAGCCAGCCAGTGATTTGGGACCCGCGGCGGTTCGTTTCGATGGGAATACAAAAAGCACCGTTCTGAGCGTTGGTATCGTGCGGTAGCCACGGGAAGGAGAGAACGCCCCAAAATGCTAGAAAGGCCACCCACGCATACACAAGTAGTGATACGGTGACCACCCGGGCTCGCCGCGGTGGAAAGTAACGCTGTCGTCGACGCGAGAAACGCAATAGGCGGTGCAGTTCGTACGCAATTACGGCAATCATCCAGGAATTGGCCCCACTTCCGAAAATGAGATACCACGACTGGTACAAACACATGGGGGAACTCTGATAGTGACCCAAGATGGCGTTCCAGGCGCAGGTAATTGCACACTGGGAACTGTAGTACATGTTTGGTCCAATCATGAACAATAAATAAAGATTGAAGGAATTACGCCGTGCCTTTTTGGAGGACAACACAGCAAGAAAGATGACGAGCAGGATGAGACTCAGTATCGACAGAAGCGTTCCCCAGATTGTCCACATGAGGACAAGATCGTGATCTGAAGGAGCGGCAATGGACTTTTCGTACTTGGAAGATTCAGCCGTGAGCTCCCATTGCCGTAAGACTGGGCGACCTAATGGCACTCGTGGCACGGTTTTGTTGCTGCCGTCCGCATCGTTATGAGAGTTTACCTGGTGAGTCTGAAACATGCTACACTGTG
>Ga0160421_1000297_pt1 | contig 10621 bp, 9 predicted proteins | sample TAMARWmetagpilot_FD_108195 | JGI IMG/M metagenome (GOLD analysis project Ga0160421, IMG submission 108195) | Phycosphere-associated microbial communities from TAMU algal ponds, Corpus Christi, Texas, USA - TAMU ARW-7 10/27 metagenome pilot | ecosystem: Engineered > Artificial ecosystem >... | reverse complement strand
TTCGAATGGATGGAGATTGACTTTTATAGTATTTGTTTTCGCAATAACTCCTAACTGGAAGTAAGTAATGGAAAAGTAACCGTAACTTGACATATTCGTTTTCTCACGAAAACTGGTTCCGACACCGGTTGCCATGCAATACGGCGGAGCAGTATCTTGTCGATGGGCTTCATTGAATTCTACCAACATAGATTGAGGTCGATAGGGGGCACGCCGTTTACATTTCTCGTTGCAAGTTTTACTTCGGTATAAGTGATACTGGAGTGCGGCAGCTTACTATTAGATTGGGGAGAATTTGAACGCCGTCAAAAACGATGGTAGTCCCACATATCCTTGGCCCGTCAGCTTTCCCTACTGTGCCAATGGCACCCCCGGCGGCATGCTTGTCGGTATTGAGCTACAATATCCTGCTTCCAAATAGTATGGATGGCTGGTGGAATTACAAAATGTATTCGCCTCCTTTGCCGGAATCGAAGCAACACGTTTCGTCTTGGAATTTTCGTAAGGACTTGTTACGTGAACGAATCGCCACAGTCGGTAGGTTCTTGTAGTTTGCGTCGGAATTCCTCTAATGCTCGCAACGCTGACTCTTTGTTGTGGTATAGATGCCGACATTGTATGTTTACAGGAAGTATCGCCGGTTTCGTTCGATACCGATTTTGATTTTATGCGAGAGCTAGGCTACGATGGAAAAGAAATGTTCAAGAAGGGTCGATTTCGCCCCGCGACGTTCTGGAAAACGTCGCGATGTGAGATTGTGACCCCTCCGGTTCACAAGGATCGTACATTACTAACGGCCTTTCGGGTATTGCCGCCGCCAACGGTGTCAGATCCAGCAGAGACCCATGTGTGGTACATTTTAAACTGCCACCTACAGGCTGGCAAGGAAGGGGGTCGAAGAGTTCGACAAATCCACGAAGGAGCTCGCTCGGTTCTGACCTTGGCAAGAAAATTAAAACGTACGTTTGAGCCTTTTCCGTTGTGAACATATGCTGCTCTGGTGTCTCTGATGCGATGTAATAAATGTTTTTTTTATTTCGCAGAACCTAATCCCGAACAATGTACAGCATTTATAGTTTGTGGGGACTTCAATGGAGGCCCCGAATGTGGCGCTGTACGTTACTTGGAAGACGGGTTCGTGGATGAGTCTTTTATCGAAGATGGAGATAGGGTCACCTCCAAACGCAAAGACTTTCCGTTCGAAAAACCACTGACAGATGTTATGGCTGCTTCTGACCGATCGCCGCCGCCAACGCTAGTTGTAAGCGAGCTTATATCTACCATGGTCCGCAGTAATGCGTACGAAAATCCAGAGTTTTCGGAAGATATGATGGAACGTCTTGTCCGTATTTATGAAAGATTAGCGACAAAGTCGCAAGAATCTGGTTGTAAGATGATGGACGAGGAAGATGTCGAACGCTGGTTGATCACTACTAACGGGCAAGTTGGCCGGGGTAGCGAATTTCGTAACGCAGCGAAAGAGATGGGATGGACCGAGGGATGCAGCGCAAAACGCCAAGACGGCAAACCGCACGTTGAACTTCCCAAAAGAGGGATTCTTTCACTGGAAGGTTTCGTAAACGTGTATCAAGCAGAGCTTCGGCAAGGCAAATTCTGGGGCATTGCGCACGACATGGCCGTTTTGGGGGAGCCCCTACCTGATGCAGGCGTGTTTCAGTCAAGGTTCGATCGTATGTACTGCTCCAAAGCTCTACAGCCAACCGCCGTAATGGACTTTTTGTGCTTGGACCCTTGCCCAAACGAGATTGAACCGTCAGACCATCTCCCCGTAGCAGCTTCATTTACACTTTTTAGCTAAGGTCGTAAGGCTACTGGACATAGCAGTAAATTCGAAAATATAACACTGTTTACATTCCTTCTTTTGACTTGTTGAAGTCGGACATCTTTGGTGTTTGGACTGGTTTTCCAAACAGCTTCATCCCACCTAGTGCACTAACTTCGCCTCCTTGATTATCTTCAATGAAAAACGTCAGGTTCTTGACTCGCTGATATTTAACGTACTTGAGACTGATGGGATCAGCTGATTCCTTGAGTTGCTCCGTTGTCAAATGTAGTGTTTGGGTCGGATCGACGTCTTCCCAATCTTCGAAACCGATATTGGTGCGGTTAACAAAGATGTGAATTTTACTGGGGTTGCATTCTGGATCCATGCCATTGTTGTACTCCGTTAGCTTGATCGACCGAATCTGAGGCGACGAGGATACTTCGTGAGCCACAAAAGTCGAGGAAGTGCCAGACGGAGGCCCATAACTAGATATGGCATCAGTCCATGTACATACCTTGACAAACTCCTTGAATGCAACGTGAATAATCAATTGCTCATCAGCGTCACTTTTGCATCCCAGACGGCTGTCGCCGATGAACAGGTTGGTCATGGGAAAGCCCGCAGCCTCGTTCCTACCGTAGCACTCGGAGCTTTCAATCTTGCTGTTCAAGTCAACAAGGGTTCCTTCATCTTCAGTATCGACCGCACTGGCTCCAGCTGGAAATAGGTCTGTCATGGTTGTTGTTTGGTACCCAAATTGGACTTTGCAGACGGATCCCCCAGTAGTCAACAATGGATGAACTCACTCACTGTCATGTCAAAGATTTCCTGCGACATAGCGATTACTTTGTCTGTCTGTGAGTCGAATCTGACCGTTTGCTTCCATTGGATGTCGTCTGTCAGTCGCTACCGTTCCGATTGGAAGACTCTCGAAACGTAGCGAACCCCCAGAATCGTTCTCTAGAAAATGCCAAATTCCAACATGTGAAGAGCTTTTTCGCTCACGTCAATTGCTATATTCCACGTGAATAAGACAAAAATGTCATGAGATATGCCATAGGAACAAAACATTTTTGTCAAGAGCCCTTTATATTGGCTGGGATAGGTACTCTACATTATCACAAGAATAGGAAGACTGACAGCAGCACAAATTGGTGAAAATTCTCCAGCATAATGATAGGAAACATGCCATACAAGCAGCTTTCTTCCATGGGCTAGATGTTTACACTTCTGTCAAACTGGAATGAATTTGCTTACAGCTAGATAACTTGAGCTTCATTGCGAAGCTTGTCGATCAACGAATCTACATTCTCCACCATAATTCCTTCTTTTCTTGGCGGCGGTTCTAGAATCTCCAATACTTGATTATGCGGTGCCAGATCAACTCCCATTTCTTCCGCTTTCAACGTTTCGACAGGCTTCTTCTTGGCTTTCATAATGTTGGGAAGCGTAGCGTAACGAGGCTCGTTGAGGCGGAGGTCGCAAGTTACAACGGCAGGAAGAGATTTGACCTGAATCGTTTCTGTACCAGAATCCGTCTCGCGTTCCACCAAAAGCCCCCCGTCTTTGACTTCCACCTTGGCTGCAAACGTCACCTGTGGCCACCCCATCATTCCCGCGAGCATTGGCCCCGTTTGGCCACAATCCGAATCGATGCCCTGTTTGCCCAACAGAACCAGATCTGATTTTTCCTTTTCAACGATCTTTTGGAACAGCTGTGCGATCGCAAAAGGCTGCAAATCCATATAGTCGGTACGTAAGTCTGTTTGAATGTGAATTCCACGGTCACATCCCATGGCGAGCGCCGTACGAATTGTTTCGGTGCACTGCTTTGGGCCGATGCTGAGTGCGACGACTTCCGATGCGTTCTTGGATTCTTTCAAGCGAACGGCCTCCTCTACTGCAATCTAAAGGAATAGAATGTCAGATCTACTCCTGAAGTTGTCAGAGCATAAGGAGCATAACACCAAAGTCCAAGCTCTCCCGGAGGTCCTGGCGAAGTCTGTATTGAAACTGCAGACGCACGTACCTCACAAAAAGGATTCATAGATTGCTTTACATTGGCCAAATCCACGGTTCCTTTGCTGACCCGCACCTTGACCGCGTAGTCAACAACGCGTTTGATTCCGACAAGAATCTTCATGGCTTATCGATGCGATTGATCCAACAGTCTTGAATGTGACTGTTAGGCCATCGAGTAGATAGCGTTCCGATCGAACTGGCAGTGACGGTGATGTACGGGTTGAGGATGGAAAGGAAGAACTCTGTCATGAAACTGTCGTAGATGTATATCTAAATCCTCTGGTGTCAACGTGACGCGACAGGCTTCCTGAATCTTTGCGACTCATATCAACCAATTAAATCGCTATACATATAAACCAGCAAAAAAGTCAAGACCGCTGGCAAGGTTTGGGATCGCATTTGAAGGTATTCTGCAATCGTAGAAGTCTCTAGCTAGCTAGCGGTACTGGTAGAAAAAAAAAAGGTGTTGTGTCAATCGCTACGTACTATGGGGTGAAATAGTTTACAAAAGAGCAAATCTGATCTGACAATCACATTCCGGAATTTAGGAAAGCAACTACCTAGTCGTGGCGACGACAAAGGATAGCTCTTTGTGACGGTTGCCCATCTACCGTTTTTCTGGTTTCGGAAATTGGTGGCTGACTGACAGACGATAAAAAGCTAATTTCGAACGCCCAACATTCTTGACCATGGCCATGGGCAGTTTTGCCTGTAGTGGCTTCACTTCTTTGCTTGAGACTTTCTGTCTTACATTTGTCTTTTCTCGATCCTTCAAAAGTCTCAAGAGACGAGATTGAAGTTGTGGAAGATGCCAGTAAACAAACGCCGAAAAGGCAAACAGGGTAAACAGCCTGCACCAACAAAAGCCATTGGAGAGTCGCCTACCTTTGAAACGGCGAAAAGAATTCACTCTGTATCGACCGATCAATCGAAAGGTCCAACGCATGACTTGATTTTGACAAGCGAGAAACGTCGTGGTATTTTCGAGTGCGATTATTGTCATGCTGACATTTCCCAATTGCCGCGAATACGTTGTGCGGTGTGTGTCGATTTCGATTTGTGCCTGGACTGCTTTACTTCGACCGACCATGCAACGGCAATAGCCCGTCTAAAGGCGGCATCGGACCAAAACGGTATGGCAGCCTTGTCCGCCATTCAACACGAGGCTACACACGGCTATCGTGTTTGTGATAGCACGCGTTATCCACTTTTTTCCACTGCTCGCACCCGAGTTAACAGATTGAATACCGATGTCGAGAAGAATTCCGGTATGAGCAATGAGGAACAAAGAGTTTCCGATATCAATGTAGCATCGAGCGGGATTGATGAAATAGGGGATGAAATGGATGTGGATGAAGCAGCGCTTGGTTCAAACGAGGAAATTATGGAACGGGAACAAGATGCCAACTCGATGGACGTGACTGAGCTAGAGAGAACCGCTGTTAACGACGGCGTCCTGACTGAAGAATTAAACTCTACCGATAAATATATCGTTTACGATGATCCAAAATTTTTTTGGACTGTGGAAGAAGACTTACGTTTGCTGGAAGGTATCCAGACGAACGGTTTGGGAAATTGGGTTGAGATCGCAGAGGCAGTCGCAGGTCAAGGATCCATTGGTAAGACCCCTCGTCGCTGCATGGAGCGCTACTTTGACGATTTTCTTGGACGCTACGGCCACATTCTCCCGTCACACACTTTACAAGCTGAAGGTGAGGATGAAGTGGAAGAATCCGATGCTACAAAGTATAGTGTAGAAGAATTTGATAAGGGAGATACCGACGACACTCCGTCGCGTACTTCCAAACGTCGGGCGGTGATGATGCGTAGCCCAAGCTCAATGTCAACCATGGCGTTCACGAGCCGCAAGAAGTACAAGGCCATTCCAACCGAGACTCTCGAAGGATATGGCGAATTTTGGGCCAATCCATATTTACCGCCAATTGAGGGCGTGAGGACTGGTCAAGAAGTAGGACGTGACCATGCTTACAAGGCAGAACAGCTTTTCGTAAAAATGAGCATGGCGATGGATAGCATTGAACAAGTTAAAAATTTACACAAAGAATGGACTGAGACTCGTCTTTTGAAACCCGGTGGTCCTACCGTCCTTCCTCCTCGACCGGACGATGTTGTTGGAATGACAGGTGCTGAACTCTCTGGCTTCATGCCTAGACGGGAAGATTTCGATGTGGAATGGGAAAATGATGCCGAGCAGGCCGTGGCAGATATGGAATTTCTTCCTGGCGAGCCGATAGAGGACAAGCAACTTAAACTACAGGTACTGGCAATCTACAACTCTAAGCTTGATGAACGTGAGAAGCGCAAGAAATTCGTCCTCAGTAGAAAGCTATATGATTATCGGAAAACCCAAACAGAACACGAGAAGCTCCCACAAGACGAACGTGACCTTGTGCATCGAATGCGTCTGTTCGAGAGATTTCATACGCCCGAGGAACACAAAGAATTTCTTGCGGATCTGCTCAAGGCGAAGCGCCTTCGCAAGGAGATTGCAAAACTGCAAATGTACCGAAGACTTGGCATCCGCACATTGCTCGAAGCGGAAAAATACGAATTAGACAAAGAGCGCCGGCAGTTCCACAAGACAGCCCACACACAGAAGAACACCGATGTCAGCACACCAGATGAGAATACTGCCGCAACCTCGGCGGAGGTAAGTGGCCGTTCAGGAATGTCTCAGTCCGTAGGAACTGTTTCATCTTCATATTGGAAGCAATACCGCACGGGTGATCGTCGTGAGAGGAAGAGTATCAATCGGGGCGTGCCCTGGGCAGACAGCCAAGAGACGAGCAATAATTTGAAAAATAATTCGGCTGATGGGTCTAGCAAAGTAGTAGACACTAGAAGAGATGATGGGGATATGGATGCTGTGCAGCCAGTAGAAGATACAATTGCGATACAGGCCAAACTCGAAGTTTCTTCGAGGGCAACCAAGGAAGACGACTTTGCACATTTGCCTGGTTACAATCTGCTTTCCTCTCGTGAAGTGTTGTTGTGCCAACGCACAAGGCTAACGCCAGAACAATATTTGGAGGTAAAGAACGTGCTGATTCAAGAGTCACTGCTTAAGGGGCTTCTGGATAGGGAGGGTCCCGGATCTAGCAAAAGAGCGTTGGTACGGATCGACGTAGAGCGACGGGGCGACGTAATAGACTTTTTAGTTCGGGCCGGCTGGGTTTCTACAAAAGTCGGCAACCTTGCTCGAAATTTGCCCACCTCAATTGGAGTCTTATCGAAGGAGCCAACTTAGGAATATCTTTACTTATAAATTCTATGCAACTTCAAACCAACGGCTTTGGCTTTGTGCAGCGACTACTTCTTAGTCGCATTGTACGAAGCACCTGGATCAAGAGAGTTTCGGTTGGGCATATCCGAAGAGTAAGATCGCCAGTAGGGAAATGCACCATTCTCCGTCAGCTTCCATGCTTTCTCAAACGCTTGCAAGACAGAAGCGGGCAATGGAGGCCTTTCTTTCGCAGCGGAGCACGCCTTCAGGTTCTGATCAAGCTGAACCAACGAACTGGCGCCGAGCAAAACTCCGTCTTCTAGACCCAACGCTGAATGGCGTAAAAGCCAACGATAAGTCGCTTCCACCATCGTTATACTCTCCTTTTCGCATGCTTGTCGGATTAGTTCAATCGCGTCAAAGTTTGCCAGTGTATAAAAGCGCGGCAAATAGTTTTGGTTATCTTTGAAGCGCCCCTTTTGCACTTGGTCAGGGTCCGTGTGCTTGCCAGCCAGAAGGCCCGCTGCCAAAGGATTATATGCGACGAATGAACATTGGTTAGCTTTCAGGAGGGGAAGCAGTTCGTTTTCCACCAGCCTATTCAAAGGATTGTAAAGACCTTGATACACAGTTGGTGGAGTGAGATCATGTTCCTTAACGAGAGCAAATACTCGTTCCATTTCTTTCACGTTGTAGTTGCTCATTCCAATCGCTGAGATGGCACCATTGGTTATCATCTCATGGAGGCATTTCAGACTCTCGAGTAGCGCACACTCTGTATCGGGTTGGTGCAAATAATATTCGTCCACCTTGTCGATCTTCATTGCCCCCATTGCAATCACGGACGCCTTAAATTGATCCTCGATTCCGTTTCGAGAGAGTCCACCCTTTTGACTGGGATGAGCTTTGGTTCCAATGGCAACAATACCGTCAACTAAACCCAATTTAGCCAGAACTGATCCTACCATATCCTCGGTACTACCTCCAGCGTAAATGCGAGCCGTATCAATGCGGTGAAGCTTTTCTCCGTGTTCTGTATTAAAGGAGATAAACTTTTTAACCATTTCCAAGGCAACAGGATGATCCACTTTCGACGATGTCTGAGACCAGGCAAATGTCATGGTCCCCAAGTAGAGACGAGGAATCGGTGCCTTCATGATTGCGCCGTAAGGGGACTAGAGCGACGGAGACGACTGATACTTAACACTGTGTAGGAGTTTCTATGACTTTGCCACAATGATGTCTTCCAAAGAAATGTGAAGGACTGATTGTGAGCTGATTATAGTGATAATGAAGCTGTTGTAATGATTGTTTTTTTACGTTAGAGTCAATATTTTCGTACCCTACTTCCTTTCACAGGGAATCAGGGAAAATCCAAATACGTTGACAGCTAGAGATAGGACGCAAATTGATTCCCGGAAACCCCATATCAGATTCTCAGTCAACCCACTGCGACTTGGATGTGAACGATGGTTAACGAGCAGTCGTAGCAACTTTCGGTCGGCATTTTCTCACCATCCTCCTGTGGATAGCATTTTCCTATTTATATTTTCATTATGATCACGTCATATTTTGCCCCGAAGAAGCCGAGAGCTAGTGCAAAAAGAGATCGTGATGCGGATGGGGAGAAAACCTCCGACAAGCGATCCAAAGACTTGGTGGATGCAGTAGGCGCCAGGTCAGACTCCAAGAGTGCCGTACTAGAACTTCTGTCATCGTTGGATGAAAGGGAAAGCTGTGTCTGTTGGAGAAAAGAGCTTGCACGACATCTCGATTCCGCTAGTTTTGCTTCACTCGCCAGCTTCGTTGCCAAGGAACGTTTGGTAAACACAGTCTACCCTCCAGTAGCCGACACGTGGTCGGCACTGAATTTGACTCCATTAGATCAAGTCCGGGTTGTCATCATTGGACAAGGTACGCGGCAAAGGCGACCTTCTCGATTCTGTGTTTTATTCTCAGCCCAATTCCTTACAAAAGGCACTCTCTAGATCCCTACCACGGTCCCGGGCAAGCCCATGGCCTGTGTTTTTCGGTTCTTCCGGGACAAGCGATCCCGCCATCCCTAAAAAATGTTTACAGGGAATTGAATGAAGATTCGCAGATCAAGTTTTTGATGCCACGACACGGACATCTGATCAGATGGGCCAAACAAGGAGTACTCATGGTAAGTGGAACTCTCGTCAAGAGTATCTAAGCATGTTTAGGTGCTTTTGTGCTGAATAACGCGGTGTATCTCTTCTTGCTTTCAGCTGAATGCTTGTATGTCTGTTCGTCGTGGCGAGGCAAACTCGCACCAAAAGAAAGGGTGGGAAAACTTGACGGACGAAATAGTCCGGGCAGTGGACCGTCAGAGCAAGAAAAGCGGTCAAAGGGTGGTATTTCTACTCTGGGGAAAGCCCGCCACAGCCAAGGCACAAGCTTTGATCGGCTCCAACTCATCCGTGAATCGGCACGTTGTTATTTGCACGAGCCATCCCAGTCCTCTAGGCGCACGGAAAACGAATCAACCTTTTCTAGGAAGCAAGTGCTTCAGTCGATGCAACCAGGCTTTGACAGAGATGGGCTGTGGCGCAATTGACTGGAACGTCGACGACTAACACAAAATGCGTTCCTACTGCATGGTTGAGATATACCAAACATCTATCAGTCCCCCCCCCCCATCTGAAACATGAAAGTCTACGAGTATATTATTTCTGACTGCTAGCGCTGCAAAGCTATGCCAAACCAAGATAGCTGTGTTCTAAACAGTATTATAGAGCAACCTCAGCCATGCAGATATTAAGCCGTATAAATACTAGGATCAATTCAACAACTGGCATAATAAAATCTATGTAGCAAATAGGTTGACTTTCGTTTAGAATAGAGGCTGGAAGAAAAAGGGAGTTGTCGCAACAACAGGCTGTCGGTAGAGTGCTTCCTGTGCCACAAATCCGAGGACTAACAGTAAAAATGGCAATGTGTAAGATCTAGAAAATTGAAATAACGCCACATGCACTTCTCTGGATCTACTCACTGGCCATCATAGCAAGGCGTCCATTCTTCAGTTCTTTGGTCTGCATAGCGAATTGCTCCGATTTTTCCTTCGGGTAAAGACCAATAGGATCAAAGCCGCAGTCGCCAAGAATGTAGTCCTTTCCCTTGTCTTCCTTGACCTTGGAATTCTCAATTTCGACAATCCCTGCAAGCGTGACAACGGCCAGCCAATAAGCGATATCAATTTTCTCCAGGCCTCCATTTAGAATTGAAGGACTTGCTCCCGACTTTGTGAGGGCCGTTGGAAGACCGACGGCATCGGCAATAGGCTGCAGGAATAGAAACAAGAATCGGCCGTTTAGAATGAATAAATAATGCTGCTCAATTCTGCCAAGAGTGCAACGTACCTTATCAAACAGCTCAGCAAAGATCCATCCGGCGACGGCCAACATGGCCAAACGGCAATGCTTGATTTCAGCCTCGCGCATATACATGAGGCTAGCTTTATCGGCGCCGGCGAAACCAAACGGGTCAAAGCCGACGTCTCCAGGCATACTTCCGTCGAGTAGCTTGGGTCGGTTGGCGAATGGAAGAGC
>Ga0160421_1000296_pt1 | contig 10637 bp, 7 predicted proteins | sample TAMARWmetagpilot_FD_108195 | JGI IMG/M metagenome (GOLD analysis project Ga0160421, IMG submission 108195) | Phycosphere-associated microbial communities from TAMU algal ponds, Corpus Christi, Texas, USA - TAMU ARW-7 10/27 metagenome pilot | ecosystem: Engineered > Artificial ecosystem >... | reverse complement strand
CTTGTTGAGTTGAATGAAGAAGCACTAATTCAAATTCTACGCGAGCCTAAGAATGCAATCACCAAGCAATATGGGGCATTGTTCTCGATGGAAGATGTAGAACTTGAGTTCCGTGACGATGCACTTAATGCTATTGCTAAAAAGGCAATGGATCGTAAGACAGGCGCACGTGGTCTTCGCTCAATCGTTGAAGCGGTTTTGCTTGATACTATGTACGACCTTCCTTCAATGGAAGACGTGAGCAAAGTTGTTATTGATGAAACCGTTATTCGCGGCGAATCAAAGCCTATTTTGATTTACGACAGCAACGAAAAGAAAGCCGCCTCTGAATAGATGCTGGTTTTGTGAAAAAAGGCCCTTTAGGGCCTTTTTTTGTTTTTAACAGCCAAAGTTTCAGATCTCGCTGGCTAATCTGATCTACGTTTAACCAAAGGGTATACCTTGAAAGTGGGTGATTTTTGAGCGGTTAAAACAAATCTCGCTATCCTTTCTACTAGATTTTTGCGTTTAGTATTGCCATTCGAGGCAAAATCGATAATGGTTATACTAAGGTCAACAGGCCCTAGAGCAGGGAAGGTAAGGTTAAGGAATTAACGCACTTTAATAAGTTTCGATTGAACTTTGCTCTTGCATCCCCATATAAAAATGACATTTCAAACTAATTGAGAACAAGTATGACAGTTGAGCGTGAAAATCGCATTGAAATTCCTGTGCTTGCCTTGCGGGACGTGGTTGTTTACCCGCATATGGTCATACCCCTATTTGTTGGGCGTGAGAAATCAATTCGTTGTCTAGAAGCGGCAATGGATAATGACAAACAAATTTTTCTAGTAGCACAAAAAGACGCTGGCGTAGATGAGCCTGAAGCGGACGACATCTATACCGTCGGTACTATTGCTACTATCCTACAACTTCTAAAGCTACCCGACGGTACGGTTAAAGTGCTGGTAGAAGGTAGTGTACGCGGTGAAATTGAAAGCTATAAGCAATCAGAGCCGTTCTTTGTTGCTAATGTAGACAAACAAACTGATGAAGAGATTGATGAGAGTGAACAAGAAGTGCTTATTCGCTCTGCGGTTTCTCAGTTTGAAGGCTACGTAAAGCTAAACAAAAAAATTCCACCAGAAGTACTGACATCACTAAATGGCATTGAAGATGCGCCTCGTTTAGCCGACACCATGGCTGCACATATGCCTCTTAAGCTTACTGAAAAGCAAAAAGTGTTAGAGATGCAGGGCGTCAATGAGCGTCTTGAATATCTGATGGCGCTGATGGAAGGCGAAATTGATTTGCTGCAGGTCGAAAAGAAAATTCGTACCCGCGTTAAAAAGCAAATGGAAAAGAGCCAGCGCGAGTACTATTTGAACGAGCAGATGAAGGCCATTCAGAAAGAGTTGGGTGAACTGGATGACGCACCTGACGAATTTGAAGCGTTATCTAAAAAGATAGCCGACGCTAAAATGCCTAAAGAAGCGGAAGATAAAGCGAAAGCTGAACTTCAAAAGCTTAAGATGATGTCACCAATGTCTGCAGAAGCTACCGTGCTTCGAAGCTACATTGAATGGTTGACTAACGTGCCGTGGAACAAGCGCTCGCCGGTTAAGAAAGATCTTTCCCGCGCAGAAGGTGTGCTTAACGAAGACCACTACGGCCTTGAGAAAGTGAAAGAGCGCATTCTTGAGTATTTAGCCGTTCAGCAGCGTGTTAAGAAGCTAAAAGGCCCAATTCTGTGTCTTGTTGGTCCTCCAGGTGTAGGTAAAACTTCATTAGGCCAGTCGATAGCTAAAGCGACAGGTCGCAAATATGTGCGTATGGCACTAGGTGGCGTACGTGACGAAGCTGAAATCCGTGGTCACCGTCGTACCTACATTGGTTCATTGCCAGGTAAGCTAGTTCAAAAAATGGCGAAAGTAGGGGTTAAAAACCCGCTCTTCTTACTTGATGACATCTTATCGATTTCATCAAGATATGCGAGGCGACCCTGCGTCAGCGCTGCTTGAAGTACTAGATCCAGAGCAAAACAATAGCTTTAGTGATCATTATCTGGAAGTCGACTACGACCTGTCAGACGTTATGTTCGTAGCCACCTCTAATAGCATGAATATTCCAGGCCCATTACTTGACCGTATGGAAGTGATTCGTCTATCTGGCTACACAGAAGATGAAAAACTCAACATTGCAAAGAACCATTTAATTGGTAAGCAAATGGAACGCAATGGGCTTAAAGCGAAAGAGTTGGAAATTACCGATTCTGCCGTTATCGGTATGATTCGATACTATACCCGTGAAGCCGGGGTTCGTAGCTTAGAGCGCGAAGTATCGAAGGTATGCCGTAAAGCCGTGAAAGATATTTTGCTTAAGAAGAGCAAAGACAAAGTAGTAGTAACTCAGGATAACCTTAAGGACTATCTTGGCGTTCAACGCTTTGACTACGGTAAAGCGGACAAAGACAATCAAATTGGCCAAGTTACAGGACTTGCTTGGACGCAGGTAGGTGGTGACTTACTGACCATTGAAACAACGTCGGTTCCGGGCAAAGGCAAAATGACATCAACGGGTTCGTTAGGTGATGTCATGCAAGAGTCTATTAAGGCTGCTATGACGGTGGTAAGAAGTCGTGCAGAAAAGCTTCGCATAAACGATGACTTCTACGAGAAACGTGATATTCACGTGCACGTACCTGAAGGTGCTACGCCGAAAGATGGCCCTAGCGCAGGTATTGCTATGTGCACTGCACTTGTCTCGTCACTTACGGGTAACCCTGTGAAGTGCGATGTAGCCATGACCGGTGAAATCACCCTACGTGGTGAGGTGCTTGCTATTGGTGGACTTAAAGAAAAACTATTAGCTGCGCATCGAGGCGGCATTAAAACTGTCGTTATTCCAAAAGATAACGAGCGTGATTTGGAAGAAATTCCAGACAACGTGAAGAAAGATTTATCAATCCATCCGGTTAAGTGGATTGATGAAGTTCTTGATATTGCACTGCAGGAACCTGTAGAAAGCGTCAAGGTGGTTAAAAAATAACTTAATCGACGGGCTACAATCCTTTGTTTTTAAAGGCGTGTAGCCGTTTTTTTGCTATAAAATTGCAATAATTGAACAAAAAATGTGCATTGGGCGAAAGAAAACCTGATTTTTTTAAAATTAGGGCTTTCAAGTCGCAAAAGTTGTGTTACCTTTAAGTGGTATTCGCTTGAAGCCTTGCCACAAAAGGGATTGCAGCGATTCATTAATAAAGTTAATTATTTGTGACTGAAGCTTGATGTTAACAATCAAGCTTGCTATAACGTTCAAGCAAAATCGTTTTGGACAAACAGTATAATAACAATCGAAGGGGATCATAATTGTGAACAAGTCTCAACTTATCGACCAAATCGCTGCTGGTGCAGACATTTCTAAAGCAGCTGCTGGCCGCGCTCTTGACGCATTCACTGACTCAGTAACTGCGGCACTTAAAGACGGCGACCAAGTTGCACTAGTAGGCTTTGGTACTTTCTCAGTTCGCGAACGTTCAGCTCGCAGTGGCCGCAACCCACAAACTGGTGAGACTATTCAGATTTCAGCAGCGAAAGTTCCATCTTTCAAAGCTGGTAAAGCACTGAAAGACGCTTGTAACTAAGCACAAAAATTATAGAAAAAGGCGATGGCTAGTCCATCGCCTTTTTTATTTCTAAAACAAAGAATTCAATATTGGGGTCAGAGTAATGACTCTGACCCCAATATTTTAAGAGTAGAAATAACCCTACGAGGCTTGATGAGTTTTATACATGTCCTCGCAACGTTCGAACTTAACGAAAGACAGTACAAATAGTGTGTTTTGGTCGTTTATATTCGGCAGCATTGGGTTATAATCAGCGCTTATTTTATCTCGCACTCACGGATTTGTGATGGTTTGAGGTAACTGTAGTAAGCAACGGAGTTGAAGAACAATCATGCTAGAAAGAATCAGAGAAGGTTCTCAAGGCCCATGGGCGATGGCGATTATCGCGCTTATCGTTTTAAGTTTCGTATTCGCAGGTGTAGGTAGCTACCTAACATCATCAGGTACTACTGCAGTAGCTACTGTTAATGGCGAAGAAATTTCGGCACAAGAACTAGAGCGTGCATATCAGAATCAGCGTGCACAAATGGAGTCACAATACGGCGAAAGCATCGCACAGCTTTTCTCTAGTGAGCAATACCTCGCAGATTTCAGAAGAAATGTACTGGACAGACTTATTGCTGAAAAATTAATTCAGCAACAAGCGACGGACATGGGATTGCGCGTAAGTGATAAACAAATTCGCGAAACCATAACACAAATGCCTGAATTCCAGTTTGGAGGTCAGTTCGATAACGAACGTTTCCAAGCCATTCTTCGTCAAAACGGTTTTCAAGTAGCCGATTTCCGCGATTATCTGCGCGTTCAAATGACACAAAACCAGTTGGCTGCAGCGCTAACGAATTCTTCATTTGCGTTGGACGGTGAAGTACAGCAAGCGAATGCGCTACAGCGCCAAACTCGTGATGCGAAATACGTGCTAGTGAGCTCTGATGAATTTGCCGGCTCAATTGAAGTGACAGATGCGGATGTTGAAGCTTTTTATAATAACAACATCGCCTCTTTCGATACTGACGAGCAGGTTAAACTTGCTTACGTTAAGTTAAGTGTCGATGACTTGAAAGATCGCGTTTCGGTTGATGAAGAAGCGGTTCGCACGTACTACGAAAATAACCTGGGAAGCTACGGCAAAGAAGAAGAGCGCCGTGTTTCTCATATTCTTATCGAAGCGGGCGATGATGCCGATGCAGCGAAAGCAAAAGCAGAATCATTAAAAGCAGAACTCAATAACGGTGCAGACTTTGCGGCTCTTGCAGAAGCAAACTCTGATGACACATTCTCTGCCGAAAACGGTGGTGACTTAGACTTCATTACACCAGAAATGATGGACCCAGCGTTTGATGAAGCAGCTTTTGCTTTACAAAATGTTGGCGATGTATCCGACGTAGTTGAAACCGAGTTTGGTTTTCACATCATCAAGTTAACAGACTTAAAAGAAGCACAAGTTAAATCTTTCGATGAAGTAGCGGGTGAGATTCGCGATACGCTTCTTTATGATGCGGCTATGGAAAAGTACTTTGAGCTTCAAAATACGTTAGCTGAAATTGCGTTTGAAGTACCTGATACGCTAGAAGATGCAGCGAACGCGGTTGATTTGCCTGTGCAAGAGTCAGTGGTATTTAGTCGCAACACCGCACCTGCTGATCTAAGCTTCCCTGGTTTACTGGACGTTGCTTTCTCTTCTGAACTTATTGATGAAGGACTCAATAGCGATATTATAGAGCTAGACGACGAAACCGTCGTTGTTGCGCGTGTTATTGAGCATCAGCCTCAGCGTACTCAATCACTTGAAGAAGTACGCGAAGGCATCGAAGCCTCTGTTAAGGCTGAAAAGTCAAAAGAAGCTGCAGAAGCTTGGGCGTTTGATATCGCACAAAAAGTGCGTGCTGGAGAAAGCGTTGAAAGCGAGCTAGCTGAAAAGTCTGTGTCTTGGGAGACAGCAGCTGCTGTTCCGAGAGCGGGCGGTACACTTGCACGTGCACTCGTTGACACGCTTTTCTCTCTTGCTCTTGAAGGCGAAGATAAAGTTGATGTTGCAACAACGGTAAACGGTGACGTTGCTGTTGTTATGCTTGAAAACGTTAACGCAGCACCAGAGCTTGAGAATGAGTTGGGTGAAAGCCTGAAGCAGCGCCTTGCTCAGGTACAAGGCCAGCGCGTTTATCAACAATATATTGATGCGCTTCGCGCAAATGCAGAAGTGACTATCTCACAGACGCTATAAGCACTGCTGCGTAAAAGCTGTCGCTGCGACTAGCAGTGACACCGGTAATTACTAAAAAGCCAGCCTCTTTCATAGATGCTGGCTTTTTTATACAACACAGTGATGGGGTGTTTGTTTGAAGTGCGTTAGTTCGTTAAGAACAGCATCAGTGTATAAAATGCCGCAATAACACCAGATAACACGAATATGTACAGAAACCCTTGCTTGCCTTGCTCCAGAGTGTATTTGTTGGCTTGTAAATAGCCAAACCAGAGTAGTGACAAAATAAGGGGTATTAAAACAATGATTTTTAACACAGTAATGCCTTTCTTTAAGTTATGTTCTAGTTATAACAACGCGCGTTGATTTAGACAAATCTTAACGAGCCAGTCCTAGTCGCCAACTCACCCATTGTCGCCTTCCTTGTTATCACCCTTTATTATTTTTAGCTTCAGGTTACTTTGTCCGCTGTCATGGCATTGTCGTAAATCTGTTATTAGCGTGTCACTTTACATTTGTGTAATAGACCCATATTTCATAAAGGTTTCTTATGCATGTCAATTCAGCCTTTACCTTCCATAGCGCCAGCTCGCAGTATTCATTTTGCCGAAGTGCTAATGGCAAGAGCGTCGATTACCCCAAAGGACGCGGGTTGCCAAAGTTACCTGATGTACAAGCTCGAAAAACTTGGTTTTTCCTGTGAAAAGCACACAATTAATGGTGTGAGTAACCTCATCGCTAGGTGGGGGCAGGGCCCTAATCACCTAGCATTTTGCGGCCATACTGACGTTGTGCCCCCAGGCTCACTTGATAAGTGGAAGTCACCGCCTTTTAGCCCTGTAATTAGCCAAAATAAACTATATGGACGTGGTGCTGCTGATATGAAAACAGGTATCGCTGCCATGCTCGCGGCAACAGAGCGAACCATTGCCTCGTTAGATAAGGAAAAGGTCTCTTTCTGGTGGCTAATCACCAGTGATGAAGAAGGGGAGGCGGAGTGGGGCTCTAAATGGATAGCTGAATATTTGGCATCTAAAAATGTCCAGCTTGATATGTGCCTAGTCGGTGAACCTTCTGCATCTGCATCAACCGGCGATACAATTAAGATTGGCCGCAGGGGCTCACTTTCCGGCACTATCCATATTGCAGGAAAGCAAGGTCACGTGGCTTATCCAAAGACAGCGGTAAATGCTATCCACAAAGCGAGTAACGTGATTAATGCGCTAACACAGTACCCATTTGACAAGGGGAGTGATGATTTCCCTGGTACTACGCTTCAAATAACACACATGGACACGGGAAGCTTCACAGATAACATAGTGCCTAGTGCTGTTCGTATAGAGTTTAATGTCAGATATTCGTGGCAGTTTAATCAAAACAGTTTATCGGTATTGCTGCGCAGTATTATCAATAGCATTGATACAGAAGCCAAAGTTAGCTTTTCAAGACCCTGTGAAGCTTACTTGAGCAAGCCTAAGAGTAATGCGGAGCATTGCTTAATTGCCTGCGTAGAAAAAGCGATAAAGGGCGCTACAGGGCGTTACCCTGTTATCAGTACATCTGGTGGTACTTCTGACGGGCGTTTTTTTGCTAGTGAGCACACACAAGTGGTTGAAGTGGGTGTGCCAAACACCACCATTCATCAAATAAACGAACACATTCATGTGTCTGATTTGCTCACTCTTGAAGATATTTATACTGACATTCTTAAGTATGTTGGCGAGCGATAACGACTTCTGAAATTTTCAGTAAAGCGGAAGGCTGTAGAATGAGAAAGGGAGCGTTTGTCAGAAGCTCCCTCTTCGCTTAGGCTGTGGCTTTAAGCTGAATATCGGTTAGATAGCGTTTGCGCTTTTTCTCAGTAAGTGTTTGCATGTCAACCACCACCAGTCCGTCGATACAGTCGTTAAAATCTGGGTCGACATTAAAGCCTAAAAATGCCACCCCGCCGTCTTTAGCCACTTCAGAATACTGCTTATACAGCGTTGGTACGTTTACGCCCATGTTAGCCAGTAAATGCTTTAGCTGCGTAAATTCTGCCTTGTAATCGTTACCTGTAAATTGATGTAACGCGTCGTTTGCCATTTGATACGGGCGCTTGCAGGTCGCTTCGCCAAACTTGGCAGGGAAGTAAATGGAATAGAATTGTACCAATAAATCTTTAGCGGGTTCAGGGTAGGCATTACTGAGTGACACCGCACCAAACAGATAGCGATACTTTGGGTAGCGGCTTAAAAATGCCCCGATACCAAACCACAAATAATCTAAACTACGCTTTCCCCAATAGCGAGGCTGGACAAAGCTTCGCCCTAGCTCTAAGCCTTCTTTGAAGAGTTTATCGTTGTCCTTACCGTAATTAAATAAGGTGGCAGAGTAGAGTCCGGTAGGGTGGTCTGGCGCTGTCAAAAGCTCAGCATCGCCAAAGCGGTAGGCCCCCACAATTTCTAAATCGTTGTCATCCCAAAGTACAAGGTGATAATAGTGGGAGTCGTACTGATCGATGTCTCTACGCTTGTTGGTACCTTCGCCCACGGCTCGAAACGCCACTTCGCGCAGGCGGCCAATCTCTCGCATAATCGGTGAACAGCTTTTGTGTTGGTATAGGTAAATAGATTTTCCGTCGCCAGTTTCACCTAAATGTTCGCAGTCTCGCATAGCGCGGGCCAGTTCTTTTCTGTCTTCTGGCATGGCAATAGAAGCCTGGGTTTCAAATACGCCTTTCTTGTTACTGCCAATACGATACAGATGGCGCTTAAACAGCTTTACCTGCTCTTTTAGCGGTATATTGGTTTGCTGGTACGCTTCAAATGGAATAAGTTCGCCAATGCGCATAGGTAAATGCTTCTTACGCTGTTTGAACATCTCTTTAACGAGCAGCGCGGTGGCTAATGGCTTGTATACCATGGACACGCCGTAAAAAAGCGGGCTATTTTTCGCGTCTATATAAACCGGCAATATCGGTGCTTTTGCTTGCTTTGCAATGCGTAAAAAACCTGTGTGCCATCTGGTGTCGCGAACACCTTGTGGGCGTAATCGGGAAACTTCACCGGCAGGAAAAATCAGTATGGCGCCGTCGCTGTTAAGGTGTTTTTGAATTGCCGATAAATGCTGTTTTGGTGTGCCTCCCTGCATATTGTTTACAGGTAACAGCATATCGTGAAGCGGTTCAATGGCCATAAGCATTTCATTGGCGACCACTTTCAAGTCGTGACGTACTTCACTAACCAGCTTTATAAGCGCAAGTGCGTCGAGTGAGCCAATCGGATGGTTAGCAATAATCACCACTCTACCTTCACTTGGAATGCGCTCTTTTTCTACATCGCGCGTGGAGTAGCTGATATTAAAATATTCAAGCACTTGCTCTACGAAATCGATATCTTCGTAATGCGGATAGGTTTCACCAAATTCGGTAATTTCACGTTCGTGAAGAAGGTGCCTTAATACGAAAGACAGCGACTTAAATAGAATGGGGTTATTTGCTACTTGAGGGTAATGCTTGTTCAGTACGTCGTTTACAGTAAACATAGAACCTGTTTCTCTTCCGGTTTTGGCGAACAATAGCAGGGCAATGTGACGCTTTTCACACAGTTTCATGGCAGTTATTTGACAGTGTTAAAAAGTTGTAACTATGACCTGTTAACCTATGATATGAGGCACAGGTCAGCAGGCCCTAACCTTGATGGGTGGGGTTGGAATTCACCTGTTGCTTGGTGAATTGCAAGAGTCTGGGGCCGTTACAGCCCCATTTGTGTAATGCCAGCTATGCTGCTTCTGAGCGAGAGGTTTTGGTTGTAATTGGTGTTACGGTGGCTGACTCTAATGAATCAAGGTAATGAATAAGAGATAAGTTACCGTTCACGTCTTCTGACAGTGCACTGCAGTTTTCTATCCAGTCCCCATCATTAATGTAGTGAATGCCGTTTTCAAAGCTGCTTTCAGGGTGATGAATATGGCCACACACAACACCGTCGAGCCCCATTTCATCGGCGCGCCTGCAGCATGCTTCTCGATAACGGGCGATGGCTTCATTCGCTCCTTTAATGTGTTTTTTAATATAGCCCGCAAGTGACCAGTATTCTCGCTTGCGCCACGCGCGTAGGCGATTAAACTCTCTATTTAGAAAAAGCAAAAGGTCGTAACCTTTATCGCCAATCCACGCATGGAATTTGCCCATAGTTACATCGCCATCAAACTGATCGCCATGTAAGACTAAATAACGCTTCCCTTGTGCTGTGGTGTGAACCAACTCTCGCTCTATTTCTATATCACCGAAAGCCATGCCAGAATATGACTGAATTGGTTCATCGTGGTTGCCGGGTAAGTACACCACACGCGTGCCGTCTTGGCTCATTTGCATGAATTTGTGCATGACTTGATTGTGCGCCTGTGGCCAGCGAAATTGCTTGGTCATTTGCCACATGTCAACGATATCTCCCACCAAATAGAGGGTGTCTACAGTGATGCTATTAAGAAAGGAAAGTAAGTATTCAGCTTTGCAGTCGCGATTTCCTAAATGGATATCAGAAAGCCAAAGTGTTCGATAGTGTGTCTTTTTCATAGCGGTTTCCCAAAGCGATGCCTTGGACCGTCACTATAGTTTTGCAAATTGACACTACCGTGACGCTTGCTTGACCATTGTGTTACAGCAACACAAATACGCGCTATAACCCCAACTTATTCGCCACTTCTAAAAGCCTATCTCGCATCCATACATTCACTAAGTCTTCATCGGCGTGTTTGTGCCAGTACATGTGTACGGGGAGTGGAGGGACGTCAAATGGAAGGGGCAGAATTTCGATATCGAATTTATTACTGAATTGTTGGGCGAAT
>Ga0160421_1000295_pt1 | contig 10644 bp, 7 predicted proteins | sample TAMARWmetagpilot_FD_108195 | JGI IMG/M metagenome (GOLD analysis project Ga0160421, IMG submission 108195) | Phycosphere-associated microbial communities from TAMU algal ponds, Corpus Christi, Texas, USA - TAMU ARW-7 10/27 metagenome pilot | ecosystem: Engineered > Artificial ecosystem >... | reverse complement strand
CTCGGCTTCTTTGGGGACTCGTTTATCACTGACCCATTCAACACCCACTTCACGTGGGTCATTCTCGGCGGCGGCGACACGATTAAGTGAATGAAGCGCTTCGCGATATGATGTTGCGAGCTCAGCAGGCACAAATTCGAATTGGTTCGACTGCAAAGGTTCAAAGCTCGGAAGTTGCTGTGTGACTTCTCTTGAAGTGGGTTCGGTCGTCAGCGGGCGAGGCTCAGGCGCCACCTCTGCTGTTTCGACGGAATCGGGCTGTTGGTTGAAGTAATCGATGATCGCTTGATGTTTGAGGCCTGCAAACCCAATTAAAGCGAGTGAAATACTTGCAGCAAGAATTTTGATGACCGGTACCGACCGTCGCTCTGTAGCGGGTTCGAGATTGCTCTCCGCTTGCTCCAGCTGGTTCGAAAACACATCATCCTGGTTTTCGTCTGGCTCCGAATAGCGTTGTGCTTGAGTCATTAGCTTCAGTTGCAGGCGCTGTTGAATCTCACCTGGATAACCATTGATGGTGGCAAGAAACTGTTGGATTTTATCTAGGTTCCAAAGTGGGCGTTGGCGCTCTGGTAATAACGCCTGAATAAAGCGCATCTGTTCTTCTTTGCCAAGTGGCGGTACTTCAACTAGCTCAGGTCGCTTCACACGTAACTGCGGTGGTGGTGTCTGTTGAAACACCCAGCGTGACTCGGCTGAGATAATAATACTTACACGTTGTCCAAGCGCACACAATTGATTAACTGTATTGACGCACTCCGCCAAAAAGCTGTCAGGCATGAGTTCACCATTATCAATGACGATAACGGCATGTTGCAGTGGACGTTGCCGCTGAATTTCACGACTCAGCGTATCATCATTTAAACTGATGGTACCAAACAGTTGGTTCAGGATTTGCGCACGAAGACGCTCTACGGAAGCACGCTCTGATACTTGTACCCAAGCACATTCAGCGTAATTAGAGGCTTGCTCAATAAATAGCTCGCTGATAGTTGATTTGCCGCTACCTTGTGGGCCGTGCAGAAGCACGAGCGTATCACTGTGCTGGCAGTGTTCATGCAAACGGTCGATCACTGCCTGTTGGGAAGGCTTTGACCTAACGGGAGCGGCGACAATATGTGATGAGTAGGCGTTAGCCGGCATAATCTGCTTCCTATGTGATGCGGTTTAGCAACATTCAGTCAGCACAGCGGCTAGGTCCTCGTCAGTGATGTTGTGAGTGACTTCCGCTTGGCCGATACCGAGCGGTAACACGAAGTTTATTCGATGGTCTTTCACTTTTTTATCGCGCATCATATAGCTTAGCCAATCCGCCAACGTCATGTTGGGCGCTTGTGTTGGCAGCTGTAACTGTGACATCAGGTTGAGCACGCGACGGAAATCTGACGAAGACATCCGCTGTGTTTTCTCTGATAATTTAGATGCAATAATAGTGCCAGCGGCAACAGCTTCGCCGTGGGTCCACTCACCGTATTCAGTCGCTGCCTCGATCGCATGGCCGAATGTATGACCTAAGTTTAGCCATGCGCGGATACCAGACTCGCGTTCGTCTTTGGCGACAATCTCTGCCTTAATCTCACAGCTTCGTTGAATCGCATGTTGCAGCGCTTGCGTCTCTCGTTGTGCGAGGGCAATAGCATTGTGTTCGAGCCAGTGAAAGAAATCGGAGTCGTAAATGATGCCGTACTTTACGATTTCTGCTAGACCACTACGAAAGTCACGCGCGTCCAAGGTTGCTAGGCAGTTAAGATCAATAACAACGGCTTTGGGCTGATAAAAAGCACCGATAAGGTTTTTACCTTGGGGGTGGTTAATTGCCGTTTTACCGCCAACCGAGGAATCCACTTGCGATAACAACGTTGTCGGAATTTGATAAAAGTCGACACCACGGTGATAAGTCGCTGCCACAAAGCCTGCTAAATCGCCTACCACACCGCCACCTAAAGCAACGATTGCGCAGTCGCGACTGAAACCCTCAGCTATAAGCTTGTTGGTAATGGCTTCGAATGATGTGAGGCTCTTATATTGTTCGCCATCGTCCATCTCGAACAGGACAAGGCGATGATCTGCAAGAGCAGCGGAGACATCGGCAAAATAATGTTTGGCGACCGTCGTATTACTAACGACAAAAACATCTTTACTTAAGTTAGGAAGCAATCGCTTCAGATGTTGCAGATGATTTGCGGCGATATGAATATGGTAGCTGCGTTCGCCCAACTCTACATGCACATTGGCCATAACACAGCTCCCCAAAGAGGTTAACCTAACCCGTTAACCCCTAGTTGATCGATGATTTCATTGACTACTACTTTAGCGCTTTGTTCGTCAGTGCGAACAACGATATCCGCAATTTCCTCGTATAGCGGGTTGCGAACTTCTGCTAATTCTTCAAGCACTTTACGCGGGTCATCCGCCTCTGCAATCAGAGGACGACGTTTATCACGTTGTGTACGAGCCAATTGTTTGTCGATGGTCGTTTCAAGATATACGACAACACCACGAGCAGATAGACGGTTGCGGCTTTCTTTACTCATTACCGAACCGCCACCTGTCGCTAGGACAATACCCATATGCTCAGTCAATTCTTCAATGACTTTTTCTTCCCGCGCACGGAAGCCTTCTTCACCTTCCAGCTCAAAAACCCAGCTGATGTCAGCGCCGGTGCGTCGTTCAATTTCTGTATCTGAATCGTAGAAATCTAAATGAAGTTGTCTGGCAATTTGACGACCAATCGTACTTTTGCCGGCGCCCATTGGGCCGACAAGAAAAATATTACGTTTCTCAGCCATATTCCTGCTTACATCACTGTTAAATTAGCTGTAAATCACGAATCCGGAGTGTCTGGAGACGTCCCCCAACTCAACGAAAAGAAGCGGGATTATCTCAATTAGATTGCATTTTAGCAAATTTATTCCGATTCACTTAACAGCGTGGGTGTAACGAAAATAACCAGTTCACGTTTTTCTGATTGTTCACGCTGATTTTTAAAAAGATTACCGACAAGCGGCAACGAGGACAATATGGGGACACTTGTATCATCCTTCAACTCATATTGCTGAAAAATTCCACCTAATACGATCGTTTCGCCACTCTTTACTAATACACGAGTAGCCATTTCTTGGGTATCGATAGCCACGGCCGGACCTGTGGGTGTTGATACGGTATCGCCACGCGTGTTTTGTGTAATGGTAAGATCAAGCATTACATAGTCGTTAGAGGTAATCTGCGGTGTTACGCGTAGGCCCATCACTGCCTTTTTAAATTTGACCGCAGTAGCCCCCGAAGCCGCACTCTCAACATAAGGGATCTCGGTGCCTTGCTCGATGTAAGCGGGCTGCTGATTCGATGTAAAAATCTTCGGTTTTGCAATGATTTCAGCTTGGTTGTCTTGCTCCATTGCAGAAAGCTCAAGGTCGAGCAGGAGTCCATCAGACAGTTTTCCGACATTGACCTTAAACCGCCCCGCCGCGGGTACAGAAGGTAAGTCGACACGCATACCTTCAATGATTTGAGTAAGGCTCTCATCCGCGCGCAAGGTGGTGAGATCGCCCCACCGTACGCCAAATTGATCAATGGCATTACTTTTCATGGTGACCATACGAGCCTCTATCATGACCTGCTTTACCGGCACATCCAATTGCGTAATAAGTTGTTTGATGCCGTCGAGATAAGCTTCTGATTCTTTGAGTATGAGTGTATTCGTTCGAGCATCGATAGTTACCGCACCTTGCTCTGATAACAGCCGTTGCTCGCTTTCTGAGAGAAGTTGAGCAATATCCTCAGCTTTTGCATGGTTGAGCGGAATAAGATACGGAAGTATGACTCGCTCGGCCGATTGCTCAGAAGACCCAGAGGTTTGCGCACCGGTGACACGGATAAGGTTGTTGTTCATCCGTAGCGTGAGACCATAGCTATCGGCTAATTCATGCATTAATTCAAGCGCGTCGACATCACTGACGGCTAGGCTGACCGTCTCATCGATTGCTTTATCAGCAATAAGGTTTAGTTTCATTTTGTCAGCGATGATCTCGAAAGCAGTAACTAAGTCGACATCCTTCAAGCTCAAAGTGATTTTCGGTTGTTCGTTGGCGTACGCCGTTCTTAAAGATAGCAGGCAAAGTAACGCAAGTAGCAGTAAATAGCGTAAAGCTATAACGGCAGTTCGCTCGTGTGTTTTACTTTGCTCTGAAAGGTTGTGGTTGCACACGGAAAAGACTCCAGTTGTTTAAACGTGACGGACTCATGGGTGATGTCTGTGATGACCGTAGCAGGTGCCTGAAAATAGTCGCCAACCGCTGCCATCTGCCAACGATCATCAGTTGATTGGAAATAAGCAGAAAAAGTGCCCTGGGTGGCTAAAGTGGCAACCAGTGTGTAGTTATGCCAATCACCCATTAATTTACCGTCGGTCATAAGTGTGCATTGCGTGGGCGCCGACTCGATTAAGCGAACAGAGGCAACTGAGGGGCCCGCATCAACTAGGTGCAGTGTGAGCTCCGTTGCACTGCCATCCTCACTGTTCTGAATCAGCGCTACACTGGATAATACAAACGGCTGGACGGCGTTGTAAGGCCAGTAGTTGAATGTGTCCGACAACCAGCGTTCGAGTTGTTGGGGTTGGGCAGTCAACTTCAGCCTTATTTGGGCGTCTGAAACAAGCGGTAATTGCTGTTCAACGTCAAGACGTGTCGCTGTTTCTAAGGCGCGGTTGAGCCATTGCGAAGCAGACAGCTTTTCAGGGGCTAAAGTCGTTGATGTATCGGCTAGTTGCGAGGGGGGACTTTCTTGCCAGGTGGCTTGGATAGCCGCGCGTGAGGTTTGTTGGTGCGAGCCAGTCAACCATGAACCGAGCAGCAGACTCACCGGTGTAATGACCAGTGAAAAGCTGATGAAAAAGTAAAAAAGAGCGGTATTTCGCATACTCAGGGTCAAGGTTTGAATATATCAATTTGAGCATGTCGGTGTTTTTGCAGTTGAAGCTGAACGCTCTGCTCACCGCCATATCGCAAGGATTCGCTTAAATGGGTTAGCTGCGCTGTACTAACATAAGCCCCACTCAATGAGAGTTGCGACGACGTCCAACGCGCTTGTTTAAGGTTGAACCCCGATAGTCCATCCCGTCCAAATTTGATTAACTGCTTGAGCAGAGCGATTTGCTGCTGAGCCTGGACGGCTTGGTCGAATTGACGGAGCGCTGCTGCTTTCTGATCTTTTTCTGCGCGATGCCATTGAGCAACTTTAGTCTCAACCTCGCCAAGGTTTTGTGCAAAGAATTGCAAGTAGATCGGTAAGTTGACGAAAAGAGCACAGGCCCCGTTGAACAGCATGAGCACTACAACGACACCAAGCCGCTGGCGCTGTTTTCTGCGCTGAATGGCAGATTGCCAATCATTCAGGTTTAGCCACGCCATGGAAAGAAACCTCGAAGTGCGGCACCGAATAACAGCGGAGTGATATGTTTAAATAACGCGCTTGTGGTGCCGATATTAAACCACAGCGTATCTGAACCAAGTAATTGCTGTTTAACCTGACTATCTTCGTGATTATCTAGATAGCTGAGTATCATTGCACAAGCGTGATCAAAGCGCACAGCTTCTAGCCGTGCAAGTGAGTGTAAAGAGACTAGAATCCCGTGCTTAACTCGTAGCAGAATGTAACGTTGTTGTTCTTTGCATAAAATAATCCACTCAGTTATGGGATGTTGGGAGACCGCGTAGCGAGATAAAGAAGGCAGCAAATAGTTGGTACAACGCACCCAAGCTTGAGGTGCTGGCTCTAGTACTTTCGGAGCGATGGGCAGTTGTTCCGTCAGCTTCTCAATGGCGCTCTCATGGCCGCTGACCTGTTGGGTACCCAGTGTGGGCAGAGTCTGGGTATCCTGAAAAGCTGCTGCGCGCTGTGGAGCCTCTTGTGGGGCATCAGTGAGCGTTTTTAGGTGAACAAACTGGCTCGGAATAATAAGACACAACTGTGTCTTATACTTGCGCCAACTAATTTGATGAATAGCTGCAATGCGATGGTGTTTGATACTGAATCGACCCTGCTTGAGACGCAGCGAAACGAGTGAAACAGTACCGTCATCTATTAGTGCGGCTGTGAGAAAAGGTGTCATAAGTCTGTGCTACCAATGCAGTCGATTTTTGTATCGTGTTAAGCGTTGCAAGCGTAGTGTTTAGTTTAAAAATCAGCCATAATAGTTGGTCAAAGGTGTATGTCAGACATTCAACAACGTCACAGTAATGGGGTAAGTTTTTGAAGTTCTTAAAGCGATTCGCATGGATAGTCGCCATTTTGGGCGTGTTGGGGATATTGGCCGTAGGTGGACTCTACCTTTACGTAAAACCCGAATTGCCGAGCGTCGAGACATTAAGGGAAGTGAAACTGCAAACCCCAATGCAGGTATTCACAAAAGATGGCCAAATGATCTCTCAATTTGGCGAAAAGCGTCGTATTCCGGTTAAGCTCGAAGATGTCCCACAAACCATGGTTGATGCATTCCTAGCGACCGAAGATAGCCGCTTTTATCAACACTTTGGTGTTGACCCCATTGGTGTTGTTCGAGCATTTGGTGTGCTAGTCACTACCGGTGAAGTCAAAGAAGGCGCGAGTACTATCACCATGCAGTTGGCGCGAAACTTTTTCTTAAGTTTTGACCGAGCCTGGATGCGAAAAATCAAAGAGACCTTCATTGCGCTGCATATTGAACAGCTGCTTACTAAAGACGAAATTCTTGAGCTCTATCTGAACAAAATTGCATTCGGTCACCGAGCGTACGGCATTGGTGCTGCGGCACAAGTCTATTATGGCAAACCCTTGAGTGAATTAAGCCTAGCGCAAATGGCGACTATTGCAGGCTTGCCTAAGGCGCCCTCTAACCTGAACCCGATTAGTAACCCAGAAGCTTCAAAGGCACGCCGCCGAGTGGTTTTGTTGCGTATGCTCGACGAGAAAAAAATTACTCGGGCGCAATTTGACGAGGCCGCAGAAGCGCCTGTTACTGCTCGCCGTCATGGCGCGGAGGTTACGGTAAATGCGCCTTATCTTGCGGAGATCGTGCGTCAAGATATGGTCGACCGTTTTGGTGAGGAAGAGGCCTATAACGGTGGCTATAACGTCTACACCAGTGTGAGAAGCGATGTACAACTGGCTGCTCAACAAGCTATTTGGGACAACCTGCATGGCTATGATGAGCGCCATGGCTACCGCGGTCCTGTGAGTGTGTTGTGGAGTGAAAAAGAGGGGCAGCCCGCATTAAGCCAGAGTGAGGTGGAGCAATACTTAGATCGCGTCGACCGCATTGGCGCAGTGACCCCTGCGGTTGTGATGGCGCTTGAAGACCAGTCGGCAGACATTATCGTTAAAGGTGATGAACAGCTTACGACGCTCGATTGGGACGCCATGAAATGGGCGCGCCCCTACCTTAATGAGGAACGTCAGGGCGAACCCCCTGAGCGCGCAGCTGATATTATGCAGCCGGGGCATGTGATCTATGTTCGCTCAGTGGGTGAAACTAACCGTCTACGCTTAGCACAAGTGCCGGAGCCGAGCTCGGCGATTGTCTCTTTGAAGCCCAACGATGGTGCAGTCGAAGCTGTCGTCGGTGGCTATAGTTTCAATTTGAGTCAATATAACCGTGCGTTACAAGCAGCACGGCAAGTGGGTTCTAATATCAAGCCATTGATTTACTCGGCTGCGTTTGAGCAAGGTTTCACTTTGGCTACCTTAGTCAATGATGCACCGATTAATCAGTGGAATCCTGGAGCAGGTATCGCTTGGCGCCCTAAGAACTCTCCTGATGTATATGAAGGCCCGATTCGTTTGCGCAAAGCGCTGGCGAAATCTAAAAACGTGGTTTCTGTGAGGCTGATAAGAGAAATCGGCGTCAAAACTGCCGCAGATCATATTGCTAAGTTTGGTATTCCACGCGATTCCATTCCGGAAAATGAATCAATTTCGTTAGGGTCTTTATCCATGACACCAATGGAGGTGGCGCGCGCTTATGCAACGTTTGCTAATGGCGGGTTTCTTATCGAGCCTTATGTTATCGAGCGGATAGAAAATGGCGATGGTGAAGTGGTGTACGAAGCGAACCCACAGCGCGCGTGTGAAGACTGCGATAACCCAGCACCACGTATTATCTCTGAGCAGAACGCGTTCTTGGTCGCTCAGGCGATGAACTCGGCGGTATGGGGTGGCGGCAGTTGGGCACACAAAACTGGCTGGAACGGTACGTCTTGGCGTATTCAACGCTCAAAACCAATTGTTAACGTAACGGGTCGTGCGATTACAGGTAAAACCGGTACTACCAACGATGTGAAAGATACTTGGTTCTCAGGCTTTACTACTGGTCTGGTGACCACTACTTGGGTGGGCTTTGATGATGTATCACGCGAGTTGGGCCGGACTACGATGAACCCATTACTGAGTAGTAAAGAACAACCAATCTCAGGCGGTGAAGCGGGTGCGAAAACCGCATTGCCAGGGTGGATCTTATTCATGGAAAAAGCGGTCGACAAATTTCCAGCCGATGACTTTACCATTCCACCTAACGTGGTGAGCGTGAGAATTGATATGGAAACGGGTAAGTTATCGCATCGAAACGACTACACGAGCCGCTTCGAGTATTTTATCAGCGGTACTGAACCGACTGAATATGCTCAAGATGAGCGCGATAACAAAGATATATTTAATAACGAAGACGGGTTGTTCTAACCCGTCACCGTTAATTTCGCGAGTAATTGGTTGAGATCCGATTGGACCCCGCCGGCGGTGACGTGCTTACCTGCGCCTGGGCCGCTAATAACCAGTGGCATTTCTGAATACCAATCGGTGTATATCACAAAAATATTTTCACCAGGAATCAGGTTAGCCAGCATATCGCCTGCTGGAATATATTCGACACCAATTTTGGCGCTAACCCGCCCCTCTTCAGAGACAGAGAAGCTGGCAAGTAAGCGCGGTACATTACCGTCTTTAGCCGCTTCCTTAAGCATCGTATCCATTGGCTCGTCTAGCTCGTGAGCTCGTTGTAAAAACTCACTGGCAGAGATATCGCGAAGACTTTCAGGCACTAAACTGCTCACGCTGATATCTTCCCAATCAAGTTTAAGCCCAATTTCACGAGCTAAGATGAGTAGCTTACGTACCAGATCCTGACAGGATAAATCCTCACGAGGATCGGGCTCTGAATAGCCGCGCTTTTTAGCTTCCAATACTAAATCACTGAATTTGACACCGTCTGTGAAGTTCTCGAATAGCCAAGACATGGTGCCCGAAAAAATCCCTGAAATACTGCGAATCTCGTCACCGGAACCACGCAGATCGTTGATGGCATAATTAAGCGGCAGGCCAGCACCGACCGTAGTGTTATATAGCCACTCGCGTTTATACTCATGTTGAATCGTGCGAATTTCGCGATACAGTGCCTCCTCGGCCGACCCTGCTCGTTTATTTGCGCTGATAATATGTAAACCATTAGCAAACAAGCTTGGGTACAGTTGAGCGACCGGCTTCGCGTCGGTTAAATCAATCATGACCAGTTCATCATAGGGGGCATTAGGTAATTCGCGCAGTAACTCGGTTAGCACGTAAGGGCGTGATAAACGGTCAAACCCTGCTTGCCACTCATTCAATTCGACGCCGCTATAGTCAAGCCAGAGCTTCTTAGAGTTCGCGATACCGATAACACGTACATCCATCACCTGATTAATGCGGTCGCGTTGCTGGCGGAATAAGTCCAACCAAGCAGTACCAATGTTACCGCGACCAATGACTAACACGCCTAAGCTACGGCGATAGTTAAATAACTGGCTATGAAGACGATTGAGTAAACGGCTATCGAGTTTTTGTTCTAATATTGCGACCGCAGAGCAGCCATCTTCGCTGACCGCAAAGCGACGCACCTTCTGTTCGCCTAACTGTAGTTTGAAGGTATTGTATTGATCCGTCTCTTGAATGCGATTACCCACCAGTGCCACCATTGAATAGCCGTGGATTTGCGTGACCGCATTACCCGCATTGATGCGGTCGAGCCAGTGGCTGATGTAGTTCAAGTGGTTTTGGTGGAAAACCAAGTATTGCTGATGTTTTTCGGGTTCGGTCCAGCTTACCAATGGTGTTAAATCAAGCGCCTCAAGTTGTTTGACGAGTTCGCGGTCGTTGAGTTCGACCTTAAACAATACAACTTCGGACAAAGATGTGAATACTTTGCCCTTAGGCTCTGTATGTTCGAAATTGCCAATACGGGTCTGTTGATTTTCGACTTTTAGACTTGAGCGTACAGAAATAACCATACGATCACGGTCAACAGGTTGGAATGTACGCGGGTGTAGTACCGGGCTACCTAATCGAGCCAGCTCTTCTGCTTCGCTCCAATCTAAGGTCGACAAACTGACGACACGTTCTATCTTACGCGGATCGGCTGAATAAACACCGGCGACGTCTTTCCAAATAGTGACTTGTTTTGAATTAAGTAAGCTACCCACCAAAGTCGCAGAATAGTCACTGCCGTTTCGACCTAAGGTGAGGCTTTCACCGTTTAAGCCTCGTGCAATAAAGCCTGTGACAATAAATCGTGTGCCGGGAAACGGTGCTACGCGGTTTAATAGATTATGGCGCGATTCCAGCTCCTGAATGACGGGTTCG
>Ga0160421_1000292_pt1 | contig 10695 bp, 6 predicted proteins | sample TAMARWmetagpilot_FD_108195 | JGI IMG/M metagenome (GOLD analysis project Ga0160421, IMG submission 108195) | Phycosphere-associated microbial communities from TAMU algal ponds, Corpus Christi, Texas, USA - TAMU ARW-7 10/27 metagenome pilot | ecosystem: Engineered > Artificial ecosystem >... | reverse complement strand
TGTTCTTTCTTTTACCAACGACAGGATCCGTCGCAGCGGGCAGCAAAAAAGGCAAAGGTTCGCGAGGCAAAAAGGGACGCATGACCGAGGCCGAAGAGGACGCCCAGCTTCTCAAGTCGGCGCAGTCCAAGCGTCGGGTGATCCGGGTCGACCAGCAGCCCTCCAACCTAGCCCCGCACTGTCGTATGCACCCGTATCAGCTAGAGGGACTCAACTGGCTCATTAAATTGCACGATCACGGGATCAACGGAATACTGGCGGACGAGGTACGTCAATCGTCGAAACTTCCAGGCGTCGGTCGTTCCCGTCGAAGCCTACTACTCACTCCGATATCTCCCTTTTCGAGTATAGATGGGTCTTGGCAAAACGCTCCAGACTATTTCGCTTTTGGCCTACCTTCGGGAAAGCCGCGGAGTGCGGGGGGCACATATGGTCATTGTCCCCAAATCGGTCGTTGGCAATTGGATTCGGGAGTTCAAAAAGTGGTGCCCCTCTATCAAGGCCATTCGGATGGGAGGAACCAAGGACGAACGACAGAAATTTGTCACGGAAGACTTGCCTTTGGATCCCAACACTGGTAAACGAAAGTTTGATGTCCTCGTCACCTCGTACGAAGGTTTGCTCCGGGAAAAGGGCAAACTCTCCAGGATTCCGTGGAAATACGTCATGTAAGTACGACCGCAGCGCGGCACCCACGGTGCTAATAGGGCGGTCCAAAACTCTTTATTTCACGTTGTGGTACGCTCACGCAGTCCTGTCTTCTTTCCTCACAGCATTGACGAGGCGCACCGTATCAAGAATGAGAATTCGTCGCTTAGCAAGGTCGTCCGGACCATGAAGACCGAATTTCGCTTGCTCATAACGGGAACTCCTTTGCAGGTACGTTCGTGTGTTTGAGTGTGTGTGTGTGTGTGTCGTTGCGTGTAAAAGTCGAAGCGTCACCACGCGTGCGCTTATAGTGACGAACAGGAGGACCGTCACTAACATTTGTACCCTATTTGATTCACAGAATAATCTGCGTGAGCTATGGGCGCTTCTCAACTTTTTAATGCCCGATATCTTTGGAGACGCTGAGCAATTCGACGAATGGTTCAGTTTAACGGACGCGTCGGGCAAGGAAAACGTAATCAAGAAGCTCCATACCATTTTGCGACCGTTCATGCTTCGGCGCGTCAAAAAGGACGTCGCCACTTCGCTCCCGCCCAAGAAGGAAACGAAACTCTACATCGGGTTGACAAAGATGCAACAGGAATGGTACGTTCGTTGTCTCCAGAAAGATGCGCACGAACTAAACAAACTTGGTGGTCCGGATCGCAATCGCCTTTTGAACGTTCTGATGCAGTTGCGAAAGGTCTGCAATCATCCGTACCTATTTGACGGAGCCGAACAGGGCCCACCCTATATTGACGGGCCTCATCTCTGGGAAAATAGTGGCAAGATGCAACTTATGCACAAGCTATTGCCCAAGCTCCAAGCGAAAGGATCTCGCGTTCTCATCTTTTGTCAAATGACCCGCGTTCTTGATATACTCGAGGACTACTTTCGATTGACAAAATTGGAATACTGTCGCATCGACGGTAACACGGACGGTGAGCGTCGGGATTCTCAAATGGACGAGTTCAACGCCGAAGGCTCAAGCAAATTTGCCTTTCTTTTGAGTACTCGTGCGGGGGGTCTCGGTATCAATTTGGCGACCGCCGACATTGTTATTCTCTACGATTCCGATTGGAACCCCCAAGTGGATCTCCAAGCAATGGATCGTGCCCACCGCATAGGACAAACCAAACCGGTACAGGTCTTCCGGTTCGTGACGGAGGGTACCGTGGAAGAAAAAATCATTGAGCGCGCCGACCGCAAGCTATTCCTCGATGCCGCAGTTATTCAGCAAGGGAGATTGGCCGAGCAGCATTCGTCGTTGGAAAAGGGCGATCTCATGAAGATGGTACGGTTCGGTGCCGATCAAATTCTCAGTGGAACAGGGGGGACCTACACTGACGAAGATATTGACGCTTTGATTGCTCGTGGAGAAGAGCGTACCACCGAAATGCAAGCCAAATTGCAGACTGACGCCCAACACAATTTGGCCAACTTCAGCTTGATGGCCGAGGACGAGGGTGGGACCGACACATTCTCTTTTGGAGGAAAGAATTATCGCGATTCGGAAAAGTCGGCCGGAAATTTTATCAACTTGCCACAGCGACAAAGGAAGCGCAACTACGATCTGAGCGGCTCTACGGGCAATACTGGCTTGTCAGGCAGCATGAAAGCGCACGCCGCTGATGCGGCAGCCAAGAAGAAACGCAAGGGACCAGCGTTACATGACTACCAATTGTTTAACATGTCACGACTTCATGCATTGATCGAAAAAGAGCGCGCTCTGGCGTCTGCGAAAGAGCAGGAGGTAAAGCTTATTGGCGAGTTGCGTCAACGTGCGATTGAAGCTCCTCCGTTGGGAAGTGGTCACGCTCCGGGGTACAGTCGCGAAGAGCTTTTGCAACTGGCTCATGCGAAAGAGCAAGGTCTTGATACAAGCTTTGTTTTGTCCTCGAAAGAAGAAGCCGAACGAAGGAGCCTCTTGGCGGAAGGATTTCCGGATTGGAGCCGAAAGGACTTTCGCTCCTTCTGTTTGAGCTTGGAACGCCACGGACGGTACGATTTCAATAGTATTGCGCAGGACGTTTTGCGTGAAACGGATAAAGATTTGCAGGAAGTCCAACGCTATTTTGTGGCCTTTTTTACAAACTACACGCGAATCAATGACTGGCAAAAGATTCTTGACAAGATTGAACGCGGGGAAAAGAAGATTCTGCGACTGCGACAAATCCGTGACGCTATTCAGGAGAAGGTGGAGCGCCATTTGGAAGACGCGTTTGGTCCACACTACGGAGAGAACGCTAAAAACGGAGACGAATCCCAAAAGTTGCCGCCTGTATCTGAATTGCTGCACTACTCGTGGCCCCAGATGAGGATAAGCTACGGTTCTAGTGGCCGAGGTCGGGGATATCAGGAAGAGGAAGATGCCTTTCTTGTTTGCATGATGTACCGGCATGGCTATGGAGCGGCAGAACGCATTCGTATGGAAATCCGCCGCGCTTGGCAATTTCGATTCGACTGGTACTTTAAATCTCGTTCGGCGCAAGAAATCCAGAAGCGATGTGACATGTTGGTGCGCGTCGTGGAACGCGACAACGCTGAAGTGCGAGAAAAAGAAGCAGAAGAAGAACGTAAGCAAGAACGGGACAGCTTTACCGTCCCCACTCCACAATCGGCAAAGGATAGTTTCCAAAAGGTTCCTGAAGGAGCGGTTGCCCAGTTTGCGTCTAACTAAGCAAGTCTGGCGAGATCTCGAACCGACAACAGAACGGTAAATGACCAAAAGTTATCGAATGAATGTATACGTATTTTCTTTATATGATATTAACAGAATTACGGTAGGGATCTCGAACCAAACTAGTTTGGTGAAATCCACCCACCTCCACACGTTTTACATAAACCGGGGATCTCCAACCGTACTCGATGAAATCAACCTGGTATCACACAAAAGAAATCCTTCGAATTGATTGTTTCCATCTGGCCAACCCTCATACAACAATTCATGTCCTTGTTAATCGTTGTTCATGCATTGTTTTCCTTTTCGCGAGCCTCGTGTCTTTGTTTCGGTACGCCCCCCACCACAACCGCGCGTCGACTGAGTGTTCCATGGACCGCTTCTTGGACGAGGAATCGTGCGCAATCCATTTTCGCGAGGTGATGATCGGGATGGTCGCCATGCTTTTGGTGTTGCACAAACCACTTGCCGCTGGGAGGGCTGTGCTCGCCCAACAGAACAGTACGCACCACGAGCGAATCGAGATCCGCGTGTAGTTGTTCTGCTAGGCGCACCGCTTGTTCCGCCCCGCTCAGGTCCTGGTACTGCGTCCAGCAGACAGTCCGGAAAAATCCAGACAGACGCCCACCTTCCCGACTCCACTCCATGGGCGGCCAGTCTTCCGCAATGCCAACCGAAGAGAGCAGCGCGAGGCGGCGCACATCCGTGGCCATCATGGCTTGTACGATGCGTTCAGTTCCTGCCTTGGCGATACAGTCTGGATGAAATGGCTTGCGATTGCCGAGACAGGAGACGACAGCGTCGACTCCTTCTAAATGGATCGCCAGCGGATCCTTCGTACAGTCCAAACAAATCAGTTTGAGTCGCTGTCGATCTCTTTCGGTAAACGCGTGCCTTGTGCGACACCCGCAGTTCCACTTGCGATCGTCCAACGATGTAATATGGTTAGAAAAAACACGGATTTCGTTCACTTCATCGGAAGCACGTTCCAAAGCAGCCGCGACAACGTGCATTCCTACTTCCCCTAGATCTCCCGATGAAAAGAAAACTCCCAGCGTTTTGGATCTGCCACGTACGTTGACCTCCACCGATGGGTCTCCGTGGCTCATGCTTCTCTGTCGATGCGAGAAAAAGTTTTATACCTGGCGCGATCTCCTTTTTCGTCGACTATCCATGCCGAAGAATGGGTTTCGGTTGGGCTCTGGGTGTTCAAAGGCCTAGTTGGTCACCGTTTCTGAGGTTTTTGTGAGAACAATCTGGTTGGCCTGGAAGGTTTCATGCGTCGACAGCGTTTCACAGAACTCACGAACGATACACACAGGCTTCGAACGAGAATGCGCGAAGTCCTTTTTTCGATCTCGCTCGCTCACCTTTCGTTCACGCAGCTATGTTTTGGATTTGGATTGTCAGAAATTGAGAATTCTGATTGGCTCCAAGTTCTAGACCAATCACCAAACAGACTGGTCCAGTTTCGATCCATCGACGAGACATACCATATAGGGGGGAAATGCGGATGGAACGTTCCGACGACGGAATCTTGCCAATCAACGTTTCAAAGACACCAAGTTCCCGCATATCGGCCGATCCCGCAAGGCTATTGCAAAATAAAAGATCGACGCTATTGGCAAAAAGGAGAAAGCAAGATTTAGTCGATAAGTCTTAAAGATTCATCATTGTTCCTGTATGGGTTACGACTCGAGGTCCGTTTTCGCCACAGAGAATTGCGACCGCCCGTCTGTCAAAGATTGAAGTGCCGTTCCTTGCCCTAGGTAACGGTGACCTGGGAGGCCAGCTAGAAGGTAGAAAAAGGGTGGATAAAGTGTAGTTAGAGAGTTATCCGTCCAACTTCTACTACTACTACTGTGGTCCCATGGAAATCACGTCGTCAATCTTGAGAATCATCTTGACCACTTGAGTTGCCAACTGAATTTGTTGTTGCTTGCCAATCAACGTTTCAAAGACACCCAGTTCCCGCATATCGGCCGAATGGTAGCCATCCGCTTCGTTCATTACGTCCATACCGAGCCCAATTACGGGATTCTTTTCCTTGACTTGCCTCGACTTGGCGGCCGCCACTTCTTCAATCGGCGAGAGGCCAGCGTTCTCCGCCAAGGCCAGCGGGATGTCGTCCAAAGCGTCGGCAAAGGCCCGAATCGCGTACTGGTCCACACCGGTTACAGTGTCGGCGAATCGGCTGACGGCCAAGGAACAGGCAATTTCGGCGGAGCCGCCGCCGTAGACGACCCGATTGTCCCGAATGAGATTGCGCACCACACACATGGCATCGTGCAACGAGCGTTTGGCCTCTTCGACGATCATTTTGCTGCCGCCGCGGACTAAAACGGTGACCGCCGTGGTATTGACGGGATTTTCAATGACCAGCATGCGTTCGTCGGAGGTACCAAAGGTAATTTCCTTCACGCGACCGGCGTGTCCGAGTTTTTCCGCCGATATTTCTTCAAAGCGCGGCACGATACGTCCACCCGTAGCCATGGCAATATGCTCAATTTCGACCCCGCCGACCCAACGCACGGCCGCCAGGTCGTTCTGTAGCAGTAGATGATTTGCTTCGTCGTCAAAGCCCCATTGACAAATGACGAGGTTGGCGCCGCTGTCTTTCACTTTTTTGACCATGTCCCGAAAGTATTCTTGTTCCTGTTGGTAGAGCTGTTCGTAGGCTTCCTTGCTGTCAATCTCGAGCTTGTGTTTCGTCTTTGGTTTGGGTGGTTCGAACGGACAAGTCAAGATGCAGAGTTTGGCGTCTTCGATAATCTTGGGCATTTGCGGATGCGCGATTTCCTTATCAATAACGATACCGTTGACGAGTTCGGCGTCTTCCAGACTCCCTCCCGTCTTCCCTTCTACACGTATATGCTCAAAGTTGACGTCCCGCCGTTCGAGATCGGCAACTTGCAGGACGGCGCGGACGGCAATGTCGGCCATTTTGTGCTTGTGTTGGTGCAGGATCTTGCTGCTGAGTGTGGTCATCGCGGTCGCAACGAGGGCGGCGTGGTTGTTGACGGTAATGTCCATGGGCTCGGCGATTTCGGCGAGCGTCTGCATGGCCACATCGGCGGCCTTTTCCAGTCCTTCCGCCACGCGAATGGGATGAATGCCTTTTTTCAAAAGCACCTCGGCTTGTTCCAGGAGCGCTCCGGCCAGAACGACGACTCCCGTCGTGCCGTCACCAATTTCGTCGTCTTGGGACTGCGAGAGCTCCACCATGAGCTTGGCAACCTGGTGATCAACGTGCAGTTGCTCTAGAATGGTGGCTCCATCGTTGGTAATGGTAACGTCGCCGTCGGGACTGACGAGCATCTTGTCCAGACCTTTGGGACCGAGCGAGGTGCGAAGCATGTTGGAGATGCTACGGGCAGCGAGAATGTTCGACTTGGTCGCTTCCGTGCCTTTCACACGGGCCTTGGCCTGTTGCTCTTTTAGAATAATGAACGGCCGGCCGTATTCATCTAGTCGGAAACAGAAGAAGTGGAAGAACACAGCGGTGGTGAGTTGAGTATTTGCGCGAGTGTAGGGTTTGTGTTTGTTTGTGTGTGTGACACTGTCTCGATTCGTGTGCTTGTCGTTGTTGAATACTGCATTGCATCGCATCCCATCGCACACACGCAACGTACCGTAGACCATCGACATGATGAGGCCGTGTGGTTGTGTTTCTTGAAGAGAGAGAGAGAGAAGCAGAAAATGGAGACAAAGGATCGAAACTGTACGAAATCTAGACAAAAGTGGAAGAAGAATCTAACTGCAAAGGAATAAACTGTTGCTGCATTGGATGGATCACGTTCGCCCATTGCCCCCGGTGCGCATCGTCGTCATGGTCGAACGGCTAGCGGAGGGGGGGTTTTCGTTCGGGTCCTTCCCTGTCGGTTCGTCGTCCCCGCAAACGGGATCCAGTCTCCTTGTCGTCTGGCGTCGATCGTCGTCGTGCACCGGTGACACGAGAGCGGTACCCGACGGTAAACTCGGACGGGACTGACTGTGACATAGCTGCATTACCTGTAAAGTAACAGTTCGCAACAGCGAACAAGACATCCGGCGATTGGCATAAAACCATGTCACGAACTAGACTCTACTAGCTGACTGCGAAAGCACACCAAAGCACACTGCAGCATTGCCCGACCTGTGGGACCCACCATTGACGGTGAACAATTCCTTGTTCGCGCTTGAGTTTACTGTCACTTACTGGGATATTTCCATCTATTCCCAGTAGCACACGGACTGGAACTTCGCAACACATAACGATAGCACAATGCGTTCGATAAGCCTAACGTGTGTGTAAATGCGGTCTAAAAAAGAAATATACTTTAGTGGGATTTCTTCTTCTGCCAATCTACTCGTCAGTAGATTTGGAGTATTCGTACAATGGTCTCGTTACGTTTGGTTCTGGTGTGTACGTCCTTCCCTTCGTTTATTCCTTCGAAAAGCAGGCCATTCCGTAGACTAGGAGAGACGAGGTTGGTGCCTGGTGTCGACGTTTAGCTGGGCGCCGCCGACTTGTCCACGTCCACCTCTACGTCTTCTAGAATCATATCCTGCAGGGGTTGTCCGGGGGCCACCAACGGTAGACACGGCGTCCGCTCGATGCGCACGTGGAACAACACGGGCTCGTCCGGATCGTCAAACAGAAATTCTTTCATGCGCGCCTCTAGGTCTTCCTCGCAATCGCAGTACACCGACTTGATGCCGAACGCCTTGGCCAGCGTGGAATAGTCGGGGTTGGCCGAGTTACGCACGGCAATCAAGCGATTGTCGTGGAACAAACGTTGCCAGTATTCCACCATCATTTGACCGTCGTTGTCCAAAATCATAATCTTCACCGGGATGCCCTGTTCGGCCAACGTCTTGAGTTCGGTAAACGTCATGTTGAAGGAACCGTCACCGTCGACAGCAATCACCATTTTATCGGCGTTCGCCAGTTTCGCACCGATCGAATAACCCAGCGCGACACCCATGGTTCCCAGCGACCCCGAACTCAGCATTTGTCGCGGTTGCGTCCAGGTGATCAGCTGTGCGGCAACCATCTGGTGAATGCCTACGCCGGTGGTGAAGATGGCGTCGTCCATGGCGTCGGCCGCCAACAACTGCCGATCCAGCTCGGCCACGACGGATTGCGCCGACGCGCGGGTGCGCGTCGTTTCCGTCGTGCTACCGTCTTCGTTCGTCACCGATACGGTCTCCGACGGAAAGGATGGGATTTTGACCGGGTATTCCTTTTGCAATTCCTTCATGCGCTTGATCCAGGCTGACGTGTTGGGCTTGCTATCCATGCCGGCCAGGAATTCAATCATGGTTTCGAGGAATTTCTTGCCCGTCGAATGCACAAAGAACGTTGGAGAAATCTGCTTGGCGTTTTCCGTCAGACGAATATCCACGTGAATGACCCCACCGCGGCCTTCTTCTTCCGCCACACGAGCTTCCGGGACGAAGTCACTCATGCGGCCAGTAATCCGATCGTCGAAGCGGGAGCCCACACAAATGATCAAATCAGCTTCTTGGACCATAAAGTTGGGTGTCGGGTGCCCGTGCATGCCGACCATGTTGAGCGCGAGTTCGGAGCGCTCGTCGAAACATCCGAGTCCGTGCAGCGTCGTGGCGACGGGTATTTGCAAGCGATCGGCAAAGATCTTCAACTCGGCACTAGCGTCGTTGCAGCCTTGTCCGGCGATGATCACGGGTTTCTTGGCCTTCATGATGAGATCCGTAATTTTCTTGGTCATTTCTCCACCAACCTGGAGGGGGCCTTGTTCATTGGGCAGGTGTTCGCCGGCGACGACTTTGCCGGTCCGTATGACACGGTCGCTGGGATGGTGATCGGCGTGGTAGGAGTCCACGGTGTTGGCGTGTGTGACGGGTTTGAGTTTGTACGTGGGGGTGTTTTGCGGCGCGGCTTCGTCCTTGTATATTTCAAAGGGCAAACCCTTGCCACCGGTTCCCAAGTGGAGGGCTTGGAAAACTTCTCCGTCCGGGCGGTACATTTTTTGCAAGCGCGCAAAGGATGTTTCGTCTCCGGGATTCTCGGCGTCGATAAATGAGTTGATGAGATCTCCGGTAAGAATCTGGTTGAGCAAATCCTTGGGCAGATCGACAAAGACGGGTCCGGGTCTGCCGTTGCGGGCTATGTAAAAGGCGTAGTCCATGACGAGAGGAATTTCAGCGGCACTCTTGATTTGGTAGCTCCACTTGGTGCAGGGTCGGGTGAGATCCACGGCTGGTGAGCTCTGAAAGGCGTCTTCCGGAGCCACGGTCGCGGCTTGTCCACAGAGGACGACCAGGGGGACACCGTCGCAGATGGCGTCCTGCAACGGTGTGATCAAGTTGGTGACGCCGGGTCCCGAAGTCGCCACGGCGACTCCTACGGGTTTATGGGGCCCGTTGATGGGCATGGACTTTGCGTATCCTTCGGCAATGTGTCCCGAGGACGCTTCGTTGGAGTTGGTGATCCATCGTATCGGTGTCACGCCGCTGGTTTCGTGTCGCGGGTGCCCTTCGTGAAACTGATCCAGCAAGGGCAGGACGGCGCCGCCCGAAAATCCGTTGACCACCGTGACGCCGTGTTCCACGAGTTTGCTGTAAATGAGCGAGGCTCCCGACTGTGCTTCGTACTGGCCCATGTAGGCGGCAGCTCCCGCACGAGCTTCGATCGCGGCGAGCTTGGCGAGTTCGGCGTCAGCTTGGGGGTCCCAGTGTTGACTACTGCTCGTAGTAGCGGTGCCGGTTTCGGTCAACGGTGAGACGCCCGCCGCCAAACCGGATTGGTCGAACGGGTTGACGGTGACACCATTCTTGAGGTCCGCAGTCACGTCGGTCTTGCGAAGTTCCGTAGAAAACAACGCGGGACGGGGACTCTTGGGCGAGACGAACGCGTGCGGTACAAAGGCGGTGGACGCCGTAGCGCTGACGGCGAAGATCAAGGCGGCGGTGGAGAACTTCATCGTGAGTTACAATTCGTTACTGTTGGTAGATTATTGTTGGTCGCTTCGTTCGTTGCTTCGTTGGTTGCTTGGTTGATTGAATAGATCTACTAATGAATGAATTAGTCAATCAAACAATCAGTCAATCAATCCAGGTGGGAGAAACGTTGTATGAAAGTCCCAAATGGAAAACGGTATAAAAGCGAATGGGAACGAAGACTGCGTCACGAACAGTACAGCACAAAGCCAAACGCGGTTCGACAAGTCGCTACGGTGGTGCTTGGTTGTGCCTTGAGATTGTTTGGTTACAATACGAGGTTATTGGTTGGTTTGCCTTGGTGGTACCGGGGGGGGGGGGGGGGTGGAAAAAGTTCCGGAACCGGAAAGGGGGGGGGGGGGGGGGGGGGACAGGAAAAAATTGCGCAAAAAAAACGGAAAAAC
>Ga0160421_1000290_pt1 | contig 10735 bp, 6 predicted proteins | sample TAMARWmetagpilot_FD_108195 | JGI IMG/M metagenome (GOLD analysis project Ga0160421, IMG submission 108195) | Phycosphere-associated microbial communities from TAMU algal ponds, Corpus Christi, Texas, USA - TAMU ARW-7 10/27 metagenome pilot | ecosystem: Engineered > Artificial ecosystem >... | reverse complement strand
TTTTTTCGCCAGAATAGGTCGGTTAACGCTACCGTTTGTAGTGTATTTGCAATAGCGTCAGCGTCTTTTTCACCGTCGTATTTTAATTCAGGGTCAACATAGCTTAATAACTCATATCCCGACCAATCGCTTTGCGTAAGGTTTTCTGCGGGAAAGGTTTCTTGTTGGCGAAGCAATAAAGATTCACCACTAAAAAACTCAGCGGCCCTATGCAAATTGTTTTTGATGGCAGGAATTTGAATAGCGCCATTGCCCAAGGGATTGAGCAATACCACGTTCTGAGTTCGGACTGCGTGAATAAGCCCGGGAATCCCGAACGCTGAGTAGTCAACTTGTTCCAGTGAATCTAAGAATCTGTCCTCAATCCAGCGCAAAATGACATCAACTTTTCGTAATCCGTCTAAAGCTTTAAGCCAGACTTGTCCTTTCCTCACCGTTAAATCAGCGCTTCTTACTAGGGTGTACCCCATGTAAGTGGCAAGATAGGCTTGCTCAGAATAATACTGATCGTCTGGACCTCTGCACAAAATAACAATGCGCGGGTCATTAATCGCAGCGGTTTCCTGGTCAATAGCATGTTGAAGTTGCTCAAAAAAGCCTGCTATTCGCTGCACACCACATTCAGCAAACTCCTCACTCATTACCCTTCTTGCCACAATCCTGTTTTCCAGCAGCAGTCCAAGACCGCGAGGGAACTGGCAGTGATCGTTCAGCATGAAATACTCGCCGTTTACATCTTGGGCTATGTCAAACGCGCTTAGAAATACACCGTTGTTTAACGAGGAAAGCGTGTGGCTCTCCGCAAGATAGTAAGGATGACGCATCAAGTGGTCTGTAGAGAAAACGCCGTTGGTTAGCGTTTGCCTGTCTGAGTTAAGGTCTAATAGCACTTTATTGAGCAGTAAGACTCGCTGTTCAATGCCGCGGCTGAGCATTTCCCAGTCTTGGCTTGAAATGAGCATAGGCAAGGGATCTAGCTGCCAATTCTGGCGTTCATCGATATCCGCAAAACCACTGTTTCGCATTAGTCGGCGAATTTCATTTGCTCTAAAGGACAGCTCGTCACTGTTAAGGCCTGACAAACGAGAAAATAACGTATTGAGCAGACGTTTGCTCTCATCCGCAGCAGTGCTCGAATTGATATAGCTGCTAAGCCATTCTGGCATGGTGAAATCTTCACTCATAAAATCGATTGTCACTTAAACTATAGTGTAGGAGGCCGGCGCAAATCCAGCGTATTTGGATATTCTTCATTCTCGGCTTCCTCTAAAGGTAAATCAAAATCACTGTGACCTTCATGGTCAACCACATACTGTGTAGCAAAGTGAGGCGACCACTCAGGCATGGAAGGCGATGCCACCGACGGGGTATGACCGTGATCCCAGAATCTGGCAATACGCCTTCCTTCTGCCTCAAAAGCGTTGACCGGCATAGTAGAGAAGTTGCGCCCGCCCGGGTGACTAACATGATAGGTAAATCCGCCTAAAGAGCGACCCGCCCAGCTGTCGTAAACATCAAAGACCAACGGCGCATGTACGCCAATGGTCGGGTGAAGCGCTGATGCAGGGTGCCACGCTCTAAAGCGAATTCCGGCTACATGTTCTCCGCGAATATTGGTGGGTTTTAACGGTAATCTGCGGCCGTTACACGACACTATGTAACGGTCTGTATGCATGTTTGAAACAGTGAGCTGGACGCGTTCCAGTGAGCTGTCAACATAACGCGCAGTTCCGCTGCCTGTCGCTTCTTCACCCAATACATGCCATGGCTCAATAGCGCTAAAGAGGTCTAGCTTAATTTGACCGACTTCACGGCTACCGCAGCGAGGGAATCGAAACTCAAAAAACGGATCGAACCATTCAAGCTTAATGGGAAAACCCGCTGCGTTTAGGTCGCTACATACTTCAGCGATATCTTGCCGTACATAGTGGGGCAGCATAAAGCGGTCGTGAAGCTCTGTGCCCCATCGCACCAGTTTCTTCTAGTATGGTTGTTTCCAAAACCACGCTAGCAGCGTGCGCAGAAGAAGCATTTGCATCAAACTCATTCTGGCGTGAGGAGGCATTTCAAAACCGCGAAACTCTACAATGCCCAATCGCCCGGTGGGTGAGTCGGGGTTGAACAGTTTATCGATACAAAACTCTGCACGATGGGTATTTCCTGTCAGGTCAGTCAGCAAGTGCCGAAGGAGCCGGTCAACTAACCAAGGTGAGGGAACTTCGCCATCGGGAATTTGAGAGAATGCAATTTCTAACTCGTACAGCCTTTCATCCCGAGCTTCATCGACGCGAGGAGCTTGGCTAGTCGGGCCAATGAACAGGCTCGAAAACAAATAGGAAAGCCCAGGGTGATGCTGCCAATAGGTAATAAAGCTTCGCAGAATGTCTGGACGCTTTAAAAACGGGCTTTCTAACGGTGTCGGCCCACCCATTGTCACGTGATTTCCGCCTCCTGTGCCGGCGTGCCGTCCATCAAGCATGAATTTTTCTGTACCGAGTCGACATGACTTTGCCATGGCATAAAGGGCATGGGTGTTTTTTACCAGAGTATACCAATCGGATGCAGGGTGAACGTTAACCTCGATAACACCTGGGTCGGGGGTAACCGCAAACTTTTCAACGCGACTGTCGTAGGGCGGAGTATAGCCTTCTAATATCACGGGAATATCAAGTTTATCAGCGATGGACTCAATAGCGTTTAGCAGTAGCGCATAATGTTCAAAGTGGCTTACAGGCGGCATAAATACGCATAACTTTCCGTCGCGCACTTCTAAACAAAGGGCGGTTAATACTGACTTTTCACCAATATACCCTTTGTGAGACGTCGGAGATGAGAGCGAGCCGGTCATGTCTGCCGGATCCCGTTCAGCTAGCGCATCTGGACTACCTAAGCTACTCAACGGCAGCCGGTAACCTAATGGAGAGTCGCCCGGTAACAAGAAGCAGTGTCCTCGTTTAAACGACCATACGCTACTTTGCCATCCGTCAAAAACCGTGTCGTAGGCGAGGGGAATAATAAAGCCCACGGGTGTATCTAAACCCTGTTCCAACTTGGCTAAAAAGCCTTTGCGGGTCATTGCGTGAAGCAGTTCTGGGGCGTCGGGTGACGGGTCTTGCGGCAGGTTACCCTCTTGCCATAAATGATACAGCACGTCTTCATAAGCGGTGACGACAACCTTTTCACTTAAACCCAACGCCGTAGCTAGTTGAGTAGCAAATGTTTGCGCTTCGTTTTGTGAGAAAGAATAGGTGGCGTTGTTGTCAGCAAGTAGTGCTTGATCATGCCAGATAGGCGTTCCGTCTTTACGCCAGTAACAGGCATATTGCCAGCGAGGTAATGGTTCTCCGGGATACCACTTACCTTGTCCATAATGGCGAAAGCCACTATTACTAAAACTTTCCACCATTTTCATGAAAAGCGTGTGCGCTAAAATGCGTTTCTCCTCGCCGTCGGCAGCGGTGTTCCACTGTTCGCTTTCCATATCATCAATGGAAATAAACGTGGGTTCGCCGCCCATGGTGAGGGTTATTCCTGCATTAACTAAGTCCTTGTCTATTTGACCTCCAAGCCTATCGATAGCGGCCCACTGGGCATCGCTGTAAGGCTTGGTTACACGGGGCGGTTCGTGCAAACGTTGTACGTTGTTGTAGAAGCTAAATGTCGATTCACACTGATCGATGGCACCGGTGACCGGAGCGGCCGACAGTGGTTCAGGGGTACAGGCCAATGGAATGTGCCCTTCACCCGCGAAAAGTCCAGACGTAGGGTCGAGGCCAATCCATCCCGCACCGGGAACGTATACCTCACACCATGCGTGCAGGTCGGTAAAGTCTTTTTCCGGGCCACTTGGCCCATCAAGAGACTTTTCATCACTTGCCAATTGAACCAGATAGCCGGAAACAAAGCGCGATGCTAGCCCTAAATGCCGAAATAGCTGAACCAATAGCCAAGCCGAGTCACGACACGAGCCGCCTTTTTTCTGCAGAGTTTCGTCGATACTCTGGACTCCGGGCTCCATGCGCACACCGTATTCAATTAGGTCGTATACCGCGCGGTTTACACCCACTAAGAAATCTACGGTAGCAACAGGCTCTTTAGGCTGCTGATTGTCAATTAATTGCTGAAACAAAGACGATGCATCTTCTGTCTCAAGGTAGGGTGTTAAGTCTCTCGCCAGCCGTTTTTCGTACGAAAACGGAAAGGTTTCAGCGTAAGACTCTAAAAAGAAGTCAAAGGGGTTAATAACCGTCAGTTCGGCAACAAGGTCTACGGTGAACCAGAACTTTTTAGTCTTCTCAGGAAATACTACGCGTGCAAGGTAGTTCCCAAACGGGTCTTGCTGCCAATTGATAAAGTGATTCTCGGGATAGACTTTTAAAGAGTAACTTTTTATCGGTGTTCGACTATGCGGAGCAGGGCGAAGGCGGAAAGTGTGCGGTGACATACTGATACTTCTATCGTAGTGGTATTCAGTATGATGTGTGATCCCTACAGTGATTGTCATGCTATGGCTCCATTGCCAATTGATATACAAACAGCACAAAAAATCACCTTATATCCAAGTGAGTAAACTTACAAGAAGAAGCGATGGGCAGAAATGTAAAACCCAAAAATTATGTGCTTCAACGGTAATCTCGTTACTCACGATATTGAATAATGTATACTCATCCCAATATATGCGCTATAAAACAGCGCGTGTTTTAAGCACGACTTTTCCTTCACAGATAGACAATTCACTACTTTGAGAGCACTAAACTTTCGCCACGGGTTTTCATCCTACATGCCGCTTTTCATGGCATGGGTACTCTCGTGCCTCATCCTCAGTGCAAGCTTCCAAAGTGGTCAAATTAATAATGAAGTTGAAGTAAGTCAGCAGTCACCACTTGCTCAATTTAACTATGCGGGCAAGAGCTATTCGTTACGGTTTACCGGCACTAAGCTAGAAAACAGTGACGATCAAGGCGATGGACCTGAGGCAATTGTTGAATTGACCTCGGGGTTTATTGCTCTGGCTATTGTGCTGCGTTTGGGTATGGCAAATGTTGTACCCCGTGCTCGCAAACACTACCGCCAACCTTCTCGCGGCCCACCTTCATTCCTGAGCTAATTCTCTTTTTGCCTTAATGCGCTAGCACGTTCGCTTAGCTGCAAATTAAGGCGCTTCAAAAAAATTAAATTATTCAGGATTTTAAAATGACACGATTTTCATTTCGTGGCTTTGTGTATGTGCTCATCGTTATGCTCGGTTTACTGAGCGCTGCGCCCAACATATTGCCACAATCAATTAAACAGCAGTTACCTACGTGGTACACCACTTCCACACTATCTTTAGGCTTAGATTTGCAAGGTGGTTCACACCTGCTATTAGCCGCAGACACCAACGCCTTGTTTGAAAAGCAACTCAACAGCTTTTCGAGCGACTTACTTAGCGAATTGCGCAGTCAAAACGTGCGCTATACAAAAACGTCTCATTCACTCACTCATAAAGATAGTCGTTCTGGAAGTGTCGTCTTTACATTGCGTAGTGCAGATGATGCGAGAAAGGTAAAAGACACCGCATATCAAATTTCCGCTCAGCCAAATGGTTCAAGTGCACTTGATGTAGAGATAAAGCAAAGCACCGTTACCCTTACGCTTAACAAGCTATACACCGAACAACTGGTTAAAGACACGTTAAGCCGAAGTGTTGAAGTAGTTCGAAAGCGTTTGAACGAAACGGGGCTTACTGAGCCTAGCGTTACGCTACAAGGTAAAGACGCCATTTTAGTTCAGATGCCGGGTATGTCTGACCCCACTCAAGTTAAAAAATTATTGGGCACTACCGCACAAATGACTTTTCACTGGGCCGCGAATAGCCAGTCTGAGCAGGTTATGAATAAGCAAGATGCGGCGGGTAATACCTATCGCTTAGAGCAAAAAGTGGCGCTAGAAGGTGAACATAGTACTGATGCGGCAGGTGTCTTAAGTAGTGAAAATGGCCAGCCAGTAGTGACGTTCCGATTAGACAGTGCAGGTGCCAAGCAGTTTGCCACTATGACACGTGACAACATCGGCCGTGTGCTTGCTATCGTCCTTGACGACAAAGTGGTTACAGCCCCCGTCATAAATAGCGTGATTCCGGGTGGTCGTGGTGAAATAACCGGTAACTTTACATTGCCCGAGGCGGGCAACACCGCATTAATGCTTCGCACAGGTGCGCTACCTGTGCCACTTACCATTATAGAAGAACGCACGGTAGGGCCAGATTTAGGCAGCGATGCCATTCAAACCGGAGTGGAAAGCGGCGTGGCAGGTGCGTTACTGGTATTGGCATTTATGGTAGCGATTTACGGCAGGTGGGGCGCTATCGCAAGTTTTGCTCTTTGTATCAATATGGCATTGGTGTTTGGTGCATTAACCCTGTTTGGCGCAACCCTGACGTTACCGGGCATAGCAGGTTTGATCCTAACCATGGGCATGGCGGTCGATGCGAACATTTTGATTAATGAACGTATTCGTGAAGAAAGTAAAAAAGGTCGTCCGGCAGCCAGTGCAATAGAAGTGGGTTTTGATAAAGCGTTCGCGACTATTGTGGATTCAAACTTCACCACACTAATAGCGGTAAGTTTGTTGTTTATGTTTGGAAGCGGCCCTATTAAAGGGTTTGCAATTACAATTGCCCTTGGTCTGGTGTCTTCGGTATTTACTGCTGTAGCCCTAACTAAAATGTTAATGCTAAGAGTGGTTAAGTCGAAGCAAAAGAATACGCAAGATCGCGCGCAGCAGCGCGTTCCTTTGCGCTTTTCATCACCGCTTTTGCGGTTAAGCGATAAGCTTAGCGGTATTAATTTTCTGGCAAAGCGTAAAATTGCACTCGCTGTTTCTGTCGTGCTTACGGTGCTTTCAATCGGGCTATTTGCTAAGCCAGGCTTACATTATGGCGTCGACTTTACCGGTGGCACCATGATTGAGTTGACCGCACCAACCCTTACTACCGATGAGCTAAGGAATGTGATTGAAAGCAATGGCTTTGATCAAATAGCAATTCAAGAATATGGCAGTGAACATCACTATTTATTGCGAGCACCTGTTCTAGATAGCAGTGGCGAGCTTGAAAATAGCAACGCAAAGCAGACTGACGCACTAAAGCGTGCGATTTCGCAAGCCGACAGTGAGGTAAGTTTTGATAAAATTGATATGGTTGGACCCAAAGTCAGCGGAGGCTTTGCCGAGCTATCCATTCTAGCATTGCTTATCGCAGGTGGCGGCATGTTGGTGTATCTGTGGGCACGCTTTGAAGCGCATTTTGCGAGCGCAGCGCTGCTAACCGTGATACTCGATTTAACCAAAACCATAGGCTTTTTCGCGCTTACGGGCATCGAATTTAACTTAACGGCTGTCGCAGCACTGTTGGCGCTCATTGGTTACTCTATAAACGATAAGGTGGTGGTGCTTGATCGCATCCGTGAATTATTGCGTTTAGACCCAAACAAGCCATTGGCAGATACCATTAATGAGGCCGTGAACAGCACGTTAAGCCGCACGGTATTCACTTCCGTTACCACGCTGTTGGCGTTGTTACCGGTGGCTATTTTTGGCGGTGATGCAGTAGAAAGTTTTGCAGTCCCTATGGTTTTTGCTGTCGTGATTGGCACGTCATCGACCTTGTTTATCACCTCTACGCTGCTGTATTTGTTGGGCAGCAGAAGAGAGAAACAAGGTAAAGCGCAGTTAAAGCCTACTGCAGAAGAGATTAAGGCTTCGTTGTCGCACATCCCTTAGGCGGCACAAGTTCCTTAACCCCAATACCTCAGCGGGCTCTTGTACCTCAATACATTGGTGCAAAAACGCGGTAAGGTAGCAGTATTAACAGGAACCCTTGATGCTCTCACGCATACCCGAATAATTTGCGTGAGAGCATCAAGGGCAATAAGGAACGTATAATGTTTGCAGTTGATCACATTATTTTACTCAGTGCAGTGCTTGCCATTTTGGGCGTACTGGCCAGTAAATTGTCCCCGCGCTTTGGCGTACCTGTTTTAGTTTTATTCCTTGGTGTAGGTATGTTGGCTGGAGAAGATGGTATCGGCCGAATCTTCTTTGATAATGCTGATGCTGCGCATGCCATTGGTACATTTGCTCTTATTCTCATCCTATTTGATGGCGGTCTACAAACGTCAAAAAAGTCCATAGCGCAGGCGTGGAAACCCGCCGCGTTACTCGCCACTTTTGGCGTAATTGGTACGGCAGTGGTCACCGGTATCGCTGCTATGGTTATTCTCGATTTACCGCTTTATAAGGGCTTATTGCTTGGTGCTATTGTCGGGTCGACAGATGCCGCAGCAGTGTTTTCTGTTTTGCGCAACGCTGGTATACGCATTCCTTCAAAAATAAAATCCACACTAGAGCTGGAAAGTGCGTCGAATGATCCAATGGCCATATTCCTCACAATCGGCCTTATTACGCTTATTCAAGACAGCACCACTAAGCCAGTTGACTTACTTTCGCTGTTTGCCAGTCAAATGGGAGTGGGAGCGATAGTGGGCCTTGCCATCGGCGGTATTGCAGTATGGCTTTTCAGACGCGTCACCTTAATGGCCATCGGTTTGTACCCGGTATTTGTGATGTTGTTTGGTGTATTGTCTTTTGGCCTTGCTGCGAACTTAAATGGCAGCGGCTTTCTCGCTACCTTTATTACGGGTGTTATCGTGGGTAACAGCCGCTTTGCTTATCAGCGTAATACGTTTGTGTTTCTGGATGGGCTGGCCTGGCTTGGGCAAATTGCCATGTTCGTTATCTTAGGTTTGTTGGTAACGCCCACCGAGCTGTTTGTTAATTGGAAAGAAGGCCTTTTAATTGCGTTTGTGCTTATTTTTATTGCACGTCCGCTGGTGGTTATGCCTATTTTATTGCTTTCAAAATTCTCGTTCAAAGCATCGCTGCTTATATCATGGGTGGGTTTACGCGGTTCGGTGCCAATTATACTCGCTATATTTCCGCTTATATTCGGCATGCCATACGCCGAGCTCATTTTTAATGTGGTGTTCTTTATCGTGCTTATTTCCGCCTTATTGCAAGGTTCCACCTTACCTTATGCGGCGCGTAAATTAGGCTTAGTGTTGGACGATGAAGTAAAGGAATCGAGCACGCTGGAGATTGTAAAAGTCGCTAAGAGCAAGCGCGAGCTTATAGAAATAGAGGTTTCGAAGTTATCGCCAGCACTACATAAAACCATTAGCGAATTAGCTCTTCCCGATAATACGGTAGTGGCGATGATTGCCCGTGGTGAAGAAACCCTTATACCTAAAGGAAGTACCAAAATAGAAATGGGCGATCAAATTTTCATTATCACCAAACTGCTCGATAAAAGCGCCGTTGAGCACTGCTTTTACAGCGAGCAGGAATAGGGTGCTATTGTAGGGGACTTCATGTAGAATGCGCCGCGGAGTTGGCCAGGCAATCGCCGCTTTCGTAAGAAAGGGGAGGAAAGTCCGGGCTCCAAAGGGCAGGGTGCCAGATAACGTCTGGGCGGCGTGAGCCGACGACAAGTGCAGCAGAGAGAAGACCGCCTAAGCATGTTTACATGCCGGTAAGGGTGAAAGGGTGCGGTAAGAGCGCACCGCACCTCTGGTAACAGAGTGTGGCAAGGTAAACTCCACCCGGAGCAAGACCAAATAGGATCCCTCAACGTGTGGCCCGCATGGGGATCGGGTAGGTTGCTTGAATCAGTGAGCGATTGCTGATCTAGAGGAATGGTTGCCCACGACAGAACCCGGCTTACGGCCAACTCCACTCTTTTCCCTCACACCTACGTGAGCCAACAGCTACCTACCAGCTATTCACTAGTCGAGATTTCCTTATCCTCAGGATTGTTTCTCTTCTGTAGCTGGCTATTTTGTTGTGCCGATACACTGAGATTACTTTCCGATTGATGTGGGCGTTTTCAGCGCTTGAGCCTACCCGTTTACAAGTTGTACTTTGGCTAATATTTTGAAATCAAATGTATGAGCCTTTGAAAAAAGGTTAACTTAAGTCAACGAAAATAAAGAAAAAGCAAATTAAAATGTGACTAAGCAAGTCGAGTGAATCACTTATAAATGCTTTAAGGTTAGTGAAAGGCTAGTTCAAGAAGCGCTCCGCCATAATACTTACAAGTTACATTGGCATAATTTAGGCACAACAATACTGATATGTTTCTAACTTAATCGACATGACCAGAATTGAGGGAGAGATAGTGAGCAAACACGGTGAGTTAAATTGGGTCGAGCTTCAGACATGTAATGTTGAAGGTGCCATGAAGCTATATGGTGAGTTGTACGGGTGGACTTTTCAAGCTGAGGAAAATGAAAATGGTGATGTCTATTGGTTAATCTCTAACGATGGAAATTTTCCTTTTGGTGGTATTCTCACAGTACCCGAAGACTCACCTGAGGCTCCTAGGTGGATTCATTATTTTCATATCGAAGATGTTGATAGCGCTATACAAACTACCCTTAATAATAGCGGAAAGGTAATGAAAGGTCCTCGCGAAGTAAAAGGCGTAGGCCGTGTGGTCTGGTTGCAGGATGCAAATGGTGCAGAGTTCGGGCTTATCACTCCGAGTTCTGAAGCGCCGTGCTAAAACAGCGAGTGCAAATAATTTGTTTATTCTAGAATGGTCCTAGACTATACTGGACATTGAAAAATAATTAAGGACTTTGATGATTGTAACAAAACCTATGCAATAGCAAGCCAACAGGCCTGCTTTCAAATTGCA